>Ga0315322_10004423_pt1 | contig 10825 bp, 7 predicted proteins | sample M110021515metaG_FD_203461 | JGI IMG/M metagenome (GOLD analysis project Ga0315322, IMG submission 203461) | Ammonia-oxidizing marine archaeal communities from Monterey Bay, California, United States - M1 100m 21515 | ecosystem: Environmental > Aquatic > Marine > Intertidal zone | place: USA... | reverse complement strand
CACCTCGCGGTCCTCGTGGGCCTGCTAATGGCCACTCTTGCGCTGCCGGTGAGCTGGCGATGGGTGCGCACGTCGATGGACCGCACGCCGCGCTGGTCCGCGCTGGTGTGCGCCGCTGCGGGGCTCGCAGGGCTCCTTCACGCCACGCAGACGGTGGCCTTCGTCTACTACCGGTTCTGAGTGGGGTGGCCGGCGGGGACAGCTGGGTCATCGGCCCCGGTTGCGGCTCACGGGTCGGTGCACACCGGGTAGGCCACCACAGCGCCCGCCCCGTGCGTCGAGAGGATGCTGCTGTCGTAGTACCAGACCGAGCGCGACACGCCGCGACCGCTGACGTTGACGGTGCCGCCGTAGCCGGGACACGAAAAGCCTGAGGTGGCCAGCGCAGTGGTGGCCGTCCACGAGGTGGCGGTGGACAGGGGGTTGTCCGTGATGAGCTGGCAGAGGATGTCGGCGTCGCTCTGGTCGCAGCCGCTGCCGCCGGCCCAGGTGCAGGTGCCGTTGCAGTAGAGCTGGTCGACGTCGGAGAAGTCCCAGCGGCAGGTGCTCGAGTCCACCGAGATGTTGGAGTAGGGGCCCGGAGCGGGGTCGTACTCTTCGCCTGCGTCGACCACACCGTTTCCGCAGGTGTTGCCGGACTCGATGGTGACCATGTCGGTCGCATCGCCCGAGCTGTCGGTGCCGTCGTCGGCGTAGGCGCTGCAGATCCACTCTTCGTCTTCGACAATGTCGTCGGTGGGGACCGAGTCGTCGGTCCAGGTGGTGGTGTAGGGGCCGAGGTCGGTGGAGCCGGTGTCGAGGTCCGGGTACTCGGTGCCGTCGGCGTCCCAGGTGAAGACGTAGGTGATGGCATCGCCGTCGGCGTCGGTGGAGGCGGTGGTGACCTCACAGAACAGGTCGTCGGTGCCTTCCTCGGGACTGGACGGTGTGATGGTGACCCCGGGGGTCGTGGGCGGGGAGTTGAGGACGGTCACGGAGTCGGTGACCGCGGAGCCCGCATCGGTGCCGTCGCTCGGAGTGACCGTCACCACGACCAGCTCATCGCGACTGAAGTAGGTCGAGCCGCTGAGCGACGTGCCTGAGCTGCCGGTGGAGGCGCCATCGACCGTCCAGGTGTAGGTCAAGGTGACGGGGTCGCCATCGGCATCGGAGGTGGCGCCGACCGAGGTGGACAGGGTGTCGTCGGTGTAGGCCGCGCTCGGCGAGAGGCTGACGGAAGCGACCTCGGGCGGGCTGTTGTCGATGACGATGGAAGCTGTGACTGCCGAGCTGGTGTCGGTGCCGTCGCTGGCCACTACGGCGACCTGGACGGTCTGTCCCTTGTCGAACCAGGTCGTGCCGTCGAGGGTGCTGCCGGTGGCCGAGATGATGGTGCCGCCGACCGACCACGTGTAGCTGTAGGACAGAGAGTCGCCGTCCGCATCGGTGCCGCTGACCACGGTCACGAGCGTGTCGTCGGTGGTGACACTCGACGCGCTGAAGCTCACCGAGCTGACGACGGGCGCGGTGTTGGAGATGGTGACGGAGTCCGAGCCGGCTGCACCCAGTCCGTAGCCATCGTAGGCCTGCACCTCGACCAGCCAGATCTCCCCCTTGGCGGTCAGCGACGACGACACGGCGCTGCTGGTGAGCGACGACTGCACCACACCGCCCTTCGACCACACGTAGGAGTAGGTAAGTGAGTCTCCTTCGGGGTCGGTGGCATCGGTCGTCACCGCGGCGCTGAGGTTGTCATCGGTGGCGGCCGGGTCGGGGGACAGCTCGACAACGGGCGCGGTGGGCAGGCCATTGACTGTGAAGCTGACCGTGGCCCGGCCCTCGAGTGTGTCGGCGTCGGTGGCGGTGAGCGTGACGATGTGGTTGCCGGTGGACAGGGCGTCGGTCTGGAAGGTCGTGAGGCCGCTGCTGTCGGGCGGATTGGAAAACAGCGCGCTGTCGACGTCGGACTCCCAGGCGATGGACAGGTCGACCGCCGCATCTTCTTCGTCAAAAACGGTGCCGGAGAAGGTCACGCGCTCGCCTTCGTTGACGACCTCGCCGTTGAGCGGGGCCTCGATGGTGACCTCGGGACGGTTGCCAATGGCGACCACGACGCTGTCGGTGCACAGTTCGCCGACCTCGTCGACGACCTGTAGAGTGACGGTGTGGGTGTTGATGGTGAGCGAGTCGGACGAAAATGTGACCGTGCCGTCCGAGTCCGCGATGCTGGTTCCGAGGTCGCCGTCCTTGTCGCTCAGCCAGCTCACCGCGAGCGCGCCCGCTGCTTCGTGGATGTCGGTGGCCGTGCCTTCGAAGGTGACCGTGGAGCCGAGCTCCCAGGCAGAGCCCGCGTCGGGAGACACAATGCCGCAGCTCGGGGCTTCGTTCTCGGAGACGACGGTGAGGGGAACCCGGTCAGTGCCGATGTGGCCGATGGAGTCGGTGGCCGACAGCACCAGCTCGTGGTCTCCTTCGGACAAGGTCACGGTGCCGCCCACTGTGCCGTCGGAATCGGCCGTTTCGGGCAGGCTGAGGCTGCCGTCGAGCGTGCTCTCCCAGGCCAGCGCCAGGCCGCTCGGGCCGTCTTCGGTGTCGGAGACCGTCGCGGTGACCTCGATGGGCCTGCTGGCGTAGTACCGCTGGCTGCCATCGGGCGTGAGGATGTCCACCGCCGGTGTATCCCCCTGGACAATCTCGATGGTCACGCGGTCTTCGGCCGTACCTCCCACGGGGTCCACCACCTGGAGCAACACCTCGGCCGAGCCAGGCTCGAAGATGGCGTCGCAGGTGGTCGTGCCATCGGCTTCGGGTGCGGTGGCTTCGCAGATGGTCTCCCCGTCGGACCACCACAACACGATGAGGTCCTCGGTGTTGTGGTTGGCGTCGCCCACCGTTCCGCTGAAGAAGACGGTGGTCTGCTCCATGTGGGAGGCACCGTCGGAAGGGGACACGATGCTGGCGGACGGCAGCGTGTTGGTGACCTTGATGCCGGAATCGGTGTCGCAGGCAGCAAGGAGGACGAGGAGGACGGACGGGGAGTTTCGCACGGGGGGACTCCGAGTTAAGTGCCCGAGTATCCCACGGATTCGGGGCCACCGGGGCCATTCGTTTGCTGCGCCGGCGGCGGTCAGCACTGAAATGACGGGGGACCACTTTGGCGCGTGGAATGGTAGCGTTCGGAACCACCGATTTTGAGCTGTGAACCCTCTTTCCACTCCCGCCGAGCGCCGCTTTTTGCTCTCGCTGAGCGTCTTCTTGCTGGGCGGACTGCTGGGCATCGGGCTGATGCAGCTGGTCGTGGACCCCTACGGTGTGTGGGGCACCCCTTGGCTCGACTGCTGCACCACCCACAAGCTCGTGCAGGCCGACACCGAGCGACTGTTCAAGCCCTACCGGATCGCCCGAAGACCGGCGCGGGTGGTGTGGCTGGGGTCCTCACGAGTGCACAGCGGCTTTGAGGCCTCCTGGCCAGGCTACGACAACAACGACGTCTACAACATGGCTCTCGATGGCTTGCATGTTCCTGAGCTCACCCGAGTCGTCGACTTCCTGCTCGCCCGGCCCGAGACCACGCCCGAGGTGGTGGTGCTGGGGGTGGACCTCTTCATGGTGAGCCGCCGGGCGCGCGCCCCCAGACGCGGCTTCTCCCAGCTGCGCCTAGACACACTGGCCACCGCGCCCGGCTGGTGGCTTCAGGTCGAGGAGACGGTGCTGGCCATGGAAGCGGTCAAGGCCAGCATTCGCACCCTGGCGGCGGGTCCCGGAGAGCCCGTGTCCGTGCGCGGTCACCACCGGTCTCCTCATCTCCAGACGTGGGAAGCGGCCTTGGAGCTGGAGCACACCACCACCTATGCCGGCTTCGACCTGTCCCAGCATGACCTGCGCGCGCTGCTCGCCACCATTCGCAGGCTGCGCGACAACGGTGTGGAGGTGGTCGTCTTTGTCCCGCCTATCCACCAAGACCAGCTCGACCTCATCGCTCTCCACGGTCTTCGACCCCACCTTGACAGCTTCCGAAGCGCTCTGTCGGAGACCGGACCTGTGGTCGACTTCACCTTGGATGCGCAGCTCACGAGCGACCGCAGTGCGTTTTCCGACCCCGGCCATCTTCTCCCGGAGGTGGGGCGCCGGCTGACCGCGCAGCTGGCCGCTCGGTAGGTCGTGCGCATGGCTCGGGGCGCGCTCGCGTAGGCTGACCCTGCTTCACTCCGGGTGGACCATGCGCGCTGTCTCTCTGCTGTTCAAGCTCATCGTCTGGATGGGCGTGCTCGCCATTCCGGTCACCGGTGTGTGGGTGGCATCGAGCATGGCGGCGATGTTGAATGGGCCGGTGTGGCTGACCGCGCTGTGTGGTGCGCTGCTGTTTCCGGTGTTGCCGCTGAGCTGGGAGCTGTGGGCCTGGCGAAAGCGACGACGTGCGGCGCGCTCCAAGGGCAGCAGCTTCTTCGAAGATCTGGAGTCGAGTCGCCGACAAAAGCGCACAGCCCTTCGCACTGGCGACCGGATGCTGCTGCGCACACTCGCCCTCAACGGCCTGTTTCTGGGGGGACTGCTGGTCTGGCGTCCGCAAGCGGCATCGACAGCGCTGACCGCACGCGGTGACTGGATGCTCGACAGCGTCGACGCCCCGTGGACCGACGATGCGCGAGCGGTGCTCCATCACATCGCCGAGCTCTCCACCTGGCTCTACGAGGCTGCCGACGACAACCCCTACGCGGACCTCGGCACCAAGACTACCCCCGCGCCGGCACTTCCGCCGGTCCCCGAAGAAGAGCCGGTCCCCACTGAAGCGCCGGTCCCCACTGAAGAGCCGGTCCCCACTGAAGCGCCGGTCCCCACTGAAGCGCCGGTCCCCACCGAAGACCTTAGCTGGCAGCCGGAGATCTGGCTGAGCCTGCGGTCCTACCCCGACAGCACCATCTCCTCTCTTCGCACCAACTTCGGCACCGACGTCGTCGAAGACGCAGACCGCTTGACCGAGCGGCTCACCACCGAGAAGTGGCTCGAAGACGACCAGCGCGTGGCCTGGACCGACACCGACGATGGCCCCGAGCTGGTCATTCTCGAAGGACTCGTGGTGCCCTCCACCGAAGTGGCCTCCATCACGCGCCACCCGCCGGTCTTTCGCATCGAGCTCCACGAGCAGGGCCAGGCGACCCTCTGCGAGACCACCCGCGCCCACCCCGGCTACCGGCTCGTGGTCACCGCACCCGACCAGCCCGCCCGCCGCGTTCCCATCCTTGAGGCCATCTGCGACGGCACAGTCAGCGTCGGCATCGACCCTCGACGCCGCCCCGGCACCACCACCAAAGCGCCTGTGCTCACGACCGAGCCCGCCTTCGACCACTGGCCGCTCGCCGCGACCCCCCATCCGCTCGTCACCGACCTGCCCGATGCCCACGCCCAGAGCATCTCCGCGGTGGGGAGCTACCTCGCAGCCCACGAGCCCGACCCCTTCCAGCGCGTCAAGGCCCTGCACGACTACGTCGCACTTCATGTCGTCTACGACACCCGGAGCCTGAAGCCGGGCCGACGAGCCCCCCAGGACGCCGACACCGTGTTCCGCACGGGCAAGGGCGTGTGCGCCGGCTACGCCAACCTTCTGGTGGCGCTCGGGGAGGCTGCCGACGTCGAGATTGCCTACGTGGTGGGACACTCCAGGGACGACGAGGGGGGCGTCAGCGGCCATGGACACGCCTGGAATGCTGCGCGAATCGAGGGGCAGTGGCACCTCATCGACGCCACCTGGAACGCCGGCTTCGTGAACGGGGACCGCTTCAAGGCTCGCTACAGCACGTCCTATCTGTTCACGCCACCTGAATTCTTCCGGGTGAACCACCTCCCCGACGAAGAAGGCTGGCAGCTCGCCGCCCCCGCCTTGAGCCGCGGAGAGTTCACCCGCCAGCCCATCCTTCGCGCGGGCTTCTACGCGGCCGGCCTGACCTTGGTCTCGCCGGACCGGTCCCATGTGACGGTGGACGACCGCGCTGCCCTCACCATCGACAATCCCCGCGAACGCCACCTCATGGTGACCGTGGGCAAGGGAGCGACGGCCCGAAAGTGCACAGTGCGCGGACGACAGCGGCTGGAGGTGTCCTGTAGCCTTCCCGAGACCGGAGAATACGAGCTTCACATCTACGAAAACGAGCGTGAACAAGGCGCCTACACAGGGGTGGGGCGCCTGTTGGTCAACGCCCGCTGACCTCGGAAGGCACCAGTCCCCGCACCACTCGAAGGCAGAATGGGTTGGCCCCAATGCTGCCCGTGGCGCCGTAGGCCACCGACAAGCAGCCCGCCCGACACACCGTCGCCAGAGAGCACTGCGCACAGGCACCGCTCAGCACGTCGGGGGTCCACTCTCGGCTGTAGGGGAAGGAGGAAGGCTGGTTCCAGAGGGTTCGCAGGCTGTCGGTCTTGGCCGATCCAACCGCGAAGCTGTCCGGCAGACACGGGCACCCCAACACCTCCCCGCGTGCCGTGATGGCGAAGCCGGCGAGACCCGCGCGATTGCCTCGCCACACCACGGCGACCGTGGCTCGCGGGTTGCGCAAGAGCACGTCTTCAGGCACCAAGTAGCCAATGCTGCAGTGCATGGGGGCGTGCACGCGGCCGTCGACCAGCGCACGCTTGAGCACGCTGAGAATGTCTTCGAGCTGGCCGGGTTCGGGGAGCAGTCGCCGCAGGTCATCTCGGGCGCGACCGTTGGCCTGAAGCAGCTGCACCTGCCAGGTGTCCACCCCCAGACTGCGCACGAGCTCATAGGTCTCGGGAAGATGTGGAATGGAGGGACGACTGGCGACCGTGACCACACGGGCCGGCACGCCCGCGTGCTGGAGCAAGCGCAGGGCCTCGATGACCGCCTGGAAGCTCTGCGCACCTTCGGGCAGCCGAGCCGGGCGCAGGCGGTCATGAACGGAGGCGGGACCATCGAGGGACAGCGTGAAGGAGCCCACCCCGGCCGCACGCGCTTCGGCAAGGTGGTCGGCATCCAGCCAGTCGCCCGATGCAAACATCCGCACCGAGACCGCCCCCGTTGTGAGGCGTCGGGCAATGGCGGCCCAGCCTGGATGTCGGTGGGGCTGACCGCCCGACAGCGTGACCTCGTGCACGCCCAGAGCAACCAGCTGGTCGGCCACTCGAAGGGCCGCTGCAGTGTCGAGCTCGCCGGACATGGGGAGTCCGGCACTCACGCGGCAGTACACACACGCTTGGGCACACGCGCGGGTGAGCTCCCAGTACACGGTGCTGGGTCGACTGCGATGGGGGCGACGGCGAGGCGTACCGGGACGCACTCAGCCTCCTCTTGAGCGGGCGAAGGCGGCCACGTCAGTCTGAATGGGCATGCGGGCACGGGGGGCATACCAGCGGCCCAGCGGTCCGAGCGCCTCTGCAAATGCAGCCTGTAGACGGGCCTTCACATCGGGCGCCCCCTCCCCATGACCACACGGTGGAACCTCCCAGCGGTCGGTGCGGGCATCCCAGCCCACGCGTCCACGGGCATCGCGCCACGAGTACAGACGCCACATCTCGTGGCCGGACCAAGGGTAGGTGTCGGGCTGCCAGGTGTTGTGGCTGGACACCGTAAGAACACCCTCAGCGAGACCTTCTTGGGCACCCATCACCACAGCGCTGCGGTCCTTTCCAGGGGTGGACTGCCAGGGCACGTCGCACAGCCCACACAAGGTCGGCGCGAGGTCCAGGCCACGCCAGAACCCATCGCACACCCGCCTCGCCGGCACGCGGCCCACCGGCGCGGTCCCCGAGAACATCATGGGCACCCGTGTGTTGGTGTCACACAGCCAGCGACCGTGGAGGTCGAAGATGTGCTGGGGGCTGCGGCCGGGGGGCATGGCTTCTCCGAAGGTCTCGCCGTGGTCGGAGGTGTGCACCACCAAGGCGGCGTCGGGCAGCGCGTCGAGGTATCGCGCCATCACTTGCTCGCTGAACACCTCGACGGAGCGGTGGTACAGCCGCCGCAGCTTGGGTCTCATCACCTCCGGCATCCGACAGAAGGCGTCGAGCGCGACTCCTTCGGCGTACTTGAGGTTCACGAAGGGTCGGCGCTGAGTGATGAAGGGAAAGTGGGTCCACCAGTGGTGTACGAACACCAGCCTGGGCCCAGGCGAGGCCAGCGAAGCGCAGATGGCGTCGGTGTCTTGGCTGTCGCCGATGCGGTCGACGCCCGGCCAGCGGAAGAAGCCCCAGCGGGTGGACGGCACGAACACATCGACCGGCCAGCCGGCGTCGGCAAACGCCGAGAACAGCGTCTGGCGAGGCCGAAGGGGATGGGTCCAGTTGCACACCCCAGCGCGGTGAGCCGGCACACCAGTGGTCATGCAGGTGAGCGACGGGATGGTCCAGCCCGCCGACGTGTAGGCCTGCTCGATGACGGTTCCCGCACGCGCCAGGGCATCGAGCCTCGGCGTATGGGCAGGCCCACCTGTGTAGCCGGGCACATCGGCGCCCACCGAGTCAGAGATGACCACCAGGACCTTCATCTGAGCGGCCTCAGTGCCCGCCATCCTCGACCCAGCCACACTCCTCGGAGAATGCAAGGCTGGTGAGCAGGTCGAGCAGCTCCTGGTCGCTGCTCGCGGTCTGAAAGCGATCCAACAGCTCCGCACGCCGAGTGGCAGAGAGGTCGGGGAAGCAGCTCATCAGCTGGTCACGCGCGGTTCCCGAGAGCCCGGCAGCGTCGACAATATCGATGAGATCGCAGTACACATCGGCTTCTTCATCGACGAGCCCAAGTGCGTCCGACTCGTCGCAGGTGGTGTACGCTTCGCCTTCGCCTTCGCCTTCGCCTTCGCCTTCGCCTGCGGGGGTGCTGCCGGTCGCGCTGTCCTCCGACTTGTCGCCACCGCATGCGATGGCCACGCCGAGCATCAAGAAGCCCGCCAGCGAGCGGAGGTCGCGCCCCACCGCCAGCCGAGGGGTGTCCTGGCGATCTGCCAAGGCGGTGCGCAAGGCCCGCATCAGCGCGCCGCGATCGTGGGGGTTGAGGGCATCGGCGCCAGCAATCGGACGCAGAGCGAGCTGGTCGCTCTCCAGTCGGTCGACGAGGAGGGAGAGGTCGCGCCAGAAGATGGGGTCGTTGTGACGGTCTGAAAGCAGTGCCAGTAGCGCATCCACGCGGTCGCGGGCCGAACGCCACGGCGCGATGTCGGCCCCGTGACTCGCCAAGAAGCGGTGGATGTCGGGCAGTGCGGTCGGCAGCGGGGCGTTCATCGTGTCCTCCCGTTCCCTCCAATCGTAGCTGAATTCACCGACAGCGGCAGGTCCGACGAGCGCACGGGCGCCTTGGGCACTGCGGGACAACGCTACAGCGACTCCAGCTCCGCCGATGTGCACTCCACAGGCGCGGTGACTGGATTGCAGCGGGCCGGACTGCCACCTGGAATTGCAGATGACCAGCCGTCCACCTCCACCGCACGGTCCACCTTCAAGAAGTGCGTGCCCGATGCGAGAGACGCGTCAAGGTGCGCTTCCCCGTCAGCCTGGGAGTGCTCGGGACCGTCGGACACATTGCTGCTGAGCAGGAAGCCTGCCTGCACGAGCGCGGTGACCCGCTCCGCACTTCCGGCTGCGTCGTTGATCTTGATGACGGCGGCCCAGGGGTCGGTCTCACTGCCGTTGGCGAACATCAAGCGCCCCTCCAGCACCTGGCTATTCGCCAGATAAGCCTCGCGGTGGTTTTCGCTGTCGAGCATCGAGAAGATGAAGCGGTCGCGCAGGCGGTCGAGCGTGGGGGCACCGGCACTGGCCAAGGCGTCCGGCAAGGTGGCGTGCTCGCCTCTCAGGTCGTCGGGAGTGAAGATGCGGTCTCGGGGAATCACATCCAAGATGGCCTGCTCCAGCTCATCGTGTCGGTCTGAGTACTGCAGCAGCTCCTCCACAGCGAGATCGAGGTCCTCGTCCTTGGGCTCGATCCACACCATCAAGGGCAGATGCCACGGGTTGGCGTCGGACCAGGCCTTCAGGGTGGTCAGGCAGTCTTCCAGCTGGAGGCAGGTGGTCTCGGCGTCCACATTGGGCAGGTGGAAGACCTGCCAGCCGAGGTCGACATGCAGGTGCACATCGAGCTCAAACGCCCGCACCCCGTGAAGCTCGAGCTGCTCGTCGAGCGGACGATGGGTGTAGTAGTGGCTCGCGTGGACCGGTATCTCCGGCTCGATGTGGGTGGAATTGTGGGTGCCCAGCACCTGCAGATCGGCCCAGGTGAGCACCTCGTCGAGGCTGTGAGGATTGGGCGGACGCGGCTGCTCATCGGCCTCTGCGGAGTCGGTGGACTTGCGGGTGCAGCCGATGAGGAGAGACATGATGAGGGGAATGGGGAAGCGCATGGGTGGGAGTGTATCTGGGCGGGACTCGAAGGCTCAGGTGCCAGGTGTTGGTCGTCTTCAAGCGCCCTCCATCAGCCTCCCACGGCCTCCCACGCAATGACCGCCGACACCGCCGGGTGGTCTGACAGGTCCACCCCGTCATCCGTCACAAACTGCGTGGGCCGGTCCCACTCCAACACCTCCAGCGACAGAGTCTCCGAGCTGCGCACCCGAATCTGGTCGATGTGGTTGGGCTCCGCACAGCCAATCCGATCACAGGCCCTCACCAGCCCAGCATCGTCGTACCGAGCCAGCGGCACCTCATCCTCCACATCTCCAGGACGCAGGTTGAAGTCGCCGGTCATCAAGAGCGCGTGACCGTCCGAGTGCGTGTCGATGGCCGCCAGCACCTGATCCACCTGAGCGAGCCGCGCGGCCTCGTCCTCCGACCCGCCCCCCGCCTCATGGTGGGTATTGAGCACATCGAGGGCCTGCCCGCCCAGCATCAGTGTCGACGCCTGGAA
>Ga0315322_10004422_pt1 | contig 10827 bp, 9 predicted proteins | sample M110021515metaG_FD_203461 | JGI IMG/M metagenome (GOLD analysis project Ga0315322, IMG submission 203461) | Ammonia-oxidizing marine archaeal communities from Monterey Bay, California, United States - M1 100m 21515 | ecosystem: Environmental > Aquatic > Marine > Intertidal zone | place: USA... | reverse complement strand
GGTAGTATTCAACTGCGCCAGGCCGTTGCCGGTATGTTGGATTTACTACCGCAATCGATGGCAATTTTTGCCCCTAATGTGAATTCATACCGGCGCTTTGCGCCGAACCTGTACGTACCCACCGGACCGACCTGGGGGTATAACAATCGATCGGTCGCCGTCCGGATCCCTGCGGGGGATAATGCGGCGCGGCGCATTGAGCATCGCATGGCCGGCGCAGATGCCAACCCGTACCTGACACTTGCCGCGGTTCTGGCCGGCCTGCATCATGGCATCAATGAAGGGCTGGTCCCACCCGACCCCCGCAGCGACAATGCTGGCACCCAACTTGATCGGGCAGTCCCTTTTACCTGGCAGGGGGCGTTGGATCAACTGGCAAAGCCCTCGGCGCTTGATGAATATCTGGGGGTTGAATATTTGTCGCTGTATCGCGAGTGCAAACAGTTTGAGCTCGACGCTTATGCCAGGGAGTTTACGCCGCTGGAATACCGCTGGTACCTCGCGCCCGAGTAGCGTTTTTCAAGCGCAAGACATTAACTAAAAAAGACTACGATGATCGCGCTGGCCGCACCGAACATGGCCAGAGAGTAGCCAATATTCCAAAAAAAGCATTCGTGCGCGCTTATGCGGTACCGGCTTTGCATGGCGAGGTTCAGGCCTGACATCGGTCCACCAGTAGCCCCTACTGACCAGGTCACGAGAAAAACGAATGCGAGCAGAGCTGGTTCTGGATTAAGCGGCAGCAGAATCGCTGATGCTGTGACGATACTGACCAGGGCGTGGACACCCGCTATCGCTAATACCAGTAATACGGCCAGCACCGCAACAGCCACTTCAGGAGTGAAAGCACCGACATCCAGCGTGGGCGATGTTTGCGATATCAGTGCCGCAAGACCAGTCGCCATGATACCGGCACTAAAAAACAAAGCCAGTTCACCATACATGTCCGGCAGGCGCTCCGAGCTGAAGTTTCCAATGGTGTTTAAAGCTTGTGAGAGTGATTGTCGCCGGGTCAATACTGCTGTAGTGACGCCAATAGACAAGGTAGATACCAGTATCAGGACTGAGACGGTAGGAAGTACATGATGCAGCACTAAAACACAGATCACCATGATCGATGGCACCCATAGCGCGCCAAAATTTACCGGGAAACCCTCAAAAGACTCCAGCGCTCCACCTGCACGGAAGCGATGTTCGGCAAAGGTAAAAACGAACCCGAACAGGCATAATGGTGCCGACAGCATCCACAACTCAGCCAGTCGAGCGCCCGGAGCGTAAAGCAGGCACGTGCCCATCGCGGCAAAAAAAGGCGACCACAAAGTGGCCAGAGCAAAACTTCGCTGGATCGAAGTGGCCGTGGTGCGTTCAAGACGTCCGTTTCGGGCAAGTCGGTCTCCAAAAATTATCAACGCCGACAGATTGATCATCGCAGCAAAAAGGTGCAGTCCTGCGAGCGTTTTAAAAAAAGCTTTTAAGCCCGGCGCCGCCGATTTATGTTTGTCCTGACTTGTATTGGTGATCAGGCGTACAAAGCTGACCGCAGACAACAAACTGATCAGCAGGTGATTCTGGGTTATGAGTTGTAACAGCGGGAGGCTGCGATATCCGATTAAGTAAGCCCAGCCCAGAGCGCTAAAACCAACAGTAACAAAGATGACACACTGAATTCTCTGAATTCGCCGGGTTCGTCGCCATAGCAACACCAATGCTGTCAGTGCACATCCGCCTGAAAGCCAGAGAAAATCACTTAAGCCAAAGCCGGCAAGGATTGTTGCCAGAATCATGAACAACAGCAACCTGCCTGCAATACGCTGTTGTTGGATATGACGTGTGGACAGTTTCAAAGCGGATTAACTCGATAGTGGCGCGCTCGAACTGCGCTGGTGCAAGATGACCGGATCAGGCGCCAGTCGTTAACCGTGTCAAGCCCTTTGGCTTGAAACTGGTTGCTCTCGTGCAGGTCAGCGCGCACTGGATAGTGTGGTAACGGTAGCTGACAGTACGCCGGCAAGCGTACTATATCCGGGCCGTGATGTTGCAGGGTCGGTGGTCGAGACCAGTAGGGGTCGGCTATGTAGGGATCGCCACCAAAGCAGGCAATGCTATTCAAGGCCTGTGGGTAGTTAACTTTTTTTGCCTTTAGACCCTATAGCCTGGGTTGCCAACAGAAGTATTGTCGATACCAAAACCATTATTGTTGAGATGGCGGCGATGGTGGGATCTATGAAATCCCGTAGTGCACTGAACATACGCTTGGTCAGTGTCGCATTACTGCCACCTGATACAAATATCGCTATGATGACCTCATCAAATGAAGTGAGAAATGATAACAAGGCCGACGTTATCACTGAGAATTTAATCTGCGGTAAGGTAATTGTAAAAAAGGCTTTCAACCTGGTGGCGCCGAGACTTCGCGCCACACGTTCTTGATTGAGATCATAGGAGCGTAGCGCTGCGGTTATAACAATCATGACCAAGGGCGTCGCCATTGCGGTGTGCGCTATCACCAGACCTGGAATTGAGTTGTTTAAGCCAACCCGTCCAAAGGCATAGAAGACGCCGATGGCAATCAGAATTACCGGCACGATCAAGGGCGTGATCAGCAACATAAAAATCACCTTGGTCACCTTGTGACGGGAAACAAACAGTGCATAGGCGGCCATGGTTCCAAGGGGGGTGGCTAACAGCATGGTTAGCACGCCTAACTGCAGTGAAGTCACGGTAGCCCGCATCCACTTGGATGATCCGAAATACTCATCGTACCAACGCACCGACCAGTTGCTGGGTGGAAACTCCAGGTATTGAGAGTCCGAAAACGACATGGGAATGACGATAAAGGTGGGAATCACCAACAGCAACATAATGATAGCTGCCACCACATACAGCCAAAAGCGAGCACCGTGGGTGACCTGGGTATCTGAGGCGGGACTGGTCCACCAGCTCATATCAGCTTTTTCCAAACAGTGCGGCGTCTAACTTGAAAAACCGCGCCGCCAGATAAAGAACCACAACGGTTGCAAACAGCAAAACGACACCTAGAGCGCTGGCCGAACCCCAATTGAACTGATTCTCAAGTATTGCTGTGATTTGGGTCGCCACCATAATCACCCGGCCACCGCCAAGTACCGCAGGAGTCACATAGAAACCAAGACACAACACAAATACGATCAACGACCCAGCCACCATACCAGGCAGCGATAGCGGAAAGTACACCTGCCAGAATGCCTTCACTGGAGAAGCACCTAGGTTAGAAGCCGCATACATCATATTTTGATCGATTTTTTTCATCGCCCCATACAACGGCAGAACAAGAAATGGCAGCATGATGTGCGCCATTCCGATCAAGGTACCGGTCATGTTATGCACCAGTTTTATCGGTGAATCCCATAGTCCGATATGCTGGCCAAAGTCATTGAGAATACCCTTGCGTTGCAAAAGCACGAGCCAGGCATAAGTACGAACCAGCAATGATGTCCAAAATGGCAATAGTACTGCCAGCATAAATATGCCGGACCAGCGCGCGGGCAGCAGGGCCAGAAAGTAAGCTAACGGGTATCCGATCACAATACAGATCAGCGTGGTAAGCAGACTGACCTCAAAGGTGGTCACAAAGGTCCTGGCATAGGACTTGTATTCAATCATTTTCCGGTAGTGTTCCAGCGTAAACTGTCCATCACCGTCGATGAATGACAGGTAGAACAACCAACCCACTGGTATAAATATGACCAGTACAATGATCAGCAAGGTCGGCCCCGCCAGACTCATCAGGGTCCACTGCTCTTTGATTTCCTGGGCTTTAAGGGCCTTTGCGTTAAGCAGACGTTTGTCTCCGGATTCCATCCCGCCTTCGCAGTTCATGATTAGCGATCCCGGGGTATGATAATGACATCTTCCCTGAGTAGCCCGATAGACACCTGCTCGCCGGGGTGTAATGAACCAGTTCCGGCTGCGGAACTGGTTCCGAAGCGAACCGAGAGTTCGGTCCCCTCGTCGATGGCAACCAGCGCAAAAGCTGTTTCGCCCTGGAATACCGACTCCACGACGGTGCCGTCAAATACCACGACTTGATTGGTATCTGCCTCGCCATCTACCACGTATAGCCGCTCAGGACGGATCACCAGCGACCAGCCATTGGGGGCATCTTTTACCGCTGTATCAGTTATCCGGCGATCATTGAAGTACAGATAACCCGACTCATCGCGGGTGAGAGGCAGCATGGTGGATTCTCCAATGAAATCCGCCACAAAGGCGTTCGCAGGATGATTGTAGATGGCCTTTGGTGTATCCACCTGGGCCAGCCGGCCATCATTAATCACCGCGATCCGGTCAGACATGGTGAGCGCCTCGCGTTGATCATGGGTCACATATACTGTGGTGACACCCAGTTTCTGGTGCAGATGTTTGAGCTCAATCTGCATGCGCTCTCTGAGTTTCTTGTCCAGCGCGGAAAGTGGCTCGTCCATTAACAGGATACGGGGGCGAAAAACAAATGCCCGGGCCAGTGCCACACGCTGTTGCTGGCCGCCGGATAATTGATCAATGCCGCGATCACCCAATCCCGACAGTTGCACGGTCTCCAGCGCTTCGGCTACGCGTGCAGTACACTCCTTTGGGCTCACGCCTCGCAGTTTCAGGGGAAAGGCAATATTTTCCGCCACCGACATATGCGGAAACAGGGCATAACTTTGAAATACCATGCCGACATCACGCTTGTGGGGCGGCATCAGAATCACTTCTTTTTTATCAAAGCGGATGCTGCCGGCATCGGGCCGGTTGAACCCGGCAATGGCCATCAGCAATGTGGTCTTGCCTGACCCGGAAGGTCCCAGGAGAGTTAGAAATTCCCCACTGTTGATGTCCAGATCGACCGAATCCAGGGCATATAGGTCACCATATTTCTTAGTCAGCCCTTGGATATGGATGGGTAAGGCCGTTGAATGTTTCAACGCGCCGTTGTCATTATGGTTAGCCAAGGATTTACACGCCTAAAAATAATGATGCCGGACGACGGGATCGTCCGGCATCAAGAATACCGTGTCTATTCGCTGAGAAGTTCCATATAGAGTTCGAGCGCCTCCTTACGGTGTTCAGCATACCAATCCAGGCTGACCGGCATCATCATCGGTACATTTTTGGGATGTGATGGCAAAGACTCGATCAACTCCTTTGGCGCGGTGGTAACCTCGTAGGCCTTCTTGTTGGTTGGTCCATAGGTAATATGAAATGGCAGGTTGGCCTGATACTCAGGCTTGGAAATTTCAGCGAGAAACTTCATGGCCACGTCCTTGTTAGGAGCGCCCTTGGGCATGGCAAAGCAGTCATAGTCCAGCAATGCCTGATTAAAGGTATAACCGACTTTCGCCCCATCCTTTTTGGCGTTATCGAAACGGCCATTCCAGCCGGTAGTCATATCCACCTCGGCATCTTTCATCAATTGGGCCTGCTGCGCGCCAGAGCCCCAGAATACGGCAATATGGGGTTTCAATTCGCGGATCTTGTTGATGGCACGCATCTTGCCAGCCCGGGTCGAGAGGACTTCATAGACTTGGTCCGCAGGCACGCCGTCTGCCATTAGCGCCGGCTCAAGCGCACCGTCCACATTGTTCGCGCGGTAGGCACGGGTCCCGGGGAATTTTTCAACGTCAAAAAAGTCTGCCCAAGAATTTGGGGCAGTGGCGCTGCCGGGTTCACCATATTTCTCAGTGTTCCATGCCATGACGGTGGCAAACACGTCGGAGCCGACACAGTAATCGGTGTATAGGTTCGGATAAAAGTCCGAAACATCAACAACACTGTAGTCAATCTTTTCCAGACAACCCTCGGCAGCTGCAGCAGCTGCACCACCAGAACCGGTTACCACGAGATCCCAGATGACCGAACCGGATTGAACCTGCAAGCAGGTTTTCGACATACTGGCTCCAGACTCCCGATTAATTTCGATGCCAGTGTTCTTGGATGCATCATTGAATAGTGCATTATCCTGCGCGGCACCATAAGTGCCACCCCAAGATACTACGGTAATCGGTTCTGCGATCACGACGCTTGACACCAACATGGCCGCGGCAATACCGATAACGGTCTGCCCCGTTTTCCTTGCAAAAATCTTGTTGCGAAATTTCATAACTTATTCCTCCGTCTCTGTGATGATCTGGTTCTGGCCCGTTTAATTTTGTCGCTCAGTCGCTAGGAATGCTGGCCTGGCAATCCTAAGCAGAATCTAGTCTGCTTTGTAGAATGGTATTAGCAAAAGGTCCATTCTCAACAATCTATCATACCAATTCACTGAGCCTGCCACTTTTTCAATGTCAGGACTGGGTTTTGGGTAATGATCTCAGATATTCATGCGATCGCGCCATCGGTGCCAGGCAACTGCTGTGGCCAAAAACCACGGCTTGCCGGTATACAGTGGTCGGGTCTGAAATTTGACACCGTCGAAACCTGTTTGACCCGCTTTTGTGCCCAGCAGTTTCTGCCCCACTCGCATACCCAGATAACTGGCCATCGATACGCCCGATCCACAATAACCCATGGCATAGTAAATACCATCATGCCTGCCCACATGGGCCAGCGTATCGAAGGTATAGGCCACATAGCCCATCCAGCTGTGACTCACTCTCGTTGTCTCAAGGTCCGGAAAGATTTGTACCAGGTTGCGTTTGAGCAGTAACGCACTTCTACGGGTGTCGGTCTCAGAGCTGGAGACCCGGCCACCGAAGATAATCCGAGTCCGATCTGGCGAGGGGCGGTAGTAGAACACCACCTTGCGGGTGTCACTGACAATTCTGTCTTTAGGCATCAACCGATTCATGAGTTCTGGTTCAAGTACTTCGGTGGCAATCATATAACTGCCGATGGGGATTACTCGCCTTCTTTGCCATGGTGTGAGCGATCCCGTATAACCATTGGTGGCAATGATTACATCCCTTGCGTGTAATCGACCCCGCGGAGTATCCACAACAAATCCCCGGCCAGATCTGTCTATCTTTCCAGCAGGGCAATGAGGTATGACACTGGCGCCGGCAGTTAAAACGCGATTCATAAGTTTCTGGTGATAGCGGGCCGGATCGATCGAGGCATGATTCTCAAATACCACGCCGCCATGATAAACATCGGTGCCAAGTTCGCGCTGTTGTTCAGGGCGGCCTACGACATAACAGGGTACCTCGAGCCCTTCAGGCTGATGTTGCACCGACTCGACGAGCTTTTTGAACTGGGTGGAATTATGGGCGGCATGGAAACGGCCGGGGACCTTGAAATCACAGGATAACTGTTCGGATCCTACAAACTCCTGCATCCATTCAAGCGCATTGTGCCCCTCCTTGATGATATTGAAAGCTGTCTTTGCGTCATGCTTTCGGCTGAGCTCCGCCAGTCCAGGTTTTATACTGGTGCTGATCTGCCCACCATTGCGGGAACTGCAGCCATAACCGGCGTCCTTTGCATCGAGCACCACTGTCGAGCGTCCTGCTCGGGCCGTCACCAGTGCGGCATTCAGGCCGGTATAGCCAGAGCCGATAATGGCGACATCGGCTTCGGAAGGTGGAGCAGTGTCCTTGGCTGACGGCCGCGGCGTACGTTCCCACCAATAGGGCTCCAACTTGTAATCCGATGTGAATAGTCCGTCCATTTTGATCATCCCCACCTGTCAGTCTAAGGCGCTGATCTGGTAGCTTGATCGCTCGAGCCAGTCGGGGTTGATCGCAACCCCCCAGCCCGGACCCTCAGGGATCTGCACTTTGCCATCTTTGGCAACGAGAACCGGGTCGTAAAGGCCTTCCTGCCAGGGATAGTAGTCCGCACCCTCAATGGAAAATTCAACATAGGGGCCGGCTGCCTTGATAGCGCCCATCAGATGCAGGGTAAAAACCGTGACCAGTGAAAGATTGGCTGAGTGTGGGGTACATGGCAGGCCGCTTGTTAACGCCAGTTCCGCTACCTGGAGACTACGACTTATTCCACCGAGATAACAGATATCCGGTTGTAGAACATTCACGACGCCCATGGCTGCCATACGGCGCCAGGTAGCCAGATCACAGTCCTGCTCTCCCCCGGTGACATCTATATCCAATGAGTTGGTCACCTGTTGGGTCCACTCGAGCTCCCAGTAGGGGCACGGCTCCTCATAGTGGCAATAGCCATAGTCCTCGAGCAGATGGCCAACCTCGATGGCACGATCAACGGTATAGCAACTGTTGGCATCTGCCAACAGATCGACATCATCGCCCAGCACCCTGCGCACTTTCGGTACCACGGCTTCGGTGCGACCTTCAGACTCGTCGACATTGTGGCCGAATTCACTTCCGACCCTGATTTTGAAAGCATCGTAACCGTGGATGTCGCGCAGCCTGGCAAGCCGGTCCGCCTCATCTTCTGCACTGATATCGCGTCGCATGCTGGAGGCATAGACCCGGATCGGCCGCGGGATGCCTCCCAGCAATTCACAGACGCTCTTGTTTTCAAATTTGCCGTACAGATCCCAGATCGCAGTATCCAATCCACCCATGGCGCGGCGCAGGTAGGAGCCTGGAAACTTGTGCTCGCGCTCGGGGATCAACTGTATCAAGCGGCCTAGCTCGGCAATATCCGCGCCCAGGGCATAGGGTGCCACTTGCCGGTGTAATACCAATGATGAGATATCCGAGTGGTAGCTCGAAACCTGCCCCCAGCCTTGATGGCCACCCTCGGTGGTGACCCGAACAAATCCAACAAATTCTGTGCTGAAGGTTTCTATACTTTGGATTTTCATGTTCCGCATCAGCCTACGCTCGTCGGGATCTCGCAACCACCGTGTTTAAGGTGCGAGTGGGACATAGAAATGGCTTGCACATAAGGTCCATTTCGAATAATTTAACATACCAATTACTGTCAAATTATAGAGTCATGGTCAAAAGAAGCGCGGGGGCACTGCTGCAGTCTATCGAAATCGACCACGACTCACCCCGTACCTTAAGCACACAGATCACCATCGCCATCCGCGACATTATCCTTGTGGGTGGCCTGCCAGCGGGGACCCGACTGCCTTCAACCCGCACGCTGGCAAAAGATCTTAGTGTCTCTCGAACCACGATGGTGGAGACCTTCGAGAGGCTGGTTGCCGAAGGATTGCTAGTCTCGACAACCGGCTCTGGTACATTCGTCAGCGATGCGGTGGGGACCACGCGGCAGTACAGCGCGCCCTCGGCTGATACCGAGGTAACCGGAATTAAACGACCGTATTTTCCTTCTTTACAGCATCGAGAATTCCTGCACCGGTTTGGAGATTCTGGCGATACTGCCGGACAATTAAATGCATTCGGGGAACGGCTGCCCCACCAGGTGCGCGCCTTTACCACCGCTCTGCCGGCGCTTGATCAATTCCCCCTTGCACTGTGGGCGAGACGGAACTCGAGGCATTGGCGAAACCCAAGGGATATTGTTTTGGGCTACGGGGATCCAGCCGGCTATCCGCCTTTGCGCCGCGCCATCACCGCCCATCTTAAGGCCACCCACGGAATCAGTTGCGAGCCGGAGCAGCTTTTTGTCACCAATGGCGCCCAGCAGGCATTTCATTTTATCGCCTCGGTCATTTTGCAACCGGGAGAAAAGGTTTGGATCGAGAACCCCGGCGCCATCGGTGCTCGTAACGCACTACTCGCAGCGGGCGCCGAACTGGTGCCAGTGGGTGTGGATAGCGAAGGCATTATGGTAGAGCAGGGTATCAATAGAGCACCAAACTTCAGATTGGCTTTTGTCACTCCGGTGCATCAACAGCCGATGGCTGTCACTATGAGTCTCGCACGGCGTCTTGCATTGCTTGAGGCCGCGGAGCGTGCGAATGCCTGGATTATTGAGGACGACTTTGATGGCGAGTTTTATTATGGCAGCCATCGCCTGCCAAGCCTGAAGAGTGTGGACCGGAGCGGACGGGTTTTCTATGTCGGAACATTTAGTAAGACCCTGTTTCCGGCATTACGGTTGGGCTATTTTCTGGTACCTGAATCCATGGTGGAATTATTTCAGACCGCAATATTGGCCTATGTTTCGGGCGCGCCTTCAAACCCCCAGGCTGTGGTCGCAGACTTCATGGAAGAAGGCCACTATGCCACCCATATTCGTCGCATGCGCAAGATATATTTGGAGCGTTACGAGGTGTTCCTGGACTGCTCCAGACAGCGCCTTGACGGCCTGCTGGATATCGAACCCACTGACGCGGGCCTGCACACCATTGGTAACCTGCAATGCGGATTGATCGATACCGACGTGGCAGCCCGTGCCGAGAAGCACAACATCACAGTCACACCCATTCGCCGTTTTTGCATCAGCGATACCGATGTCAATGGCCTGTTACTGGGGTTCAGTGGCATTGATCAGTCGGCTATTAAGGCTGGCGTGACCACGTTGGCCAGGGTACTGGAAACCCAGGCATCCAGAATATGACCTATGGCTGCCTCATTGTCGATGCAGGTTTGACGGGTCCCGTGCTCGATAACATTCCGACAAAAACTGTTACAAAGTGTTGCTGTTTGAGGATGGCGGTGACGACTTCAGTTGCGACGATGGCCGCCTATCGACTCTAACTTTTTTAATTCTTGCGCCATCTGTTTCGTTTTACTGATTACCACGACGTTTTCTTACTGTTTCAGGTATTTGGAAAATACACGAATCTGGGCACGTGATTGGTGTACGCATAAATACCAGAAGTTATCTGAACAAGCTGCAACGCACGATCAGCGCAAACTAGGAGGAGTGGGATAAGTCAATTGGAACCGGTCAGGATTCCGGCAGATCACGGAAAGGCTGCAGGTCTTGGGCGGGTGGGGTGCCCCACCCAAGGACTGTCATTTTGAG
>Ga0315322_10004421_pt1 | contig 10830 bp, 10 predicted proteins | sample M110021515metaG_FD_203461 | JGI IMG/M metagenome (GOLD analysis project Ga0315322, IMG submission 203461) | Ammonia-oxidizing marine archaeal communities from Monterey Bay, California, United States - M1 100m 21515 | ecosystem: Environmental > Aquatic > Marine > Intertidal zone | place: USA... | reverse complement strand
TGGCGGCGCCGGTGGTGGTTCTTTTGACATTATCGACGAACACTGGATGCGTATTTCCGGTTCGTTCGGTGAAGTCCGTCTCGGCTCGGGTGACGCGGCCGGTCAGGCAATGACCACCGGTTATCTCGGCACGTGGGCGACCGGCGTTGGCCAGCTCTTGGCGTTCGATACCACCGACTGGATCCAAAACACGCAGACAGCCAACACAGTCGGCCGTGTCGATCTGTCTTCGGATGCGGAGCAAATCTCGTACTACACGCCGCGTATGGCGGGCTTCCAGGTGGGTGTTTCCTACATCCCATCGGATCAGGAAGACGTGAACAACCAGCGTGTTCTTGCTGCCGCGGGCGACCGCGACGGCTGGTCGATGGGTGTTAACTTCAACAAGAAGTTCGGCGGTGTCGGCGTCGGCATTGCTGCTGGTTACGCCACTGAAGACGAAACGACCGCAAACCGTTCGGATCGTGAAGTCTGGGGCGTCGGCGCCCGTGTTGACTTCTCTGGTTTCCGCATCGCTATGAGCTGGGTTGACCGCCAAGAGCAGCATAGCACCCTTACCAATGTCACCAATGCTGGTGGAGCTGGTCAGGAGACCTTCGAAATCGGTGGTCGCTATTCGTTTGGCCCGAACGCGGTCAGCATCGCGCATCTTAGTTCCGAATCCCAGGCCTCGCAGGCTAGCGGCCGGAATGGTGACGAAGCAATCGTGACCTCTGTCGCCTATCGCCGGACACTTGGCCCGGGCGTTTTCTGGAGAGTGAACCTCATGTTCGCTGAATTCAACGACGGTGCCACAGGCGCCGCCTCGGGTGCATCGAACGACGGTGAAGCGCTTACCACGGGGATTGTGGTCCGCTTCTAAGCGAATCTGTACGACATACGAATTAAAGGGCGGCCTCCGGGCCGCCCTTTTTTTATACGATTTTTTGAGCGCCGGAATCAGCATCGGATACTGTGAACCCGGCGCATTCTTCGTTCGGTTCTAATACCGGACCAAGATCCTGCCACGTCTGAAGGGGCGCCCCTTTTTCGTCTGTACGTGAATAACGGTGTTTTCAATTATCTTCTTTTATTTCCGGATGCCCTGGCCTATATGCCTTTGAGGGAATGGGACAGTTCGACAGATAGCGGCGTTTTAAAGGTTTCAGTAACCAAAAAAAGTTACTCCTAACGGATACCGCATTCAGGACAGAACATGACACCTCTCGACGCTCTTGAGAGCCAATCGATTTATATATTGCGTGAAGCCCACAGCCGGATCGACCGGCTGGCGATGCTGTGGTCGCTGGGCAAGGATTCCAACGTAATGGTGTGGCTCGCCCGCAAGGCATTCTTCGGCCACGTGCCGTTCCCGGTAATGCATGTCGATACCGAGAAGAAGTTCCCGGAGATGTACGATTTCCGGGACCGCTATACCGAGGAATGGAACCTTAAACTGACGGTGCGCACCTGCCCGCCGGTTGAGGAGATGGACCCGACCCTGCCGCCCGCGGCGCGCTCTGCGGCGCGCAAGACGGCGGGGCTCAATTCGCTGATCGCGGAACAGGACCTAGCCGGCGTGATCGCCGGCATCCGGCGGGACGAGGAAGGGACGCGCGCCAAGGAACGCGTGTTCAGCCCGCGCGGCGAAGGCAATGTGTGGGATTTCCGCAACCAGCCCCCTGAATTCTGGGACCAGTTCCGCACCGACCTGCCGCCCGGCTGCCACCTGCGGGTGCACCCGCTGCTGCACTGGTCGGAGCTCGACGTGTGGCGCTATATCAAGCGCGAGAACATCCCCATCGTCGACCTGTATTTCGCGAAGGACGGCAAGCGCTACCGGTCGCTGGGCGACAAGGACATCACGTCGCCGGTCGACAGCAATGCATCTACCATCGACGAGATCATCGCCGAGCTGGAAACCACCGACGTCGCCGAACGGTCCGGCCGTGCCATGGATCATGAGGTCGAAGACGCGTTCGAGCGTCTGCGTGTCGGCGGATACATGTAATGGCAACAGCTTATGCCCCCGCCGCACCGCGGAGCCTCGTAAAAATCGCCATTGTCGGCCATGTCGATCATGGCAAGTCGACCCTGGTCGGCCGCCTGCTGAACGATACGTCCTCGCTACCCGCCGGCAAGGTCGAGGCTGTTGCCGAAATATGTAAACGCCGCGGTATGCCCTTTGAATGGGCGTTCGTGACCGATGCGCTGCGTGCCGAGCGCGACCAGGGCATCACCATTGATGCCAGCTATATACGGTTCTCGGACGCGGTGCGCGACTATGTTCTGATCGACGCGCCCGGCCACCGTGAATTCCTGAAGAACATGATCTCCGGCGCGGCCGGTTGCGATGCGGCCCTGGTGGTGATCGATGCCGATGGGGGCGTGCGCGAACAATCGCGGCGTCACGGGTATCTTCTGCATCTGCTCGGGGTGCGCCAGATCGCGGTCGCCGTGACCAAGATGGACACGGTCGATTTTGATGTTGCACGGTTCGGCCAGATCGAGACCGATTTTCGCCGGCTTCTCGAAGAGCTCGGGATCGAGCTTTCGGCCATCGTGCCGGTCTCCGGCCGGGACGGCGACAATATTGCGATGCGCTCCGACAAGACGCCGTGGTATCACGGCCCGACCGTGCTCGAAGCCGCGGCCGCGTTCACGCCGCTGCCCGAACCGATTGAATTGCCGCTGCGCATTCCGGTGCAGGATGTCTACAAGTTCGACACGCGGCGCATTATCGTGGGCCGGGTCGAGTCCGGTCGTATAACGGTGGGCGACGAGATCGTGTTTTCGCCGTCGAACCACGTGGTGAAGGTCAAATCCCTCGAAGGCTGGAACAAGGAATCGCCCATTTCTTTTGCCGAGGCCGGTGAGCCTGTCGGCATCACGCTCGAAGACCAGGTCTTTGTCGAGCGCGGCGAACTGATCAGTCATCTCGCACGCGCACCGATGGAAACGAATGTGTTCCGCGCACTCCTGTTCTGGCTCGGCGATGAGCCGCTGGCGGCCGGCAAGCGCTACACGTTGAAGCTCGGCACCATAGAGGCCAAGGTCGATGTGGAAAAAGTCGAACGCGTTGTCGATACGGCGGATCTTGTGGCGGCCAACTCGAGTTCGGTGACGCGCGATGCGGTTGCCGATGTGATCCTGCGGTCGGCGACGATGCTGGCACTCGACCCGGCCAGTGAAAACCCGCGCAACGGGCGGTTCGTGCTTGCCGACGGCTACGACATCGTCGGCGGCGGGCTGGTCGATATGGAAGGCTATCCCGACCAGCGCGCGCTGATTACCCAGCGGGCAACGAATATCACGTCCGTTGAAAACACCGTCACCGATGAGATGCGCATGGCGCGCAACGGTCATCGCGGCGGGGTGCTGTGGTTCACCGGGCTGTCCGGCGCCGGCAAATCGACCCTTGCGGTCGAGCTTGAACGCCGGCTGTTCCAGAAGGGCTATCAGGTTTTCGTGCTTGACGGCGACAACCTGCGCGGCGGACTGAACGCGAATCTCGGGTTTTCCCCTGAAGACCGGGCGGAGAATATCCGCCGGGTCGGCGAGGTCGCGGCATTGTTTGCCAAAGCGGGCTTTGTTGTCCTGACCGCCTTTATCTCGCCGTACCGGACCGACCGCGAACGTGCGCGGGATGCTGTCGGCAATGACCAGTTCCATGAAGTCTATGTCTCTACTGCCCTCGACGTGTGCGAAAGCCGCGATCCCAAGGGTCTGTATAGCCGCGCCCGCGCCGGGGAAATCGCAGACTTCACCGGCATCTCGGCGCCGTATGAAGCACCGGAGGCCTGCGAACTGGAGGTCAATACTGGTAAGCTCGATGTCACGGACTCCCTTGAAAAACTGGTCGATTACGCCGAGAAAAATTTCCCCTATAGCGGTTCCGACTAGGCGAATTCCCGGTTCCGTTTGTTCGCCACGAAGGAGTACATCGGGCTTGGGCGATCTGCTAACCTGCGTCCCATGACAACGGACCTGGAAGACACTGTCGATATCGCGGCCAACCTGGCGGCGGTGCAGGCAAACATCGCCGCTGCGGCAAATGACGTTGGGCGTGACCCCGCCGGCGTGTCGCTGATTGCTGTCTCAAAATCCCATCCCGCTGCTGCCGCTGCCGCGGCGCTTGCCGCCGGGCATCGCGTATTCGGTGAAAACCGGGTCCAGGAAGCGCAGGATAAATGGCCGCCGTTAAAGGACGATTATCCGGAAGCGAACGTTCACCTGATCGGCCCGCTGCAAACCAACAAGACCGCCGACGCCGTCGCTCTGTTCGACGTGATCCAGACCCTCGACCGCGAGAAGCTTGCAAAATCGCTGGCGAAAGAAATGGACCGGCTGGACCGCAGACCCGATCTGTTCGTGCAGGTGAACACCGGCGAAGAGCCGCAAAAGGCCGGCATATTGCCGCTGGACGCCGATGCATTTATTGAAAAATGCCGGACCGATTATGACCTGCCGGTGGCCGGGCTGATGTGTATTCCGCCGGTAGACGAAAACCCGGCGCTGCATTTCGCCCTGCTTGCAGACATGGCCGCCCGCAACGAGTTGCAGCGGCTGAGCATGGGGATGTCGGCGGATTACGAAACCGCCGTGCGGCTCGGCGCGACCGAGGTACGGGTCGGCACCGCAATCTTCGGCGCCCGTCCGCCGCGACCCTGAGCGTCCGGGCTGTCGGTCGCCCATTCAGTCCATTTGGCCGATAACCAGCCGGTCTTCGTCCGGGTTCCAGTCTTTCAGAATTTCTTTCAGATCGTCCGGCGCGAAAGCCACGCAGCCACGTGTGGGCGGGTAGTCCGTGCCCCCGGCGAGATGCACGAAAATGCCGCTGCCGTTTCCGGCAACGACCGGATCGCTGTTGTGATCGGTGATCACGACGATGTCGTAAAGCCCGTCTTCGCGCCACATTGTCTCGCAGCGTGCCGGGTGCGGCAGGGTGACGGCCCGGTTGTAGTCGGCATGTTCGGAGGCGTCGCACCACCCGTCGGTCACGGTCAGGGCTCCGCAGGGAATGGATGTCGCGGGGGGATTCTCCCGGTCGGGGCGGTACAGAACCCGCGTCAGCCGGAACCGCCCGACAGGGCTTGCACCGTCGCCTTCGGCTTTGTCGGCGACGATCCCGGTGCGGCCGATGGCGCAATCATAGACGCGACCGCTAAATTCGGCTCGGCAAAGATGGCCGTCTATCGCTGAAACGATCAGATCCATTATGCGCTTATAGGGATTTATCGAACGGGACGAAACCGCCGCCGGCGAATCTTCAGCGCGTTACCGACAGCGTCGGCACACCGGCAGGCAGTGTGTTCGAACCGGCGCGGTACTGGTTCAGCGCCTTGTCCATTGCCTGGGCATACCATTCCGGCGATGCGTTGTGGGGCGGCATCATGGGGTGAGCGTCCGGCTTTTGCGCCGCGGTCCCGGTATCTTCGTCGTCGGACTTTGCTTTCTTTCTTGCTGCGGCGGTGGGACCGTTCTGTTGTGCCATCTGCTGGGCGGCCCGCTGGGCAAGCATCAGGTCTGCCTACTGGCGGCGCGACCGGGCCACGGCTGCGCTGACCTGTGGAGCAGCCTGCTGCGGCGCCGACTGCTGTCTGGTTGTCGCCGATATGCAGGCGTTGCCGCCAAACGGGATCGACATGCCATGCGGTGCAGCGGTCGCTGCGGGATGTGCCGAGAAAATTTTTGCGTCTTTCGGCAGGCGCGCAGCACCTGTGTCGGCGGCATTTGGCGACGCGTTCCGGCTGGCGTTCCGGCCGATATTCTGGGCAGCACCCAGCGCTGCGGCCTGGGGCGCGCCAAGCGCGGCTGCCGGGTTAAGCGCGATCCTGTTGAAACCCAGTGCCGGTGCAGCGGCGTGCGCGGCCGGCAGTGCGGCCTGATGGATTTGGGCGTTGCCGACGCCGCCTTCGCGGCAGCATCCGCGGCGATTGCAGGATCGCCGTTGTCGCCACCGCCGGTGAAGTCGTCGACCATCTCAGCGAGATGGTCGACGAGATTGCCGCCGCTTACCTCTTCGAACAATGCAGTAATGCCGGCGGCGAGTGCGCCGATCGGGGCGCAGAACAGCATACCGCCGACAAAGGGGTCCGGCGCCGATTTCATCGCCGGTGATCGCGCGGTAAATGGTCGAGATGCCGGGGATATGATGTAGCGGATCCGGGATGTCGAGAACTTCGGCAAAGGTCGGACCGTCTTCGGTCAGCCAGAACTGGCCGTCTTCGGCAATACGAACCGAATCGTCCTCAAGACCCGGCGCATTGCCGGAGGGCGGCTGCGCGGGGAGGAGCTCCGGAGGGAGGGAGGCTGTTGCGTCTGTCATGATCCTGCAGTGTTGAATGCAAGACCCGTACCACCCCGGTAATTTCTAAACCATTGTTTTATAACAAATTTATGAAGGTCAAAATAACCCGCATCCGGGTACTGTTTGCCGTCACCGGCAGTTCTTGCCGCGTTGTTGTGAAGATGTTGCACAGATCCGGACCGCCGGGCACAGTGCGGCCCACTCAATCGCAGCTCTCGCAGGAGGCAGGAAATGGGCGAAATCGTCTATCGCGACTTCGATCAGGACGCGCTCGACGCGCAGTATAATTGTCGGGGCATGGTCCCGGATTTCAAAGCCCACATGGCCCGCTGGGTGGACCTCAACAAACAGGCATTTGACAGTTTCGAGACGCGCACCGATCTCGCCTATGGCGACAAGCCCGCTGAAAAGCTCGACCTGTTCCTGCCCGCCGGCACCGGCCTGCACCCGCTGATGATCTTTATTCATGGTGGCTACTGGCGGGCGATGGACAAGGCTGATCACGCGTTTCCGGCGTTGTCCTTCGTGCCCGACGGGATCGCGCTGGCCTCGATCAACTACACGCTGGCCCCCGGCGCCGATATGGATGAGATCGTGCGCGAATGCCGCGCAGCCGTGGCCTGGTGTGTCCAGAACGCGGCGGAGCTGAATATCGATGCCGACCGTATTCACGTCTCCGGTCATTCCGCCGGCGGTCATCTGACAGCGATGATGCTGGCGACCGACTGGCCGGGTTTCGCGCCCGGTCTTAGCCCCCATGCCGTCAAATCCGGGGTACCGATCAGCGGGCTCTACGACCTGGAACCGATCCGCCTGACCTACCTGAACGAAGACGTGCGCCTGACCGAAGACGTTGCCCGCCGGAACAGCCCGCTGAGACTGACGCCGAACGGACCGTTGGCAATGGTCGTCGCCGCCGGGGGAATTGAGTCCGGCGAATTCCACCGCCTGCAATCCGAATTGGTTGCAGCGTGGCAGCCGCATATCCTCGATATCGAGGAGATCGCCATGCCGGGCCTGCATCATTTCAATGTCGTAACGGCACTCGGCGAAGCCGACAGCCCGCTGTATCAGGCCGCGCGGCGGCGGATACTGGGTTAGACCGGGATCGACCGGGTTAGACTGGGGACGGCCCGGGAACGCGGGGCAGAAATGCCGACATAACATCCCGATAACGCTTTCGCGAGAACGGTTGAACTGCGCTACAATGATGCCACGTTTGTAATCACCAGCACGTGACCTGCGTTCGCCGCGCCCCAGCGGTCGGGCTAACCATCAGAAAGAATGACGACACATGGTCAACGGGAAAAGCCTTCTTCTTGTCGATGACGACGACGCGCTCCGCGAATCGCTGCGCGACCAGCTCCAGCTTCACGAGGAATTTGTGATCCAGGAAGCCAATAGCGGATCGACCGCGCTCGATATTGTCAAGGATTCGAACTACGATCTCGTCATCCTCGATGTCGGCCTGCCCGATATGGACGGGCGCGAAGTCTGCCGGTTGATGCGGCGGGCGGGTGTTAACGCGCCGATCATCATGCTGACCGGCGCCGACACCGAAGCCGATACCATCCTCGGGCTTGATTCCGGCGCCAACGACTACGTCACCAAGCCGTTCAAGCTCGGCGTGCTGCTGGCCCGGATGCGGGCGCAGTTGCGCCAGCACGAACGCAGCGAAGACGCGGTGTTCAACATCGGGCCCTATTCGTTCCGCCCGGCCGCGAAGATGCTGATCGATCCGGAAAACGGCGACAGCAAAATCCGCCTGACCGAAAAGGAAACGGCGATCGTGAAATACCTGTTCCGTGCCGGTGAAAACGTCATCGGCCGCGACGTGCTGCTGAACGAGGTGTGGGGATACAATTCCGGCGTCACCACCCACACGTTGGAAACTCACGTCTACCGGCTGCGCCAGAAGATCGAACGCGATCCGTCGAATGCCGAGCTTCTGGTCACCGAACCCGGCGGCTACCGGCTGGTGCCGTAATCCACACGCGTCATTCCGGCGGAAGCCGGAATCTTCATCTGAATACGCGCAATTTTGTTGCAGAAAGATCCCGGCTTTCGCCGGGATGACAGGGCCCTGTCATCGCCCGTCTTAAAGCGCCTTGATCCCGCCGCCGTCGAGCCCGAGGACCTGGCCGGTGATGTAGCTTGCCCGGTTGCTGGCAAGGAACACGACCGAATCGGCGACCTCGGCAGCCGACCCCATCCGCCTAAGCGGAATCCCCCTGGCCGGATCGGACATGCCGGAATCGATCATTTGCTGCTGGCGCTCCGACATGATCGGCCCGGGCGATGATGCGTTTACACGAATGCCCTGGGGCCCGAATTCATTGGCAAGACCTTTGAGCACCAGGTTCAGGGCGGCATTCACGCTGCCGCCGGGCAGGTGAATACTGATCGGCATCTTGCCCCCGGTGCCGGTGATCGCGACGATCGCACCGGAACCCTGCGCAGTCATGTGCGGCAACGCCGCCTGGAAGCAGTTGATATAGCCGAGATATTTGACCTCAAGGGCGGCGCGGAATACATCGGCGTCGATTTCCAGGAACGTCCCGAACGCGGGCACGGCAACCGTCGTGGCCAGCACGTCGATGCGCCCCATGGTGCCGACGATATTCTCTGCGGTGGTTTTCACCGCCGCTGCGTCGGTAACGTCGACCGGCACTGCGGCCGCATCGCCGCCGGCCGCGTTGATTTCGTCGGCAAGGGCGGCAAGGGCATCGGGGGTCCGCGCCGACAGGGCGACACGCGCGCCTTCTTCGGCAAAGCGCAGCGCGATCTCGCGCCCGATGGCGCCGGTCGCGCCGGTCACCCAGGCGACTTTTCCGTTCAATCCCATATCCATTTACGGTTTTCCTGTTTCTGAGTGTTTTTAAATCTGGCCGCTAAATTTGATCATGCGGGTTCAGGGCAATCAACTCGGGCGCGGTGCCCGGCGCCGTTCCCGCCGCATAAACAATGGCGCGCGCAACCTCGCCGGCGGGCAGGCGTGCGTCCTGCCGCTTGGCATAGACGGCGACGACATCCGGATGATCGGGCTGCGACATCAGCTCGGTATCTACAAGGCCGGGCGCGATCTCGGTGACGCGGATGCCGTGTTCGGCAAGCTCGATGCGCATGCCGCGCGTGACCGCGGCGGTGGCATGCTTGGTGGCCGCATAGAACATCGTCAGTGGATAGACCTGGCGCGCCAGGATCGACGAGACATTGATGATATGGCCGGACCCGCGCGCCACCATGCCGCGCGCAATCGCCTGGGTCAGCACCAGCAGCGCATGGACGTTAAGCTCCCACGCGGCGCGCCACATATCGGGATCAGAATCGAGGAACGGCGCATGGGCGGTGCGCCCGGCCAGGTTGACCAGAATATCGACATCGCCGGCCTCGTCCGCCAACCGGTCAATAAAAGCGTTGTCCGTCAGGTCGCCGGCGAAAACCGTTATATCGCCGCTTGCTTCCTCTTTAAGGGTGTTGAGCTTGTCGGCGCTGCGGGCAACGGCGATCACCTTTGCCCCGTCGGAAGCAAACATCAGCGCGGTCTCGCGCCCGATGCCGGACGACGCACCCGCGACCAGAACGGTCCTGCCGGTAAATGTCATATCCGAACCCGTCATGCGCCGAGCGCCGCGCCGCCATCGACCACCATCTCGTGCATGGTGATATATTTTGACTGGTCTGACAGCAGGAACGCGACCGCATCGGCAACGTCACCGACCTGCGCGATGCGCCCCAGCGGCACGCCGGAGCGGAAATTATCGAGATCGCCTTTGAGCATCGCCTCGCCAAACCCCATGCCTTCCATCATGCGCCGAATCATCGGCGTTTCGGTGGCACCGGGGGCGACGGTGTTGACGCGGATGCCTGTCGGGCCGAGTTCCAGCGCAAAGACCCGCATCAGGTGGCTGATCCCCGCCTTGGACGAACAATAGGCCCCCTGGCGCACCCGTGGCACCCGTGCGGCGTTGGATGAAATGGTGACGATGGAACCCGCCTTCGCTTCCGTCATATGCCGCGCGACATGGCGGGTTACCAGCCAGGTGCCGCGTAGATTAACGTTGAAATGGGCGTCGAACTCCTCGACCGGTTGATCCATCAGCGGGCCGAGATGCTGCACCCCGGCAACATTGACGAGCCCATCGATCGTGCCCAGTGCGGTGGCGGCGCCTGCAATGGCGACCTCAACCGATGCCTCGTCGGTGACGTCGGCGGTAAACCCGTGCGCGTTCAGCTCCGTTGCCATTTCCGCAACCGCGTCCGCCTGCCGGTCGATCAGGGCAAGCCGCGCACCGCCTGCCGCCAGCTGCCGGGCGATGCCTATACCAATGCCCTGCGCCGCGCCCGTCACGATAAAGCCCGCATTCTTGATTCCGCCTAGTTCCATTCGTTTTCCTCTGTCCACTTATGCCTTGCGCCACTGCCCGGAAATACCGGCGGCGATACAATCCGCTGTGGTGCCGAACAAGATCTCCGCGTCCGATACCGACCGCGCGAACAATGCCATCTTGGCCGAATTCGTCGCCATGCGCGAACCCGCC
>Ga0315322_10004420_pt1 | contig 10830 bp, 3 predicted proteins | sample M110021515metaG_FD_203461 | JGI IMG/M metagenome (GOLD analysis project Ga0315322, IMG submission 203461) | Ammonia-oxidizing marine archaeal communities from Monterey Bay, California, United States - M1 100m 21515 | ecosystem: Environmental > Aquatic > Marine > Intertidal zone | place: USA... | reverse complement strand
CGCCAGCATTGGCCCAAACGGGCGCTACCGGATCCTGCAGGTCCTGGGTAGCGGCGGCTTTGGTGTGGTCGTCTGCGCGCTCCAGACCGGGCCCATGGGATTCCGCCGAAAGGTGGCGATCAAGCGACTGCATCACACATCTACAGATCACACATCTATAGATCGGCGTTCCGAAGATGCCCTCATCTCGGAAGCTCGACTGGGCGGCCTGATTCGCCACAAGAACATCGTGGCAATCTACAACCTGGAGCAGGACGAAGACGGCTGGCTGGTGGTCATGGAGTACGTCGAGGGGATGACCCTCTTCGACCTGTTGGCTCGATGTCGACAGGCGGGTGCGCCCCTCCCGACGACCACGGTCATCGACATTGCAGCTCAGATCTGCTCCGGCCTCGCGCATGCGCACAGCCTCACCGATGATGGTGGCCGGCTCTTGGGTCTGGTGCACCGAGACCTCAAGCCTGCGAACCTGATGCTGACGTCCGATGGCCTCGTCAAGATCATGGACTTCGGCATTGCCCGAACCCAGCGTTGGACGGACCCCCTTGAGGGGATGATCGCCGGAACCAGCACCTACATGAGCCCAGAGCAGAGCGCTGGTTCCAAGAAGCTGGACCATCGCGCAGACCTCTATTCCCTGGGCGTCGTGCTCTTCGAATTGCTCACGATGCGCCCCCCGCCGAGCCACCCCGTCGAGCTGCGAGAAGCGCTCGCGGGCTTGAAGCCTGGCATGCGCGATCTCCTGTCTCAGGCCCTGGAGCCGGACCCCCGCGACCGCATCGCGTCAGCAAAGGCGTTCGGCGCGGCCCTGCGGGCCATGACCCAGGCACCGAACCCCATCAGCATCGAGGCGGTGGTCAGCTCGTGGCAACCAGAACGCACAGAGGCCGTTCCTGGCGGCATCGACGGCAATCCTGCGGACGTCTTAGACAGCTCAAGCTCAGGGCGACGACCGTACCGAGGCCTCCGGGGCTTCGACGTCTCAGACGGAGCGCTCTTCTTTGGCCGAGACGACGAGTCGCGACGCCTGGCACAGCGGATCAGCTCCGAGCCGATGGTGACCGTCACCGGCGTGAGTGGCGTGGGGAAGAGCTCCTTGCTCCGGGCCGGTGTGGCCCCCCTGCTCCCAGATCTCGACTTCTGCTGGTGCCGACCCGGCACGGCACCCATCGCCTCCCTGCTGGTCGCCCTCGGCAACGACTCGTCCCGCCGCGACGAGCTCGCCAACCACCCGTCGTCTATCCGCACCCTCATGAGACCCAAGCAGGTCCTAATCATCGACCAAGCCGAGGAGCTCTTCACTCTCACAGATCCGTCTACAGCCCGGGTCATGGCGAACATCCTCGCGCAGGTCGTGCAAGAGGACGAGGCTCGGGTGGTGCTTGTGGTGCGCGAAGACTTCTTCGTTCCACTCGTGACCCTTCCGCCCCTGGCACGGCTGGCACACCGGGTCGTGGAAGTGCTGGCTCCGCCGGGGCGAGCAGAGCTGCACGAGGTGCTGTGTCGGCCCCTTGAGGACTACGGCTACCGGTTCGAAGACGACGCGCTGATCGAGGAAGTCCTCGACATGGTGGAGAATGAGCCCGCCGCCCTCGCCCTGCTCCAATTCTGTGCGGACCGCCTCTGGGACGACCGGGACACCGAGAGACGCTGCTTGCTGCGGAGCAGCTATCGCGAGATAGGCGGCGTCTCCGGCGCCCTCGCTCACCACGCCGAGCAGGTGTACCAGACGCTCACGCAAGGCCAGAGGCGGGCCCTTCGAGACCTAATGCTGAAGCTGGTGACCCATGAAGGCACCCGCCAGCCCGCGCGGTTTCGCGAGCTGACCGAGACAGCGCGAGATGCTCACCTCACCGCAGCGCTCCTCGATCACCTCATCACCGTGCGCCTGCTCAACGCACGAGAAGGCATGGATGGACAGGCCATCATCGAGGTGGTGCACGAGGCCCTCATCGAGCGCTGGGCCAGGCTGTCGCAGTGGCGGAACAACGACCGGGAAGGGCTGCTCCTTCAACAGAACCTCAAGCAGGCCACACAGACCTGGAACCAGCGAGGACGCTCAGCCGACCTGTTGTGGCGGGGCGACATGTTGGCTGAGTACCACCTCTGGCGGCAGCGCAGCCAGATCACGCTCACCCAAACCCAGCGGGACTTCATCACGTGCTCTCTGGCGCAAGCCAACCGCGGTCGCCGACGCACGCTCATCGCAGTGGGGGCGGTCCTCATCGCCCTGACCACGCTCTTGAGCTGGGCCCTCGAAGGATGGCGGACCGCCCACACCACCGGCGAGCTGGCCCTCACCGCCCAACGGCAGGCCGAAGCTCATGCGCGCGACGCAGGACTTCAGGTCAAGCTCAACTTGGCTGCCGTCGAGGGCCTGCGCGGGAACACGGGAATCGCTACCCAGATCACACGGGCCATCCTCACCGCCGACCCCAACAACGCACAGGCCATGGAGGGACTGTACGCCGTGGTGGGCAATCGGCAGGAGCGCCACATCCTCACGGGCCACACCGCCGCCGTGCGAGGGGTTCAGTACAGTGCAGACGGACGCTTCCTGCTGTCCGTCTCCATGGACCAGACCGCGCGGCTTTACCGCCCAGACGGCACCTTCCTCACCGACCTCCGGGGGCACGAGGGCTTGCTGAACAGTGGACACTTCAGTCCAGACAGCAGCCTCATCGTCACCGCCTCACGAGACCAAACGGCACGCATCTGGAGCCTGGACGGTGAGACCATCGCTATCTTGGATCACGATGCAGAGGTGATGACCGCGAAGTGGAGCCCCGACGGCAGCCACATCATCACCACCTCGACCGATGCCTCCGCGAAGGTGTGGGGGTCGGATGGGCAGCTCCTTCACATTCTCCCCAGCGACTCCTGGGTCGGCGATGCCACTTGGAGCCAGGATGGCAAGACCGTCTTCACCCTCACCTCGACCTCCATACGAAGCTGGTCGCTGACCGACGGCAGCCTGCCCTGGTCGGCGGAAGTCAACGGGGCGAACAACACACTCCAGCTCAGTCCATCGGGTCGCTACCTGTTGGCGTTCGGCTGGAACGGTGCGCGGGACGTCCGGACCACTGACGGACAGCTCCTACACGAGGCGGAGTGTGAGACGCGCTACCCGTTCGGATCTTGGCACCCCACCGAGGACCTCGTTCTCGGTTGCGTGCCCAACGACCCACACACCGTGGCGCTGATCGACCCGCAGGGCAACGAGATCATGTCGTTGCCTGGGCACCCCGAAGCCATCTTCGGGGCCCACTACAGCCCCAGCGGTCACCACATCGCAGTGATCGGCAAGGAGGGGGCGGTGTCGCTGTGGACGGGGGATGGCTCCTTGGTGCGGCACTACGAAGGCCACCGCAAAGAGGTGGTCTCGGCCGCTTGGAGCCCCAGTGGTAGGTGGCTCGCCACAGGCTCCGACGACAACACCATCCGCATCTGGTCGGGGAACGGCACCACGCCGGGAACCACCGATTTAGAGTGGCCGATTAGTGTCATGGCCTGGAGCCCGGACGGCTCCCACTTGCTGGCGGCGTCCTGGAATGGAGTCGACACCGGCCACATCGTCATTCGAGATGCCCAGGGGCACGTGGAGACCGCCCCAATCGACATCGGAGATCCTCACCGGGCGAAGTGGAACCCCAGAGGAGACCGCTTCGCCATCCTCACGCGAAGGGGCCGAGTGGGTCTCTGGTCGGCCACGGGTACCTTTCACGGCATCCTTGAGGGCGAGAATATAGAAAACATCGACTGGCATCCAGGGGGAGACCTCCTCTTGGGCGCCGCCGGTGAAGACGGATTCTTGCGCTGGGATCGCGAAGGAACACCGCTGCCAACGATCGAAGGCCAGGGCCGTCTCGTCACCTGGAGCCCCGACGGGCACCACTGGGTCTCCCATGACGGAGACAACACACTCTCCATCTGGACCGGCGATAGTTCGCCCCGCGAGCTCGCTCGACTCGACCAAGCCCGGGTGCTCTGCATCTGTTGGCGAGGAGACAGCGAGCGATTTGCCGCTACCAGCCATGATGGCACCGTGGCCATCTGGGACTCAGCAGGGGAGCCAATGGCTCGCAACCAGGTGAGCAGTGCCCGAGTCACGGACTGCGCCTGGAGCCCCAACGGAGAGCTCCTCGCGATGGCCTCCTGGGACCGGCAAGCCATCATCTGGCGTGCGGATGGCAGCCCCGTGGCCATACTGAAAGGCCATTCTCGGGCGGTGCAGTCGGTCGAGTGGAGTCCCGACGGTGAGCAGCTGATCAGCGCCGCATGGGACACCACCGCAAGGGTGTGGAGCCGAAAGGGAGCGCTTCTCTGGGGGCTTCACAAGCTGCACGATGGCGAGCAGATTCGCGCCAGCTGGAGTGCCGACGGTAGCTGGCTCGCCACCTCTGCGAAGGGCGACTCTCGACTTCGAGTCCTGCCCGCGACCCCCGAGCGCTTGTTGGAGCACGCGCGCCAGCTGGTGCCGTCCTCACGCTCCCAGGAGTGACTACAAGATGGGGGACACGGACAGCTGGTCGATTCCGATGCGCAGCTGTCGGGTGGAGCGTCGGCGCTCGATCACACCCGCCGCTCCGCCCATCTTGAGTCGAGCGAATTGCTGACGCGCTCGATGCACCATGACGTTGAGGAGGTGGGACCCTGTGCCCAGCATCTTGCAGAAGTCTTCAGCATACAACCAGCCGGCCTCCCCCGACGCCAGCCCGCTTGCCTGATCTTCTATGCGAGCCCGCGCCAAGAGCAGCAACATGTAGTGGTGGGCCCGAGTGGGAACCTCAACGCGAGCTTCGTTCTTGATGAACCAGATCCGGATGAACTCTTCGTCCCGGCTGATCTCGAACTGCAGCCCCGGCCGCACACCCTGATGAGGGCGCAGCGCCAAGGTCTCTTCGTGAAACCGAGGGAGGCTGAGCCGCCAAGTGCCACCGCTTAGGTTGAGGTACTCTTGGTCCTTCACCGGACGAGGCTCCCCGTCGACCTCCGCGATCCACGCCCCAGGATCGAGCTCGAAGATCACCGCCTCGAGATTTTCATCGTCGGGAAGTGCCAGCAGACCATCTTCCGCTGCTCGTCTCAGACCCAAGCCCGAGACGGCCAAGGCCTGAGGAGATGTCGCATCGACGAGCGTCCACTGGTTGGCCGGATCTCCAAAGGCCAGCACCGATCCCGGCGTCAAGGAGTAGTCCTTTCCCGCCTCCAGACGCTCGCCGTCCAGGGTGGTGCCGTTGGTGCTCCCGAGGTCTCGGACCTGCCAGCCCTTGCGGGTCCAGACCAGCTCGGCGTGGCGCCCGGACACGCGACGGTCCGAGATAGAAAGCATGCAGTCAGGACTACGCCCCACACAGACCCTTGAGCTCAACGCGACCTGTTCTTGCCCTTGTTCGATCATGCCCATGACGGAATCCTACACTCTCTCTTACAGCCCAAAAAACGGCCACGACATGTTCCCAAAACTGCGCCAGCGACGCGGTCCGGAAAATGAGATCAAGTCGCTCCCTCCGACCCGCTGACGCAAGCTCTTGACTGGTGCACCGGGTGGCAACGAATACGGTTCAATGACAGACTTCCCTGGGCAGGCGTGAACCCCACGCGGGAGCGACTATACTATGGAATCTCGTGACTCTGTTGGATCAGGCGCATTCGCGCTGAAGAGCGAAATTGGTTCCGGTGGCATGGGTGTGGTGTGGAAAGCGCTCCATCGCCGACAAAAGACGCCCATCGCAGTCAAGTTCCTGGAGCCTGAGTCGACCCGCATGGCTGGAGCCCAGAAGGCCTTTAGTCAAGAGGTTCGGACGGTCGCAAGCCTCAGTCATCCGAACATCTGTGCGGTGTACGACCACGGCATGACGTGGGCGCATGACGAGGGCGAAGACAGTGCTGTGGTGCCCTCTGGTCCGTGGTTGGCCATGGAGCTGGCAAGTGGGTGTCTGACCCCCTTTTGCGGGCGGCTGGCCTGGCCCAAGCAGCGGGCGTGGCTGGTGCAGCTGCTAAGCGCCCTGGCCTATACACACGCCCGGGGAATTATTCATAGAGACATCAAGCCGAACAACGTTCTCTGCTTCGAGGACGGGGTCAAATTGGCGGACTTTGGGTTGGCCTGGCTCGGGGAGCAGAATATCTTACACGGGGGCACACCCCGGTACATGGCGCCGGAGCAGGCCGCCCGCCAGTGGCGCGACTTTGGTCCATGGACTGACCTGTTCGCCTTGGGGGGCACCGCGTGGACGATGGCGTGTGGGGTGGCGCCCCGCGACTGGAGGGTCCCGCCAGCCACGGGGCGGTATCCGCCGATGCCCCGGTTTCAGCCTGCCTTGCCCGTGCCTGAGGGGTTGGAGGCATGGCTTCGGCGACTGCTGGCGCCCCTCCCCTCCGAACGGTTCGCGACCCCCGCACACGCCCTTCATGCGCTGGAAGCTCTGGATCATGCGGTCACATGTGAGGTGCGCGGGCCCGAGGAATGTTCAGAATCTCCATTGCAACAGTTCGTTCGGAAGATTGCTCGTCGCCCCGAACCAACCGACACCAAGGCCACATGGCCCTTTCAGACGGTCCCACCCCCTGCAACACAGACCAAACCGGAGGGCGCGGCCAGCCTCGCTGACGCCACGTTGCCCCATGGGGGTGTGGCCGAGCCCCATGGGGGTGTGGCCGAGCTCAGCGTGCCGCCGCTTCAGGCAGCGCGCCCCCTCCCGGTGGGGTGGCGCCAACGGTCGCTTCAGTCTCCGCGACTCTTGGGCGCCGGTCTCGGGCTCTTCGGACTCCGGGCCGGGCCCCTCGTAGGAAGAGAGGCCGAGCAGGACGCCCTGTGGGCGAGCCTTCGGCGCACGTCGCAGGGCAGCAGTGTCCTGGTGATGTCCGGGGAGGCGGGGGCTGGCAAGAGCCGGCTGGCCGAGTGGCTCTGCCACCGTGCCCTGGAGGCTGGTGCTGCCACAGTGCTTTCGGCGATCCACAGCGCCCCTGCGGGGCCCTCGGACGGCATCCGGGCCGCGCTCGTTCGCCACTTCCGGACTGAGGGCCTGCGCACCCACGAGGCGGAAGGCCGCCTCCAGCTGCTGCTGCCCGACCTCACCCAAGCGGAGCTCAGCGACCTGACCCAGCTCCTGCACCCCATGCCCCACAACCCCGGACCCCGAACCCCGGCGAGCCAACGGGCGGTGCTGGAGACCGCACTGCATCAGCTCAGTCAGCAGCAACCGTTGATCCTGTGGCTTGACGACGCACAGTGGAGTCAGGAAAGCGTGCAGCTCGCGCAGGACCTGATCGCAAATCACCCGAACGACCCCACGCTCATCATCCTCACACTCCGAAGCGGCGTGCCCACAGTCGCCTCAGCCAGCGCGGCCTTAGAGGCGCTGCGCCAGCACCCCACGGCCGCCCACCTCCCCATTCGACCACTTCAACAGCACAACCTGCGGCTCCTGGCGGACGCGCTGCTGGGGCTGTGCTCCCCGTTGTCGGACTCGGTCGTGTCCCGGGCGGAAGGCAACCCGTTGTTCCTCATCCAGCTCATCGGGGACTGGGTGGTTCGCGGCACCCTGACCCTGACCCCGAGTGGCTTCGCGCTGGTCTCGGACGCCGAGAGCACGGTCCCCGATGCGGTACATGAGCTGTGGATGTCGCGGATCGCATGGCTCTTGAAAGAGCGCCCCGCTGGGGACGGCATCGCCCTGGAGCTGGCCAGCCTGCTCGGCGGGCAGCTCGATACGGAGGAGTGGGCGGCAGCTTGCGCCCAGGCCGGGCTGGAGATGCCCGAAGCACTCATGGACAGGCTTCACGTCCACGGGTTGATGTTCCCGACCCGTACAGGGTGGCGCTTTGCCCATGGCCTGCTCGCCGAGAGCCTGCGCCGCACCGCCCAGGACGCGGGGCGCCTGTTGGGGCATCAGCGGATCATTGGACAGGTGCTCCTGGACCGGGGACGACGGCTCTCCAATGAGGGAGCCTGTCATCAAGCGACGAAGGTGTTGAGTCGCGCACGACAGGTGCTCAAGGGTGCGGCGGCGCCCAATCTGCGGGCCGAGGTGCTGCTAATCCTGGCGAACAACCAACGGATTCTCGGCCGGGTGGACGACGCAGAGGCCATGGTCCGCGAGGTGCTCCAAGCGGGTCCGTATCAAGACGTGCCTCATCTGGCGGCCGAGGCCCATCGAGTCCTCGGGATCGTACTTCTGGAGCGCGGCCTGCTTCAGGAATCTGAAGCGCACCTCGACCTCGCCCTGTCCTTCGCGCGGGTCGCCGACCAACCGGCGCTGGTGGGGGTGGTGCTGCGCAACCTGGGCAGCATCCTGATGGACAGCGGACAGCTTGAGCGGGCGGTGGCCCCGTTTGAGGAAGCGCTTCAGCTCACTTCGATGCATGGATCACCTCGAGAACGGATGATCTTGTTGGGCTGCCTGGGGACACTTCATCAGAACCAAGGGCGGCTCGATGACGCGCGACGGTCCCTTGACCAGGCCATCGAGGCGGCGAGGGAGCTTGGGCTTCGTCGAGACGAGGGGATTGTGCTCACCAACCTGGCGTTGGTTCAGTCGACGCAGGGAGACGTGTCTACATCCCTCCTGTCGGCGAAGATGGCCTTGGACGTTCACGAGGAGGTCGGAGACCGGGGCTGGGTGGCCATCACCTGGCTCAATCTTGGGAACAGTCACCTCATTCTAGGGCAATACGAGGCAGCCCGCGAATGCTACGAGTCCGGCCTTGATGCCTGCATAGCAGCTGGATTCAAGGTGATAGAGGGGACTGTACTCGGAAACCTCGGTCGGCTGTACACACGAATGGCCGAGCTAGAGCTGGCCCGTCACTACTTGAGTGGGGCGATTGCAATTCACGAGCGAAGGGGATTTGCGCCGCCCATGGGGGAATGGCTGGCCCACCTCGCGTACATCGCCCACCAGCAAGACCAACCCTGGGCCGACTTGATCGACGAGGCGGTCGCCCGCGCAGATGCGTTCCCCCAGGTGCGGTGTGTCGCACTCATCGTCCGCGCACACCTACGAAGCGCCGAAGGAGACATCGCGGGTGCACGCCAAGACATTGATGAGGGGCGCCCCCTCTGCCGCCACTGGGAGCATGCTGCAAGGCTCTTGATCGCGGATGCCCGAGTGGCTTCGCTGGAGGGACGGTTCGACGCGGCCCGCGCGCTGCTCCAGCCCGCCGTCGACCAAGCGGCAGCCATCGGCTGTGAGCCCCCCTCGTTGCTGTGTCAGAGCATCGCCGAGGTCGAGGCGCTGATGGCAGCTGGCGGACGCCCGGCCTGAACCCAGGGGGCAGACGGCCCTTCGGGCGTCAGGCCGTCGCCCCTCGCGCGACATCCGGATGTGGAAGCGCCACGGAGCGTGGAGCGGGCTGGACCTCGCTCAGGCTGCCTCGGGCACGGAAGGCGGTGGCGTAGAAGCTGAAGCTGAGAAGCACTCCCGGCGCGAGCACCGCAGCGCCCAGCCAAGCATCCGCGTGCCCGAATCCGGCGCTGGACATGACACGGACCAGGGCCTGGTGGACTGCTGGCACCGCGCAGATAGCCAGGAGGTGCAGTCCAGCCTCATGGGTGAGCCCGTCGTCGTCCCGTCGGATCGCGCTGAGGGCGAGCGCTGTGAGTCCCGCCACGCTCAAGGAGAGCACGACGAAGTACGCCGCTTGTCCCAAGGCCAGGTGCTCCGCGGCCCACCCGTCGGCGGGCCAAGTGGACCCAGCGGCCAGGCCCCAGCCCCCGCACGCCAGAGCTCCCCCGACAACAGCAGACCACCTCACTCCGCGCCCCCGAGTCAGCCCTGGGACGGTGGCCACAGCCAGGAACAGTGCGGCTAGGGCCAGCAGGCCCCCCGCCGCGGGCAGCTCCATGGGCCAGAAGAAGGCCGGCATGCCCGCCCAGGCAAGGCCGAGCGCCGCCAGCACCGGCAATGCGATGAGGATGGGAGAAGCCCCGCGGGCCTTGGGGAGTACGCGACGGTGACCCGCCATGGCACCGATAGCCAGCAGCGGGGTCTGGACGGACAAGACCACCAAGGCAAGCACGTGTGCCGTCGCCTGCGTCGTGTGGGGACCCTCGCCGAGGAGCCATCCAAAGAGCACCCAGTACAGACGCAGGCTGGGAGCGACGAAGAGAGTCGCAGCGAACAAAAGCATAAAGGCCTGGTGGGCGTCGGGGTGGCCCCGGCGCGCCTGATCCACACCCATCCCCAGGGACCACAGCGCCATCACGGCCATTCCCCAGAGCCCCAGGGCGAAGGGTGGCCCGCCATAGATGGCGTCCATCGGAGTCGCGACCAAGTAGGCGATGGCCAAAGCCATGGTGACGACGCCCAGGGTGGCCGTGGCCCGCCCGAGGCGCCGGTGGACCGTGGGGTGCCGGCGGCGAAAGCCTGTACGGAGCTGCACGAGGCACAGCAGGAGCACCACCGAGCCGAGTGCCGCATGAACCCCGAGGGTGACCTGGAGCCAGCCCGCCATCGAGGTCCAGTGGGGCATGAGCTGGGCGAAGCCCGACGCGGGGCCGTAGGCGAAGCCGTCGGACACGAGGGCGGCCAGGAGTCGGGCGTAGGTGGCGGTCTGGCCCTGCAGGGTCACCAGGCCAAATTCGGCCGCCAAGGGGGCGAAGCCCACACAGAGGACCACGCCGGCAATCGCTAGAACACGACGGAGACCAAGCATCGGGGGGCTTCCAAAGATGGGGTGGGGTGGGGTGACCATAGCGGGATGGTAACACTGTTACGTAATGCTGTCACGCGCGCGACAAATCGGGATCAAGCAGCAGCTCGCCACGTCCCCGACTCGGGGCGCAGGGCGCAGGGCGCAGGGCGCAGGGCGCAGGGCGGCCAAGTG
>Ga0315322_10004419_pt1 | contig 10830 bp, 8 predicted proteins | sample M110021515metaG_FD_203461 | JGI IMG/M metagenome (GOLD analysis project Ga0315322, IMG submission 203461) | Ammonia-oxidizing marine archaeal communities from Monterey Bay, California, United States - M1 100m 21515 | ecosystem: Environmental > Aquatic > Marine > Intertidal zone | place: USA... | reverse complement strand
GGCTCGTGGGGGTGGTCCCTCTTCGGAGTCGTGTGGGGCCTGACGATCATCGGAATCGTATTCAAGGTCTTCTACGCAGGCCGCTTCAAGCTCGCGTCGACACTGCTCTACCTTGGCCTGGGCTGGATGTGCGTGATCGCGGTCAAGCCGATGCTCGCGAATATCCCGACCCCAGCCCTGGGGTGGTTGTTTGCCGGAGGCATGGCGTACTCCTTGGGCACCGTCTTCTACATGCGCAATCGCATGGTCTACCACCACGCCGTGTGGCATGTCTTTGTGCTGGCTGGAACCACTTGCCACTTCCAAGCTGTGTACGGCTACTTGGCGCCAGCCGTTTAGTCGTCTAGCTCGCTGAGATCCCAGACCTGCACGCTCTGGTTTCCCGTCGTGGTCATCAGAGTAGCGCCCTTGTTCAGGAAGAAGATTCCAGCGACGGGGCCACGTGCTCGCACGCCCAGCTTGGCGGGCTCTATGCCATCCTCTAGGTTCCACATGAAGAGGTTGCCCTTTATGTCGCCCGAGACCAGCCAGCGGCCTTTGGGGTCGATTGCGAGCTTGGTGATAGCTGCTTCGTGACCTTCGAACTTCTGAAGCTGCTCTCCTTTCTTGAGCTCGATTAGAGCGAGGCTACCGTCAGATGCGCCTACCGCTAGCACCTTACCTTTTGGCCCGAAGGCAACCGCAGTGACGCCGCTCTTGTGGATCTCGAAAGACGTCTCTTCCTCCTTCTTTGAGCTGGACGGATTGATGAAGCGAACGCTCCCATCTTTACCGCCGACGGCCATCTGCTTTGCCTTCGCATCTAGCGCCAAGCTGAGGGTGCCGCCATTCTCGAGAGAGCGCGTACTCCAGCCGTTGATGCTTCCGGGCGTCAGTCGAGTTGCACCACCTTTAGAGCCGCCCAACCAAATCCACTTGCCCTTGGGGTCGAAGGCAATGCAGGTCGTCATGTCTTCCGTTGCCAGACCCGATGCGCCGTCTTCCGACGTGCCGTCCTTCAGGTTGTATAAGCTGTACGCGGGAGCGCCGAGACACGTCGCGAGCGTCTTCTCGGAGACTGCAAGCGCCATCGTCGTTGCCGTGTCCGGTGCGGGGTCAGTCTCCCACAGGAACTCCTCTTTCTTGATGTCCCACGCGCGAATCGCATTCGCCTTGTCGACGGTGTAGACCACTTTACCTTTTGCGCCGATGGCGAAGTGGGTGATGACCTTGGGCTGTAACGCGATGGTCTCTGCCTTCAGATCGACGGGATCAGGCACATCGCGAGGGTCTTGGGTTGCGAAGGGGACGAGCAGGAAGAGGATGAGTGGCTTGAGCATATGTCTGAAAGGGCGCGGGCAGTTTGTTGCGGCCACGATCCTACCCCAAACGCCGCGCACGCAAAAGGCCGCGCGCCTCCTAACAGGAGCCGCGCGGCCTTGAAACTAACGCTAGTTAGCTATTGCGCTTAGTTGCCGCGAATGACGCGGAAGCCCTCGATCACTGAAGTCTCGTCGGGCGAGTACGTCTCGATCAAGTCGGCCGAGTGCGTGTAGAGATCGCGCTGATCCGTGGTGCTGAGAAGCGTGCTGTCATGCGCGGAGGCAAGATTGACGCGCGCCTTGCCCGGACCTTGTAGCCCCGACGCGATAGCGGCATCGAGCTCGATAGCAATGTGGGCCGCGTCAACTTCCTCGGGGACTCCCGGCTGGCCGAAGAAAATCGGGGCTTCCGCAAGCTCGGCAAGAGTCATGTTCGGCACGATGCCAACAAGTTGACCCGACGGATAGCCGGTGTTGATGCGCTCAATGGTTTGGCCGCCAACAAAGATGATTGGCTCTGCGGTTTGGCGCGGAGCCAGCCAGTTGGGGTTTGCCTCGAGAACAACCAAGAGTCCTTTGGTGTAGCTTGGCTGCTCGGCGCGCCACCAGTGTGTTGCCGGCGTGGCGAGCTCGAATGCGCGCGCGTACACCAGGTTCACAGGTAGCTCGACAGCGGGCTCGGCAGGAACGGGAAGGGGTGCTTCCAGACCAGCACTTTCGTGGGTGGCCAAGACAGCTGTAGTGGTCGCAACCGTCGCGATGAAGGCGGCGCCAAGACTGAGTTTGATAGTCAGAGGATTGAGTTGGTGCCAGGGGTTACTTGGTGAGTTCGATATCGTCGAAGCCATAACGGCCCTTCTTCGACCCGTGGCTTGGCCCGAAGCGGAAGGAGAGCAAGCTGACATTCGAAAGATCGAAGTTCGCATCGTCGGCGGTAAAGCCTTCGAGGGGAATGCGGAAGGTCTCGAACTCATTGCCCCAACCAGGTGCGCCCGAGCCGCATCCGGTGCGTTGGTAGGGTTCGACAACACCTGCGCCAGTAACAGCGAGCGATAGTACGCTAACGTTGCCAACGTTGTCGACAAGCTCGATTTCGAAGCGGCAGTCACCGAGTACAGCCGTCGTCAGCGGGTGACGAGTGGCTTGGCAGGCGCGGAAGGAGAGCGTCTCGAAGGAGCTCCAGTCCGCGTCACCACCCAAAATCTTGTAAGTCAGGTTGTAGTCGCCTGCACCGTCAACGTTGAAGACAGCACCTTTCGTTGAGTCCGAAGCACTGGCTTCGGTGAAGCCATTGAAGATGTCTGAGAGGTTGTGGGTGAAGTTTGAGTTCGCGTCATCCATTCGGCCTTCATTGAAGTCCTGCACGGTGAAGCTTACACCAGCGCCTGAGCTGGCGAGGGTGTTGCTGGGGTTGGACTGGAAGTCATCGATGACCAACTTGCCAGACTGCATGCTGTCACGGAACTGCAAATCGACTTCGACGCAAGGGTCGCTCGTCGGTGCACCTGGCGGGTGGAAGGACTCGTACTGGCGTGTCAAGAAGTCACGCGCAGCCCAGTCGCCCTCGATGTGATACTTGACGAGCGGCAGGATGTAGCCAGTCATGATCAAGTGCGTCTTGGCCTTATTCAAAAGGCACGGACCACTCGCCCACGCGTTGCCGCCATTGTTGTGGAACCAGCCGTGGCCGACACCCATAAGGGAGATCGACTGACGCTGGTTCTCGGCGCGATCGTGCAGGTGGAAGCATTGCGTCACGTTACTCGACGAGCAACCGCTCACATCCGAGTCGGCCTGGCCAACCCATAGGTGATAGTTGACGCCGTGTGGCGTTGCCGAGTTCGTGCCCAAGAAGTCCGTCGGCGCGATGCTTGAAACCAAGGTGATGTCGCTTAGAGCGAAGTTCGTCGGCGTGTACGTTCCGTCGAAGATCTTGTCATAGGCGCGTGCGACGCCCTCGCCACCACGACTGTGGCCAAGCCATGTGATCGCATTGGAGTTGACATGGCCCTGCAGGAGGTTTCCGATACCGGGTAGTGCGCCTAAATTAGCGAGGAAGTAGTCGGTGTTGGTCAACGTCGTCGTAGACGCCGTGTTGATACCAGGCCCTGTGTTGTTCGAGTGGCTCATCACGATGTAGCCGTAGCTGGCAAGGTGATTTCCGATGTGGTCGTACCACTGGTAGTTGTGTCCGTTGCCGTGACTGATCACTAGGAGTGGAAGCTTCCCGAGAGACGAAATATTTGCCGGGTAGTAGAGGTCTTGATCGAGCCACGAGCCACCGGAGTAGATTTTCTCTACAACGGTATAAGGGCCTGCGACGGTCGTGTCGCGAACAATCGAAACGCCCGGGTTGTCTCCGTAGCCATCGATGATGTCGCCGGTCGAGAGTATTCCATTTTGGTCGAGGTCGATGATCAGGTCATAACCCTCGCCCAAGTCTGTACCTGTCGGGCCAGCAAGTGTGCCGGTGTCGACGGTGAATGTGTTTGCTGCGATGCCGCTCATGGTGAAGAGCACGGTCTCCGCGCCTCCGGAGCTGACGTCGATAAGTACAGGTGCCGCAAGCCATCCGGCAACATCTTTGGACCTCACCACGTACAGGTCAGCCGTCATTCCAGCGACCGAAGGAATCGCAAGTGGGTCGACCGATAGCTTGAGTGAAGAACCGGCGTTGACCGCGCGTACTTTTTCGAAGAAGGGGCGTAGCGGAATACTGTTGCCAGCGAGCTCGGCTGTCACTGGGCCTCCCAGAGTGAAGGTCATGTCGGCGCCATTCGAAAAGTCGAGCCCGTTCGAGTCTGTCGGGTCGATAATCGCGCCCAAGAGATAAAACGTAGCGCCAATCAAGCTGGGGCTTGAAGGCATGGGCAGGGTGGTCGAGGAGAGTCCCGAGGCGTTCGTCGGAGCGATCGCCTGGAAGAACATTGCGGGCGTTAGGCCAATCCCGATGGTCTCGCCAAGGACGCTGACAGGGCCGGGACTGACGTCTACGGCAAGCATGCAGGGCAGACTGGGGTTGCCAGTCAAATCCACCTGAAGAGGTGTCCCAATAGGTTTGGCGAGGGAAGTCTGGCCGTCGAGCTTCAGGTCTGACGCAAGGGCAGAGCTGGTAAATACAAGAGCCGCGGCGGCCGCGGCGAGGGGAGTTAATCGCATAGTTCTTCGGGGAGATGATTGGCCGATCGGGGAACTGTATCTCCTTATTAGGACACAGGCCCGCCCTTTTAGGGTCCATCGATTGCCCGGTTAAATGGCTAAAACGGACTCTGAACGTCGAGTGGCGCTCTGCTTGGGGCGAGGCGGCGCCATTTTGGGGAGTCCGAGGGAGTGGAATCCGTCCTTGCACCCCTCCCAAAAGCGGTTCGCTGGAGGAATGTGGAGATTTATAGATCCTCGTCCGTCTTGTCGTGTCTTGACCAGCTCACGGAAGAAATCGACTATGAAAAACAAAACAACGATCGCTCTGGCCCGTGCTTTGGGGTTTGGGGCGCTGCCTTTCCTTCCCACCGTCGCGAGCGCGCTCTAGATCTTCGGATTCGTGTCGAAGCTGATAGCGACCTGGGTTCCATAGAGGGGGTAGTCGATACGAGCGCGCCAACCCTTGAACGACTCGGGATTCCAGGCCAGGCTCGAGAAGACGTGATCGAGAAGTTCGCTGTGCTTGGGGACTTCGGGAACGGGCAGAAGGTCGATGCCACGGCCGACTACCTCCAGCCGATCGGCCGAGTGGATGCGGTCGATTTCACGCGAGGGGTCGTTCACGTCGACGACGCCGTCGAAGGCTGTGTCGTAGGTACCAAGCTCCGGAGTCGCGACGCGATACAGGTCCTCGTGAACGAGTACGTCAAATAGGAGTAGCTTCGTTGGAGTTGCGATCTCGGCGAAGACGTACGGCTTTCGCCCGATATCCGGTGTGCGCGGCATCTCGTCGAAGTTGACCTCTGCAAGAAGTAGATCGCTTGTCGCTTTCCTTCCGAACTCGTCGCCGGCAAGAATGTACTGCACGCGCTCGCCGACGCGGTTCACCTCGAGCCCAGCGGGTCTGGAGGAACAAAAGGCGTCCAGACGAAGTCCCTCAAGGCACTCGACACGTTCACCTTGAAGCGTGGTGGGGCGTCGATCTTTCCCCTCGACAACAAAGCGTCGCGTCGTGAGTTTCGCGCGCGCCCCCGGACGCCAACGCTGCAGGTTGTACAGGCCGGCCAGCCAAACCACATCGATTCCGGTGCCCGAAGTCGAGGGGTGCAAGATGACGGTGGCCAAGTTCGTAGCTGCCGAGATTCCGAGCAGCTGGCTGCGCGCTTTGAATACGGACTGCTTGCGGCGCAACTCAAACTCACTGCGCGCGGACGGCAGCCAAGCGGCAAGGATGGCATCGAGCTGTGAGCGATCGCCGACATCCTCGCGCAAGACAGCCTGGAAGCTCTCGACTGCTTTCGAGGCGCGCGCAACGACATTTTTGTCGACGCCGTACTTCTTCGAAGCGCGAAGGAAGCGCCGTAGGGGGTCGGGCCCGGGTGAGTGCTGGAGTACGGTGAGTGGGCTCTGGTCGCGAAGGGCTTTCAGCAGCCGATGGGCGAGGACTTTATCGAGGCCAAGTGCGGCGCCAAGTCGTTGGGGTCCCTGGGTCCCTTCAGCGATTTCCTTCAAGACCGCGGAAAGGCTGCGGCTGAGCTCTCCACCGATGTCGGTGAGCTTCTGTTCGAGGAGTGTGGTTACTTGCATGGGCCTTAGGACGAGATTCGGAGGAGTCGTAATCCTATGCGAGATCTCGATTAGGAACAAGGGGAATGGCGGCCTCCAGGAAGTTTCAGGGAAACTCTCCCGGGATCGCCCAACATACCGTATTCTCTCCCATCGGCCCTCTGTCCAAGACCCCAAAGGGCCCTTGGGACCACCCCATACAAACGCACCGAAAATGAAGTATTTCCTCTCCCTCGCAGCCTGTGTCCTACTGTCACAAGGCACCGTTGCCAGCGCTCAAATGGCGATCTATGACAACTTCGATACCGGCCTCAACAAGGGCGGCTGGAACTACAACCCCGGCGATGTGATCGAGAGTATTGGCGGCAGCCCCGGCGGGTACTTGCACCAGCCTGTCGCCGATACGTTTGGTCCGATATTTCAGTCGGACAACAATAGGCTCGTCGGTGACTGGCGCGCAGCTGGAGTCGACAACCTCAGCTTTGACGGCATCCTGCACAACATGATCTTCGGCGATGGCAGTGGCTTCGAGATGTCCATTCTGCTGCGTGACACGAAGGGCACTCCAGGAGTTAATGACGACGACTACGCCTACTTCGTAGGACCGAACATTCCTCTGAAAGGCGCAGGCTGGAAGAGCTTCGATTTCGACATTCCTAGTCAGGACACCTCTGCAGTCCCCGCCGGTTGGTGGGGTGGTTGGTCCGGTGACGGAACCCAGTTTCGCCCGGGTGTGACTTGGAACGACGTCATTACAAGTGTCGACAAAGTGGAGATCCACTGGTTGAACCCGTCCTTCTTCGCGATCTTCCAACAGTGGGACGTTGGCCTAGACAACATCGCTGTTCGCGGCAATGGCTTGGCCATCACCCGCAATGGTCTTGGTGGAAATCCGGTGGGTTACGTTTCGACTTCGACGCCAGATGCGGGCTCAGTTTGGACCGCAACTGTTGATCTTGCGACGCCTGGCCACGCACTCTCATTTGTTGCAGTTTCCCTCGGTGGCCCGACCCAAGGTGTCTTCCTTGGCGGAGGCTTCGTCGGCGAGCTCCTCGTTCAGCCCAACCTGTTTACCCTGGACGTTCAGGCTGGCTTGCACTCCTTCCCGTTGCCACTCGGCCCCGCGCTTTACGGCATGATTTTCGCCACCCAGGGCGGAACGATTGACACGGGTGGTACTGTCTACTTCAACAACGCCATCGACCTGGTCATCGGCGGTTAGATACACGGCTCGTATTTACGAAGCCTCATGGGGAAGGGACGCTTGCTTATGGTTAGCGGCCCTTCTTTTCTTGGGGCTGTTAGTTACTCTCCGATGCTCGCTTCGCAAACTGCCTGGCGAAGTAGTCCAGCAAGTTAGCCACGTTGGTGAAGCGGTAGTTGGTCGCGGGGAAGGAGATGCCGTTGCGATGGCAGCGCCTGAGTCGGAAGCTCGCGCTCGCCATTGGTGTCGTGTTTCGCAAGCTGAAGTTCAATCCACGCTGGACCCTGGCGATGGTGGGGGCGACGACAGGGTCCTCGGCCTCTTGCTCATCTTGGGCGTGCCGTTCCTGCGAGGGGAATAGCAGCAGCGCGCAAAGGACCAGCGAGTTCATGGGTGTGGATGCGGGAGCCGTGGGGGGTGGAATAGAACGGTCGCATTGCGTGCTGAATACACGCAATGCGACCGCCCCAAAAGACTCTTTCGTAAGGGCTTACGGGTTCACATAAATCAGGTGATCCGTGGAGCCGACAACGCCGAACAGCGGAAAGACGATCGGTGCCGTGACTAGGCTAGAGTAGTTGCTGGCGATATCCACAAAGTTGCTCGACAGGGGCGGCGATTGAGGGATTGTCGGCGAGGGACTTACCTTGCTTCCGCCGACGGTCATACCTCCGTAGAAAATGTCAAACGACGTCTCGGTGATGCCGGTCGTAGGACAGGCGTCGGTGTAAATAAGGAGCCCTTCGGCAACACTCGCGGCTTCGGGGCCTGGATAGCTACCGAAGTTGGTCCAGCGCCCAATGGACGTGGTGACCAGCTCGTACCAAGGCGTAAGAGGCCAGAGGTTTAGGCTTTGGAAGCTACCTCCGCAAAGTCCCGCGCCGTCGATTTTGACGCCAGCTTGTTGGGGGGGCGAGAAGTTGAGCGGGCACAAGCAGCCCGTGACTAGCGGCTGGAAAATGCCCTGCTGAACGCGCTCTTCCGAGTTGCAAGTGCCGATTGCGTTTGGTGTAACGTTGCGCATGGCCTCGTTCACCAAAATACCGCTGGGCGGAAGGACCACGGCCGGAACAAAGGGGTTCGCCTCGGTGTGTGGCGCGACAATCGCATACGTCGAAGACGGGTGATACGTGCCGGGAACGGCCGAGAATACGGGGTTGTGCACGAACTCGTCGCAGCCGTGATAGAGCACGAGCGCAGTTTCAAATACACCTGTCCCACAGTCGAGCGCGTAGTCGACATATCCGTAATAGAATGCAGTCGAGATTCCAGTTTGCGCACAGCTCGGCACAGGGCAGAGAGGTTTTTCTGTCACAGGGCTAACGATGTCGACCTTTGCCGCAAAGCGCCAGATTTGAATCGGAACCGGGCCTGTTGAGACTTCCTCACTCCACGTGCGCGTGTAGTCGAGTGTTATAATACCCTTCATCAACGGCGCGCCGTTGATGCAGTCGGAGACCTCTAATTTGGAGATGTATTGGGTGCACATCCCGAGGGCGGGAGTGGGCGCGCTTAGTGCGATCTTGGTGCAAACTTCACTTGAAAGAGTGCAGTCGGTCCAACAGATTCCCTTGCCGGGCAGCGAACTGGGGGGGAACTCGGGGAGCTTTGGAGTGACGGGCGTGCAGCATATTGCCGAGTCATAGCCGTCGGGCGTGAGACACTGAGCTTCGGCCTGGGGGGCGAAGGCGAAAAGGGTGGCTACGAGAATGCCTAGGGGGGCTATATAGTTTCGCAACGAGAGGGTGAAAGAGGTTGTCATGGCAGTCCTCCTGCGGGCGGGGCCCGCTGATGCCATTGAGTGAGACGGTCACTTTACTCTGCATGTTTTGTCCCTTGAATGCACGTGGGGGGACCCGTCAAAGATGTTGCAATGTATGCACTGGGGTATAAGTAGTTTATTTGACAGTACTTATACGGACTTTAAGGATGAGATTGTGCTTTGCCCGCCGCGCTTTCTTCCTTGCCTTTGTGGCACTCCGCTGGGGTATGCGCGCGTGTTATGTAATTCGCTTAAGGCTAACGGTCGCCCTTGTCGTCTCAGCTCATCCCTCGCTCCACTTGCAATCCGGGTTCCAGAACTCTTCCTCCTGTACCGTTACCGTTTTAGGCAATAGTAGTCGCCACTCTCGGGTGAGTTGCGCCTCTCAAATCGCAAGGCTGAGATAAACGGCAGCGATAGTTACGGTAGGTCGCAGGTTGCTTTGTGTGTTGCTCGCTTTGTGCGCATCGTGCGGATTGCCGATGGTGTGGGGCTAATCTTGGCTACTCGGTTTCGGTCATTGCAAGCCACAGCTCTGCGTTTAGGAGCGCGCCTCCTGCTGCGCCTCTTATTGTGTTGTGGCATAGCGTTATGAACTTCCAGCCCCGGCGTTTACTGCCGTTCTCACCGTAGAATGCATCGGGCCGCAAGCGACCGACGCTTGCGGCCATTCCGTTCTCTAGATTGCTGTGCTTGGCGGGTTGCGGGCCGTTCCTGTCCTTGAGGACGTGTATTGGCGCATTCGGTGCCGTAGGTAAAATCCGCTCTTGAGGGAGGCCTTGAAAGTCGGTCCACGCCGCTTCGATTTCTTGTTGTGTGGCGGGCTCTTCGAGCTCGATTGAGACGGAAAGGAGGTGGCCGTTCGTGACGGGCACTCTTGTGCATGTTGCAGAGACGGGGAACGTGGCGTTCTCGACTTTGAAGTTAGGTGTGCCGTCGTCAGAAATCCCAACGTTCAGGTCGCCAAGCAGCTTGCCGGTCTCGGTCGCGAGCTTCCCCTCTTCGCCTTCGATGAACGGAATCACGTTGTCATTGAGTTTGAGGATTGCGCCATCGACAAGGCCTGCGCCCGATAGTGCTTGGCTCGTGACTAGGGATGCGCGGCGAATCCCAAACGCGTGATAGAGCGGGGCTAAACTTAGTATGAGCCCAATCGTTGAGCAGTTCGGATTCGCAATGATTGCGCCGCCGTTCGTGCGGGATTGACAGCTGGCTAGTGCGAAGTGGTCGGGGTTGACTTCGGGGATGACGAGGGGAACGTCGACATCCATGCGATGGTTGCTCGCGTTCGAGAAAACCAGCAGCCCGGCGTCGGCGAGGAGCGTCTCAACATCACCGGCGATCGATGCGGCGAGCGCGGAGAAAGCGATCGGGATATCGTCCAACTTGGAGAGTAGGCCTGGCCCCAAAGATTCGACTTGGCGATCGGCGAACTCGTCGGGAAGGGGTGTTTCGAGTACCCAACTGACAGCCTGGGCGTAGGTCTTGCCAGCGCTCTGCTCGGATGCGAATAGGCGCTCGACTACAAACCAAGGGTGATTTGCAAGCATGGCAAGAAAACGCTGCCCGACGGCGCCGGTCGCGCCAAGGACAGCAACAGGGATCTTGGGCGTTGGGCTGCTAAATGTCTCCTTCATGAGAGCCAAGTGTAGTTACCCGCACCCAGAATAAGAGTGGGAGTTACGCTAAAGGCCAAATCTGGATTTGCTGCTATCCGAAATCGGATCGATTGATAAGGTCCGCTGCGCGTTAGATTCGAGCCCGCTGGAGTGCTGCTCGCCCATGATGCAGAGCTTCTCCCTGCGCACCCCGCCGCCGGAAAAGTTCACTCTCTTGGGTTACAATCGTTCCCCGGA
>Ga0315322_10004414_pt1 | contig 10837 bp, 12 predicted proteins | sample M110021515metaG_FD_203461 | JGI IMG/M metagenome (GOLD analysis project Ga0315322, IMG submission 203461) | Ammonia-oxidizing marine archaeal communities from Monterey Bay, California, United States - M1 100m 21515 | ecosystem: Environmental > Aquatic > Marine > Intertidal zone | place: USA... | reverse complement strand
TCGATTCAATGATTCAAAATTCGTCACCAACGAGGGCGGAAGCATCAGATGTAGCAAATGCGGTATTTGATGGCACATCCGCAGTGATGCTTTCTGGGGAAACGGCAATAGGGGACTACGCCGTAGAGTCTGTTGAAACTATGGCAAGGATTGCTCACAGGGCTGATGAAGAATTTGACTATGGTCGTTGGGCAGAACGTGTAGCTGAGCTCAGGAAAGGAACCGATACCGAAGCTTCTAATGGTGGATCGGAAGGTATCACTGATGCCATGACATTGGCGACATGGAGGGCAGCGAATGAATTGGATTTAGCTGCATTGTTATGCATATCAGGCTCAGGATTTACTGTCCGTTCAATGGCTCGATTCCGCCCAAATGTGCCAATTCTTGGGATGACAATGGACGAAAGAACAGCTCAACAATTGACCTTAAGTTGGGGAGTAACCCCATTTACAATAACTGCGGAATTAGGGTATGAAACTCGAATCAAGAATGCTATTGATAGGGCTAAATCGGAAGGGCATTTACAGTCCAACGACCTAATTGGTGTATTGGCAGGTATTACTGGAGATTCGCCTGCAACGGATGTTCTTCGGATACTTCGAGTTCCTTAAAGAGGTGAAAAATGAACGAAGTTAAGTTGAATAGGGGAGGACTTCCCGAAACTATTCTTCCTGCCGAGGATAGCGAAATACTTGATGGCATTGAGGAAGCATTGTCACTTGGTACGCCTTCGGAAACTATCGACCCATTCATAATTTCCCAAGTCATCAATAAATTACTGAACCTCGTTGAGGCGCATCCAGATTCAATCGCAATCTGGACTCAGTTAGGGGTGCTGAGTCCCGAAAAGATGAAAGGGTATGCGTTTTTTAGACTGGCGTACCACAGAGGATTAGATGCTTTGAGAAAGAATGGCTGGCGCGGCTCGGGTTTCGTACGATGGGAGCATCCTTCGAACCAAAGTTTCTTAAGGGCATTACATGGGTTGCAAATGCTATCTAAAGAAATAGGCGATGAAGAAGAAGCTGCACGATGCCGCCATTTCTTACTTCAATTAGAGCCGCGGTGGGAGAGTATCCGCCCAGCAATTGATGCTGTGGCTGGCCCTTCAGCTCTTATCCGTTTTCACTGATCGTGATGCAATTTGCAGGCGCTGTTCTTAACGGTGGTAAATCATCTCGAATGGGAACAGACAAATCTGTTCTTAATTTTAAGGGACTGAGACTTATCGACGTTTCATTAAACACCTTGATAGAAGCCGGTGCTCAAGAGGTCCTGATTATTGGTGGAGATAAAGCTGTTGCAGTTCAATCATCTAATGCAACGTATTTGAAAGATTTGTATCCGAATGAGGGTCCACTCGGAGGGGTCATAACAGCACTTACTTTTTCAAAATTTGAAGCCGTAGCAACACTCGCATGTGACCACATGTATTTGACAGCAGATATTTTACTCCAATGCCTTTCAGAACTAGACGGCTATGAGATTTCTTGTCCGAAAAGCAATGGGACAAAACAAGTTCTGTGTTCAATGTGGAGAAAATCTGCGCTTCCTAAACTTAAAAAGAGCTATGAATCTGGGAATCGTTCGGTAATGAACGCTATTAAAGAAATGGAATGCAAAACATTTGAAGTTGCAGATAGTAAATTATTACGAACTGCAAATAGTCCTGAGGAATTGTCTGGTTGAGCAATGATGTAGGATTATTCCAATAGATAGGTCGTGAAGATTTGGCGAATATACCAGAAATAAGTATTGACGGATTAGCGAAATTAAATCTTGAAAAAATTTGTTTAGTTGATGTCAGAGAGAAATATGAATTTATTGAAATGCGAGTTCCCGGAGCTAAATTGCTACCTTTAAGTGAAGTACCCGAGAACCTTGCTGCCTTTCCTACGGATTCACCTGTTTATCTTATTTGCGCTAGCGGAAACCGTTCTGGTGTAGCCGGCGATTTTCTTGTAGAGCACAAGATTGATGCAATTAATGTTGCAGGAGGAACGAAAGGTTGGGTTATGTCCGGCAATGCCTATCTACAGGGTGATGATGACCTTCCACTGTTTGTTGGACAGGAATGACCAGTAATTCAATACAGCCGAAAATAATAGATAATCAAAGCCACCTAGATTCTGTAATTTCAGATCTACATAAAGTATCAAGTTATGCGATAGATACAGAATTTCATCGCGAAAAAACATACTATCCGCGGCTTGCACTCATCCAGATCCGCTGGGATGACAGTATTGCCCTAATTGACCCATTGACAGTGAACCTCGAGGGCTTATCGTCTATTTTTCAATCCGACATACTTACAATTTTTCATGCTGGGTCACAAGATCTAGAAGTTCTTCTCAGGGCCGTAGGAGAAGTGCCTAAACAAATATTTGACACCCAGATAGCAGCAGGATTTATCGGTATGCGAACTCCATCTTTAGCTGCACTTCATGAGACGTTGCTTGGAATAAAATTAGCGAAAGGAGATCGGTTAACCGACTGGTTCCAACGACCTCTTTCAGAAAATCAGCTTGAGTATGCTGCATCTGACGTGAGGTATTTGTTGGATGTTCATCAAAAGCTTGTTCATGAGCTTGAAAGTCGAAACCGGCTGGCATGGGCTGAATCGGAGTTTCAACTTTTTTTAGATAAACGACAAAAAGTGGTTGAACCGATTAATGCTTGGCTGAAGATCAAAGAAGCGAAACATCTCAGTAAAAAAGCGAGAGGAGTTGCACAGGCTTTGGCCGAATGGAGAGAAAACGCGGCGAGGCGGAGCGACATCCCTCCTCGATATGTATTATCTGACCTCGCTTTGATAGGGATTGCACAGCGAATGCCTAAGAAAGCAAGTGACTTAAGCAATATTCGGGGAGTTGATGGTAAACAATTCCAAGGTAATAAAGCTTCATCTTTGCTTCAAATAGTTGCTGACGGATTAAGTAGAGATGTCAAAAAACCTGCTTCAAAATCACAGAATAACTTGAAAACTGAACTTCGCCCTGCAGTTACACTATTATCGGCCTGGCTTTCCCAATATGCGAGTGATAATGATATAGATCCTGCGCTTCTAGGAACGCGCTCAGATATTGAAGGATTATTGCGAGGCGATGAAAACCCTCGGTTAGCAGAAGGTTGGAGACATGCAGAGGTCGGAAGTCCTATAACACAATTACTAAATGGTAAAGCTACGCTTGCTTTCTCTAATGGGCGGTTAATTCTTGAAGAAAGGATTACCTGAACCGCTTTGACTATTGTGCAGTTTACGCCGAAATTCGCCTACAATGATTAAGTTCATCCGGATGGCGGAATTGACCTTTTGGAGGTGTTTATGAAAAAGGGACGACATCGAAGATACGAAGAAGCTCGTGCTCTTAAACAACAAAATGATCAATTGGACGATCTTTTTTTAGAGAACGAAGCTCCATGTGATGAATGCGAAGCATTACCTGGTCAAGATCATAAAGAATGGTGCTTGGCGCAAACTACGCAGTAGCTACGAAAGAAGCCACAAAACTCTATTACGAGGCTATTCAGCTCGAACCGGAATAAAGGAGCGACGCTCGTTCGTAGTTCCTTGGTCTATGGGTTCATATAGAGTCGACCTCTGGGTTAAAGTGCGGCCAAGAGGCTTACACAATGTTTCAAACTCATTTTCCGTGAGCATTTGCCCATGTTTTGCTCCAGCAGCTCGAGAAATATTCTCTCCATTTAACGTTCCACCTACGTCATTTACACCTGCCTGAAGCAATTGTGCCATGCCCTCTAAACCGATTTTCACCCACGAAGCTTGGATATTATCGATGTGCCCATGATAAGTAATTCTAGCGATGGCATGGACTAGAAGATTTTCCCTAAATGTTGGGCCTCTCCTTGCTCGCTTCCGAAGGTATATGGGGGATGCCATGTGGACGAAAGGAAGGCCAACAAATTCAGTGAATCCTCCAGTTTCTTTCTGCAGTGCCCGTGTTGCCAAGAGGTGCTTTGCCCAGTGAATAGGATTTTCGACGCTGCCAAACATCATTGTTACATTTGATCGCAACCCAACACTGTGTGCTATGCGGTGTGCTTCAAGCCATTCTTCACTGTTGATTTTATCTGGGCATAGTATCTCTCGTATTTCGTCATCAAGAATTTCAGCTGCAGTGCCGGGAAGTGATTTCAACCCAGCGTTTACGGCACGCCTAAGGTAAGAATCCAATGGTTCATTTAGCCTTTTTGCACCTTCCGTGACTTCAAGTGCTGTAAATCCATGAATATGCATCTCGGGTATCTCGTCATGGATTGCTTGACATAAATCAATGTAATAATTTCCATCAAAATCAGGGTGGATTCCACCCTGCAAACAGACTTCGGTGGCACCTCCTTGATGAGCTTCAGATGCCCTTGCAATGATCTCTTCTAAAGTATGTAAATATGGCTTCCCTCTAAGGTTGAGAGATAGTGGACCTTTTGAAAATCCACAGAACCTACATTTGAATGTGCAGACATTTGTGTAATTGATATTGCAATTTGAAACGTATGTAACAGAGGAACCATTTACTTTCGCTCTTAGGGAATCAGCTAATTCAGCTATAGCTCTTATTTCACCACCGCGAGCCCTGAATAATGCAAGAATTTGGGGGAGTTCGACTTCTTGCCCCAATGTAACTCCCTGAGCTATTTCATTGATTTCGGACGTTGATCGAGCATGGCCTAATAGAAGGTTTACCGGATTAACAGTGGAACCGGAATACCATTGTGTTGAATCTTCACCAACTTGCGCTACTTCTGCGCCATCATCAACATTTTTTATAAATTCGATTTTTTCGGGGAAAATAGCGCCAGGGTCATCGCGGCCTAACCATTCACTGTCAGATCTGTCAAGAACAGGAAAATGAAGTTTACTATCAAGCCACGTCGTAGGGTTACTGGCATATTCCGGGTAGATCGTAAGACGAGGAGCTATAGAGAAACCTTGTTTTTCTGTTACCTTAGCTATTAGATCAAGAGCTGGCCAAGGTCTTTCAGGGTTGACATGATCAGCAGTCACGGGTGAAACTCCACCCCAGTCATCAATTCCAGCCTCGAGGAGAATGCCAAAATCATCAGATAAATTCGGAGGCGCTTGTATGTGAATTTCTTCTGGCAACATTATTCGTGCAAGTCCAATGGTTTCAAGATATTCCTCGCTTGGGCAAGGTTTATGCTTGTGCATTCTAGTGCCAGCCTTTGGTAGGAAATTCTGAACTATCACTTCTTGGATATGGCCATGACGATGATGTGACTCTGCAATGGCTTCGATGGTTTTAATTCTGTCATTTTTGGATTCGCCAATTCCAACAAGCAAGCCGGTGGTGAAAGGAATTTTTAATTGCCCAGCCGCTTCAAGCGTTTCCAATCTTCTCCAGGGCTCTTTATCAGGGGCACCCTTGTGGCAATCTAAGTCTGGGTTGAGGGATTCCAGCATCATTCCTTGAGAAGGAGAAACTTCTCTAAGCAAAGATAATTCGTCGTAAGAAATAGCACCAGCATTAGCATGAGGGAGCAACCCGGTTTCGTCGAGAACAAGCTTTGCCATTGCGTGTAAGTAATGGATTGTACTTTCGTAGCCATTCTTATCAAGCCACGCCTTAGCATCTGGATAACGTAACTCTGGTTTCTCTCCAAGCGTGAAGAGTGCTTCGTGGCATCCTGTCATGGACCCTTGAAATGCAATATCCAAAACATCTTCGGGTGATAGGAATGGGCTGGTAAGTCTTGCGGGTGGTTGGGCAAATGTGCAGTACCCGCATTTGTCGCGGCACAGGTGTGTTAACGGAATAAAGACTTTGGGGGAGTAAGTTATGCGGTTCCCGAATGCTGAATTTCGTTTTTTGTTCGCTTCATGAAGCAACGACGTTAATGGTCGCGAAATGATTTGACTCATGCCGGCCTCTTATAAGTCCCTATTTCCCCTGGCCTGCTTGCGATCTGGTCTGGAGACACAGAAATATTGCAATTGGGACAATGCGTAAACTGCTGCAAAGCTGTATCGCACATGGAGTGGGTCAAAATTGTTGGAGGATTTCCTTTCGCATACCAGCGGTCACCCCAATGCATTAGAGCCACTAGCGAAGGGGATAGATCAATTCCTTTCTCAGTAAGAAAGTATTCATGGCGAACTGGGTTAGTTTGATATTGCTGCTGGTTAACTATGCCGGCTTCATGGAGTTTGGATAAACGGTCACTAAGAATATTTTTTGCAATACCTAAATCTTTTCGAAGTTGTTCAAATCGCCTAACTCCGCGAAATAGATCGCGAAGAACTAGCATGGTCCACCGGTCTCCAATTACTGAGAGAGTGGAATCAATTGAGCAATCGGTTTCATCTTGGTGCACAAGAATAGAGTATCATGTAAGTTTCAAAATGCAACCGACTATGCTTGCAGTGAATCTGCTTTCTTAGAAAGAGTAATTAAAAGATTCTCAAATGAAGTTTCGAATGAGCTAACACCCTCACGTTCCAGTTTTTCAGCGACATCGGCGAGATCAATTCCCAGAGCCTCTACCTTTTGGAGTGTCGTTGTAGCTGCTTCAAAAGATGCGTCAATGGTCCTTGCCAGAGTCCCGTGATCAAGGAAGGCAGCTATTGTTGCATCAGGCAAAGTATTCACAGTATCGGGACCGATAAGTTGGTCAACATACAACGTGTCAGGATATGCCGGGTTTTTGGTCGATGTGGAAGCCCATAGAGGTCTCTGCAATCTAGCACCACGGTCTTCAAGTGCTTTCCATCGATCTGTATTGAATTGTTCCAGAAATATCTTGTAAGCCAGTTGGCCTTGAGAAACTGCCGTCTTTCCTTGTAGGTCAAAGGCCTCACTGGTCCCTATAGCTTCCAACCGAGAATCCACTTCAGTTTCAGTTCGCGAGATAAAAAAAGATGCAACAGATGAAATATTTGAAAGATCCCCATCTCTTGCTTCTAATCCAGCAATATAGGACTCTATGACTTCTGAGTACCTTTCTAGGGAAAAAAGCAAGGTTACGTTGATAGACCGCCCTTCAGTGATCATTTCCTGAATAGCTGGTAGTCCTTCTTTTGTTCCGGGAATCTTAATGTAGAGATTCTTGCTCTTTAATTGATCATCTAAAAATCTTGCTGCGTCTACCGTTGCTCTGGTGTCGCGGGCGAGTCGTGGGTCAACTTCGACTGAAACGTATCCATCAAGGCCGTTACTTGAATCATAAATGGGCTCCATCAGCGCAAGGGCGTCAGCTATATCAGTCTGGACCAGACTCCAGTAAGCATCTTCGATGCTAGATCCGCTCTCAATTAAGGATTTAAATTGCTGATCATAGGCTTCCGAATCTGAAATCGCTTTTTCAAAAATTGATGGATTGGACGTCAAGCCACGAACGCCTTTATTAATCCAGTTTTGTAATTCACCAGAATGCAACCATTCTCGTCTTAAATTATCCAACCATGGACTCTGCCCATGCTGGGAAAATAGTTGATCTAATATGGTCATTCAGTTAGTGCCTCCTGAATAGATTGTAAATTGATTCCAAGATTGTGCATAACTTCATTTCCAGGCGCGGACGAACCGAAACGATCTATGCCGATATGTTTAGAAGCGTATTGAGCCCATCCCATAGTTATTCCAGCTTCAACCGACACCGATGGTGAAGAATCATCTGACGAAGGCAGTGATGAGCTTAATTCCCAACTTGGCATTGAAATTACTCGAACGGGATTATCTTCAGCATATTGCATGCAAAGTGACACCTCCGAACCTGTTGCTATCAGAGTAGCTTCAGGAGATGAATGATCTTTGATCGTGTAGCAGCCTTGCTGAGCCATTTCGACGCTACTTTCTTCAAGTATTGGTAGGTTTTGCCGTGAAAGGATTAATGCAGTTGGCCCGTCATTCTGTAACGCCGTTATCCAAGCTGCAACGGTTTCCTTTGCATCTGCGGGTCTAATAACTGTTAATCCTGGAATAGCTCTCAGAGACATAATTTGTTCGATTGGCTGATGGGTTGGACCATCTTCACCAACTCCAACAGAATCATGGGTAAACGAGTAAATTACTTTCGCTTGAGTTAAGGCTGCTAATCGTATCGCAGGACGCATATAATCACTGAAAACCAAGAAGGTACCTCCTACGGGTACTATCCCTCCATGTAGTGCAATGCCATTCATGATTGCACCCATCGCATGTTCTCTGACTCCATAGAACAACTGTTTTCCAGCAGGATTTTCAGATGATAGAACCGAACTTTCCTTTAGGGCGGTACCAGTATTCCCTGTTAAATCAGCACCACCGGCGATAACAGCAAGATTAGAAGATATTTCGTTTAAACACACCCCGCTCGCCACGCGAGTAGCGACTGAATCTCCAACTTGCGATTCATACTGTTTCTGAACATCATTGAGATTCCAGTTGCCAAGTTCTGACTCGGGTGTCCACGTAGAAACTGCGGCTTCTTCGTCGTGTCTTTTTCCTGCAGTTTGGTAGAAATCAAGGACTTCTTCGGGGACGTAGAATGGCTCATCGGAAGGAAATCCCATCACGTTTTTTGCATGCGCGATCTCTGAATCCTTAAATGCATATCCATGGGCGCTAGGACTATCAACTAGCGTTGGTGAGGGATAGCCGATGTGTGTCCGAATAATCACCAAAGAAGGGGCGTCTTCGTTTTCCTTAGCCCGTTGGAGTGCTTCTTCAATAGCATCTAGGTCTTCTCCCGATTCACCAATATCTATGACATGCCACCCATAAGCCTCAAATCTTTTAGCAGCATTGTCTTTTAATGAAAGTTCAGTTGGTCCATCAATCGTTATGTGGTTATCGTCATAAATGCAGATAAGTCGTCCCAGTTTCTGTTGACCTGCGAGTGAAGCTGCCTCATGACTAATACCTTCAGATAAGTCTCCATCTCCGCAGATAGCGTAAATCCGGTGATCTATCTTTTCAGTACCGTATTGACCTCTCATCCATCGCTCAGAAATTGCCATTCCTACAGCATTGGCAAATCCTTGACCTAGCGGCCCGGTTGTTACCTCAACTCCTGTTGTGTGACCGACCTCTGGATGACCAGGAGTTAGACTATCCCACTGACGGAACTTTCGAAGGTCATCAATGGTCAATCCAAATCCAGTCAAATGGAGCATTGCGTATTGCAGTATTGAGGCATGGCCTGCACTTAAAATGAAACGATCACGGTTCGCCCAGTCAGGATATTTCGCGCTATAACGCATAGCTCTGGTAAACAAAACGTGGGCTAGAGGTGCTAAAGCCATAGCCGTCCCTTGATGCCCAGACTTTGCTTTATGGGGTGCATCCATTGCTATGCAGCGGATTGTATTAATAGCCAAAGCCTCAAGTTGCGGATCTATATCTTTCACGTTCATCTCTCTCCCTCTCAACGTGTATACATTAACGTGGACAAACTAAGAAAGCCGTCATATCTGAAAAATCAAATACAGGATTAAGAAGAATTCTCAATTGTGTATGGAACTCCAATAGGGTCACCATTATCTATCCTGCATTTAGCATAAATTTTGCAAGGTTCATCCAATTCTAATTCAGCTCTAATCAGCCGGTAAGCAAATAATCCCGGTTCAATCTCTAAAGGCTGCACATTCCTAGCAATTTCTGAGTCGCCCAGATGATAGGTAACTTCAAGAACTCCGGAACCAGTTCCATTTGGTTCGCTGTGAATTAAGACAACAAGATGTGGAGAAAGTTGCAAAGGAAAACTATCAGAGACTTTTGTCGTAAATTGAACTCCGGAAAGGTCAAGTCTGGTCAAGGAATCGGGGGTTTGCCTCATTGAAATATCATCGATGAAAAGCGCTGCGAGAATCTGCATGGACAATCTCCTTACTGCAATAGATTATCAGCAGGTTACAAATAAGGCATAACCGGACATTGATGCTATTGCTTTAGCGATATCGTTAAAGCATGATTTCGATATCTGAGTTTGCCAGTAAAAAACTGCTGCACGAGCACGGACTTTCAATAACAAAAGAGTTCTTAGTCCAGAATACCGATGAAGCAATAAAGGCAGCTGAATCCTTAGGATACCCAGTCGTTGCTAAACTCTCAGGTGCAAAAATTCAACATAAAACAGAATTAAACGGAGTTAGATTAAACCTTCAGAATTCAGATGAACTTGAAGTGGCCATAAGAGAATTAGAAGATATCGGAGCAGACAATAATGAATTCTTAATTTCAGAACAAATACAAGGGAAAAGAGAGTTTATAGCTGGCTACCACATAGACGATGTCTTTGGACCAGTTCTCATGTTTGGCCTTGGTGGAATATTCACTGAAATTCTTTCCGATGTGAACTTTCGGCTTGTTCCATGTGAACGCCGGGATCTAGAAAACATGATAAATGAAATTAAGGCAAATTCACTTCTAGGTCCTTTCAGAGGAGAAGGGGAAATATCTATCAATCACCTAGTAGATGCGCTGCTCTCGATCTCTGAATGCGGGCTTGCTAACCCAGATATCATTTCAATAGATGTGAACCCAATAATTATCTCAAATAGTAAACCCATTGCTGTAGATGCACTTGTGATGAAATCATGATTGACATAAAACACATCGATGCATTATTCAATCCCAAAGGTGTAGTGGTTGTCGGTGCTTCAACTCATCCAGGCAAATTCGGGTTCGTTGCTCTACATAACATTCTAAGTTCGGGATTCGATGGTCCAGTTTTCGCCACTAACCCGAACAAACCGGAAATTCTGGGAATACAAACCCTTGAACGAATACAAGATGTGCCGTCTGGTGAAGCTGATTTCGCGATGATTTGTATTTCTCCGAATCAAATAATGGATGCTTTACCTGAACTAGCGAAA
>Ga0315322_10004412_pt1 | contig 10839 bp, 9 predicted proteins | sample M110021515metaG_FD_203461 | JGI IMG/M metagenome (GOLD analysis project Ga0315322, IMG submission 203461) | Ammonia-oxidizing marine archaeal communities from Monterey Bay, California, United States - M1 100m 21515 | ecosystem: Environmental > Aquatic > Marine > Intertidal zone | place: USA... | reverse complement strand
CTTTTTCTACACCACTAAAAACAAATAGTGATAAAAGCACAGCCACTTTAGTTATTATTTTTAACATATTTCCTCCATATGGGTTTTGTTAAATATATATATTTAATTTACAACTAACGGGTCTTATAGATAAAGCAATCTATTTATTTCATGATATGAAACAACTTTTTTCTTTAAAATCATATTTTTTTAAGAGATAATCAAATTTAATTGGAGGATATATGACAAAAGTTGCTATTATTGGGTCTGGACCCTGTGGATTATCTATTTTAAGAGCATTTCAGCAAGCAGAAGAAAAAGGCAATGAAATTCCTGAAATTGTTTGTTTTGAAAAACAAGATGATTGGGGTGGTTTATGGAACTATAGTTGGAGAACAGGATCTGATGAATTTGGTGATACAGTGCCAAATAGTATGTATCGATATCTTTGGTCAAATGGACCAAAAGAATGTTTAGAATTTGCTGACTATTCTTTTGATGAGCACTTTAAGCAACCTATACCATCCTTTCCTCCACGAGAAGTTTTATATGATTATATTTTAGGTCGTGCCAAAAAAGCTAATATAAAAAAATATATAAAATTTAATACAGTTGTAAGTAATGCTGTTTTTAAAGGAAATAAGTTTGAAATTACTTCAGTAAATAAAAAAGAAAATAACACTACAAAAGAAGATTTTGATTATTTAGTAGTTGCTGCAGGGCATTTTTCAGTTCCATACATTCCATACTATGAAGGAATGAATTCTTTCCCTGGAAGAATATTACACGGTCATGATTTTAGAGATGCAGAAGAGTTTAGAAATAAAGATGTTGTTGTGTTAGGTAGTAGTTATTCAGCAGAAGACATAGCGCTTCAATGTTATAAATATGGCGCTAGGTCAGTAACTATTGGTTATCGCAATAATCCCATGGGCTTTAAGTGGCCAGATGGAATGAAAGAAGTTCATTATTTAGATAGATTAGAAGGTAACACGGCAATTTTTAAAGACGGTCATGAACAAAATGCTGATGCAATTATTTTGTGTAGCGGTTATCTCCATCACTTCCCTTATCTTGATGATACCTTAAAACTTAAAACAGGTAATAGGTTATACCCACCTAAGCTTTACAAAGGTGTTGTTTGGCAAGATAATCACAGAATGATGTATCTAGGTATGCAAGATCAATTCCACACTTTTAATATGTTTGATTGTCAAGCTTGGTTTGCAAGAGATGTGATTATGAGTAAAATAAAAATGCCTAGTGATGAAGATATTGAAAATGATATTAACAAATGGGTATCAGAAGAAGAAGCTTTAGAAGATCCAATCCAAATGATAGATTTTCAAACCGAATACACTAAAGATTTACATTCAGTATCCGACTATCCTGAAATTGATTTTGAATTAATTAGAAAGCATTTCAAGGATTGGGAGCATCATAAAGAAGAAGATATAATGACTTATAGAAATAATTCATTCTCTTCAGCTGTAACAGGAACGGTAGCTCCAATACATCATACACCTTGGGCAGAGGCAATGGATGACTCAATGAAAACATTTATGGAATCTAAATAAATTTATTCATCTGAATAAATATATCTTCCTCGATGTGTTACAACGCTAGTACACCCATTTTTAGTTGTGCTATAATGTGATGATCCTGAAGAAAGTTGAACAAAATCTCCTTTCTTATAAATATATCCATCTGAGTCAGTTAAATCGCCTTCTAGAATAAAAAATTCTTCTGGACCAGTGTGTTCATGCGCTTTTGAAGTAGTGCCTGAATCCATTCTATAGAGGTAGGAACCTTCTCCTGTTTTATGATCATAACTTAAATTAAACCAATAAATATTTCCTTGTTGATTTTTTGATTCATCTTCTAGTAATTCCCATTTTAGATTTTCAATATTAAATACTTTACGTAAATTTGCTAAATTGTTCATTAAAAATAATTTTAATTAGGCTCTAACCCTGCTTTTTGAAGGATCATAAAAAGGAAAGGGCACAACTTTAGCGGATATTCTTTTTTGATGACCGTCAAGTTTACCAATTTCAAGTTCTGTACCAAGTTCGGATGAACGAACATCAATTCTACATAAGGCAATATTTTTATTTAAAGTCGGAGAAACTGTTCCACTTGTTATAATACCAACTTGAGCTCTACCACTATGAACACAATCACCATGATTAACTTTTTCATTGCCCTCTATTTCTAACCCAACTAATTTTTTATGAGGATGCGCTTTTCTCTCAACTAAAGCTTCTTTACCAATAAAATTTTGTTCTTTAGTTTTAAGAGGAACCGTAAAACTTATTCCAGCTTCAAAAGGATCAGTTTCATCACTAAATTCATTACCACCTAAAATTAATCCTGCTTCAATTCTAAGCATATCAAGAGCTTCAAATCCCATTGGTGAAATATTAAATTCTTTTCCTGCATCCCATACCGCATCCCATACTTTAGGGGCATCATTAGGATGACAATAAATTTCATAGCCAAGTTCACCTGTATAACCAGTTCGTGATAACATAATTGGAATTCCTTTATGATCGCCAATTCTACTAATAGTAAAATGAAACCATTCTAGGTTATTAACATCTGGGTGAGCAGGAGGAGTCCATATAATTTTAGATAACACTTTTCTACTGTTTGGTCCTTGCACTGAAATGTTATGAAGGTGATCTGTTGAGGATTTAATATTTGCATGGAGTTTTAATTCCTCACTTAATTGGGTGAGCCATTCTCCTGAATAATCACTACCACAAATCCATCGAAAATTATGATCTCCTAATCTGTAGAGTGTACCATCATCAATCATAGTACCATTCTCATAACACATTGCCGTGTATACCACTTGACCAACTGACAGCTTTTTGATGTTTCTTGTAAGTGCTACATTTAGTAATTCTTCAGCATCAGGTCCAACAACTTCAAACTTTCTTAATGATGATAAGTCCATCATAACTACGTTGTTTCTACATTCGGTATATTCTTTAATAGTTCCAAAATTATTAAATTTATTAGGAATCCAAAAACCTGAAGAGTCCATCATATCATTTGTTAATTTAGATGTTCTTGGATGAAAACCTGTTTCTTTTGTCAGCATAAAATCACTTCCAGCATTTTTTCTATAACCGATAGATTTTGCAAATCTATTTTTTTCTGAATAAACTCTAACGTAAATATCTGTAGGGTTCCAGTCATTTGCAGTATCAATATCATCAGGACATGATGATGATACGCATACTAGATCTTTCTGTGCTTGAAAGAGGACATAATCACCGGGACGTGACCATGGCATGTCAGAAAAAATTACATTGTTCGCATCTATGCCAGTATTAAAAAATAAATTAATAGCAGCCCAACCATTTCTTTTTTCAACTCCATATTTATCAAGTGCGTAATTAAAATTATCTGAACAATTTATATGACCAAAATATCCTTGATCTTCATATAATTTTCTTGTGCAAGCTGTTCCAAAAGTGTCATGTCGACCAATAGTATCTTGTACTACCTCAACCAGAGGTTCTAGATTTTTATCAAAATATTTTGAGTGTAAACCAGGCATTGCATACGAACCACCTAAAATTGCTCTACTTGCCGTAGTATCAATTGATAGTTCATTACCGCTTTGAAGTGCATTGCTATCAAACGCCATAAAGTCTGAGCACTGTCTTCCATATAAATCAATAATTTGAATATAATCACCTTTTTTAATTTCATAGGCACTTGCAGAACTATCTTTTATTAAAATTTCTTCTTTAGGCGAAGCTAAAGGCTCAGGTAAAATTCTCTCCAATTTATTATTTTTTGGATTTATTCTCTTAACTATAACTTCAATATCAGTAGGTGGATTTTGATTTTCAACAATCATATTTTCACCAGGACAAGCTAAGATAATAAAACAATTTTCATTTATTGTTATATTTTCGCTGTCATTTCTTTTTGAATTTTCATTAAAAAATAAAGATGAAGTAAATTTATCAAGATTAATTTTTTTATTCTTTAGTTTTTGAATTAAAAATAATTTTTCTGAGCTGTTATTTAAAATTTCTTTTAAAAAAGAATTTTCTATTTCAGGTTTTTTATTAATAATATTTTGATTATTATTTCCCTTATTATCAAAAATAGTTATTTCACATATTTGATTACCTTCTAAATTTTTAAGATATAAATTATCTCCCTTGTCTAAATCTATACCAATTATACCTTGCCCTTTAACAATATATCTCTCCGTATCTTCGGGAAGTCCGTAAGAGCCTACGACAATAGGATTAGACCTTCTGACTGGATATTTGCTAATATCAATATTCATAATTTAATTTTCTTAATTTATTAATTATTTTAAATAATGAAAATGATCTTAATATATCTTAAATAAACTTCAATTTATTTAAACTCTTCATCAAAAGATTCATTAAATTTTGATAAATTTTCTGCAGTATAACTCTTATAATCAAATTCGATATTAGAGGTAATTTCAGAAACCATACTCCACATAGTCTCTCTTAATAAGGAAGCAGATTTAATAGCCTTGTATTTTATAAGTAATTCTGATGATAATTTTTTTTCAAAATAGTTTTCAAGTAAATGTTTTTCTTCATTCTCATTAAAATCGTTATTAGAAGCAAGTCCACCAAGATCAAATAATGGTGTATTAAATCCGGCATATTCCCAATCAATCAACCATATCTTTTCTTGATTTTGAATAAAATTTGCTGGAAGCAGATCATTATGGCTAAACACAATTTCAAAAGGCGATGATATACTTTCTAATTTCAGGGCTTTTTTTAAAAGATCAGGAAGAATTTTTATATATGAACTTTGATGTTCTTCTAAAAAATTTTTATAATTTTTTATTACATGAAAAACCCAAAAAATTACAGATTGACCTATCAGTTGATCAGGGATCTTAGTATGAACTTTTTTGATAAGTTTTGTTATAGTATCTAAATTATTTTTAATATCTTCAGGTCCAAATGTTTTACCTTCAATATAGTTAAAAATTTGAATTGATTTTTTATGAAATAATAATTTTGGACAAATACCAATTTTTGAAGCTGCCTTGCTTGCTTGTACTTCATTTGATCTAAAAACTAAATGCTCTGGTATATCATCTCCTATTCTTACAAAATATTTTTTAGATCCATCAGTAACAAGAAAGTTTTTATTTGTAATTCCTCCTTTAATTGAGGAAATATCAATTTTACTCTCCCAGAAATTAATACCAGAAATTAATTGAATGCTATTTTTATCCATAAATTATTAATTATATTATATTTTAAAATAAATAATTTACTATTAATCATATATATTTTGAATATAAATTTATTATGACACGTAATTATTTAAGTGGTTCAATAAAAAAAGCTTTAGCCATAATAGAATGTGTTGGAAAATCGCCAAAACCTCTAAAGGCTAGCCAAGTTTCCTTAATGACTAAATTGGATAGAGCCACTGCATTTAGAATTCTAACTTATCTCACCAGTCTAGGATATATTTTTAAAGATACCTCTAATAACTTATACTCTTTAGGGCATAAAATTTTTGAGTTTGGTGATAAGTCTGATTTTCTTAAAACATTGACAACTTTATGCTTTGAGCACATTAAAAGTTTATCTTACGATACTAATCATATAACTTATCTTGCAGTCTTAGAAGGTCCTCACATTGTTTATTGCGATAAAGTCGACCCGCTAGGTGAGAATGCCCCAAGAGCTTTTAGAATGAGGTTAGATGCTCACAGTTGCGCACTTGGAAAAGCAATTCTTGCTTATAAATCAAGAGATGAATTAAGGGAAATTTATAAAAGTTATACGCTTCATAAACATACAGCAAATACTATTACCACTTTAGATAAGCTCTATCTAAATTTAGAAAAAGTAAGAAAAAAAGGTTATAGTTTAAATGAAGCAGAAACATTTGATTATGTTTATGGGATAGGAGCTCCAATAATGGATTCTCAAAAAAGAGCAATTGCAGCTATTGCAATCTCTGGAACCAAAGGAAGTATTAATATTAAAACTGTGGAAGATTTGGCAAGTAGAGTAACAGATACAGCGAAATTAATATCAAAAAAATTAACTGAAAATTAAGATGTTTCAATGGTTGAAACAATCACTTTAAGCTGTATAGAGTTTAAAATAAATCATCGAAATTAAAAAAATTATAGGAAAATATATAATATGTCACTACCAGAAAAAGTAGATTACGTAATCATAGGTGCTGGAATTCATGGACTAAGTACTGCTTGGCATTTAGCTGCAAAATTAAAAGCTAAAGGCAAGGGTGATGGCTCAAAAATACTTGTAATTGATAAAGATTCAATTGCTGCAGGTGCAAGCGGTGTTGCTTGTGGAGTAGTTCGTAATAATTATTACCAACCTGCTATGAGAGAATTAATGGCAATGTGTGTTGAAGTATGGGAGAGTGATGCAAAAAAATTTCATTATCATGATGTAGGTTATATGCAGATAAGTCCTGAATGCATGGAAAATGATGTTGCTGAAATTTACGCTCAGCAAAAAAATATTGGATATGATTCAGTTTTTATACAAGGTGAAAAAGACTCAGAAAATTATATGAAAAAGATGTTTGGTGATTGGCAAGCAAAAGGAATCACAAGTGTTTTACATGAAAAAAGAGGTGGATATGCAAATAATACATCAGCTATTTATGGATTAGCAGATAAAGCTGAGGCAGAAGGGGTTCGTATATTAACAGGTACAACTGTAAAGGGTTTTCAATATGGATCTAATTCAACTGCTGTTACAGGTGTAGAAACCGATAAAGGTTTAATAAAATGTGATCAAGTAATAGTTGGAGCGGGGCCTTGGGCAAAGTCTTTTTGGGATATGTTAGATTTGCCAAATACTATTTCAATTAAGAGTGAAGATGGAAAAATGCATTATGATTATCCAATGTGGCATTATTGGATGTTAACTGAAGGGGTTTTAAGAGTTGATCCTAATTTTTTAACAACAGATGATGGAAAAATGCCTCCTGTTATTCATGTAGATACGGACGCACCACTTTATTCTGATAGTGATAATAAACATCTTATTACTGATAAATTATGGGGAATATATTATAAGCCAGATTTCCATTTTGGAGGTATACAGGGTGGATCATCTCCTTATAAAGTTGGGGAACCTGGTGGAGAAGGTGTTAATGTTGATCCTTACGGGAATAAGTCTAAAGATTTTGTAATTACTGACGAGTTTGCTGATATGTGGAGTTCAGCTTTAGCTTTTTGTCATAAAAGATTTGAAGGAAAGTCTCATCTTTTCAAAAAAGATGGAGGAGGTCTAGGGTGTTTTACCCCAGATTGCTTTCCAGTTTTTGATCAATTTAGAGAAAATGTTTATTTAATTGCTGACTCAAATCATGGGTACAAAATGATTGGTGTGGGTAAATTAGTAGCTGAAGAAGTTTTAGGAGAGAAAAGCTCATTGTTAGAACCTTTTAGATTTTCAAGATATGAGCAAGGAAATTTACATCCAACATCAAATAGTCCTTTTCCTTGGAGTTAATATGATGTTGTATGGTTTATCATTTAATTAGGGGGGGAATAATATGAGTGATTTAGAAAATTTTGTTAATCAATCAGGTAGAGATAAACTAGTAAAAGATGTAAGAAAAAAAATTGATGAACTGGGAATTACTTATATCTACTATCAATTTGTATCTGTAACAGGAAGAATTGTTGGTAAAGGTGTTCCAGCGGATCATTGGGAGTCATTAGCTGAAAAAGGATTTCAATTAGTTTACGGAGCAACTGCTAATTTGTTTGTCGATAGACATGGAGATTATATTGGGTATGGACCAGAATCATCTGAACTTGTAGGAATTCCTGAACCGGATACTTTTGTTCAATTGCCTTGGGATAAACGAGTTGCACGTGTTTGGTGTACTTGTTTTAGAAATAGAGAAGAAGAGGAAAATCCAGGTGGACATTTAACATCAGATTGTCGAGGCAATTTAAAAGTTTTCCAAGACCAATTTCAAGAAAAATTCGGTATGAATATGCGTGCTGGGACTGAACCAGAGATGATGTGGTTAACAAAGAAAGACAATGGAGAACCAACAGGAGATGGATATTCAAGACCTTACTGTTATCATATTGACCAATTTGAATCTCTGAGACCAGTTTACATGAAAGTAATTGAATATTGCCGTGCTATGGGCCTTGATGTTATCCAAGGAGATCACGAAGATGCTCCTGGTCAATTAGAATTAAATTTCATGTATGACGATGTTTTAAGAAATGCAGATAGACTTACTACTTATCGTCAAATTTGCGCACAAGTTGCAAGAGAATTTAATTTAATTGCTTGCTTTATGAGCAAGCCTTTTATGGGTGTTTCGGCTAATGGATGTCATACCAATGTTTCACTTTGGAAAGGTGGAGAATTAAAATCTACCCCTATTGGTAACAATCCATTACCAGGCATGGATCAAGTTTTTACTCATGTATCAGGTGGTGAAAATATGTTTATGCCAGATCCGAAAATTGATGCAGTTAAGCCAGGGCCTGTTGGCCTACATAGTATTGGGGGCTTGCTTAAGCACTTACCAGCTTTGACCTGTCTTGGATCGCCAACAGTTAATTCGTATCGTAGACTCTGGGACACAGGTTTCTGGGCACCAGTCTATGCCGATTGGGGTTACCAAAATAGAACATGCAGTGTTCGTGTTTCTGCGCCTGGACGCGTTGAGTATAGATCGGTTGATTCAACTCATAATCCTTATTTAATGGGAGCGGGTATTTTCAAAGCTTTTGAAGATGGTTTGGATAATAAATTTGATCCAGGAGAACCAGAGAAAAAAAATATTTATGATGCTATGAAAGAAGGAAAAGAAGTTGATAAGTTACCTATGACTTTAGGAGAAGCCATTCAACGTTTAGATTCTGATAATGTAATTAAAGCGGCATTGCCTGAAGATATGCTTAGAGTGTTTATGCATTATAAGAAAGATGAGTGGGAAAAATTTCTTTCTGCAGTTACGCAATGGGATGTTGATACTTACTTGGACGTACTGCCATAAATTAAGAAAGGGAAATTACAATGTGCGGAATTGCTGGAATAATTCACAAAGGTAAATCTACAAATGTTGGTGGAGAAATGCAAAAAATGTTGCAATCTCTCAAACATCGAGGACCTGATTCAACTGGTTTTGCTTTATATGGCCACGGGGAATCTAATAACTATATTTTAAGATTTAAAGTTGGAGAAAATGTCAAAGAAGGCAGTTCTGCAGTAATGGAGGATGAAAGTATCTATCAAGAAAGAATAGAACAGGTAAATAAAAAAATATCTACTTCAGGTGCTACTCTTCATAAAGAAGAGCAAATTACACCGTATTCTTATAGATATGTTATTTCTTATGATGGTGATTTACTCGATTTAGCAAAACAAATTGAGTCAGTTGAAATGACAGAAATCTTATCTTTAGGCAAGTCACTTGAATTAATAAAAGATATCGGCGATGCTTCAGTTGTTGCAGATCAATATGATCTAGGTGATTTTGCCGGAACTCATGGCATTGGACATACAAGAATGGCAACTGAATCTGGTGTTGATATTCGTTCCGCTCATCCATATTGGGCATATCCATTCAGCGATGTTTCTGTTGTACATAATGGTCAATTAACAAACTATTGGAACAATAGAAGAGCTCTTGAAAAAAAAGGTATGCGTTTTATGTCTACTTGTGATTCTGAACTAATCGCAGTTTATCTTGCAGATAAAATACGAAACGAAATTGAGTTAGAAGAAGCAATGAGAGGATCCTTAGATGATTTAGATGGAGTATTTACATATTTAGTAGCAACTAAAGATAAATTAGGTATGGCTAAAGATCATATGGCTGCTAAGCCAATGGTATTGTATGAAAGTGATGACTTGGTTGCTTTAGCTTCAGAGGAAGTTGCAATAAGAACAGTTCTTCCTCAAGAGATTGATACATATGATCCCTACGAAGGAGAGGTAAAAGTATGGCAAGCATAAAAAAACATAAATCTGCTGAAATGGGTCTTCATGATGAAGTTTTAACTGGTCGTACGCAACAAGTTTTTTTTAATCCAGAAGAAGGTGAAAATTTTTTTTATCACGATTCATATAAAGTTGACTTTAATAAAAGAACAGAAATTGATGCAAATAATATAGAATGTATTGATATTAATCGAAAAATAAATGAACTAATGGCTAAAGGCTATGGAACAATAGTCATAAAAAATCCTGGATCAAAACATAGTATAGGTGTTGGAATTTTAAACAAACTTAACTTGATTATAGAAGGTAGTCTTGGTTATTTTGGAATAGGCTCAGTTGATGGACCTGTTGTTAGAATATCTGGAAGAGTTGGCTGGTCTTGTGCTGAAAATATGATGGCTGGTAAAGTAGTTGTTGAAAAAAATGCTGGATCTTGCTTTGGAGCTGCAATTAGAGGTGGGGATTTAATTTGTAAAGGTAGTGTTGGTGCTAGATCAGGCATTGATATGAAAGGTGGCACTATTATAGTTGGTGGAGATGCCGGGGCGTTTACGGGATTTATGATGCAACGAGGAAGAATAGTTATTCTTGGAGATGTCGGTCCTAATTTAGGTGACTCTCTTTATGATGGGACTATTTTTGTTGGCGGTTCAATTAAATCATTAGGCGCAGATGCGGTCGAAGCTGAGTTAACTGATTTAGATATAGCTTGGTTAAAAAGAAAAATGAAAGTTGCTGAGATAGAAAAAAAAATTGATTATAAAAAAATTACAAAAATTGTTTCAGGAAAAAAATTATGGAACTACGATAATTTAGAACCAACTGAGAGAAAAGGTGCAATTTAGAAAGGATTGAATAATGG
>Ga0315322_10004411_pt1 | contig 10842 bp, 11 predicted proteins | sample M110021515metaG_FD_203461 | JGI IMG/M metagenome (GOLD analysis project Ga0315322, IMG submission 203461) | Ammonia-oxidizing marine archaeal communities from Monterey Bay, California, United States - M1 100m 21515 | ecosystem: Environmental > Aquatic > Marine > Intertidal zone | place: USA... | reverse complement strand
ACCCCCTCCCCGCGCCGGGAATGAGCTGGGGTCGACATCAGAGGTCGAACCGCACGCCCTGGGCCAGAGGCAGCTCAGGGCTCCAGTTGAGGGTGCAGGTCTGGCGACGCATGTAGGCCTTCCAGGAGTCCGAGCCTGCTTCGCGTCCGCCGCCGGTGTCCTTTTCGCCACCGAACGCACCGCCAATCTCGGCGCCACTGGTACCAATGTTGACGTTCGCGATGCCGCAGTCGCTGCCGGCGTGCGAGAGAAAGCGCTCCATCGACCGGAAGCTGTCCGTGAAGATGGCGCTGGAGAGGCCCTGCGGAACGTCGTTCTGGATCTGAATGGCCTCGGCGAGATCGCTGTAGGTCATCACGTAGAGGATGGGGGCGAAGGTCTCCTCGCGGCAGATCTCCATGTCGGGCGAGGCCTTGATGAGAGTGGGCTGCACGAAGGCACCTTGCGCACCCTCGATGACCGTACCGGCTGCGAGCACCTTGCCGCCTGCGAGCACCTCGCCACCCTGCTCGACCGCCGCAGCCACTGCGTGGGCGAACATGCGGGCCGCATCGTCGTCGATGAGCGGTCCCATGAGGGTGTTGGCGTTGAGGGGGTCACCGATGCGGACCTGGCCATAGGCCTTGGCGAGCTTGGCGGTGAGGTCATCGGCGATGCTGTCGTGGAGCAGCAGTCGACGGGTGGAAGTACAGCGCTGGCCGGCAGTCCCCACGGCTCCGAAGACAATGCCCCGCATGGCGAGGTCGAGGTCGGCGGTGGGTTCGACGATGATGGCGTTGTTGCCGCCCAGCTCAAGCAGGCAGCGACCGAGGCGTGCGGCGACGGCCTGGTTGACGTGGCGGCCCATGCGGGTGGAGCCAGTGGCCGAGATGAGGGGCAGGCGACGGTCATGAATCATCGCCTCGCCCACCTCGGCATCGTCGCCGATGATGAGTCCGAAGACGCCGTCAAAGCCGTGGTCTTCGAGCACCTTGTTGCAGATGCGGTGGGTGGCAATGGCGGTGAGCGGTGCCTTGAGCGAAGGCTTCCAGATGACCGTGTCGCCGCAGACAAGGCCAACCAAGGCGTTCCAGGCCCACACCGCATTGGGGAAGTTGAATGCGGTGATGACGCCGATCGGACCGATGGGGTGCCACTGCTCGTACATGCGGTGGCGGGACCGCTCGCTGTGCATCGTGAGGCCGTAGAGCTGGCGGCTCAGGCCCACGCAGAAGTCGGCCATGTCGATGCTTTCTTGCACCTCGCCCAGGCCTTCGCTCAGGATCTTGCCGACCTCGAGCGCCACGAGCGCGCCCAGGTCGTCCTTGTGGACCCGCAGGGCCTCGCCCATCTGACGCACGATCTCACCGCGCTTGGGGGCGGGCAGCATGCGCCAGTCTTTGAACGACGCTTGGTTCTTGGCGACGACCTGCTCGTAGTGAGCGCGGTCAGCGAGGAGGACCGCACCCAGCTCTTCACCGGTGGTGGGGTCGAAGGACGCGACGCGGCGACCGGAGGTGGGCAGCGCACCGCCGGCAAAAGCGCCGGGCTGGTCGCCCACGAGGCCGAGGCGCTCGAGGATGCCCTGCACATGGGCGCGACGGTCGGAAGAAGCGGTGGACATGAAGACTCCGAGGGTGGGGTCGGCGCCTGGCGGACCCGAGAAGATGAGGCCCACACCGAGGTGTCGGCACAAGCGACGAGGCCGGGGCCTGTCGCGGGCCGGCTCACTAACCCACGCTGCTGCTGTCTCAGCGACCGGATACCGAAGGCTCGCCCTCCCCTCTTGTCCGGAGTCCTGGATGCTGCGCCGCGCCCTCCTCACCCTGCCCGCCCTCGCGCTGTCCAGCACCGCGGTCGCGCAGGACGCCATCAAGATGGAGATCGTGCGAGTGGGCCAGACCGGCCAGGCCACGCCCGCCTTTGTGGTGCATCCGCAGGCGAAGCTCGATGAGCTCACGGTGGAAGTGCGCTGCGGCGGAGTCTCCGAGAAGCGCAGTGGTACGGCAGCTCCGGGCACCCCAGTGAGGCTGGAGCTCGCGGTTCCTGAGGGGGCCCACAGCTGCTCGGGGCGCCTCTCCATCCGCAGCTCAGATGGAAGCGAAGGGGAGATGCCGCTCAACTTCAAGGTCCAGATGCATGCGCCACTGAAGGTCCAGGTGCCGCGCGACTCCGTCGACCTGTCTGGCAAGACGCTCTCCGTCGTGCTCGACCGCAACGCGAAGGGAGTCACCGTGGAGGTTGTGGGCGAAGGTGGTGCGGTCATCGGACACGGAAATGCAGGCGGGGGCTCGTGGCCAGCTGGGCAGCCCATCGGCGTCAGCTGGACCGACTCAGGCGACGAGATTCTCCAGATCAGGGTCGTCGGCACCGATGTCGACGGCTTCTGGGGACAGGTGGACCTGTCTCCCTGGGCCTACGAAGTGCCGCATGAGGACGTCGTGTTCGAGTCCGGCAAGTCGATCATTCGTGCCGGAGAGGAGCCCAAGCTGGAGGCCGCGCTGGCGGAAGTCCGCAAGATTGCCGAAAAGTACGGCAGCATCGCCAAGATCAACCTCTATGTGGCCGGCCACACCGACACCGTGGGGTCCTCTCAGACCAACCAATCGCTCAGTCGGGACCGCGCTCGAGCCATCGCCAAGTGGTACGTGTCCCACGGGTTTGAGCACCCAGTGTACTATCAGGGGTTCGGCGAAGACGGCCTCGCAGTCGCCACTCCTGACGAGACCGATGAAGCCGCAAACCGTCGTGCGGCCTACATCGTCGCTGCGGAGCCGCCACCCAACCTGAGCCAGAGCTGGACTCGCATGAAGTAGAAGTAGCGGTCAGGCTGGCTGCTTCTTCACCAAGCGTCCGCCGACCCGCACCGCTCCGTTGTGGGCGACCGAGTACTTCTTTCCCGCATGGGAAGTGGCGACGACAAAGCGCTTGCCACGCACTTCGACCTGACCCTCGGGGCCGACGACAGGACGGTCATCGCTCGGGCCAGCCTTGAGTCGGGCGACCTCCGCACGCAGCTCGGACAGCGCCGCTTCAGCAGTGTCGGCGCGGGCGACCGCATCCATCGTCTGCTCGCGGGCTTCTGCGAGGTCGCGCTGGAGGTCGTCGATGGCGTGTTGCAGCCGGTCGACCTTGCCAGCCAGGTGGTTGGCGCGCTGTTCGGCGGCTTCCACGCGAGGTGTGAGCGCGTCGGTGGTGGCCTTCAGTGACTCAATTTGCTGGAGCGCACGGTCCACGGTGGCGCGGTCCGCCAGTCCCTTTTCTTGAAGGACCTCTTCGACGATGTCGCGAACAGGGGCGTCGACGACACGCGCGGCGCCGTCGGTCAGTGTGTTGAGCAGGTCGCGGACGGCCATGGAGACTCCGGGGGCACGGGATGCGGCGTCTAACGCATCTCCGTCACTTGAGGCCCGAGCCGGACGGTCGGCTATCGGGGAGCGAAGACCGCGTAGCTGCCACGCTCCACCAATCGCACGGCGGGGGGGCTCACGGAGAGGTCGGCAAGGTGCACGATGGGGTCGGGCAGGTCTGGGTCTTCGCCATGGCCCGCCCACACCAGCCAGCGTCCGCAGGCGCTCACCAGAGGGTGGCTGGCGGTGAACTGCTCGAAGAAGTGGAGGTGGAAGTAGGTGTCGCGGGTAGGACGGAAGGTCGCGATGTCCACCGCCTCCTTGCCAATCTCCACAATGCGCCAGCGCAGCATCTTTCGGCCCGTGTCCCAGCGGGCGTACACCAGCGCGTTGTGGCCCGGTCGCCAGAAGAAGGCCATCACCGGCTCGTTCACCACCCGAATCGCCGGCTCCCCCCCCTCGGCATTCACAACCCAGATCCCGTCGTAGGGGCTGCCATCGGCGTCGGGTGCACTTGAGCAGGCGAGTCGACGGCCTCCGGGCTCGGCCACGGCGCCAACCAGGCCGGGCAGCACCACCAACCCGAGCACATCTTCGCCTTCGAGGTTGGTGGACACGATCTGGGAGCCGTCCTGCCTCGGGATGACGTAGACCACCCGCTCACCGTCTTTTAAGTGCACCGTCATTGGCGCGCAGAAGCTGCCTGGAGCGTGCCGGAAGACCACATCGTCGTCGTTGCCATCGACATCCCGCAGCTCAAGGCGAGTCGGTCCTCCTTCGCCCTCCCCCACGTGGAGCACCAGGCCGCGCCCGTTGCCCCACCATGAAAAGAACAGCGGTGAGCCCTCGGCGATCAGGCAGGGCACCGCGGTGGGGTCCTGGGCATCGCTGACCCATACCTCAAGGTGTTCATCATGCTGCACCAGCACGGCCACCTTGCATGCGTCGGGGCTCCACTGCAGATGAATGGCCATGCGTCCGTCGAGCGTGGGAAGTCGATGCTCCCGCACGCCATCGACTTCCATCAAAGCGATCTGTGTGCCTTCGCCGGAGTCTATGCTCGACGCCACAAAGCAGGCCACTCGGGCTTGTCCAGGCGCCCAGCAGGGCCAGGTGGCCTCCACTCCGCCGGGTCCGCCCCCCCAGCCGGTCATCGCCGACAGCGAGGTCGTCCAGCTCACCTGGCGCGCAGGCCCCGGGCCGTCTGGCCCTACCGGTCGCACATGCAGCTGCGCGTCAGCTCCCACATAGGCGAAGCGTGTGTCCATTCTCCCCGTCCCCTCAGAGCCCAAGGAGCTGCCATCCCACCCAGCACTGCGCGCCGATGGCGAGGAATGGCACCAGGAAGCCGGCCCACACACTCGGGCGTAGGGCGAGCGTGTCACCGCGGTCGCGCTTGAGCTCACCATCAATTTCTTTGACCAAATGGGCAGGCAGCGCGGGGTCTTCGCGGGATCGAAGGGCGTGGACCATCGCCGTGTCGTGGTTGGCGCCGAAGGTGGCGAGGGCCGTTCCAGTGCCGAACATTCCGATCATCACGTGCCAGCCGCTGCCGCCGGCCGCCATGGACAACGCGGCCGACAAGAGCACGAGAAAGCCCGTGATGAGGAGCGGTGCGCCAAGCCAGCGCAGACGGGCGTGACGCACAGCGATGGTGACGTCGGGGGTGGTGCGAGCGGCAGACATGAGACTCTCGGGGGCGGCGAAGGGCGATGTCGACCCCGGCTGAAGTTGCCACGGTCCGCCGACGGTTTCAACCCAACCTCGCGCGCCAGCAATCATACATCCGCAGCATCAGAAGGTTCGCGCCATTCGCATAGCGAGATAGAGGCGCCCGTCCCCCGGCCCGCACCATCGCTGAGCGAAGCGGTCCCGGTCCGCAACACGGCGCCCGCCGCCCCAAACTCCACGGATGGAGCCCCAAAAATGGCAGTCAAGGACTACCTGTTCACCTCGGAGTCTGTCTCCGAGGGCCACCCCGACAAGATGTGCGACCAGATTTCGGATGCCGTGCTGGACGCCCACCTCGCTGAGGACCCCCACTCCCGCGTGGCGTGCGAGACCCTCGCAAAGACCGGCTACATCATGCTTGCGGGCGAAATCACCAGCTCCGCGCGCATCGATTATCCCTCGCTGGTCCGCAAGGTCGTCAACGATATTGGCTACGACCACAGCGACAAGGGCTTCGACGGCAACAGCTGCGGCATCATGGTCGCGCTGGAGCAGCAGAGCCGCGACATCTCCCAGGGGGTCACCGAGGGCGAAGGTCTTCACAGCGAGCAGGGTGCCGGCGACCAGGGCATGATGTTCGGCTACGCGTGCGACGAGACTGAAGAGCTGATGCCCATGAGCATCCTCTACTCCCACCAGATCCTGGCGCACTTTGCCAAGGTTCGGAAGGAAGGCCTCACCGCTTGGGCTCGCCCCGACTCGAAGAGCCAGGTGACCGTGGAGTACCGCGACGGCAAGCCCGTGCGCATCCACACTGTCGTTGTGTCCACCCAGCACAGCGACAAGGTCGATCTGCCCTTCATCAAACAGGAAGTGATGGACAAGGTGCTCAAGCCGGTGCTCCCCGCGCATCTGGTCGACAGCGCCACCATCTTCCACATCAACCCCACCGGTCGCTTTGTCATCGGCGGCCCCATGGGTGACTGTGGCCTCACCGGTCGCAAGATTATCGTCGATACCTACGGTGGTCACGGCGCACACGGTGGTGGCGCATTCTCAGGTAAGGACCCCTCGAAGGTCGACCGGTCTGCTGCCTACCTTGGTCGCTACATCGCGAAGAACATCGTGAAATCGGGCTACGCCAAGCGCTGCCTGGTGCAGCTTGCCTACGCCATCGGTGTGGCCGAGCCCGTCAGTGTCATGGTCGACACCTACGGTACTGGCGAAGTCAGCGACGAGAGACTCGCTGCTGTGGTGCGCGAGGTCTTCCCGGTCAAGCCCGCGAACCTCATCCGTCACCTCGACCTGCTGCGTCCCATCTACCAGAATACTGCTGCCTACGGCCACTTCGGTCGTCAGGGCTACGGGTTCAACTGGGAACGCACCGACCTTGTCGACGCCGTCAAGAGCCAGCTCAGCTGAGTCTCACCCAGACGGCTGGCAGGTCCAGACGTCGAAGGTCCGCACGACCTGCCCACCTATGTGTGTGGCGGGTCTTCGTGGTTCTTGGGGACAAGAAAGCCCTGGTACATCGCTCGGAGCACACGGCAGGTGACTGGGGCAGATGAGGAGGATGGGACCTTGTCGGGGGACTTCGTCGCGGCCCCACACGCTGTACTGGTCGGCGCGCCCTCCGACTCGGAGCACGCGCATCGGCGCTCCGGCACGGTTGCCCCACTCCAGCTGCGAAGATGCCTGGTAGCGGGGCGTGACCCAGGCTTCGGAAGGGTGTGAGGACAGATCGGCGGCGAGGGCTTGCCAGCCTTGAAGCTCGGCAGTCGCAGTCAGAAGAGGACCCGGTGTGAAGCGCGCCATGCCGATGACCGCCAGATGCAGCGCGCCGGCAATGGTCACGACACGGACAGCGTGGTTCGGGCGCGCAGCAAGCCAGCCCACGGCGAGCGGGAGCAGAGTCACCCACGCGGGCGCCCACCAGTGGGGCTTTGCTGCGGTGATCAAGGTGGCGAGCGAGAACACGAGCCAGGTGGGGGCGGCGACCCAGAAGAGCAGGGTTCGTCGGGCAGACGATGGACTGCGGAGCATCGCCCAACCGATCGTGGGCAACAGCAAGATGAGGTGTACGCCTCCCCACAGGCCCACCCCATGCAGCAAGGACGGTGAGTGGGTGTGTCGGCCGCCCGCGTGGAAGCGGAAGGTTGGGAAGTCGTGGACCAGGTTCCAGGACCAGGTGGGCGTGCTCACCAGCAGTGCGGTGGCGACAGCGAGCCACGGACCGGGAGTAGACCACCACCGACGGCGGTCCGGGTGAGACAGGGTCCAGCCCACGAGGCCAGCTGCGAGGAGGACTCCGGTGAGCTTGAACAGGAGTGTGGCTCCGACCAAGGCACCCGCGAGCATCCACAAGCGCAGTGTGTCCCTTCGCAGATGCTCCGCCACGGCCACTGCGCCCAGCCACGCCAGCAACATCGGAAGGTCGGGCGAGCTGAACACGCTCATCAACCCAAGCACAGGCAGTGTCGCCCCGAGCAGCGCACCGAGCCACACGCCACGACGGCCGTGGGCCCGCGACATCCAAGCGAGCAAGCCCGACACACCCACCGATGACAGCAGCAGGGGCGCGCGCACCCCGAGCGGTGTGTCGCCGATGATGGTCGTAGAGACGGCAATCAGCCAGGCGATGCCACCGGGATGGTCGAAGTAGCTCCAGTCGAGGTGTTGTGACCACGTCCAGTAGTAGGCTTCGTCATCGCCCAGCTCTACACCGGCGACCAGCCAGGCACGCGCCGCGGCGAGGCATGCCAACGCCCAGCCGACCCGCAGTCCGAGGCGGTGACCAGGGCCGGACATCGCGCGTCAGCCGAGCCCGAAGGTTGTGGCGTAGACCCAGGTGATGGTGGCGGTAAACAGCAGGCTATCGACCCGATCGAGGATGCCTCCGTGGCCCGGCAGGAGGGTGCCGGAGTCCTTGGTGCCCGATGCACGCTTCATGGCGGACTCGACGAGATCGCCCACCACGCCGGCTGCATCCCCAATCAGGCTGAGTGCGATGACGTGACCCCAGCCCATGTGAGGCAACACAGTCAGCTTCACGAGCGACACCACAGCAAGCACCGCGAAGGCGCCGCCAATGGCCCCCTCGACGGTCTTCTTGGGGCTCACTCGCGCGAACAAAGGGGTCTTTCCGAAGGCGCGGCCCGCGAAGTAGGCCCCGGTGTCGGCTGCCCAGGCAAGCGCGAGGGCGACGAACACCCAGGTGACGCCGTGGTCGAGGCGACGGACTGCGCTCAGCATGCCGAACAGCACAGGCAGATAGACCAGCCCACACACCATCCACGCGCCAGCTCGCATCCCGCGGTTGGTGTCGGGCACTCCAAGCAGGCCAGCAATCAGCACGGCCATGGTGCCCACACCGAGCGCACCAGGAAGCATCTCCGGCCACAACAGACCTGTGAAGTGCACCAGTGCCGCGCTTCCGCCGAAGGCGATGTAGCCAAGGCGCACGTCTTCGGGGATGGCCATCCGCGTGTACTCCTCGACCGCGACGACCAGCGCCAGCGTGACGAAGATGTCGGTGACCCACGGATCGAAGAAGATGATGCCGGGGAGGAGGATGGCTAGACCCACCAAGCCGACGATGAGCCGATTGCGAAGGCTCTCGCTCATTCAGGTCTCCCAGTGAGCTGTTTTCCAGTGCGCCCGTAGCGGCGTTCGCGTCGGCTGAAGCTGGCGAATGCCTCGAACAGCTGCGGCTTGCGGAAGTCCGGCCAGGCATCCTGCGTGACATAGATTTCAGCGTAGGCAATCTGCCAGAGCAGAAAGTTCGAGATGCGGAGCTCGCCCGAGGTGCGAATCAGGATGTCGGGGTCGGGCAGGCCGGCGGTGTAGAGATGGTCGGAGATGACCTGCTCATCAATATCCTTGGCTCGAAGCTGGCGCTTGGCGATCTTTTTGGCAATGGTCTGCATTGCGTCGACGATCTCAGCCCGCGCACCGTAAGAAAGCGCGAGATTCAGTGTCATGCCGGTGTTGTGGGCGCTCTCTCGCACCAGCGCCTTCAGCGGTAAGCGCACAAACAGTGGGAGCCGGTCGATCTGACCGATGGCCCGCAGCCGGATGCCCTGCTCGAGGATTTCCTGCCGCTCCTGCAGTACGTAGCGGTGAAGGAGAGTCATGAGCGCGCCCACCTCTGCAGCGGGTCGGCGCCAGTTTTCGGTGGAGAATGAGTACAGGGTGAGCGCCTCGACGCCCGCCTTGCGGCACTCCCGCACGACCACTCGCACACTCTCGGCACCCGCTTCATGCCCCTTCTCCCGAGGCAGCCCTTGCGCCTCCGCCCAGCGCCCGTTGCCATCCATGATGATGGCGACGTGCCGCGGGATCTTCAGACCGGCGGGGAGGGAGGCCATCAGCCCGCCTTGATCTCCTGGCGCTTTTCGCCAGCGTGGGAGTCGATCTTGGCCACCCATGCGTTGGTGGCGTCTTGAATGACCTTCATGTAGCGCTTGAGGTCGTCCTCGGAGATCTCCTTCTCCTGCTCCAGCTCCTTGTAGATGTCGTTGTACTCGCGGCGGACCTTGCGGGCGCGGATGCGAGCGTCCTCGGCCATCTTGCCCACCTGCCGTACCATCTCTTCGCGACGTGATTGGGTAAGTGCGGGAATGGGGACGCGAATGATCTGGCCGTCGTTTTGGGGGTTGAGGCCCAGACCGCCCGACAGAATGCCCTTTTCGATGTCGGAGATGGTCGTTTTGTCCCAGGGGTTGAGAACAAGCAGACGAGCATCCGGGGCGGAGATGCTGGCCAGCTGGTTGAGCGGCATGCTCGCACCGTAGGCGGCCACGTGGATCTGGACATTTTCGAGCATCTGTGGCGATGCGCGACCCGTGCGCACGGAGACCAGCTCACGCTTGAAACCGGCAACCACATTGCTGAAGTCTTCGGGCATTCCTTCGAGATATTCGTCGCTCATGGTTCCTCCGGCGGCCCGTGGGGCTCGCACAGGATGCGGCCAGCTGTGCCGGCGCTCAGGTTTGCGAATTCAGGTGGGTGCCGATGGGCTCGCCACAGATCACGCGAGCGATGTTGCCCGGCACGCTGAGGTCGAACACCACGATGGGCAGGTCGTTGTCCATGCAGAGGCTGACCGCTGTGGAGTCCATCACGCGCAGGCTCTGGTTGAGCACATCCATGTACGACAGGCTGTCGTAGCGCTTTGCGTCGGCGTGGATAGCGGGGTCGCGGTCATAGACTCCATCGACCTTGGTGGCCTTGAGAATGATGTCGGCATGAATCTCTGCAGCGCGCAGGGCCGCTGCAGTGTCGGTGGAGAAGTAGGGGTTGCCGGTGCCGGCTGCAAAGAGCACTACCCGACCCTTCTCCATATGGCGCACCGCACGCCGACGAATGTAGGGTTCCGCGACCTGATCCATGTTGATGGCAGTCATGACGCGGGTGTATACGCCCACGCGCTCCAGGGCGTCCTGCATGGCCAGACAGTTGATGACGGTGGCGAGCATGCCCATGTAGTCGGCATGCGCTCGATCCATCCCGCGGGAAGCGCCGGCAAGCCCCCGGAAGATGTTGCCGCCGCCGAGCACAACCGCGATCTCGACGCCCATCTCACGGATGTCGCCGATTTCCTGAGCAAATCGGGCGATGGTGGCAGGGTCGATGCCGTTCTTGTCAGGTCCGGCGAGCATCTCTCCAGACATCTTGAGGAGGACGCGCCGGTAGGCAGGCTTTCGACTCATTGTGGCTCCGGGTCGACCCTACTGCGAGGTGGCTGCCAAGGAAGGCGGCACCGGGGGGCTCAGGGCGGGCCCGATGTAGCCGGTCGGACGCCACCCTGCCCCTCACGCGCCTGCTCGTCGAAGACCTCAAA
>Ga0315322_10004408_pt1 | contig 10845 bp, 7 predicted proteins | sample M110021515metaG_FD_203461 | JGI IMG/M metagenome (GOLD analysis project Ga0315322, IMG submission 203461) | Ammonia-oxidizing marine archaeal communities from Monterey Bay, California, United States - M1 100m 21515 | ecosystem: Environmental > Aquatic > Marine > Intertidal zone | place: USA... | reverse complement strand
GTGTAAATCCGCCTGAAACAGCCATAATTTTCCAACCTGCAGCTTTTAAAACTCTACAAGCTTCCTTAGCTCCAGTCATAATAGGCAAGTTATCAGCAACCTCTTGGCAAACTTTTTCATCCAATCCTTTCAAAGCAGCAACTCTAGTTCTAAGTCCTTCTTCCCAGTTAATTTTTCCCTGAATTCCTTGTTTTGTGATTTCCCATATTTCATCTTCCTTGTTTAATTTTTCTGCAAGAATTGGAAGATATTCCTCATCTAACAAAACACCTTCAACATCAAATATTACTAGCAATAGATTTCTGATCAAAGAAAAAAATTCTAATAATATTAAAGTAGTGTCGAAATAATTTTAAAATTATTCCATAATTTCATTCATGATATTAAAGTTTAAAAAAATCCAAAGCGCTAATAATAAATCACGGGGCATCCTAACGAGATTATGGCAGATGAGCTTGAGCGAAAATATGACGTAAAAATCCAAAGTACTGAAGAAAAAGTAAAATTCCCAGATGCATTAAAAGCGCAATTAAAGGAATCAGGTATGATGGATGACAAAGGAAAATTAAAACTCAAGGGAGTTAGTCCAAAAATGCTCAAAAGAATGAAACAAGAATACGTAGAATGCCCAGTTTTAAAAGAGGATATTCAATTTGTACAATGTTTCATATGCCCTAATTTTCAAAGTAGAGTTATGGGAGAGGTCTTCTGTAAAGGCGACCCAATCAAATAAGATTAAAATTTTAGCACATCACGAAAGGCTCATTAATTAAATTAATTCTTAACATGTTAGTTTGGGTAAACAAGACGTAGGGATAACAGTTTCAAAAAAAGATGATTTTAGTGAATGGTATACACAAGTAGTACTAAAGGCAAAACTTGCAGATTACGCTCCTGTTAAAGGATTAATTGTACTTAGACCAGATGGATATTCAATTTGGGAATCATTAAGAAATACATTTGATAAAAAATTTGCACGTAATGGAATTAGAAATGGGTTTTTACCAATATTAATTCCAGAATCATTGTTAGGAAAAGAGCAAAAACATTTTGCTGGTTTCAATCCAGAAGTGTTTTGGGTAACTCATTCTGGAACAAATGAAATAGGAGACAGGTTAGCATTACGACCAACTTCAGAAACACTAGCATATACACTATATTCAAAATGGATTCAAAGTTGGAGAGATCTACCACTAAAAATTAATTTCTGGAATACAGCATTAAGAGCTGAAATTAAAGCTACAAAACCATTTCTCAGAACATCAGAATTTCTATGGCAAGAGGGACATACAGTACATTCAACAAAAGATGAAGCTGAAAAGGAAGTAATAAAAATTTTAGATATCTACAAAAAAACAGTAGAAGAAGAATTAGCAATACCAGTTGCAACAGGAAAGAAAAGTGAAAAAGAAAAATTTGTAGGAGCAGTATATACAACAACAATGGAATCAATAATGCCAGATGGCAAAGCATTACAGATGGGGACATCACATTTCTTAGGACAAAACTTTTCAAAACCATTTGAAGTTAAATTTGCAGATAAAGATAACGTAGAACATTTTGCATGGCAAACATCATGGGGGGTTTCATGGAGATTGATTGGCGCAATGATCATGGCTCATGGAGACGATAAAGGTTTAGTATTACCACCAAAAGTAGCTCCAATGCAAATAGTAATTGTACCAATTTATAGAAATGAAGAAGGTAAAAACAGCGTACTACCTAAAGTGGAAGAAATTCAAAATAAATTAGAATTAAATAATATAAGAATTCATGTGGATGATCGAGAAGGGTTATCGCCAGGATACAAATTCAATGATTGGGAATTAAAAGGAGTTCCATTACGAATTGAAATAGGACCTAAAGACATAGAAAATCAAAAGATAGTGGTTGCAAAAAGATACAATCTAGAGAAAATAGATTTGAGTTTTGAAGAAATTGAAAAAATACCATTAATTTTAGATGAAATACAAATGGAGATGTTAAAAAAAGCCAAAGAACAAGCCCAGAATAATACTCTAGAAATTGCAGATTATTTGGAATTTAAATCTAAAATCGAAAAGGGGGGTTTCTTCAATTCCCCATGGTGTGGAAAATTAGAATGTGAAGAAAAAATCAAGGAAGAAACAGGTGCAGAAATCAGAGTCATACCATTTAACAGTGAAGATAATACAAAAGAGTGCATTTATTGTAAAGAACCGAGTACATCAATTCCAATTTTTGCAAGAGGATACTAGTGGCAATTTAGGCGCAACATAATAATACAAAAAAAATATTTTTCAAACATGACGCTCAATCCAGAATTACAAAAAAATGAATTATTATTAGAACAATTTAAGGAAACAAGGAAAAGAACATTAGAATTAGTAAAAAATTTAGAAAATGATGATTTTGTAGTTCAAACTGCATATTACATGAGTCCACCAAAATGGCATATTGGACATGTAAGTTGGATTTATGAAGCAATCATGAGTAAATTAGATAAAAATTATGAATTTCATTCAAAAGAATTCTCAGAATATCTTAATTCCTATTATCAACAATTTGGAGTTCCACACGATAAAGCATTAAGAGGAATCACATCAAGACCAACAATTAATGAGATTTTTCAATATTTCAATACAATTAATCAAAAAGTAGAAAAGTTTATTGAATCTCGAGAATTCAGTGAAGAAGAAGAAAAACTAATTGTAACTGGATTTCATCATGAATGTCAACATCAAGAATTGTTAGTATATGATTTGCAACATCTCCTTGCAGAACAATATTTACCAGTAAGAAAAAATAAAATTAAAGTTCAACAACATAAACAAAAAGAATTTGTAGAAATTAAAGGTGGGATTTACACAATGGGACATAATGGAAAAGATTATTGTTACGATATAGAATTACCAGAACATAAAACATATCTAGAAAATTTTAAGATGGGAATTTTTCCAGTTACCAATCAAGAATATTTAGAATTTATGAATGATGGAGGATATGAAACATACAAACACTGGTTATCAGATGGATGGGAAAAAGTCAAAAAAAATAAATGGAATTCTCCAATGTATTGGGAAAAAATAAATGATGAATGGTACGTAAGAGACTTTTTAGGAATAAGAAAAATTAATCCTAACGAACCAGTATGTCATGTAAGTTACTATGAAGCTGATGCATATTGTAAATGGGCAGGGAAAAGATTACCTACAGAAGCAGAATGGGAAAAAGCAGCTTGTTGGGATGAAGAAAAACAACAAAAAACAGTATTTCCATGGGGAAATGAAAAGCCAACCGAAGAAAAATGTAATTTATTGGAATCATATCATTGGGGATGTACAGAAGTAGGAACATATCCTGCAGGAGGCAGTAAATCAGGTTGTCAACAAATGATTGGAGATGTATGGGAATGGACAAGTTCAGAATTTACAGGATATCCAGGATTCAAATCAGGATTTGATGAATATAATGATAAATGGTTTACAAATCAAAAAGTTTTGAGAGGTGGATCATTTGGAACTCCAAAAATGTCAATTAGAGGAAGTTATAGAAATTTCTTCAGGTTAGATGAAAGATGGTTATTTTCTGGATTCAGATGTGTTGAAGATATTTAATTTTTTGAAACCAAAGTTAATGAGAAATGTTTTTGTTCATCTAACCAAATATTTTTTATGTTAAATCCAACATCAGTCAATAATTTTTTAATTTGAGATACATAGTATTTATGAGAATATTCAGTATGAATTAATTCATTCTCATTAAAATTTAAAGAAAGATTAGATTTAGCAATAATTACAGATTGAGAAACTAAAGATTTCAAATTCATTTCTATTCTTTGATCACTTTCATTGTATATTGAATAATGAGAAAAATTATCAAGATCAAAATCAGCGTCAAGTTCATCATTGATTCTAGATAAAACATTAAGATTAAATTTTGCAGTAACACCTTGGGAATCATCATAAGCAGATTCTAGAATATGTTTATCTTTAACTAAATCCAATCCAATCAAAAATAAATCATCAGAATTCATAGTAGAAAATATTTTTTCTAAAAATAATTTTCCGTCATCAGGAGTAAAATTACCAAAACTGGAACCAAGAAAAAGAATTAAATTTTTTTTATCATCATAAGTTTTAAGGAATTCTAACCCACCCTCATAAGTATCAATTATACCAGTAATGTGCAAAGTGTCATAATCTTTTAGCAATTGTTCAGAACTTTCAGTCAGAATTTCAGAAATATCTATAGGGAAATATTCAGTTTTAACCTGTAATTTAGTAAAAATATCAAGAATTAAGCGAGTTTTTACAGAAGCCCCACTTCCAAGCTCAACCAAATTCATATTTTCATCAAGATATGAAGGTAAATCATGTTTTAATTTTTTTAAAATACTAATTTCAGTTCTAGTTGGATAGTATTCAGGAAGTAAAGTAATAGATTCAAATAAATCAGAACCTTTTCTATCATAAAAAAATTTAGGATTAATAAATTTAGAATTTTGGTTTAAGCTATAAGATATTTCTTCAGCAAATGATTTTTCAATTTTAGTAGCATGTGGTTTAAAATAACGAAGTTTAGAATCAACGATATATTGTTTATAATCTATTGTTTTTTCTGAAAAATCATTCAAGTATTAATTCCACTTTTATTTAACTTAAAATTCTTATCATAATTTTTACTCTTAGAACATATTTCTTGATATACTTGATGAATAAGTGATCAGTATTGACAGAAATATTGAAAATTGAAAATTTGAAAAAATATTATATAAAAAAGAAAATATTCAGTTCAGAATCATCAGTTGTTAAAGCAACAGATAGTATTTCATTTTCAATTAAAAAAGGAGAAGTGTTTGTATTAGCAGGAGAATCAGGTTCAGGTAAATCAACAATTGCAAAATTAATTCTGAAATCAATACCAGCAGATGAAGGAAAAATTATTTTTGAAGATCAAGAAATAGATGAACAGAAAAAGAATTTACAAAAAATTAGAATGAATTGTCAAATGATTCACCAGGATCCATATGATTCAATCAATCCAAGAATGAAAATTAAAGATATAATATTAGAACCGCTTGAAATTCACAACATAGGGAATAAAGAAGAAAGACATAGAAGAGTGTTAGAAGTTCTAAAAGAAGTCAAACTAGAACCGATTGAAGAAGTTATTAAAAAATATCCACATATGTTATCAGGAGGACAAAGACAAAGAGTAGTGTTAGCTAGAGCACTAGCATTAAAACCAAAAATTATTTTGGCAGATGAGCCAGTTTCAATGTTAGATGTATCAATTAGAGCAGAAATGTTAGAATTGATGAAACAATTACAAGAAAAATACCAAATTTCATTTATTTACATCACACATGATTTAGCAACAGCAAAATATTTTGGTCAAAGAATTGCAATTTTATATCTAGGCAAAATTGTAGAAATAGGTCCAATTAACCAAGTACTAGAAAATCCAAAACACCCATACACACAGGCGTTAATTGATGCAATCTCAGAACCAGATCCAAGCAACATTCACAAAGTAAGAGAAATAAGAATTAAAGAATCAGATACAAAAAAAATCACAAAAGGATGTAGATTCAAATCAAGATGTCCATATGTAATTGAACAATGTGACATAGAACCAAATTTAGAAAAAATAGAAAATGAACATTTTTCTGCTTGTCATGTTGAACTAAACTAAGTTGTTTTTACTGAAGGCATGCGTTTGTCTTTATACGTGACAACGTTAGAAACACCATTTTTAGGAAATACACCATAAATTAACTTGGCTTTTTGAATTACAGAGTCTTTCAAGGAAACCATGATGAATTGACTTTCCTTAGATCTTTCCTCCAAAATTGTAGATAGTCTCTCAGCATTAGGTGCATCAAGATGTGCATCAACTTCATCAAACAAATAGAACGGAGAAGGTTTGAGTTTCTGCAATGCAAGTACAAATACAATTGCTGCAAGTGTTTTTTCACCTCCACTAATTGACGTAGATTCTCTTTTAGGTTTATTTGGGAATTGGATCAAATAAGATATTCCAGAATTAAATATATCATCTTCATTCTGTAATTCCAACCAAGCATTACCACCAGTCATTTTATTAAAAATTAATCTAATTTCTTTATCGACTTTGTCAAATGCATCTAAGAAAGTTTGTCGTTTATCTTTTTCAATATCTTCAATAAATTTAACAATTGAATTTCTTTCTTCCTCCAAAGAATTCTTTCTAGCAGACATTGATCTATAACCATATGAAACTTCAAGATATGTTTCAGGAGCTTTAGCATTTAATGCATTAAGTGAAGATAATTCAGATGTTAAACCATGAACAATTGTTTCAACATCAAATGTTTCCATGTCTTTGTTAAATCCAAATGCTGAAAGAATTTGTTGTAATTTCACTTCATTTTCAACCAAATCACGCATATCACGAGTTAAAGAGTCAGATTGACGCTCAAAATTATTAATTTGTTTAGTTAAGTCCCTATCTTTTTCAGTTAAAATTTTAAGTTTATCATCAATTTCTTGAACTTCACCGATTGAGGAACCAGAAGTAGAAATTAAATCCTGTTCTTTCTCTCTTAATTTCTCTAGAATCTCTCTCTTAGGATCTTTTTGTTTTTCTAAATTATTTATTTTTATTTCAATTTGTTCAGACTCAGAATGTAATGAATGTTCTTCATCATTTAATCGACTTGTTTGAGATTTTTCACGATTATCTTGAGTTTGCATAGTAGTTAATTGTGAAGATTTATCACGATATTCATTCATAATTGTTGTATACAATTTTTCAATATCAGATTTCTTAATATTAATTTTAGACAATTCGCTAGCAATTCTAGTTTGTTCTCCACTAGCATAGTTTTGTTCAACAATAGCAATACGATCAACTAATGATTCAAGATGAGATTCACTTGTTGATACTTCAGATACAATGATATTATTTCTGGAATTTAAATCAGAAATTCTTTTTGTCAATGTTTCTCTCATATTTTTAGCAGAAACAATTCTAGATTTTAGATTAGAGTGATTTTCAGATGCAGATGTCAAAGATTTTTCAGAAATAGATAATCTTTCAGAATAAGATTGAATAGAATCATCTAATTTTTTTAATGAATATTTTTTCTTTAACATGTATTTTTTGATTAGACTAATAGATTGAATTAATCCATCAATATCACTACTCATCGAAATTAATTTTGTGAGTTTAGAAATTTTGGAATTGATATCAATTACAACAGTACCTCCCTTAGCCTCAAAGTATTCACCGGTCAAAGTGACTGATTTGTAACCTAATTGAGATAAATTGTATGCAGATTCACGTGTTTCAGCCAAAATGATATTTCCGAATAGAAAAGTTTTGAGTGCATTATAGGCATCATTAGACTTGACAAAATCAGACAATATGCCAATAATTCCAGGTTCTTGAGGCAAAGTAAGTTTGAATTTTGGAATTGCGTCAAGTGGTATTATCTTTAGTTTTGGAAGTTTTTTAGATCTTGCAACTTCTGCAATTCCAAGTAGTGTTGCAAAATCTTTTACAACTAATGCTTTTATCCAATCAGAACTAACTGCAAGAACAGAACGCTCATATTTTTTATCCCAAGAAATCATCTCATAAACAATTCCGTCAATACCCAATTTTGCACCATCCTCTTTTAATTTTGCAACAGTGTAATCTTCGTGCATAAATCCCTTAACAGTTTTAATTTTTGATTCATATTGATTTGCAGCTTTATCAGATTTCTCCAAAATAAATCCCAATTCATCCATATCATGAATTATTTTTGATTTTCTTGTTTTCAATTTTAAAATTCGAGATTTTAATTCAGTGATGGTATCAGTGTGATTATTAGTTAAAGAAGATAATTTTAAGTCTAAACTAGTTAATTCAACAATATCTTTTTCTAATTGAGTAAATTTTTCAGAATTAGATTTTATTTTTAGTATAGATTCATCTTTTTCATTTTTTACTTTAGAAAGTTTTAGTTTGACATCATTTAATTGAGTATTAAGAATTTTAATTTTGTTGTCAACAGCAGATTTTTTTGCAGCTGCTTCTGATTGTGCTGTAAGAATTTTGTTTCTTTCTAAATCAACTAATTCTAAATCATGATTTATTTTATTTTTTTGTTGATTAGTAATTTCAATAGATTCCTTAATTTTTTCAATTTGAGTATCTATATCATGTCGAGCATCATTAATTTCTTCTAATTCAATTTTAATTTGAGGTATACGGGAATTAATTTGATCAAGTCTTTTCTTTGATGCAGAAATAGCAGTGTTATCAATTTCATATTGTTCCATTGCAGAACTAATTTCAGCATCAAGTTCTGATTTTGCCTTGGTGTAATCATTTGCGGCATTCATCAATGTTGATTTTTCAGATTCTAAAACTCCAATCTCATCCTTCAAAGTATTTTGTTCGTTACCAAGAGAGGTCATTTCTTGTGTCAAATCATGTAATTTTGTCTCTTTATCAGATTTTTTACTAGAAATTATCTTCATTTTATTAGCAGCAGCAATTGCTTTGTATCGATTTAACTCACGTTCCAAAATATCGTGACGTAGTTTCTGATTTCTTTCTTCTTCCAATTCATCAATTCTTTTCTTGATTTCACCCATTTTTGCAAGTGCAATTTCAAGTCGTCGGTCTGCTTCATCAAGTTGTTTTATAGATTCAGATTTTTTATCATCAAAGTAAGACAATCCAATTAGATCTTCAATTGTTTTTCTTTTTTCTTCAGATGTGAATTCAGATATTCTAGTTACAGTTCCTTGTTGGACTGCATTTAATTGTCCAAGACCAGCATTAGCCATATCAAGTAAATCTAGAACATGACTTCGTTGAGTTTTCTTTTTGTTAAGATAGTAAGTATTTTCACCACTTTCATCTAGCTCTCTAGTTATCTCAACCACATCACTATCTACTGGAATTTTTCTGTCAGAATTATCAAAATGTACACTTGATCTTGCCATTTTAGGTCCACGACGTGCACCCTCAATATCATGAATTAAAGATCGAAGTTTATCAACTCTCATCACTTTGGGTTTATTTTCACCCATCGCAAAAATAATTGCGTCCAAAATGTTACTTTTACCAGATCCATTTGGACCAGAGATCGATACAAGACCAGGTTCAAACTGAACAGTGGTGTTTTTAAATCCAAATGATTTGAAACCAAAGATCTCTACTTTTTTTACATGCACCAATAGAGATCATTTTTCCTTAGATAGGATAATCGATGTTTAACAATTTTTGTTGACTCTATTGATTAATTTTTCTTGTTACATTATGAAATTTTTCGTAGTGGTGGTAATTATGAAATAACTAGTGACAAAAAAAGAATTAGTTAAACTGAGCCTAGATATAATTAGTAAGAAAACAATTGAAAAATATGACGAGAGTAGGATTGATCCAAACAAAATCATACGTAAATAATAAAGAAGGAATTCAAAATGTTTCAAAATTATTAAAAAATCTAGGCAATGCAGAAACAGAAATTGTTTGTCTTCCAGAGCAATGGTTACCAAATAATGAGATTGAAGATTACGATCAAGAATTTTTAGAATTTAAAAAAATTGCAAAAAATTACTCAATGACAATAATTCCAGGGGCATTTTATGAAAAAAATGGAAACAAGATATCAATTAATTCACCAGTCATAGATCCAGAAGGAGAAATAATTGGAAAACAAGAAAAAATTCACCCTTATGACTATGAAAAAGAGACAGTTAGTGCTGGAACAGAGGCCAAAATTTTCAAAACATCATGTAAATTTGGAATAATGATATGTTATGATACAGTATTTCCAGGCGTGGCACAGATGTTGGTCAATAAAGGAGCAGAAATTCTGTTTTCACCAAGTAGAATTGTAAAAGAGGGGATAGAGCCATGGAAAATGTACGTGCAAGTCAGATCTCTAGAAAACAGAATTCCAATTATCGCCCCAAATGTTGAAAATACAAAATTTGGTGGAAATAGTATGATAATAGAATTAACAAAAGAAGGAAAAATAGTTAAAACAAAAATTACAAAACTAGAAGAAGAATTAGAAATGTCAGCAGACATCATACTTTCAAATTATAAGAAAATTAGAAGACAGAGATTAGAAGACAGGAATAAATTTCAATAATCATTCATTTGCAACAAACTTTTCACAATCAGCCTTGGCTTTTACATCAGAAGTTTGCTCTATTGGGTGTTTCATTAAATATGCACTTGCAGGTTTAATCGGACCTCCAATTTTTCTGTCAAGAGCAATTTTTGCCAATCTAATTGCATCGATTACAATACCAGCTGAATTAGCTTTATCATCAACTTCTAAACGAACTTCCATATTATATGGAATATTTGCCCATTGACGACCTTCAATTCGCATAAACATCAATTTTGTGTTACCTAAAAAGGGAATAAAATCAGAAGGGCCTACATAAATCTGATCATCGTCTAATCTTTCTTTTAATTGACTTTGAACACTTTCAGTTTTAGAAATTTTCTTAGAGACAAGTCTATCTTGTTCTTTCATATTTAGAAAGTCAGTATTTCCACCTACGTTAATTTGATAAGTTTTTTCAATTTTTGTTCCTCTGTCACTGCATAATTTAGCTAAAGTTCTATGAACAATGGTTGCACCAACTTGTCCCTTAATATCATCACCAATACATGGAATATTTTTTTCTTGGAATTTTTTTGCCCATGTTTCATCTGATGCAATAAAGGAAGGAATACAATTTACAAATGCAGTATTAGTATCAAGACAAACTTGTGCCCAGAATTCAGTAACCTTGTCAGAGCCTACGGGCAAGTATGAGACAATAATTTCAACACCAGTATCTTTGATTATTTTTTTTGCTTCAT
>Ga0315322_10004407_pt1 | contig 10847 bp, 9 predicted proteins | sample M110021515metaG_FD_203461 | JGI IMG/M metagenome (GOLD analysis project Ga0315322, IMG submission 203461) | Ammonia-oxidizing marine archaeal communities from Monterey Bay, California, United States - M1 100m 21515 | ecosystem: Environmental > Aquatic > Marine > Intertidal zone | place: USA... | reverse complement strand
GCAATCTCCACCCAGACAAGTGCGACGATATTCTCCAAAGGCGCTCCGTAGACTTAAACTGGCCCCCCGTGCTGCCCCACCTAATCAGGGACAATCCCCTTAAGATCCACAACATTGTGGGTGTCGACAATACCAACGATGTAACCCACTATATGAACAGTAGCTTGGTCGATATCACAGGTCCGAATGGTCGCTCGACCCGTGCTCTCTACATGGAAATGAAGAACAATCCAGAAGGAACTGCGGTCGGCCAGAACGATCTCACCATGATGTTCGAAGGGGAGATGGAGCCCCCACCGCTCTACATCAGTTACTGGATGAAGCCCTCTACGGAAATCTACGAGAACCTCATCCCGGGCATGTGGAGCTGGCACTTGATTAGCGAGCTGAAAGCCGGCAAGGATGCGAACTTCCGTCTTCAGGTGCTGATCTCGACCCTTGGCACGAAGGAGGGCGAGCTTCCGAGCCCTCCAGTCTACCAGTTGAGGGCCGATAGCTGCGGGCTCGACGAAGAAACGGACGAGTTCCGCTGCAGCAACCCGCAGTACTGGTCCAAGGTCGTGCCGCTGACGTCAGCGGAGCACTTGAAGTGGAAGCGTGGCGAGTGGATGGCAGTGGAAATCTACTTGGCCCGGAATCCAGATGACCTCGGGGACGGGCGCTTCTACGTCTCCATTGACGGTCGGACCATCGGTGACCTGAGAGCCGACGACATCGACCCCGACACCGAGCGCCCCTATGTCTTGTGGGACAGGGATGAGACGCCGCAGTCCTTCTGGATTCTCCAGGCGCTCTACGGACTGCGAACGGTGCCGCACGCGGTCCACCTCGATGAACTGCAGTTCTGGGACGACTTCCCGTGCACGTCTCCTCCTTGCGTGACTCGGTAGGGGACAAACTAGGCGTCCGCTTCAGCCCAATTCATTGGTTATTGTCGGACTGGTTGGTACGATGAGACATGAAGAAGAAACTTGCTCTCCTAATTCTGGTCATGTTCGGGACGGCGGTATGGCTGGTGGCTTCGACCCCAGATGGTCCCAACGCAGACCGTGTGGCTCAGGAGCCAGGGCAGCAAGACCGTTCCACGGGACCGAAGCTCAGGAGTGGGAACGATGCGGGTGCCCCAGAGCCCTGGCCTGATGATGACCTGCTGGAGACGGTGGTCTCCGATGGCATGGCCTATGCGGTGAGCTGCCCACTTCCCCCTCAGATGGACGCCGATGTCGTGGCGGTGGTGGACAGCGCTGCTCTGTGGATCCAGGGGGACCGGGTGCACGGCATCGTGCATGGACAGCAGACGACCGGACGCCTTCAGGTCCGCTCGGAGACGGGGACTGAACGGCCGGATTGGTTGGCGGTGAGCTGGTCCAGGGGGGAGTCCGGGGACGTGCAACGGTGTGTGGTCAAGGCTCCGGTGGCGGTCGACATCGAGGTCCGCATCTCCGGAGAGGGCTTCCAGCTGGCTTCCCTCAATGTCTGCGGTGAGGTCCAGGTCACCAAAGAGTCGGGGAAGATCCGCTTTTGGGTCGAGCCAGACATGCCCTGCCTGCCCGCCCATGGCATCGCCCACTTCAAGGAGGGCTTGGTCGAGCTCTACAGCGAGCATGACGGCGTGATGCCAGAGGAGTTTTCCTGGACGGCGACCTTCGATGCGGCAGATGCCGTTGGCCGGGACGAGATGGTGGTTCTCCGCCAGCTTCGGGACGACATGTTGGGCGAAGAAGGCGTAGTGATGGATGACATCGACGCCTGGGAGGCGAGCATCGCGAGCTTGGAGCGACTGCTGGCCAGCGCGCCTCCCGAAGAGCAAGAAGCGTTGGCTGAGCGGCTTGTCGCACAGCAGCAGGCCCATGACGAACAGATCGACCGACTGGAGGCGCTCGGTAGAGGCATGGACACGCTCGACACACTCGGTGAAGTGGTCGAAGACCTCCTGGTCCAAGAGATCGACGATCTCGACGATCTCGACGATCTCGAAGGAATCACCGTCAACGAAGATGGCTCCTTCAACATCGATTTTGAAGGCCAGTAGCCGTCGTACTCTGCTGCGCCACCCGGCCGCTCCACTGACCCAGGAGCTTTGGTTGACGCGGGACAGCTCCTACAGCTGGAAACTGGGCGGTGATCAGCCCGTGAACTGGGGCAGAGTCACCGCAAGCTCCTGATCGATGACGTCGACGCGGTCCGCCCAGCTAGACAGCTCTTCCTTCAGCTGGACGAAGCTGCTGAGGACCGAGGTCAAGCTCGTCTCGAGCTTCGGCCACTCGGCGATGAAAGCGTCCGCGGCAGGCTGGATGCTCTCCATCCGCGACTTGATGTCGGAGATGGCGGTGTACTCCTCGGAGGCCTCCATCGTGTCGAGGGCCAGGGAGATCACGTTGAGTGCTGGGCCCAAGCCCTTGAGGCCGGCGGTGGGTTGCGCGGCCGCCAGCGCGGCGGCGTCATCACCGAGCTTGGAAGCCATGACCGTGCCCTTCATCACGCCGAAGTTGGACAGTCCACCTTCGATGGCGAGGCTGGCAGCCAGGCCGGTCAGAGCCAGTCCCACGCCAGCAGCCAGGGCGACCGGTGCGGAGAGGGGCGTGAGGGCCAGAGCGACGCTGCCGATGATCAGGCCGGTGTCGACGCCCATCTTCATCTCGGCCTCGGCCAGCTCCCGCTGGTGCATGTTGAGCTGCTCCTGCAGCGATGTCAGCTCGGCGATTAGCCGCTCACCGTGCTGAATCATCAGGGCGTTCACAACGGCGACCCCCAGCATGGCGGCTTGCATCATCTGGAGGTCAGGGAGTGACAGCACGAAGGTCCACCGCTCCTCCGCCAGCCCGATGACGTAGGTGTACTCTTCGATCAGCGACAGGGTGTGGTCGAGCTCGGCGAGCAGGGTCTGGTCGATGACCACCCGGTCGCCCTCGAAGGAGGCCGAGTCGCGGATCTCTTCGATGAGAAAGTCCACATCGCCGAAGACCTCCTCGCCGCCCTTGATGAGGCTGTCGAGGGTCTGGCCCATGGCCGGGTCGGCTGTGGCGATGTCGGGGAGCAGCTGCGTTAAGGATCCGCTCGCACTGTGGAAGCCGTCCACCACGAAGTCGAGGCCAGCTGCGAAGTCGTCGCCGACGAGCTCCTCAAGGAAGAACTCTTCGGTCGAGGCCGCCATGGCGGTGCCCCAGCCGTCGTGCGCCATGTCCCCGGCACATTGGAACTCCGAAAGCTGCCCTGCCAGCTCCGCGTTGCCGACGCCGGCGTAGTCGTTGGCGGTCGACTGCTCGGAAGCGCCCGTATCGAGGGAACTCTGCTGCGTGTTCGTGTGGCAGTAGGCGTATCCGGGCACGAGGGACTCCTGAGACGTTCTGGGGATGTCGGGCTGGCGGGAGTGCCAACCCTGGGCGGTCGCTTGCGGCGGGTTCCACTGAAGAGACCCATGACTTGACCCGCGCTGAAAAAAGTTCCCGTCGGCATCCGAGTGCCAGCTTCGAATCGGATGCTTGCCTTCTGTGAAGCGGACCTCGCGCGGGGGCTCTTCACTGTCAAGTAACGCGGGGCGGGGTTGCGCGGCCACCCCAGCGCTCAATGGACCTCGTTGACGCGGTCGGCGGACACCGAGGCGATGTGGCCAAGCACCCTGCGGTGGATGCGATGGATGAGTCCGGTGGACCACGTGGACCAGTAGGCCATTGGCGCCATGTCGAGCGTGTACCAGGTGCGTCCGATGAGACGAGTGCGCTGTCCGCCTTCGAGCGCCTCAAGCCGAAATTCTCCACGCTGGCTCTGCAAGGTGCCATCGAAGATGTGGGGAGCGTGGACCACCTGCCACATCGACATCTCTTCCATTGGGGCGGGTGATTCGGTCACATCGAAGGCGAGGTGATGGGGTGGGTCCCACACGGTGATGGGCTCCACAAAGGGGCCGGTGGAGAACTCGCAGTAGCGGACCGCCCCCACGCCCGTCCCCTCGATGCGTGCGCGCTGTGGCCACGCCACGCCAGCTTGGAAGTACCAGGCGGGCACCGCCTCTGGCGGAATCTCGGGAAAGGCGACCACGACGTCCCATACGACTTCGGGAGGCGCGTCTACAACCACTTCGGTAACCACTTCGTGTACGACCTCAGGCCCCGGGGAAGGCTCCACCACTGCCACCACTGGCAGCATCACCATGGGGGCCGTGAGTGCCCGGCGGGCTTCGACTCGGGCCATCGCCCGTCCAAATTGGGCTCCTGCGAGCGCGATCACGGTCGCAAGGGGGGCCGCCATTGCGAGGCAGATGACTCCCTCCAGGGCAAATAAGAGCAGCAGTCCACCTGCGACTGCCTGAGTCGCCAGTCCAACGAGAGTGGTGGCCAGCACTGTCTGGGTTCGCCGCAGGTTGAAGAGCAGGCCTGCCACTGTCGCCATCAGGAACGGTCCACCGACAAATAGCGCCGCGCCGTAGTCTCCCAGCAACAGCGTGGATGCTGCAGTCATCGGGATGGCCAAGGAGGCACCGCCTGCAACTCCCACCAATGCGGCTGCAACCCCCCGCTCGGAGCCCTCCAAGATCGTTAAAGGCGCTCTTGGACGCTCGGCTCTCGAGGGCAATGCCGCCAGCGTACCGATGACCAGATACTGCACCACGGGCATGAAGAAGAGGAGGCCAAGGGCGGGGTGGAGTCCTGCGTCTCGTGCCCTTCGCACGGACATGGAGCCGCCGATCCAAGCGAACGGGAGGGTGCCGATGAGGAGAAGTAGGGGCAGCCAGGCGGGACCTGCCGCCAATACCTCCAGCTTGAGCGAGGCCAGGGGGGCGAGGTACACCGCAGGAGAGATCCAGGTGCCGGCAAGGACGTAGACCAGGGCAGCGTCTGCTCCGTACTTCAGCGCCATTAGTCCCACGCCAGCCCGCAGGTAGTCCCCGCGCGAGACGGGGCTGCGGAAGCCGGCGAGTCGAGCGACTATCGAGGGCGCTGGTACGAGAGAAGCTGAGGGCATTGGGGTCCTTAAGTTCTGGGCAGCTCAAATTATACGCCGGCTCAGTCCGCTCCCTCAAGGGCGAGGCGTGGCCACCGTATTCACCATGTCCACGCCTACGTCATCATCATGGGTGTCTCGGTCGATGAGACTGTCCAAGGTTTCATCGGTCTACACGATGGGCGTCGCACTTGGCATATCCTTCATAGCCGTATGGCCCCAATGCTCGGTGATTTTGTCTTGCACCGTCTGCCGGACGCCCACCCGCACGACCACGTCGTCGAGGCTACCCTCTTCGGGAATGTTCCAATATGCTCTGAAGAGAGCCCTTGCTGGGAAAGCCATAAAAGCGGGCCTTCTTGTCGGAGCGCCACCAGGTCCACAAAGCCCACTCGTACCGACAGGCTATCCTTGGTTTCCTACGGAGACCGTCCGGTGATCAATCCAGCCCTTCTGACCTGTGCCGTGTGTGGCCGTCCAGACAGCCATCCCTTCCGCTTCAATCGGTCCATGGCATCGCGGGCGCAGCTCGAGGCCGACGAGGCAAAGAGCGCAGCACAGGTCAATCGGCATGAGGAGGAACAACGTCGTGGAAGCGGCGGGCCGCAGTTCACCTGGAATCACGGCACCGAGGCTCTCCTGTGCAGTGACCACCGGCACCGGACTCGGGAGCTGGAGCTGTTGGAGGTGCCGATGGAGGAGGCCCTGAATCGGCTGCGGGCGGATGCGGGCATGCCAACGCTCCCCAAGCTCTCCAGTCATGACCCTCACCGGCAACCTGCGACATCGACCTGGTGGGACCGATGCCTGCAGTGGTGGAGAGGGGGCTATCGCCGGTAGCGGCTGCGCGGGGTTCGGGGGAAGGCGGGCGCCGAGACCGGGTGGGCTCGGGCCAGATCGAGATCCTCAGCGGCGACCCAGCTGCCGGTCCACTTGGGCGGGGGCTGCGAGGTCTCCGAAGCGGTCGGCCAGGTGTTCCTGCATGCGCAGCTGCTGCGCCTGGAAGGGACCTCCCGGATCCTGGATGCCGGGCAGGACGGGCTGCACGCCCTGATCGAAGACATCGACCACCAGCGCGGCGAGCTTCGGCGGCGGCTCACTGGGCGCGGGCTCGGGTAGCGGGGTGGTGAGCAGGGCCAGGGCGACGGCAGGGGCCGGCATGGGGCACTCCGATGGACACGGGGTGAAGACAGCGTAGTCGGTGTGGTGGTGGGGGCGGCGAAGTCTTTCTCGCTCAGGACAGCCCCAGCATCGCGTGTCGGTGTCGGTCATGGCGCAGGACCACCATGTCTGAGCGCAGGGCTGCAGGTGCACGGTCGTGTTGAAGCGTCAGGCGGTAACGGGGCTATCTTCGAGGCTTCGGACAAGCCGAAAGCCGTTGAATGTCGCCTTGAAGTGCGGCCGGCCGCGTCCACGTGCGGTGAGACGCGCGTATTCCGAGTTGTAGCACCAGGTCCCGCCTCGAAGCACCCGATGGTCTTCGCAGTCGATGGCGGCCCTGGTGGGGGGGCTGACCTGTACCCGACGCCGAGGGTCGGGCCTGTGGTCCGCCTGAAAGATGTCTGCACACCAGTCCATGACGTTGCCGGCCATGCCTCGGACGCCGTAGGGGCTGATGTCTGCAGGAAAGGCTCCCATGATGCTTGGTCCGGACGCGTCCTGCACGCTGCCGGCGACGTGGCTCCAGGCCGGGCAGAAGGTGTCTCCCCAGGGGTACTGGCGCCGGTCGACGCCGCGCGCGGCCTTCTCCCACTCCAGCTCCTGGGGAAGACGCCAGGGCAGGTCGGTGTGCTCTGCGCGCCAGTGTGCGTAGGTGGTCGCTTGGAACCAGCTGATGAAGTGGACTGGGTGGTCCGGCGTATATGCGCGGTTGGAATGTTGAGCTTGGAGCGCGAAGCGCCCCTGGCGCAGGACCCACGGACTGCTGGCAGCTGGGCTGACGTCGGGAATGGCGCACTTTGCGGCTTCGAGCTGTCCGTCGTCCAGGAGATGGTTCAGGTAGGCGCAGTAGTCCGCGTTGCTCACCGGGTCGCGCATCATCATCATGCCGTCGCACCAGAGTCTTTGCGGCGGGTAGCGACTCGCCAAGCCGTCTCGTGCGCCTGCCCAGAACCATCCTGCCGGAATGTAGACTTCGTCTTCGGACAGGCCAGCCGGAAGGTGGATAGGTGTAGGGGCGTCGTCTTCTGGAGCGATGCCGCCCCAGTGCTGTCCGCGCTCGATGAAGACAGGATACCGCACCGGGTCCCGGTGCGGGTGCTTGAGCACACAGACGTAGCTCCCCATGGGAAGAGAGACGCCGCGGAGTGGGGTCTCTCCGAGAAGCCTGCCCGCTCTGAGCACGCGCCGGTTGCGGACGTTTTTATGGCGGTGGAGCATCACCTGCGCGCCTGGCAGGTCGGTGAGCAGTGTGAGAGAGCCGTTTCCGGTCAGGTAGCGGAGGTGGTCTGCGCGACGGACATCGGTACTCGGCAGGGCCATTAGATGTTGCTTGAGAAAGGCGCCTGCCCGGTGTGTGTCGGTGCCGCGGGCTTCAGCCTCTTCGTGCTGAGCCCGGTAGGTGTCTGCAAGCGCGGCGTGGGCTTCGGCAAGGTCCGGAGCGTGGGTGAGCGATGCCTGCAGCAGGCGCTCGGACTCGACTTGGAGGAGAGCGGCCTCACCCTCGACGGATGCGGCCAGCTCCTGGTGGTCCCATCCCACGTGGCGGTCTGCTTCGGGCTGCCAGCTCTGAACCTTCTGGAGTGTCTCCTCGGCCTGCCTCCTGTGTTGGAGTGCGACGGTTTGCAACAGCAGGGCCTCCGCCCGCCGCTTGCTTGCCCCAGCGATGACCTGCTGGGCACGGGCCCGACGCTGGGCGCCGTCCAGCCAGTCATTTATCGCCTGCGCCAGCTCGGTGGCACTCTGTGGACGATGCGCGGGATCACGCCTCATGGACCACTCGCAGGCCTCCACGAGGGCGTCGGGTGGAGCGGGGCCCTGGAGGTTCGAGCCGGTTCCCCGGGCGGGCGCGGAGAGCGCAGGTGGGGGGGCTTCGAGGACCTGTTTCAAGACAGAGTGGGTGGGGTGTTCGGTATAGGGCGGACGCCCGCTGAGCACTTGGTAAAGGACTGCCCCTAGGGCATACACATCGGTCCGGGCGTCGATCTTGTCGATTTCCCCGCGCGCTTGCTCCGGTGCCATATAAGCTGGGGTTCCTGCAATGGTCCCCATCTGTGTTGGCTGGTGGGCCGTTGGGTTGCACTGCTGCTCTTCGGGAAGGAGGGACGTCGTCGTCCCCGACAACGAAGCGCGCTTCAGGTGCTTGGCGATGCCCCAGTCCAGCACCATGACTTCGCCGTGCTCACCGACCATGAGGTTGCTGGGCTTGAGGTCGCGGTGGATGACCCCGTGGGTGTGGGCAAACGCCATCGTCTCGCAGATCCGTCGAAAGGCCTCGATGAGGCGACGCAGCGTCCAACCTGTTGGTGTGGTCTGCCACTGTGTTGGGCTCACTGCATGGATGTCTTGGATGACCTCCTCAACCTCTTTCCCCTTGACCTCTTTCATGGTGAACCACAACCGGCCGTCCGGGAGAACACCCATGTCGTGTACAGGCACGATTCCTGGGTGTTGAAGATGGGCGGTGGAACGGGCTTCGGACAAGAAGCGCTCGGTCAGTGTTGGTCGCGTCATGATCCGGGAGTGGATGATCTTCATGGCTAGTCTGCGGCTTAGATGCCGATCCCGGACCCGGCGCACCTCGCCCATGGCTCCCTGACCGATCAACCCGAGGTCCTCGTAGCGGTCGGGCATCGTGAATTCGGAGGAGGCATCGGGGCTGCCGTGGTCGTTCCATGCGGGCGAATTGAAGGCCAGGGTCTCGGCAGCGAACTGCTGCAGTGCCGACGTATGGCCGTCACTCTGCTCGGAGTTCAAGAGCGCGCGAAGCTCCTGAGGAGACCGGTTCCACTCGGCGGCAACGACCGAGAGAGCGTCTTCTAGGTGGACGAGGTTGGTGAGGGGCATGTTGAGGTTGTCTGCTATGTGGGGCGGAGTGTAGATGCTTTTGATGGTGGGGGACTGTCGTTGCCCGAGAGTGGTTCGCTCGACTAACGTGATCGAATCGTCTGACGTCGGCTCCAAGAGTGTCCTCAGCAGTGAATCCAGCCGCAACGCAAGATGCCGTCCATGTTTTTGGGTGACGGCAGCGTTGATGAGGTGAGCGAAATACTCTGGCTCGCTGTTGCAGGTCGATTCGTGGTCGGATTGACCGGGCTGGAGACGGTCCGTTGGCGCTGCGGGGGAATACATCCCTGCCCGTCTGTTCGGGGTGTTGATAAGTGAGTCTTGAAAGCAATCGTGAGGTGTCCCGGTCTCCGATAATGATGTGCGCTTTTGGCCATCCGGGGCAAGTCAGGCCGGGTCACCGTGGGACTGTCCGTCTTGGCGTCTCGACTCCAACGCCGCCTCTTGGCGGATTCATCCCTTCGCACACCGAAGGCAGTCCGGGACCCGGCGGCGAGTCAAACGCCAGCTTGCGGATGCGTACCCGACGAGAAAGGCCGAAAACCACGTTCAGTTCACCATCATCGCACCAAGTCCCACCACAGGACCCACAGAAGTCCACTGTGGGACCCTCGGACGTGTCGATGGCGCGGGAAGCATCAGAGCAGCGGTGAGATGGCCCGTCGCGGAGTCGATCTGGTAGAGTCAAAAGGTGCCTAATGTTGCCTATCCCTGCGTTAACGGCGAGCGACTCATGAGTGAACATCCGGTGATTGCCATTCTTGACGCCCTCACGGTCAGGCTCTCGAGAGGTCCCGTTGTGTCGGAGCCTGTGATTGCTATGTTGGGAGAGGTCTTGCCTTTTCCGGGCTCAGGGGTTCGGGTGACGCCTCGGGATGCTTGTTTTCGTCGAGTAGACGTGTTTGCCGATCGGGATAGCGGCTTCGTGAGCGGTGTCTGCTTGGCCCTGGCTGAACAAACGCAGCTGCAGCTGTCCGAGCTCATGGACCACTTTGGTACGGCAACGGTCATGTCCAGTGTCAGCATGCTGGAAGATGGCCGTTACGCCCTCATTTTTCTGCCAGATCAAGGACTAAGTCTTGTCGCGGGCAATCGGGATTTCTTCGATATGGAGGAGAGCTCGCTCATCGGCGAAGTCACGGTGCGTGTAGATGAACCTCCCTTGGGCTTTCAGAAGACGTCTTGGCCCCAAAGCCCGGTTCCTTAACTTTCAAGAGAAGGTGCTCGATCAAATAGCGTGGGAAGACCCAGAACCGGCGCTGCTTCGCGGATTTACCCACTTGGCTTGGACTGTACATACCTACGGGCACATGAAGTTCCCGAACCGAATCATCCCCGAAGAACGGCGGCGCAACGCCCTGATTCAATCGCTTCGTCGCCCCGTAGGCCACGGAGGACCCTACAACTGCCCGTCTGCGCAGCCGGTATTCAACCATGCCGAAGAGCGCGGCTGCGGGCCCTCTTGGCACGCGGCCTTGAACCCTAGCAGGAGCGGGGTTTGCTGCGGCTCTCAGGACGCAGGCGGTGTCGGCGGCGGTGTCGTCCGTGTCACCGGTGTCCCCGTCCCCCGTGTCACCGGTGTCCCCGCCACCGTTGGTTAAGGTAAAGCACTTATCTGCCAAAGGAGTGCTGGCTGCGCCTTCTTCATAAATGACTGCACTGCCCCATGATACGACCACATCTTCTGTAGTTGTATATGACTTTTGGTTCAAAGTGAGCGTTGGTGAACTTGACACACCACCCAATGAGCCAAAGGTATATCCATCTGGATTGACTGAGTTATATATCTTGACGTCAATGATGGTACCGTTAGAATGTACCCCTATGGGGCCATACCCATAGTGGGCACCGACATGTAGGAGAGGGGATGGAGATGGCCTTTATGAAGCGGTTTGAGGAAC
>Ga0315322_10004404_pt1 | contig 10853 bp, 6 predicted proteins | sample M110021515metaG_FD_203461 | JGI IMG/M metagenome (GOLD analysis project Ga0315322, IMG submission 203461) | Ammonia-oxidizing marine archaeal communities from Monterey Bay, California, United States - M1 100m 21515 | ecosystem: Environmental > Aquatic > Marine > Intertidal zone | place: USA... | reverse complement strand
GGAGCCGTTGCCGTCGGCGAGAGAGAAGACATGGGAGACCTCCGGCAAGTCGTGAACTTGAAAGCTTGGCATGCCGACGTCCCCGTCGCCATCCACCCAGTAGGGCGCTGTGCCGCTACTCGAACCGGATGAGCCATTGGGGTCTTCGAGAATTGTCGCCCCTTGGAAGGCGACTTTCCAATAACCCCAAGCATTTCCTGAGTTGGCGATAAGTTTAAGTTGCGTCGGTTTGGCCGAAGTGGTGAAGGTCTTGGTCTTTTCCTCCCCCTTTTCTGATGCTGAGAAAAAGGATTCGGATGAGGTCCAGGCCCCGTTTACGCGAAATGAGATCGAGACACCCCCGCTGGTTTCAGCTGTATCGGCATTGGAGGTATAGGCGGATACGGTGAACGGAAAGGAGTTGGGCGCATTTGAGTCGGTAGCGTTGAACTCGCCGACTACGGTTCCCGCAGGAAGGTTTTCAGCAACGCTTGAAGCCGACAAGACCAAGGCCGTTGGTGGGTGGTTTGGAGGAGTCGGGCTCTTGAGGGTGGGGTAACTATCATTCACTAAATTCCAAATGCCGGTTGACCAACCGGCACTGATGAAGGTCGTCGCAGTCTTCATCTCGGAGGTGGTGTTGCCATCCTCATCTCCAGCGCTTGACGCCTGGCCACTCGTCTCCGTATCCCAGAAGGATTTCTCCACGCTAAGCCCATAATCTTTACCTACAAGCCCCCCTACGTTGCCTGCGCTGTTCCCATCATAGATCAGCCCCGTACTGTAGCTGTTCGTTATCACCGTGTTGATTCCACCACTGGCATAAGCAGCGCCGACCAAGCCAGCCTGGAACCATGTGGCCGAACTTGAACCAGTCGATTTGACGTTCGCCGTGTTGTAGCAGTTGCTTACCGAGGCACCATAAGACTGCCCGAGGAGCCCCCCGAGCATCCAGTCCGTTGAAGTTACACTACCCGTAACGTAGCAACGCTTTATCGCAGAGGTGTACGCTCTGCCCGCAAGACCTCCCACGGATTTCTGGCCATTTATGCTAATGTTAGTGAGTCCCAAGTTCATAATCACCGCATTCGACGTTTGACCAAACATGCCCACGGCATCCGTTGTCGGGAGATTGATCGTCAATCCGTCTATCAAGTGACCTTTACCATCATAGGTCCCGGTAAAACTAGGTGACCCGCCAATGGGCGCAATCCCTGCGCCTCCATTCCATCCGGCAGTCGCCGATGCATTAATGTCCGCCGTCTGAGCAAAGAACTTTCCATTCCACGCTCCACTCGTCTGGGACAACCAGTTCATGTTGTCAATTGTAGCTATCAAATAGGGATCCGACTCCGTACCCGTGCCCTGTGGGGCCACCGGACTTGGATCCTGCAATATACTCCCCCCGGTGGACGGATTTAAAGCAACCTCGTTGCCAGCCAGATCCGTACCCGAAGACAAGGTCCAGTTCTGCTGCCCTCCCACGCCCGGAGTAACTGTCCATGCGCGGGTGTACGTGGTCGCGCTCACTCTTGTCATATTCTGATCCTGAACGCCGACGACACCACTGCCTGAAATCTGCATCGCCTGCGAATCGGCTATGGGCTCATCAAAAGTTGCCGTGATGGTCACAACGTCGCCTCCCTTTACAGATGTCGCGGCTGTCCCCGAAATAGTGTATGAAAATGCCGCCGTCGGTGGGGTGACGTCGTTGGTATAGGTAAACTGCGTCGCACCCAACGGACTGTTTGGGTTGGTGGCGGTAACCGTAATGACCGCAGTTCCTTCCCCGGCATGGGTAACCGTCAACGTGGCTGTCGTTTCATTTCCATTTGTCGATGTTCCCGCCACAGACACCGTCGCCACGTTGGTATTAGATGAAGTTGCCGCAATCACGGTATTCCCTCCATCTGAATCCGTTGCCGTAATCGTTATCGACTGATCATGCTCGAGCCTGGTGAGAATGTCCGAAACAGAGGAAATAACAGTCGGCAAATCATAGACAACCGCATTCCCGTTTTCCCAGCTAAAGAACGGGTACCCACCATTGAGCACACCATTCCCATTATCCATCTCCCACACGTCATCCGCGCCATTTGCCGTCTCAAGGACGAAATCCCAACCCATGTAAAGATTTGCCGCCTTCATCTGCGATGTGCTTTTGCCCTGACCACCTGCGCTAGTCGCCTGGCCGCTAGTCGCCGTATTCCAGAACGAATTCTCTATCACAAGGCCATAATCCTTGCCCACAAGCCCCCCCACGTTGCCCGCGCTGTTCCCATCATAGACCAGGCCCGTGCTGTAACTGTTTTTTATCACCGTGTTGATTCCACCGCTTGCATAAGCAGCACCCACCAAGCCCGCTTGAAACCAGGTATTGGAACTTGAACCTATCGATTTCACGTTCGCCGTGTTGTAGCAGTTGCTGATGATCGAGCCATAAGATTGCCCCACGATACCCGCAACCATCCAACCCGTTGAGGTAACGGTGCCCGTTACGTAACAACCCGTTATCGTGGAAGTATACGCCCTGCCCACAAGTCCACCCACGGATTTCTTGCCCTGTACGTTTACGTTCTTAAGCCCAAGATTCTTAATCACCGCATTCGACGTCTGGCCAAACATGCCAACGGAATCCGTTGACGAACGATTTATCGTCAATCCTTCTATCAGGTGGCCACCACCATCATAAGTGCCGCTGAAACTAGGGCCAATGGTTGCCATTCCTGCCCCATTGTTCAGCAAGGCCGTCCCCGATGCATCTATATTCGACGTCTGCAAGAAGTACTTGCTCCACATACTGCTCGTCTGCGACAACCAGTACAGGTTGCCAACCGTAGCTATCAAATACGGATCCGCTTCAGTGCCCGCGCCAGACGGAGCTTCCTCTACCGGGGCCTCGATAACGTCGGTCACGTTGATCACGAAAGCTTTCTCGAAGGTGGTGTTGTGTTCGTCGGAAGCTTTCACCCGAATGCTGAGAGTGGCGTTGGACTCGTGGTCGAGGATCGCGGCGGTCTTCAGCGTTCCGTTTGCCTCGACGGTAAAGAGATCGTTGTGGGTGGAACCTTCGCCGGCAACGAGGGAGAATACATGAACGTCACCCTCGTCGTGGTCGGTGGCGTTGAATTCGCCCACGAATGAGCCGGGGGCTTCGTTTTCGGCGATGGCCGAATTTGTCAACTGGATGTCGGTGGGGGAGACGTTGGGGTTGCTCTCACTATCTTGGGTGTCGATAACGAAGCCGCCGGAATCGGCGAATCCCGTATTGGCGAGGTCTACGCCCGAACCAGTGCCATCTTGCGTATTGAGAGTGAAACCGCCCGAATCACCAAACCCGATATTTTCTCCACCATCGTGGCCTCCGGTATCGAGCTCGAAGCCGCCCGAATCGGCGAATCCCGAGTTTTCACCTAGTTGCGGATTCGTTGTGTCGAGAGAGAAACCACCTGAATCGGTAAAACCCGATTGGTTGGAATCCGATGAGGTTGCGCTGCCGTTCGAGGTGTCGAGGGTGAAACCACCCGAATCGGCAAAGCCGGTTTGGTTGAGGTCGATCGGCGGAACTGCTCCGTCGCCTTGGGTATTAAGTGTAAACCCACCCGAATCGGCGTTTCCGATCGTTCCCGTGCCGTCGTCTCCTCCCGTATCCAAGACAAAGCCGCCCGAATCGGCGAAACCGATATTGACGACGTCTTGGGTATCCAGAACGAACCCTCCGGAATCCGCAAATCCGGTCTGGTTGCCGTCGGAATTTCCGAATGCTTGTACGGCGGCGAAGCAACAGGCAATCAAATGCGCGAATGCGGCGCGACTCCTCCAAGAGCGCGGCAATCGAGCTAATTTGCTCTGCCTGTTCATCGACATGCCAAGTGAATCGAACGGAAACAATGCAGCAGGCTGCTTATTCGTAGGTCACGCAGCGAAAACCAATGGCGGGCGAAGTCTCGCTTGCGGGACCTCTCAGATCTAATCCAAACAGGTTTGTAGGGGCTTGACCGCTTGGGTTGGTGAATGCTCGAATAGCACCCCCATCTCCCGCGTCGGCAAAATCTAGTCCGAGGTATGAACCTCCGTAGACAGTCGCAACGACTTGCGAGGTGCCTCCAATGCTTTCTTCCCAAGCATCTTCGGTAAATTCGGCGACGTTGCCGATTAGATCCTTCAAGCCGTAACCGTTGGCTTGGCGGTTGCTTGCCGAAGTCGGTTTGGTGGGGGCATTTGCGGGGTCGTTGGCGCTCCCTGCCAAAACATAGTCGGTGAATTGACCGAATTCGGGCGCACCGAAACCGGGAGGATTTTCGTCACCCCAAGGCCATTTCTTTTTGTGATTTCCGCCAGTCGCTAGTTTATGAATGACAGCTCCAAAAGGAAGGCGGTATCCGCTTGCGTTTTCCTTAACGGGTGAACCCGAAATCGAAGGTGCATTAAAGGGGGCTCCGGGAGCTTGCAGTTGCGTTCCGAAACCTGCTATATTAGCACCGGCTCTAAAGACTATGGATAAACCTTCGTCGAATTGGCCGTTGCCGTTAACATCTACGTATTCTTGGGGTTCGTAAGTGCCGTTCTGTGGGGGGTTGTCGGTGAAGGGTTCGCCTTGGTCCCACCTGCCGTTCCCGTTGGTGTCCTGATTCAGGGCAGGATCATGCGGATCGAAAACATCCGTTCCGGCGGTAATGTTTCCATCGCCATTCAAGTCACCGATTTCCTCGGTGGCGTCGATATAGTAGGCGGGTTCCAACCCGTCCATCTCGGAGCGGGCGTTACACCATTTGAGAGCTTCCCAAAAGGTGATGCCAGTCCTCGGTTCGTCATCCACGGCATTAGCGGGAGCATCGGGCAATCCCGGATAACCGTTGCTTCGTGCCCAATCGGCAACAACGTTCCACTTCGTGTTGGTGATTTCTTCGGGGTCGACCTTCACTTTAGTAAACATAATTTCTCCAGTTGCATCATTTTTGTTAATGTAGAGTAGACTGGTGAAATCATTGGCTCCACCCGGCACCCAAAAGACGTCCCATGGAATTGTAACCAGCGATTCGTCGGCGTGAGCGCCGCCATTACCAGCGGCACCTGCATTGCCCGAACCGGAAAAGCCAGACGGTTGGTCGCCATAAGTGGCTATAACGCGAATTTTACCGTGAGCGGTGAATTGTTGATTCCAGTCGGATTCCGCATTCCACTCGACGGCTTTGTTGTTGCCGGCGGTTACGTTGGAATCGACATGACCCGATACGTCCACGCAACGAACGGGAAAGGTCAAGCCGTTGTCGGGACTGAACCAGAGTTCCACGAACGCTTTTTGACCGGCGTCCAGGACTAAGTTGTAGGTCACGTCGACGATTTTGGTATTCGCTCGCTGGCTTGCCGTTATGCCCGATACAACGGGAGGCGCGGCGGATGCCGAGTAAGCGAATGAACAAACCATCGACAAGAGGAGGAGTCTTGTTTTCATGTAGTTGTTATTGTTCGAGGTTATTAGTTTTTAGTGAAAGAGAGAAAATCGAGTGCAAGGAAAGGAGGTTTTAAGAATATCATTTTTCTCAAAAACATCACAAAGCCTGAATGGTTGTTAATATTATTGTAAGTTGGATTCTTGCGCAAGAGATATTTATAAGGCGAGTAATGCATCTTACTGTTAGCCAAATTGCTAGAAATACTACGTTTATTTATTGACGACTTTTCCTCCGCTGTTGCAATTTCCTTACAGTCAGTTGCTTGCGGTCCGAATGATGTGGGTTTTGTTTTGACTCAAATTAGTTAACGACTTGTTGCCAAGCAGAAGCGACCGGCATGCGAAAAGGCAAATCGAAAGTCCCCCTTTGCTCTTATTGATCAAAGGATTTCCGCTCTTGAATTCGAAATCAGGGAATATTGATCGCCAATCAAATTTAGCGACCAAGGGCTTTTCGGATCAGTTCCTCTGTGCTGACGGCGGCACCCAGGGACTCGGCAGCTTGTCGAACTGCTTTGTCGGCGTCGGTCGCCTTGTATCCGAGGGTCAGAAGTGCGGTTAAGGCGTCCTGATAGGCGCCGGGTGAAGAGGGTGGGGCGGTGTCGCCGGAAGATGTCCCGGTGGAAGCGGTTACAGTCGAACCTGCGGGCAATACCTTGTCCTTCAGTTCGACGACTATGCGTTCGGCGGTCTTCTTGCCGAGCCCGGGAGCTTTGGACAGGAGACCAACGTCTCCAGCTGCTATGGCGCTCTTAAGGGTAGGAAGGGAGAGAGACCCGAGAAGGTTTATCGCTATGCGTGGACCGATGCCGGAAACCTTGTCTACGATGAGTCGAAAAAAATCGCGAGATTCGCGATCTGCAAAACCGTAAAGGGTCTGAGCATCCTCACGATAGGAGGCATGCGTATGAAGCTTTATTTCCTTTCCTAAGGCAGGAAGCTTTTCCGAGGTTGTGAGCGGGACGTTTACCTCGTAGCCAATGCCTCCGACTTCGATGACTGCAAGATTTGTTTGGCACTCCAATAAAATTCCTCGAATAGTGGCGATCATAGAGAACAGGGTAAGGAGAAGTACATTAAGACAGACGTAAGCGAATTCATGCGGTGAGTCCTAATACGTTCTGCATGGAATATAGTCCGGCGGATTGTGAAACCACCCACTTTGAGGCGCGAATTGCTCCGGCCGCAAATATTACGCGGTCGCTAGCCCGATGAGTAAGCTCTAGGCGCTCGCCGATTCCTGCGAACATGACGAGGTGATCACCAACGACGTCACCTCCACGTAGTGAGTGAGACCCAATTTGAGCAGCGGGCCGTTCGCCGGTTATCCCTTGGCGTCCATGGACTACGCCGTCATCTTCCAGGTTTCGTGACTTCTTCAAGATTTCCAATAAACGTTCGGCGGTGCCACTGGGAGCATCTTTCTTGTGTCGGTGGTGCATTTCTACCACTTCGGGGTCGAAATCTGACTCGGTATCTAGGACTTCGGCAGCCTTTTGGGTCAGGTAGAAAAGTAGATTGACTCCAGTCGAAAAATTTCCCGCCCATACCATTGGGATACGAGAGGATAGGGCGGATATCGTGTCCCGATCCTCCGGTGATTGGCCGGTTGTGCCTATGACGATGGGCTTGTCGCGGTCGGCGGCCAACAGGGCTATGGGCAGAGTGGCCTCTTGCAGGCTGAAGTCGATCACCACGTCGCAATCATCGATTGCCGTGGAAGGGTCGTCTCCAAGGTCGACTTCGGCAACGATTTCACAATCCTTTTCGGCGGCGATGGAGGCAATGGCTCGACCCATGCGACCTCGAGCTCCGTTTAGCAAGATTTTAAAAGACATTTTAAAGGAAATTATAAGTTGATTGCGAGTTGGGGTAGTTGCTATTCCGTGGGGAATTCTTTGGCGAGTTTGGCCAAGCGTTCCATGTTTTCTCGCCGTAGGTTGCACAAGGGCAATCGAACTTCGTCGGACTCAATCATTCCAAGAGCCTTCATTACGAACTTGGCTGGTACGGGATTCGGCTCGATGAAGAGTTCACCGAAAACGTGAAGATACTCGATGTGGAGCTTTCGGGCAGACTCGAAATCGTTTGCTTGGGCGAGTTCGACCATTTTGACCACCGGCGCGGGGAAGGCGTTTGAAGCGACGCTAATCACCCCCGAGGCGCCGCAAGCCATGAAGGGGAGGGTGAGGGCATCATCGCCGGAAAGGACGAGATAGTCCGAACCGAGGGTGGCCACTGTCTCCGAAACCTTGGCGGATCGCCCGCCCGCTTCCTTGATGCCGCAGATGTGCGGATACTTTTCGTATAGACGAGCAACGGTGGAAGTTGATATTTCGATGCCGCATCTGGAAGGGATTGAGTAAAGGACGATCGGCTTTTTGGTGATTTCGGCTATGGCGCCGAAATGAGCGAGGAGACCTTCCTGGCTAGGCTTGTTATAGTAGGGTGCAACTAAGAGGAAGGCGTCCGAACCTGCCTCGTCTGCAGCTTTAGTGAGATGCAACGCTTCGGCGGTCGAGTTGGCTCCAGTTCCGGCAATTACTGTCGTTCGGCCTGCCGAGGTCTTTACCGTTGCTTCAACCACTCGAAGATGCTCATCGGGAGACAGGGTGGGTGACTCCCCCGTCGTGCCACAGGGCACCAGTCCGCTTACGCCTGAAGCGATTTGCCGTTCGACATGACGCTCGAGATCGGCAAAGTTCACTTTCCCGTCAAGCATCGGCGTGATGAGAGCAGTGTGAGTTCCCTTAAGTCGATTCTTGTCCATTTTCAATAATTCTGAAAAAATAATTTATTTTTAATACTCGTAAATAGTCTTGCTCTTTTCGACAGGATTTTTTGCGTGGTCAACTCTTTTCATGGTGGAAGTCAAAAGGATTCGAAATTTCTGCATCATCGCGCATGTCGATCACGGCAAGACAACTTTGTCCGACCGGCTGCTCGAAAGCACCCGCACGGTGGTGAAGAGAGAGATGAAGGAGCAGTTGCTCGACTCCATGGATTTGGAGCGAGAAAGAGGAATAACAATTAAGAGTCATCCCGTCTCCATGACCTACCTTGATGCGAAGGGCGACGAATATCTCTTCAACCTCATCGACACCCCCGGTCACGTTGATTTCTCCTACGAGGTGTCGCGCAGTCTTGCTGCCTGTGAAGGCGCCTTGCTCTTGGTCGACGCGTCGCAGGGAGTGGAAGCTCAGACCTTGGCCAACGCCCAATTGGCGGATAACCAAGGTCTGAAAGTCATCCCCGTCATCAACAAGGTGGATTTGCCGAGCGCCGACGTGACACGCGTTTCCAAGCAAATTGAGGATGTTCTGGCGATTCCTGCCGAGGATGCCTTGCTCGCAAGTGGCAAGAGCGGTTTTGGGGTCGAGGACATTCTGGAAGCCGTGGTCCAGCGCTTGCCCGAACCTCGTTGGACGGAAAGCAATAAGAGCAGGGCGCTTGTTTTCGATAGCCAGTACGATTCCTATAAGGGAGTGATATGTTATGTTCGCGTATTTTCGGGCAGCATCTCTCGACATTCCTCCATTGTTCTCATGAGCGATGGGAGGAAGACCGAAGTAAAGGATATCGGTCGATTTTGCCCGCAACCCGTTCCAGCCGAACAGTTGGCGGAAGGGGAGGTGGGCTACATTGTAACCGGCATCCGCGACGTTGCCGACATCAAGATCGGCGACACCATTACTTCCGCTCAAGACCCTGCCTCCGAAATGTTGCCGGGCTACAAGGAAGTTCGCCCCATGGTGTTCAGTGGTCTTTACCCACTCGATACCAACGACTACGAAAAACTGAAAAAAAGCGTTGGTAAGCTACGACTGAACGATGCCGCGTTTACTTACCAATCGGAAACTTCGGCGGCTCTGGGTTTTGGTTTTCGGTGTGGTTTCCTCGGTCTCCTTCACATGGAAATCATTCAAGAACGTTTACGTCGAGAATACGATCTGGACTTGATTTCGACCTATCCCAGCGTCGTGTACAAAGTATGCCTCACTGACGGGACATTCAAAGAAATAGACAATCCACTGGAACTTCCCGACGTTACCGAGATCGATCATATCGAGGAGCCCACTATCCTTGCTCGGATTCATGCTCCCAATGATAGTATAGGGGACATGCTTGCTCTAGTGAGCGAAAAGCGCGGCATCTGCAACAATACGGAAACCATCGACGAAACCCGCGTCATGCTCACCTGTTCCTTGCCCTTGAACGAAATTCTAGTGGACTTCAACGACCGCCTGAAAAGCATCACTCATGGTTACGGTTCAATGGATTACGACATGGCGGAATACCAGACTGCGAGCCTGCAACGGATGGAGATCATGGTAAACGCGGAAACCGTGGACGCTTTTTCAACAATCGTTCACGTAGAAAAAGCCGAAGCTCGTGGACGCGTACTTTGCGAAAAATTAAAGGAAATCTTACCTAGGCAAATGTTTAAGGTTGCCTTGCAAGCCGCGGTGGGAGGAAAAATCATTGCTAGAGAAACCATCTCGGCCATGCGCAAAGACGTTACCGCCAAATGCTATGGCGGAGACATCTCGCGCAAGAAAAAGCTACTGGAAAAGCAAAAGAAAGGGAAGAAACGAATGAAGCAGATAGGGAGCGTAAGCATTCCGCAAGAAGCCTTTGTGCAAATTCTCAAGAGCGGAAGCTGAGAACTACTTCCGAAAAGACCACTTTTAATACATGACAAAACTTTCTAAAAACGAAAACAAACCCGTTACCAGATCCATGCGAAAGGGTGCCAAGGAGATACTCCGTTTGGGCCAGAAAGCTCTTTCGTACAGACGAGATCTCTTGCCCGCCGAGGATGTCGAAAAGTTCGACGAGCGATTGACCGCACTCGACAAAGCGATTCGCGAAAAGACCATCACGACTGCGGAATTGGAGGAAAAAGCAAAAGACGTCGACGAGATCTTGGACAAATGCGGAGGAGACTATTACCACAAGAAAAGTTGGGTGGAAAACATCGAGATGCTGCTCGTAGCGGCCATCGTGGTGATTGGAATCCGCAGTTTCTTCATTCAACCGTTCATCATCCCCACCAACTCGATGTATCCCACTTACAACGGGATGCAACCTCACTTGTACGAAGGCGAAGACGAACTACCCGGCATCGGCGGACGAATCCTCGACAAGCTGACTCTTGGGGCATCCCATCATCGTCTGGAGGCGGAATCGAATGGAGAGTTGTTTCTGGTTCTTCAAAACAACCGCTACCGCAGTTTTCGTTTTTCCACGGAAAACTTTCCAAATGGAAAATTCTTCGTATTTCCAAGTCCGGTCCGAGAATACGTTTTTGAAATCGGCGGAAAGAAACATGTTCTGAATGTTCCCTCGGAATTCGATCTTGATGTCATTCTGGCCCAGAAATTTGCAGGAATCGACGACTTGGGGGGGCTTCCGAAAA
>Ga0315322_10004401_pt1 | contig 10860 bp, 9 predicted proteins | sample M110021515metaG_FD_203461 | JGI IMG/M metagenome (GOLD analysis project Ga0315322, IMG submission 203461) | Ammonia-oxidizing marine archaeal communities from Monterey Bay, California, United States - M1 100m 21515 | ecosystem: Environmental > Aquatic > Marine > Intertidal zone | place: USA... | reverse complement strand
GTCTCACTTAAAATAATTTTCTTTGTGTTAAAAAAACGAGAATGGATATAACTGAAATTGTAACAGGTGGCGATGAGCGTATCATGCTTGATGAAAACGGACTTAACAAATATTTTGTTAATCCACTAGTATACAAAGATACTTTTAGTCGCGGTTCATGCACTTGCTCTACCCTTTCGGACAATAGTAAAAAAGCCATCGAAAAACTCATAGACCGATTGAAAACCGAGGAATATGATGATGTTCTTAAAGAACAAAAGAAAAAATTAAAAGAATTTATAGGCTACAAAGGTCAAGATACATTCGATATCTTCTATGCCCCATCTGGAAGTGATTTATGTTACTACCCAATTCTTTTTTCCAAAATAATCTATCCAAAAAAAGACATTTTTAATATTCTTACCTGTGCCGAAGAACTGGGTACAGGATCTAACACTGCGAACAATGGCAGACATCATGGAGCTTTAAATCAATTTGGCGAACAAATTAAGAAAGGTGAACTAATTCATACTGATTTAATAATAAATCAAGCATCATTTTCTGCTAGAGATGAAGAAGGAAATATTGCCAACCACAAAGACAAAATTCTTCAAACAATTGAAGATAATCAAGCAGAAAACAGCATCATTACCCATCTCGTAATAGGAAGTAAATCAGGAATTATAGACAATATTTCCATTATTCCGAGAATTCAAAAAGACATATTTTGGGTTGTAGACGTTTGCCAACTTAGAGCTACAAAAAAATTAATTAACAGCCTAATCAATTTGAATTGCATGGTGATGATTACTGGTTCTAAGTTTTATCAATCACCTCCTTTTTGCGGAGCATTGTTGGTTCCTAAGACAATTACCTCAAGGCTTGAGAATATTACCGATGATGCGATTGCTCCGTTTTTAGATATTTTCGGAACGTCTGACATACCGTTTAATTTACCTGAATTAAGGAATAAATTCAGGAAAAATGACAACACTGGAACGTTGGTTAGATGGGAAGCCGCTGTGAATGAAATGTCGCTACTATCCTATTATGGCGAAAGTGCTGTAACTAACATAGTTGAGCAGTGGAATGCCTTTGTAATTAGTCAGTTGCAATTTAGTTCAGATTACTTTGAATTGATGCCAGGACAGCAAGTTACAAATCCATCAATTATTTCTTTCAGTGTCAAAAAGCCAGATGGAACGCTTTTGAATGATGTAGAACTCAAGGAGCTTTTTATGAAGATTTGTCTTACAGAAAGAGACAATTTAGGTGCTTACAAAAGAGTTATTATTGGACAACCGGTGAATTATGAGAATAGATCGTTTATCCGATTAGCTTTGGGCTCTTATAACGTTCGTAAACTGATTTCTACAAGTACAGATTTCTCCTATGACAGAAAGCTAGTGGAAATTATTATTGAAGAGGTGAAACTTCTATTTTGGAAGTAAATCCAGTTCTATGTGATAAATTTCTTCTTTTAAAGCTGTTATTTTAGACCACGCAACTATTGATTTTTCTTTTTTGGTAATAGTATTAGAAGGTCTAGTAACGTATTCCTTTCCTGCTACCAAAATCCTAGATTTCCATTTTTCTTTTTCAAACACAGCAATTTTTATGGAATGCATTTTATCATGTTGCTCATAGCTGATAACTAACCTATTTTCAACCAAAGCTATCTTAGGTCGATTTCCGTATGAGTCAACAATGTATGTATTTCCCCAATCCTTTCCGTTATTAGATGATGCGTATTTTATTTGCTCTTCCTCTTCCCAAGTCATATGAAATGTTCCATCGTTCGATAATATGCAGTTCATTCTTCTACCTAGATCCCCAATAAAATCAAGCCGCTCTGGTTTAGACCAGTTTTCCAAATTAGTTGTAGTCACCATATAATTCGAAAAGTTTTTCCCGTTTTTAACAGAAAAAAAGAGTGAAAACCCATCGCTATCTTTTAACAAGCAGGGATAATTAATATCTCCCTTCACTATTCTCGTATTAATAACCGCGTGCTTATGTACAGAAGTTTTATAATTGTAAGAGATTAATTTCAACTTCCTATTCGGCATTTTTCCTGCATGACATACCAGTAGAATTTCCTCTCCAACAATTATTCCAGAAGGCCCCATACATTCCATGTCGTCAGCTAGTATTTTAGCATGACCGAACTCATCTTGAATAACAATTTGCCACCCCTTGTCTATGGTGTAAGCGTAATATGCAATTAACATTTCTTCATTCGCAAGAAACAAATAAGGTAATCGAGAAAATCGATAATTGCTCTCCATTCTGTCTGGTTCCGAGATAAAATGTTCATTATTTGAATCTGAAATTCTATTTCTGAAATAAAATTTGAAATGTAAATAACACCTAAGGAAATAATTCTTTAACATTCTTCAACTAACTTATTCTGAATAAGCATTGAGATTCTTTACAATTTCAGCTGGAATACCTGCTAATAAAATATTATCCTCCTTAAAAGACTTTGTAACAACAGCACCGGCCGCAACAACAACATGGTTACCTATCTCTACTTGAGGTAATATTTTAGCTCCAGCTCCTATCCAACAATTCTCCCCAATTATAATTGGATCCCCCTCAATATATCCATAATAATCAGATGTGTTATGATTCATTGAAATCAAACAAACTTGCGGACCTATCCATGTGTTATCGCCAATTTTTATTCCGTTTCGCCCATCGATATAACATCCAGGACTGAGACCAGGACAGCGTGTTCCAGGTTCAATAAGCTTAATTCCTTTTATTTTACTTGTCCTGTGAACTGGCCATGGGACCTTGCCGTTAAATCGTAATATTTTCTGATGAATAAATTGAATAACCATAGTTTTATCATTCATCTCCCTTTGAGTAAAACGTTTACTCGTAAGTAACTTAATGAAAAACGTTATTGGTTTTAGGATTATCATGTAGATGTCTTTTTTGCTCTTTCTAGACGAATGTAATAGTAAATCATGAAATTATAAAATATGTATAATCCACTAGCAGATACCGATAAAGCAATTAACATCTCGGTAATACTATCTCGAAACAAGTACATACTTAAAAGCCTTATAACCATCGCTCCAATACTTAAATAAAAACCTATTTCATGTCGGTTAAGTATGATAAACGTACGACTTAATGGTGAATATAAAAATTGGAAATAGACATAAAAACTCATGATTTGCATGTACTTACCAGTATCCGACCAATCATCACCAAAAATTAAATCGACAAAATATGGAGCGAAAATTAACACAATTAAAAACGGAGCTAATCCTAACACTGCCAATTTACGTACTGTTCGATAGTAAATCCCTAGCAGATCACCGGTTTCGTTATATGCTTGAGAAGCCGTTTGAAAATAAACTTGACTAATTGATGTCCCCATTAACCCCATAGGTATCATCGAAATTCTAGAAGCTAGATTAAATAATCCTAGAATATCCGCAGAAAAATATTTCGATATCATAAACACTGGTAACTGCAATGATGCTGTATTGATAAAAACATTTGGAGTGTTGAGTAACGGGAATTTTTTGTGAATCACAATCAGCTCCTTCACTCTATCCATATCTATGTCCTTAAACGAAACTAATTTTCTATAAAATACAATTGACGCAGCTAGAAAATTTCCAAATATGAAACTAGCTACCAACCAGATAAACGAAGGTGAAAAATAACCAAGAAGAAGCGCTCCACCTTGGTTCCCGCCTGTCATTAGTATTTTGTTTTTCGAAAGGTCGTTAAACCGTTTGTTTCTCAATAAAATATTTGTTCCAAATTGATACAATCCTACAGCAAATACCCCTATACCAATCAACGGAACATAATGCGCTAAAACTTCAGCATTCAAAAATTCGAGTATCAAATCTTGGAAAACATAAAAAACTAAGCCTGTAAGCATTGAAAACAAACCCAACGTACCAAGTGAAATAAATGCAAAGTAATTGACGTCTTCGTCTTTCTTAGGTAACACAATTGCCAATTCGTATTTCAAACAAGCAACACCACCAAGCACAATTACTATTGAATAAAAGAGCTGATAATTACCGAAATCTTCCGCTGTATATAGCCGTGTAATGATTGGTAAAGTCAATAGCCCAATAGCGCTAGACAAAGCCGTTCCAGTCAACAGTTTTAATGTATTACGAATAAACTCTGATTGAAAAAACTGCTTAATCATTTGAACAAATATCACGTAAAACTCAAAAGTAAGAATTGATTGATACCCAAAACGCGGCACCCATCACTTTATTCTCTCCATATTACTTTAATATCTATCCATAAATAGGCTAAAAAACTTACTTTCGTCAGTCAATCCAGTCCATAAACTGGATTATTATTGTGAGTGAAAAAACAAAAATATTAGTCGTTGATGGCTACTTGAGAAACTCTTTGGCCATTCTTAGATCTCTTAGCCCTAAAGGGTATCATTGCGATATTATTGTTCAAGAGCATGCGGTTAAACCATACGGATTATTTGAAAAAGCTTTTCGCTCCAAATATGCTAAGAAGGTACACACACTTAATCGAACCAGCGAAGAACAGCTAGTTAAAGACCTTTTGAAAATATTAGAAGCAGGGAACTATGCGTGCATGATGGCAGGAGGGACATACTTTTCTAATTTTATATCAAAGTACAAGGAAGTATTCTCTAAGTACACCAAAGTACTTTCAGAAAGTCACGAAAAAATGGCCAAGGTCCATAACAAAGAATCATGCATGGCACTAGCCGATAGTATTGGCGTAAGAATACCTAAAACATATGTAGCACATAACGAAACGGACTTAATTAAAATTGCAGAAGAAACCAATGGCAATGTAATTGTAAAACTTGAGGATTCATTTGCTTCCAAAGGTTTGATAAAATACACACAGGGCAAACAGTTCTTTATCGACAATTACAAACGAGACTTTGGTTTTAACATTAATGAAACCAATAAACCGCTAGTGCAGCAATTCATTGAAGGTGATTTGATTGATGCAACTGCTTTTGCTGTTGGTGGCGACACCAAAGCCGTACTTACTCAAAAACGCGTTCTAACCGCTTGGCTAGAAGGTGGTGGCGGAATTGTAAACATCACAAATGACGTAGCCGATGTAAAAGCTGGCGCAAAAAAAATGCTTGAACACCTTAACTGGACTGGCCATTTAGAAATGGATTGGATACAAGATAAATCATCTGGTGATTCTTACCTCATTGAGATTAATCCCAAATTTTGGGGCACAACGCAGCTTACAATTAGCTCAGGCTATGATTATCCTTATTGGTACGTTAAACATGCTTTAGGAGAGCCAATTGAGTATCCAGAAACATATACACAAGGATTGCAATATCGTTGGTTAGATGATGAATTAGTCACAATTCTAACTCAGCCAAAGTCAATTGGTTCCTTTTTTTGTGAGATTGGTAAAAGTCTTGGGCGTTTCTTTGCTTCCAATACGAAGACGAATTTCTTCATCACAGACCCCAAGCCTTTTGTTAAAGGTCTTGCCGATGCAATGATTGTGATTCTTAAAACGTGGTTTTTCGACAAAAAATGAGTGTAGAACTTACAATATTCAAATGCCAAATTCCACTTACTAGACCATACCACTTGGCGTTTACTGAAATCAAACACTTTGACTCCTTCTTTTGTAGGCTACAAAAAGACAATGAAGAATATTGGAGTGAAACCACTGCGCTACCTGGCTACTCATGGGAAACTCCTGAATCTATCTGGGATAATATCAATTCCTGGATTGGATCAGAAACTATGCAAGATTTAAAATGGAATCTGAAACATGGTGCAGTTCGTAATCCATTCGCAGCAACATGCATCAGCACTGCAATTGAAAAATCCAATAGTGCTCTAATACCTAAAGCTGTTAAAATTCCTCTAGTAGGGATTATATCTTCAGCTGATAATGCCGAAATTGAACAGCAGCTTTCTTCACAGATTGATTCAGGGTTTACTACTATCAAGGTTAAAGTACAGGGTAATTTAGCTGTAGATTTGCCAAAATTAGAATTCATTCAATCCGTTCTACCTGCTGGTATAAACATTCGAATTGACGCCAATCAAAGCTATGTCTTAAATGACGCTATTCAACTGGTTTCGATCCTCAACTCCGACAAAGTTGAATTATTTGAACAACCCTTTCAACCAAACCATTGGGATGAAATGGTTGAATTAAAAAAGGAAAGTCCTGTGCCTTTAATGCTAGATGAATCTATCTGGACAGAAGAACACATTCTTAAAACGATAGAATTAGATTGTGCTGAATACGTGAAATTAAAGCTTTTCAAGCACGGGAGCGTTAATGAAACAAAAAGATTAATTAACTTATCACAAAACTCTGATTTAAAGGTAGTTTTCGGAAATGGTGTACAATCAAATATTGGATGCTACGATGAAGCCATTCTATTTTCAGAATTAAATTTATCAACGGTTGGTGAACTAAACGGATACTTAAAACAAAGTGCTATCGTTAATAACAATTTGAAATTTGAAAGTGGAATATTGTCAACAGTCGAAAATCCAACATATAGCGAATCTCAAATTAAAGAATTTACCCTCGATTCAAAAACAGTTGAATTGAAGTTATCCTAACTTTGTAAAAAATAGTCGATTTGAAAATACTAGGTATATCAGCAAGTTTACGAAACGCAAGAAGAGGTCTCGGTAACGTATCCTTAATTGAAGAAATTAATTCCATTAAGTCAGAGGAGGCGCTCAATGAATTTCTTACTCAAGAAGCAGAAACCCATCTCCAAAATTTCAAAGACGCAGGCCGTAAAGAACTCGTTCCTTTCGATAAAATGTATGCGAATCTTAAAAAGCTAAAAGGCAATAAAGGGTTAAGTAACTCAGAAGTTTGTCTTACTGCAGCCCTTTGGTCCGCAAAGGAGCTGGGTGCTGAAATTGATCGCGTTTCTTTGAGTGAGTACTTCACGGAATCGAAAAAGAAACTAGACATCGAAACGTTAAAGCAGAAACTGATTGAGGCAGATGGTCTGTTAATCTCAACCCCTGTTTATTTTGGCGACCGAAGTTCTTTAGCCCAATCGCTCGTTAATTTAATTCGAAACGATGATGACTTAAAAGCAAAACTGGAAAACAAGATTTACGCCGGTTTATCGGTTGGGGCAAAGCGCAACGGAGGTCAAGAAACTACATTGATCTACCAGCTAATGGACATGGCTAATTGTAAATTGTTAGGCGTTGGTAATGACTCTGACACTACATCTCAGTATGGTGGAACAGGCCTAGCTGGTGATGTTGGCACCATGCAAAAAGATGAATATGGTTTAAAAACAGCCATGGGTACCGGACGTAGAATTGCGAGGGTTGCTAACCTCATGGAGGTTGCGAAGAAAAAAGAACTTCAAGGTAACCATAAAGTCACATTTTGGCTGTTACAAGACCAGAATGATGTAGCGAAAAACTATATCAAGCAATTGATACTAGACAGCGAAATCGAAAATCTTGACGCAACAATTATCGAAATATCAGACAAAAACATATTTAGGTGTATTGCTTGCGACATCTGCCCAACAAATGTTGATTTGGATGAAGTGTACCGATGTATCATTAAAAGCAAAACTGATGAGTTGGAATTGATGCATAAAGCGCTTATTAATACAGATGCGGTAATTCCGGTTGCTTATAGTCCTTTGGATAGAACGGGGATTCAGAGTTCGTACCAACGTTTTATGGAGCGAACAAGATACCTCAGAAGAGGTGATTACATCTTAAGCGATATCATGACAGCTCCACTTATTGTGGAAGATTTAGGTAGTGATGAAAATCTGAATATCAGAATGGTAACCTCAATGATTCGTCACCATACTATCATTTCGCAACCAATGGTAGCGTACAAGAACGGAAACGATATTCTCAATTCGGAGGAAGTTGTCTCACGTTTCAAACGATTTAATGGACTGGTTAGAACTGCCATTTCTGGAAAGCTACAAGTTTATTCTGAAGGTATAAATCACCTGAAATACAATCCTGTTGGATACGTTTTGAGTACGGTGAAAGACGCTGAGGATGAAAAGCTAAACAAGCGTCAGGCGATGGTTGAAGACCGCATTGAGCAGACAAAGGCAGTTGCTAAAGAGCGTTTAATATAAGTTGGTTACTAACAAAGCATTATACCAAAAGTACTGCGAAGATAACCCTGTACCGATATTCAATCAACCTTGGTGGTGGGATGCGGTATGCGAAAACCAGTGGGATGTTACTCTTGTTAAAAATGGAGGAAGTATTATTGCTGCGCTTCCTTATCATCTCAAGAAAAAGGGAATATACTCCGTTATACTCCCGCCTCAACTTACGCAGTACACTGAGCTAATTTTGAATTACCCCGATGGGCAAAAGTATGCATCAAAAATTGGGTTTGAGAAGAAGAATATTACCGAAATAATCGACCAACTACCCAACACAGATTACACTGAACTAACACTTTCAGGTAAATTAACTAACTGGCTGTCATTCAAATGGAAAGGATTTACAGAAACAACTAGATACACCTATCTAATTCCTGATTTATCAGACTTAAAAAAGGTACATTCAGAGTTTAAAGAAAATATCAGACGAGAAATTAAGAAAGCTGAAAAACAGTTAACGATTTCTACTATTGAAGATGTGGATATATTCTATTCCATCAATCAAAAAACGTTTGCTAGACAAAAAATTGAAAATCCCTATTCTATAGATTTATTTAAAAAGATGGATGAAGCCTGCACAAAACAGAATTGCAGATCTATCTATCTCGCCAAAGACCAAAATGGAAATGTTCACGGATCGATCTACATAGTGTGGGACAAAACTACCAGCTATTACTTGGCTGGGGGTAGCGACCCAGATTTCAGAACCAGTGGCGCCCACTCTTTACTAATGTGGAAAGCGATTCAAGACGCGGCCAATCGAAATTTAATATTCGATTTTAAAGGCAGCATGATAGAATCTGTCGAAAGCTTCTTTAGAGGTTTTGGTGCGATTCAAACTCCTTATTTTCTTGTAAAAAAGTACAATTCCAAAGTGTTAAAATTTGTTTTACCACTTTTGTATTCAGAATAGATATGTCGGACAAAATAAAAGGGTTAATAGATGCTTTCGGAATGGGATTTGGCTGTCTTCTCATTGCTGGACTCGGTATTATTGGCTTTGGAACTATTTTGGGAGCCATTATTCTTACCGTTTGGCAAAGCCTATAGCCGATGATTACTGTTAAAGTTGATACCTCATCTGATAGCGAACCTCTAGTTAAATATACTTTGGGGCTATTCTGCAAACACTTTGACATAGCCTATTCCTGTGCAAATGAAAGTTATGATTTAACGATTGGTTTTGGTCCAGATTCGGACATTCAGCTCTCGGAAGACTTTTACAATAAACTGCATAACAAAGATTACAATTGGAAATCTCATTTCACCGACTCTCCTGTTGTTACTCTAGAGAACGGACAACCTGATTACCTTAGCTCTGCATTCTATTTGGTAAATTGCGTGCAAGAGTTGAAGTCAACAGATATTGACTCTATTGGTCGATTTGAATACCAACACAGTCTACAGAATCATTTCAATTGCGTAAAAGAAGACCTTGTATCTGGTTATTTCTCAAAAGTGAAGGATAGCATGCCTGCGCTTAAAGAAATCGCCTACAGCGAAGAAAAATCGAAGTTTTTCATTTCACATGACAACGACACATTCCATGCTTCTTTTCTGCAGGATGGATTTTGGGCTTTAAGAAATGGAAGATTTGATGTAATTCTTAAACTTATAACTGCAGAAGCTCTAAGAAACCCAGGCTGGATAAACCTGGACAAAATCATGGACATTAATGATGAACACGGCATTAAGTCCACATTCTTTTGGTTGGTAAACAAAGGAAATACCTTCCTCAAAAAAGGGTTGAAAAACGCTGATTATAACTTTGATGATTCCTATGTTCAGGCTCAAGTTAAGCAAGTTGAAAGTAGAGGGTATTACAATGGTTTGCACAAAAGCATCTCTAAAGAAAACTATAAAGAAGAAGCGCAAAAACTGTCCTTCACTCCTATCGCAAATCGAAATCATTACCTGCGACTTAACGTTGAAGAGCATTACAATGAGCTTGACAATGCCAACATTGACCTCGACTTTTCTTTAGGTTTTGCTGAGCATTATGGCTTTCGAAATTCTTATGGGGTTCCATTCCACCCGTTCGATTTAGCGACCAAAAAAACAAATAAAGTCTTAGAAGTGCCTTTAGCTATAATGGATACAACGTTTCACACGTATCTAAAAACTCCACGAAAAGATATTGCCAATTTGATGATTGACTTTTTAGATGAGAATAAAAACGGCAAGCTGCTTTCAGTTTTATGGCATAACAAGTTCTTTACCTCTTATAAATTTGAAGGATATCTAACGATTTACAAAACGATGTTAGCTTACTTCAAGCAAGAAGGGATCAACCCTGTTGACCAAAACGAAATTTTAAAAACGTTCACAGGCGCCAATTAAGCTTTAGATAAAAATTTCCCGCTCTCATTCATAATTTCAATACATTTGACCCTATGAGTTTTACAAGAAAAATTGACACCGCAATAGTATTTGCACCCCACCCTGACGATGGTGAATTTGGCTGTGGTGCAACACTTAACAAATTAATTAACCAAGGAACGAAAGTTCATTATGTAGCTTTTTCGCCTTGTACCATATCGGTACCCGATGGTTTCGATAAAGATGTTTTGTACCGCGAATTGAATGATGCTTGTAAACAAATCGGCATTCCAAAAGAGAACATTACCACTTTCGATTTCCCTGTAAGAGAGCTGTCCTTTCACCGTCAAGAAATTTTAGAAGCCTTAATAAAACTGAGGAATTCTATTCAACCTGACTTAGTT
>Ga0315322_10004400_pt1 | contig 10860 bp, 3 predicted proteins | sample M110021515metaG_FD_203461 | JGI IMG/M metagenome (GOLD analysis project Ga0315322, IMG submission 203461) | Ammonia-oxidizing marine archaeal communities from Monterey Bay, California, United States - M1 100m 21515 | ecosystem: Environmental > Aquatic > Marine > Intertidal zone | place: USA... | reverse complement strand
GGTGAGCGCATCCTGCGACCAGCCTCGAATCTAAAAGTGGCAACCAGCGCCGCTGCGCTGCTACTTCTCGGCAGTTGGGGCGGGGGTGAATACCAAACCGCGTTTGAGGGGGCGGGCGAGGTTAGCGGGGGGCTACTTCGTGGCGACTTGGTTGTGCATGCGGGAGGCGACCCACTTGTGAGCACTGGCAGTTTGGGCGCGACGGAGAATCGACTCGATGAAGTTGCGCACGCTTTGAAAAAGGCTGGCGTAAACCGTATTTCTGGAGACCTCGTATTGAACGAGGGCACCTTCCTAGTGCCAGGCATCGGTCCCGCTTGGCCTAGCTCGAATCAGCATTGGGATGATTACTGCGCTCGCGCTGCAGGCCTGACCATCAATGGTGGAGTCCTTGTCGCACAAGTCGCCCCCTCTAAGTCGGGAGCTAAGGCGCATGTCCAAGTTCACCCAACACCCCATGGCCTTCGCAACAACTACAGTATCTCTACAGTTGCGGGTGCAGCAAATGACGTTCGCGTTGGGGCGACGACTTCCAGCGTAACAGTGAAAGGCAAGATCGGTACGAAAGCGGGAACGATCGTCTCGGATTTTTCCCATCCGGATCCCGTGGGTATGTTCGGCGCAGTTTTGTGGGATCGCTTAGCGCGTGGTGGAATCCAAATTGATGGGAGCGTCGTCCGCCGTCGCGGTCCACCGCCGGGTGGGAACGTGATCTTCACCCTGACCTCTCCTATTTCCGATAGTCTGGTCCCGATCAATACGAACTCGAACAATGGGGTCGCCGATCAGCTCTTCTTTGCTCTCGGGCATCGCGTTGTCAATGAGGGGAGCCGTGAAGGTGCAAGCCGGGCGGTGAAGAGGGCATTCGAGCTCGCTGGGGTCGATCCAACTGGCCATGTGCAGGTCGATGGTTCGGGGCTCTCTAGGGACAACCGCATTAGTCCTAATCAGCTAACAGGGCTCCTTCACGCTGTTCTCTTTGGCTTGATCGATTCGGATCCCGTCTCCCAAGAGTTCCTTGATTCCCTTGCGGTGATGGGGGAGAGCGGGACGCTTTCCAGCCGTATGCGAGGGACTGCAGGCGAAGGACGAATTTTTGCGAAGACAGGCTTCATCGATGGAACTAGCTCGCTCTCTGGGATTGTGATTACAGAGGATGGCGTTGGAGTTGTGTTCTCGATTATTGTCAACTATCAGACACTTGGCGGGCTGAACAATAAGGCTTGGAAGCCAATGCAGGACGCTATGGTTTTGCGCATGCTCAAGCTGTAAATTCGGGGCCCTACTCGCGGGCTTTTCAATTGAAACGGAAACAATGTCAGACGTGAAACTCAATCTCGACGACGTCCTGGAGGTGGCTCTAGCCGCGGCCCTAGAGGCGGGGGAAATCCTTTTTGAATTTTCCGGAAAACTCAACGAGCGGCCCGACTTCGATGGGGATCAAACGTGGACGAAATCATCGCGCCGAGATCTGGCGACCGCGGCAGACGTCGCATCCGAACGCGCCATTGTCTCGCGCTTGCGAGAGGCGTTCCCCAATCACGCGATCGAAGCGGAAGAGGAGGTTTGCGATGAAGGCGACGCTCAAAGGGGGCCGCGCTGGTTTGTAGACCCTCTTGATGGGACGATCAATTTTGTCCACGGCCTTCCCGCGTATTGCGTTTCGCTCGGTTTTTATATTGATGGCAAGCCCGTGCTGTCCGTTGTGCATCTGCCACGGTTGGGCGAGACGTTTCACGCCATACTCGGTCGCGGCGCTTATCTAAACGGCGCAAGGCTGCACGTCTCACAGGCCCCGGCCTTGTCGGAGAGTGTTTTGGCAACGGGTTTCCCCTATCGGCGAGGCGAGCTCGCTCAAGACAACCTCTCGAACTTCAGCGGGTTGTTTTACGACATTCGCGGGATCCGACGCATGGGCTCAGCGGCAGTCGATCTGGCCTTTACTGCTGCCGGTCGTCTCGATGGTTTTTGGGAGCTGCATCTGTCATCGTTTGATGTCGCCGGCGGGGCATTATTAGTACGCGAGGCTGGAGGAGTCGTGACGGATGCCGAAGGTGGCGAAGATTGGCTTCACGGCGGGCATATCATTGCCGCCGGCCCAAAGATCCACCAGGCGCTTCTGGGACGAATTGCCCACGAATAGTGCTTTTAGGTCCGTTTGAGGGCCCCATAGGGAGCGAGGAGATCTCCCTGAAGTACTCTTGGATTGGCCTTTTCGCGGTAGCCCAAACGGGCCACTGCGTGCTACAGTTTGAAGGTTATGTTGCCTCCAAACTGTGCCCTTGTTTCGGCCGCTCGCCAGACTTCGCCTAGGGACCTTCCCGTTAGGGTGATGTTTGCCCAACGCGGACGTTACGTTGCTTTATGCGCGCAATGGAAAGGAGACGTGCTGTGAGCCTTGGCCCCATCAAGCTTAAGGGAGTCCGGCAAAATAATCTCCGTGGGTTTGACGTGGAAATACCGCGTGGCAGCCTGACCGGGATCACAGGCGTATCTGGATCCGGCAAGTCATCGCTCGCTTTCGACACGCTCTTCCGAGAGGGACAAAGGCGATTCCTCGAAACGCTTTCCGCCTATGCGCGGCAGTTTGTTGGCCGCATGGAGAAGCCCGACGTCGACCACATCGAAGGTCTAGCGCCGGCGATAGCTGTCGATCAGCGCTCCGTCCCTCGCGGTGCGCGCTCGACGGTCGGAACACTGACGGAGATATTCGACCACCTGCGCGTGCTCTTTGCGCGCGCTGGTACTGCGCACTGCCCCGAGCACGGTGTGCCCCTGACGGGCCGAACACCAGAGTCGGTTGTCGACGAGTTGCTCGGAGCTTATGAAGGGCAGCACCTGCACATCTGCGCGCCCGTGATTCGCGACAGAAAGGGCCAACACAGAGCCATCTTCTCCGACCTGATACGCAAGGGTTTCGTTCGCGCGCGCGTGAACGGCGAGGTCATTCGGATCGAGGATGCGCCCGAACTCGAGCGCTATGTTCGGCACTCGATTGACGTTGTTGTCGATCGTCTGCGCGTCGGCGCGGACTCGAAGGGGCGCATTCGTGAAGCTGTGGCCATGGCGGTGGAGTTTGGCGGTGGCGACATCATTGCTCTCGATGCTGAAATGGGGCAGCGCAGCTGGTCGACACACAGAAGCTGCAAGCAGTGCGGTCGCGAGGCGCCACCGCTAGAGCCGCGGCTCTTCTCATTCAACTCGCCACACGGCGCATGCATCGACTGCAACGGCTTGGGGCGATTGCGCCGGCCGACGCTTGCGAAATGCGTCCGTGATGGCTCGCTTTCAATCCGCCAGGGCGCGTTGTCGGTTACCCGCGCAAGTGGTGGCGCGCTGCTGTTCCCCAAGGCCGATTTCAAGTTCTTGGAAGCCGTCGCCAAGGACAATGATTTTCATCTGGACACACCTTGGGACAATCTCTCGGAAGCTGGCCAGCGCGCCGTTTTGCATGGGACGGGCGAGGCTCGCTACACCGATTACTCCAATTGGGCCGGCGCCAGAGGTAAGGGCCAAGTGACCTGGAAGCGTCGCTTTCGTGGCGTTCTGCCCGCGATTCAGCGGAGTTTGGATAGTGGCTCACGGCGCAAGCAACTCGAGCGCTTCCTCGGCGAAGAGGTCTGCGGTACTTGCGAGGGGAGCCGTCTGGGCGAACACGGGCGCAGCGTGCAGCTAGGTGGAGTCACGATCGATCGCATCCTTGCGCACCCCGTTGCGCGCATCGATGAGCTACTGAGTAGTTTGAACTTGAGTAAGCGCGAGGCCCGTATCGCGCGCGACCTGTTGACGGAGATCCGAAGGCGCGCGGCATTCCTCGTCCAAGTCGGACTCGGTTACCTGACCTTGGAGCGTTCTGCGGACACCCTCTCGGGAGGCGAAGCTCAGCGTATCCGTTTAGCGGCTCAGCTCGGCGCAGGTCTGCAAGGCGTTTTATACGTTCTGGATGAGCCATCTATTGGCCTACACGCTCGCGATCAAGCCCGGCTCTTTCGCGCTCTCGAAGGCTTACGGGACCTGGGCAACACAGTCGTTGTCGTCGAGCATGACGAGGCGACTTTGCGCGGGGCCGATCACCTGATTGACATCGGGCCCGGCGCAGGCCGTAACGGTGGCGAGCTGATAGCGTTTGGAACGCCGGAAGAAGTCGCGAAAGCCGATTCTCCCACCGGCGCACTTCTGCGCGGAGAGCTTCCCCTTGCAACGGCGTCCGAAGGGCGTGAAGGCCTTGGCAAAAAGATAGTTGTGAGAGGCGCGGAAGGAAATAATCTGCGCGGCATTGATGTCGAGATACCACTCGGTCTTTTCATCGCCATCTCCGGTGTCTCCGGCTCTGGAAAATCAACGCTAATCAACTCGACCTTGCGCCCCGCCCTGATGCGCCATCTTGAGCTTGAGGGACCCGATCCTGCCAAGTACGAGACCATCGAGGGCTTTGAGCATATCGATGCGCTTGTTGTCATTGATGCATCGCCGATTGGGCGCACGCCCAGGTCTAACCCGGCGACGTATACGGGCGCTTTTGGTCCGATTCGTGACCTGTTCGCGGGTTTGCCCGAGTCGAAGATGCGAGGTTGGAAACCCGGGCGATTCTCTTTCAATGTAGCGGGCGGACGGTGCGAAGCCTGCGGTGGTGCAGGGGCAACCTATGTCGAGTTGCAGTTCTTGGCCCCCGTCACAGTAGCCTGTGAAGAGTGCGGCGGACACCGCTTTGGGACGGAGACCTTGGCTGTGCACTTCAAGGGCCACTCGATTGCCGACGTACTCGCGCTGTCGGTGGAGGATGCTTTAGAGCTGTTTGGCGACATCCCCAAAATCCGCACTCCGTTGCAGACCCTATTCGACGTCGGCCTTGGTTACGTCCGTCTTGGGCAGCCGTCGACTACGCTGTCAGGCGGCGAGGCACAGCGCATCAAGCTCGCGAAGCATCTCCAAAAAAGGCCGCGCGGTCACACTCTCTATTTACTTGACGAGCCGACTACGGGCCTGCACCAGGCCGATGTGCAGAAGCTCGTGATGAGCCTGCATCGCTTGGTTGATCTCGGCCAGAGCGTAGTGGTTATCGAGCACAACCTCGACCTGATCGGAGTTGCAGATCACGTCATTGATCTCGGTCCCGAAGGCGGTTCGGGTGGTGGCCAACTCGTGGTTTGCGGTACACCTAAAGAGGTGATGGCTAGCAAGAAGTCCTACACAGGGAGAGCTCTGAAGGATGGGCCGATTGCACCTAAATCCGGGCCCGGGGATAAGTTCATCGACGAACTATCACGAGGCGAATCGGACGTGATCTCTGTGCGTGGGGCTCGGACGCACAACCTAAAAAATATCAGTGTCGACATCCCGCGCCGCTCGCTCACCGTTGTGACTGGGCCTTCGGGTTCAGGCAAGACTTCGCTAGCGCTGGACACGATTCACGCTGCGGGCGAGCGCCGGTTTGTTGACTCGCTTTCGACCTATGCGCGCCAGTTCCTGGGAACAAGGGACAAGCCACCTGTCGATCGTATAGACGGATTGGGGCCGTCTGTTGCTGTTGAAGCAGGCGGTGGTGGGTCACACCCTCGTTCAACAGTAGCGACGTCCACGGAGCTCCACGATTACTTTCGCGTGCTTTGGTCGCGCGCTGGAGTGCGGCGCTGTCCGGAGCATGGCCAAGAGCTCAAGAAGTTGGATGCCGGGCGTATCGCCAAAGATGTCGTCAAGCGTTTGGAGGGCAAGCGGGGTTGGATCGTCGCGCCGTTGTTTGACGCGCGCGAGGAGGCCGAATCCGACGCCGGCCCCGATGCGGGGGACGCGAAGAGCAGCAAAGCCTCGAAGGTTTTTGCCGACTTCGATGAGGCGCGCACAGCCTGGATTGCCGCTGGCTTTGCTCGCGTCCTTATTGACGGGAATGAGCAGCGCTTATCTCCCGACCTTAAGTTGCCGGAAGGAACACTCCGGGTGGATCTTGTCCTGGACCGAGTGTCCTTTGACCAAGCCAGCCGGGCCCGCATTGCCGAGGCCGTTGAGTCCGCCGAGAACCTTTCAGATGGACGCGTGAGTGTTGTCGAAAAGCTACGCGGTAAGAACGAACGTCACGAGTACAGCGTGCGCGGCAATTGCACTATTTGCGGTTTCGGGTTCACCGAGAACTTAGAGCCGCGGCACTTCTCATTCAACGCGCATGTCGGTGCCTGCCATGACTGCTCAGGTTTGGGCGCATCGTGGCAGTGCGACCCCGACTTGCTCGTTGATCATCCCGAGCTTCCACTTGCCCACGCCGAAGGCGAAGGGACGGCAAACACCGCAATCGGCGGTAAACTTGGGCGATATTTGGCCAAGGGAAAAGGCTACTACGAGGCGATGTTGCGGCAAGTGGCCAGATCTCACCGCATCGATCTAACGAAGCCCTTTGACAAGCTGACCGAGAAGCAACGTCGACTGATTTTAGTTGGGGAGGGCGCGCTCAAGAGCTACTCGGTCGTCGTCGCTAAAGAGGGAACGAACTTCTCGATGGAGCAGCAGTACGAGGCCGCATGGCCCGGACTGTGTGGACACGTCGACGCTTGGCACCGTAAGTCAGAAGATCCGAGCTGGAGCAGCACGCTTGAAGAGTTCATGGCGCGCAAGACGTGTCGGGGCTGCGGCGGCGAGCGACTGGCGCCTGGACCGCGCTCGGTAACGATTGGCAAGAAGCGTCTACCCGTTGTCCTTGGACTCTCTGTTTCAGAAAGTTTGGAGTGGTTCGGCAAGTTACGCCTATCCAAAAAAGATCGGGAGGCCGTGCAGGCAGTACTCGAAGAGATCCGCTCTCGCCTCGAGCTCTTGCAGCGTGTGGGCCTTGGATACTTGAGCCTTGATCGCTCGATGGGGACACTTTCGGGCGGTGAGATGCGTCGCGTTCGACTGTCCGCGAACCTCGGATCGAACTTGGTTGATGTCTGTTACGTGCTTGATGAGCCGACGGTCGGGCTGCACCCAGCGGACGTGGATATGCTGACCGATGCATTAATGACCATGCGCGACCGGGGCAATACTGTGCTCGTGGTCGAGCACGACGAGTCTTTGATGCGCCGCGCGGACTTCATTGTAGATATCGGGCCAGGTGCGGGGCGCAATGGCGGAAACGTCGTCGCGGCAGGAACGCCAGCCGAAGTGATGGTCACCCCGGGTAGCTTGACGGGCATGGCTTTGCTTGGCGAGTTCTCGCTCAAAGCTGCGCACGCCAAGAAGAACTCCCCGGACAGTGATGGTGGCAAGGTTGGTATTCGAGGGGCCACTCTTCACAACTTGAAAAGCGTCGATTTTGACGCGACATTCGGAGCGCTCACGGGCATCTGCGGGCCTTCGGGTTCGGGCAAGAGCTCGCTGGTTATGGACAGCTTTGTACCCGCTCTGCGCGGCGAGCCGTCCGATGGACGGTGGGAGAAAGTTGTTGGCAGCTTGGGCGGCGCACGGCGTGTGGTCGTTGTCGATGCCAGCCCAATCGGGCGCTCGCCTTCGAGTACTCCAGCGACTGCCGTTGGACTGCTCGAGCCAATCCGTAATCTGTTTGCGAGGACGCCCGAGGCGCGGATGCGCGGATTCACCGCCTCGCACTTCTCCTACAACTCGACCAAAGGGCGCTGTCCAGCATGTGATGGCCGCGGCGCGACACGAGTGGACATGCAGTTTTTGGCGGACCTGTGGCTGACTTGTGAGGAGTGCGGCGGAAAGCGCTATCGACCCGAAGTTCTTGAAGTTCGTCATCGGGGCTATTCGGTTGCGGACATTCTCTCGATGAGCGTCGACGAGGCCGCGGGCGCACTAGAGCATCAACCGGCCGCAATAAAAATATTGACGACCATGCAGAAGGTTGGACTGGGCTACATCGCGCTGAACCAGAGTTCGACGACGCTCTCGGGGGGCGAAGCCCAGCGCGTGAAACTGGCCGGCGAGCTGATGCGTGCGAGTGGTGCGGGGCGAAGCGTTGTCGTGCTCGATGAGCCCACAACGGGCCTGCACGCATCGGATGTCGAGCGTCTAGTGGGCGTCCTATTGCAGCTCAAGGAACGCGGGGACGCCGTCATCGTTGTCGAGCATCACACAGACCTTTTGCGGATCTGCGACGAGCTCGTCGAACTCGGCCCAATGGGCGGCAACGGTGGAGGCCGCGTGATCGCGACCGGAACTCCCGCCGAGCTTATCGCGGACAAGGATTCAATCACAGGACCGTGGCTAAAGCCGATCAAAGTGAAGGCCAAGAAGAAGGCCAAGGCCAAGAAGAAGGCCAGGGCCAAGAAGAAGGCCAGGGCCAAGAAAAGTGTGCGCTCTAAAGGAGGTGCCTAGGTCATGCCGATGCATCCCGATAACCCCTTGATTGTGCAGGGTGACCGCACGCTTTTGTTGCATACCGTAAAGGCGCAGATTGGTCCCGACGGCCAGCTCGTAAAGGACGAAAATGGTAGGCCGGTCAGCCACGTGCATCCTCGCTACGCCGAGGCGCGCGACTCACTCGCAGCATTTGCAGAGCTCGAAAAGAGCCCCGAGTATCTGCACAGCTACCGGATCACCTCGATATCGATTTGGAATGCCGCGGCGATCGGCCTTAGTGGAGATGCGATTCTGCAGACGCTTGAGGATCTCGCCTGTGTGCCGATTCCCCAGAACGTTGTCGCCGACATCCGAGATTGGGTTGCTCGCTATGGGCTGTTGCGCATTGAGCGTTTCGAGCAAGAGGGGCAAAAGGCACGCTTTCAGCTGACCTCGGGCGATCAAGATGCACTCGAGTCCGTGCTCGGGTTTCCCTCGATTTCAAAGCTGATTGAGCGAACAGACGACGGGCGCATTCTCCTCGGCGAGTTAGCACGTGGCTCGTTGAAGCACGCGTTGATCAAGATCGGCTACCCCGTTGACGACCGTGGTGGCTACACCGAAGGCGACACCTTTGAGGTGCCTTTGGCTACGAAGACTCGCGACGGGAAGGACTTTGCGATTAGGGACTACCAGGCATCAGCCGCTGACGCATTCCATCAGGGCGGCGCAGTCACCGGTGGCAACGGAGTGATCGTGCTTCCCTGCGGTGCTGGTAAGACGATCGTCGGCCTCGCCGTAATGAACAGGGTTCGCGCAAAGACCTTGATCCTGACAACGAATACAGTCGCAGTAAGTCAGTGGCGCCAAGAGATCTTAGACAAGACGGACCTGACAGAGGAGGACGTCTCTGAGTACACCGGCGACAAAAAGCGCGTGGCGCCGGTGACAATCAGCACCTACCAGATGTTGACATGGCGCAAATCCAAGAAGTCGGAGTTCGAGCATATGGCACTATTCTCTGCGCACAACTGGGGCCTGGTCGTCTATGACGAGGTGCACCTATTGCCTGCGCCGATTTTTAGGGTCACGGCAGACCTGCAAGCGCGTCGTCGGCTTGGATTGACCGCTACTCTTATACGCGAGGACGGCAAAGAGGATGAAGTGTTCTGCCTGATCGGGCCGAAGCGCTTCGAGGTGCCGTGGAAGGTCTTGGAAGGCCGTGGTTTCATCGCCGAAGCGCGCTGTACCGAAGTGCGCGTCGAACTCGAGCCGTCGTTGAAGCCGAGCTATTCATCCGCTGATTCGCGTCGCAAGTTCCGGATCTCTTCCGAGAACCCCGCGAAGACTCAGGTCATCGAGAACCTGATCAAGCGACACGGCACAGGCCGGATCATGATCATTGGCCAGTACATCGATCAACTCAACGCTCTTTCACGTCACCTCAAAGTTCCGTTGATCACGGGCAAGACGCCTAATGACGAGCGAAACGTTCTTTATAGCGCGTTCCGCTTGGGCGAAGAGGCCGTGTTGATCGTCTCCAAGGTTGGTAACTTTGCAGTCGACCTGCCCGATGCGGATGTTCTCATCCAAATTTCGGGCACCTTTGGCTCACGCCAAGAAGAGGCTCAACGTCTCGGCCGTATTTTGCGGCCCAAGTCCGATGGTCGCGTCGCGAGCTTCTACGCCATTGTTACGCACGGAACACGGGACCAGGACTTCGCCCAAAAGCGCCAGCTCTTCTTAGCAGAGCAGGGCTACTCTTATGAAATTGTCGATGCGCTTAGCCTTTCCAAAGAAGGCCAGACCGTATCGGGTAACACGGACTCGCGGGGCTCGATGAGCCGCACGCCTGGCAACTCTGCATGATGTTCTATGTCTGCATCTGAAAAATTTGAAGGCTCCAATCTGGCCTCTGCACTCGCCGAATTAGATCGAGCTGATCTCGACGAGGTCGTGCGCTTTTGGAATCCGAACGGGAAAGAGCCCGACCGAGGGGATGATCGACGTGCGCTTGCCGCGCGGTGGTTGTGTGACCCCGCTTTGGTCGAGGACCGCATCCGCCAGCTCGGCAGCCGCATGGGGGCCGTGGTCAGCTTCCTTCGGAGCCGTGACGGCTACCGCGCCGACCGAATGGAGCTGCTCGGAGCGCCCGGGTTAGAGCGATGCACACAGAAGCACCTTGATGTCGCTCTCAATAATCTTCGCCGTCGCGCGATAGTCATGTGGATAAAGGATCCTCGTTTCGAATCTCACGGCGTGCGCGTGCTTTCGCTGCCAATAGAGCTTGGAGACGTCTTACACGATCTCGATCGCAGCCGCGCGCACGGATTGTTCGACGCGCTCACCTTGCGCGGTTTCCTGGAGTCGCGAGCGACGTCGCCAAAGACCGGTGGTCGCGGGATGGTCTCTACCAAGAGACAGCGCGAGATGTATCGTATGTACGTGCGCGACGCTTCAGTGGTTTCTCGCGTCGAGCACCTTGAACCCGGTCTCCGCGCGCTTGTCGAGAAGGCGATTATGGAGTTCGGCGGCATCTTGCCGCGCGCGCTCTTTGAGCAAATGGAGGCGAGCCTGCCAAAATGGGAGAGCAAG
>Ga0315322_10004398_pt1 | contig 10861 bp, 4 predicted proteins | sample M110021515metaG_FD_203461 | JGI IMG/M metagenome (GOLD analysis project Ga0315322, IMG submission 203461) | Ammonia-oxidizing marine archaeal communities from Monterey Bay, California, United States - M1 100m 21515 | ecosystem: Environmental > Aquatic > Marine > Intertidal zone | place: USA... | reverse complement strand
GCGTCTGCATCTAACAACGTTTGTGTATATTTTTTTGATATTATAGGATATGCTGTTGCAAAATTTCTATTAAAAATTGACTTTAAAACATTACCGTTAAAGTTTAACAACTGTATATTATGCTCTGACTGATAAGGTCTTGGCTTACCTGTTTTTGCTCTTACTTGAGTTTTACTATAATCTAACGTTACAGATCCTAATACAGCTCCTTGTCTTGCTAAACCACCACTAGCGCTTGACTGAGTTTGCAATAGAGTAGATACATAAGCTAACCTTGCAACTCTTTCAGTAGCACTTATACCGTCTTCGTTAACATAATCATTTAACTTATTGTAAAAATAATCTCTAGCTTGCTCTATAGCTTTTCTTTGAGAGTCAGGCAACATTTCATTAAGTTTACTTGCCAACGCTTTTATTTCTGCTGGAGTAGGATTTTCAGGCATCTTTTTAATCTCTACTAACATTTTTTCTTCTAACGCTGTGTCAATTTTTTTAACCTTTTTTAAATCACCTTTAAACTCTCCTTTTCTATCACTATTAGGTTTGTAAAACGGCTTAACGTCAGTTACTTTAAAGCCATCAGCTTTAGTTACACCTTCATCATTTGTTCTTAGTCTAGGTGTTTTTAAGCTAGCAGCACCTGTAAATGTCGTGCCTAACATGCTTAACTTTAAGAAGTCAGGATCAAGAAAACTACTAAACTCACCTGTTCTTCTTTGGTACTCTTCAAAACCATCTGTTGTAGAAGTGTCTAATCTTTTTACCTTACCTTCAGTTATTTTTTCTAGCATTTTATCAAAGCCTTCAAAAAACTCAAACCCTAGTTGTTTACCTAGCATCTCTGCTTCTTTACCTATAGACTCTCTAAGCTCTTCCATAGTAATGCTTTTGCCTTGGTCTTTATAAAGCTCTTTAACTTTATTTATAGTAGGCAACATCTCTTGTCGTTCTATAGGGCTTAGTGATTCTAAATACTTGTCTAGTACTGGAACTATATCTACACCTTCTAAAATCCTGTTGCTAGGGTCTCTTAAAAAACTTTGTAAACTATCTATGTTTTGCTTACGTCTTGAGCTAAACTTACTACCAGGTTCTCTATCTATAGTTTTACCTAGCACAGACAAGAAATTGTCAGATACTTCAAAGCCTCTTAGCTCAGCTAAATCTTTAACCATTTTCATAGTAGCTGGATCTTCTAACACTTCCATTGCAGCATCAAAACCAAGCTCAATAGATATTGCTTCGGCAAGACTTGTTCTTCTTGAGTCTGCTCTACCAACACCAGGTGTTACTGACCGTGGGTTTATAAAGTAGTTTACCCAGTCTTCTAATATTTGTTTTGTAGCAGCTTTCTTTTTAAACTCAGCGTTACCAGCGGTTTTACTTTTAACCTTTAAGTCCATGTCAGACTTTTCAACGTTTTTACGTTTTTGCTTACCAGTTACTTCATCTACAATAGCTTCTGTAAAGTGCTGAAACCTTTGATTAAGAGTTTCAAGCGACATTTTGCTATACACAGCTGGCCCGTCATTTTGTAAGAACGTTTTAAATTTAGCACTTTTAGGTGTACCAATTAATTTTTTAATATCATTAACAAAAGCGTCTGCAAACGCGTCTTGTAATCTTTTCTTAAACCCGTCGCTGTTTATATCACCAGCTGCCACAGTTGCTGTTACAACAGTGTCTAAAACTTTATTATAAAGAGGATCGCCTTTTCTTATATTTAGCTTTCTTCTAATAGATATTATTTTCTTTTCTTCAGAGTTGGGACCTTCGTCTCCAAAAACACCTGTTGGTTGATAGTTATCAATAACATTAGCAGCTTTGTCAATACCAACTTTAAAACCTAGTCCACCAAAATCTACACTAGACTCTATACCCATATTTTGAGCTACTGTACCAGCCCTAGCATTTAATCTATTACTTGCAAAGCTATCTAAACTATTTCTTGTTTCTACTCCTTTTTTATTTATAGTAACTTCTGAGTATTCTTTTTCAATCATAGTTGCAAGATCTGTTAGCAACTGATTTTTATATTCTTGTCTTGTAACACCGTTTAACTCAGTTTCTGGTATGTTATCGTACAACCTTCTAGTAATACTTTCTATTATACCACCAGCCTCTTCTCCTAATATAGATTTTTGTAAATCAATTTCACCTCCCTGCAACAGTTCTTTTGCAAGTTTTTTACTATCATTACTACCTTTTACTATATCACCTTCAATGTTGTTTCTAGATTTAAAACTATCCATTACACCTTGTAAGTCACTACCTGCTGTTGACCTTGAAGATTTTTTAGAAACAACTCCCGTTGCATTATTAGCAAGTTGTGAGCTTGTTACTTTAGTATTACTACTTGGTGAAAAAGCTACTAACGAGTCTTTTCTTTGCTTTATTCTTCTTTTAGCACTTTCAGAAAGTTTACCTTCATTAAACTTATTTATAAAGTCAGCTATATAGTACGTAGCATCTTGTGGTGTGTTAAACTTAAAATCACCATCAAACATACCTCTAACTTTATTCCCAAGACCTTGTCTTTCTTTTTTTAATTTTATAGAGTCGTTAATAAAAATCTCTTGCTCAAATATTTCTTGAACAGCTTTTGTATATTCATCTTTAGCGTTAGCATCTTGCTCTGCAAAAGATAAGTCTGGGTTGTACCAACCTTCACTGTAACCTCTTTCTTTAGCTTTTTGATCTACAGCTTCGTACCTAGTGCTTATGTCACTTTCTAACTTTTCAGCAAAGTCAACTTGCTCTTCATTTGTCATTGCCAACGCATCGACAGCATGTGAAACCTCATGCATAATAACCGTACCTTGATTTATAACATCATCTAAAGTTAAAGTACCATCTGTTTTTAAAGCTTTGTTTACATCAACTTTACTAAGAGTTATGTACTGACCATTTGATATTAAACCATTTATTTTACCTTGCTTAAACAAGGCTAGGTTTTTATCTCTTTGAGCGTCAGTCATGTTTGGATCGTTAAGTATTGCTCTTTCAAGTTCTTTACGATCCTTAGCTTCAACAATTTTTATGTTCTTAACTTCTTCTTCTGTTAAAAATGTTTCACTTAATTTAGTTTGTTTATCGTAAAGTGTCTGTGCTTTATCTTGCGCTGCCAAAGCATTACCAGCCATGTCAGACCATATTAGATTTTCTTTTTTTACATCTCTTTTACCATTATAGTTAGGATCGCCATACACAGCTTGGTTAACAACTTGTTGTAATCCACCACCTCTTTTTTTATCAACTCTTTTTATTTGTCTAAGCTTGTTATCTCTTGCTTGTTTTTGTAAAGCTTGATGTAATTTTACTAGCTGTGCTTTTTTACCTTTAGGAAAACCTTTTTTACCTTTAAGTTTTTCCATCATCATAACACCTTGCTCGCCGTAAAGATCTTCAACACTAACATTTTCAAAATCAAATTCAATTAATTGATCTCTTACTTCTTTAGCATCAGCATATCTTGTTTCGTAAGAATCAGCCTCGGACTTTTTTAACGATTTAACATGCTCATCTCTTGTTTCTTGAGCTTGTTGCTCTGTCATTCCAGGACGCACACCAGCCTCAGCATTTAAAGACCTTAAATCTAAAGCGTTTGCAGCTAGTTGTTTTGTTTTTTTAGCCCCACCTTCCATCATTGCAATTTCAATCTCTGTGTTTATATCACCAAAAGTTGCAAATTGTTGTTTTATTCTTTCTTTTATACCAGCTCTTTGTTTGTCAAATTTTTTACCCGCTGGTATTGCAGCAAGTCTATCGTGTAAATCTTCTATTTTGTTTAACGCATTTTGAGCTAGTTCAACCTGTGGCTTAGACGCGTAGTGCTGTGACACTTGGCTATAAACATTACCACCACTCATCATACCACCAGTAGCTAACGTACTAACAGCAACATCATCTAGACCGCTGTAATCAGCTTCAACACCTGTCCACCACTGGTTGCTAAGACTTGTTAAACCTTCAATACCTACTTCTTCAAAAAGCTCTCCAACTTGATCTCTTGCCCAACCTTTACCAAGAGCACCTGCGTGTCCCCAGAAACCACGAGGGTTTACTATTTGATTACCGACACTTTTGCTACTGCCACCAACAAATTTTCTAGCCCAACCAGAAGTACCTAATCCACCAAGTACAGATAATCCATACTGCACACCAAATTCAATAGCACCTGCGGAAAAAGCTTGTCCATACCTTTGTTCTATAGATAAATCACCCATCATGATTTGTTTTTCTAAAGCTACTTTAGCGTCTCTATAGTCATTATAGTTCATGTTGTCTCTATTCTTTTCAAGAGCTGCCAATCTTATTTTAGCCTCTGCAGCTCCTTTTGTTGCAACATCGCTATCAACCCAAGTACTAGCGGCAGAATCTAAACCAAAAAATATAGGAGATGCAAGAGCACTACCACCAGTTGCTACGGTTAAACCTATAGCAGCTAACATATTTGGCGCTTGATCCCCAGCGTTTGCAAGCATGTACTCCCACTTTTGCCCTGTAGCCACAGCCATTTTGTAATCTGGAACTAGTCTTAAAGTTTCTTGTTGTCTTTTACCTATTTCAGCTTTTTTCTCTACAGACCAAGTGCTACCAGCTAAAGCAGGTATACTGAGAGCCATTTGTGAAACTCTATCTTCAAACTTTGTTGTTAACAAGTTTAGGTTACCATACTTTCTATTTACCAAGTCAGAAGCTTGTATAGTGCCTTCTCTATCAAAAACATGTTTAGCGTGCTCGGCTAATAAACTACTTTTAACTTTTTCATACTCTTTTGTAGCGTCAAGCTGTTTGTTGTTTAGTATACTAAGTCTATCTAGTATAGGTTTTCTTTCAAGCTCAGAGCCACCAACCGCAACATACATGTTATTAACATAGTCTAGTGATATTCCATCTTCAGCACCTTGTCTAGCTATAGAGTTAACCATTGATCTTATTTCACGAGTTGTTTCTGTTGCGCCTTTTTCTAAATTGTTTATATCTATTTCTAACTTTTCAGCTGTTTTTTCAACTTGCAACTCTCCGAACCCAGCAACAACCTTTACGGGTTTTCCATCTGGACCAATAGTTTCCACCATTTTTAATGTACCATCATCGTTATACTCTACCTGCCCTTCGATACCAGCAGCGTAAACACCTCTCATATTAGCCGCAACTTCGTCGTCTAAATATTGAGTCATAGAACTAGAAACAAAACTATCCATCATGCCTTGCTTGTAGTTTTTTCTACCAGCTGCATACGTTTTTTCGTAACCTCTTTTTGCTAAAAGTTTTTTTATTTGAATTGAATCTTCTGGAGAAAACAAAGTAGCCATTTCGTCTGTAAATTCAAACTCCTTACCTTGAGATGATCCAACGTTACTGGCTTCTCCTGCAACCAATGGCATAAGTTTTTTTATTCCAGCTTCTGAAATATTAAAAGTTGCAGCATCACTTTGAAATCTATCTGCATATTCTCTACTTTCCCTGTAAGACTTGTCAACTTGTGCAGCCGAATAATAAGTGCCAGATTCTTTTATAACTTTATTTCTTCTATTTCTAAATCTTTGAGCAGCTTCTCCATTCATAGCTTCCAAATCTTCTAGCTCTGACTCGTCTAAATTGTCATATATATATTTTTGTATAAGAGAACTATCTATATTGAAGTAGTTTGGCGCGTTTGGATTTGTTGATTGTAAGTCGCTAGGCATTGCGCCGTCCTCAAAATTTTGCTGAAGCTCAGGTATATAATAAGCAAACTCATTCATGTCAATTAGCTTACCATCTTTAGTTAATCTTTGACTTCCATTAGCACCACCTGTTATATTGTAACCAAGCTTTACCATTCTAGGGTCATTATTAAATGGAGCATATTTTATTTCAGCTCGGTCTTCTTCTTTTAAAAAAGCTTGAGTTCCATGCCTAACAATCCCTTCTTTTATACTTAAATTACCTAAAGCAATATCTTTTCTTACAGCATTGTCATCTTTACTTCTTTCAGCCATGTAAGCCTCAAACTCTCGTACATCATCAATGTTTTTAGCGTTAAACTTTTTACCATTACTTAGTATAATCATACCTGTTTTGTCTACAGTAGCACCTTTAAACAATGGATTATCTTGAATAGCCTCTGCAATTAAATCAACATCAATACTTTTAGTTTCTAAACGATCAAGCTCTTGTTGCTTTGTTCCTATTTTTCTAGTACCTTGTGTAAAAAAACTTTTATCACCTGGATCGTGGTAATAACCACCTTTTTTATTTTTAACAAATATTTTTTGAATAAGTGGACTCATTTCACTTTTAGGAACAGCTTTTACAGGAGTGTATGGAATAAAGCCTTTAGAATAGTTTATTCCAGACTCACCAGCCAACTGGCTTGGTGTTAGACTGGCTAACCTTTTCTTTTCAGTAGTTTCCATTATAGAACCAACATGCTTTTTGATATGCAACTCTGGCACACCATCCGCACGCATGTTCTTCATTATCTCTTGTATTTTACTCATATTTATTATTTAGCCGGAAACGTAGACCAATTTGCGGGTTGGTTATATCTAGGGTTGTTTTCATAATCTACCTCTTGAACTTTTAAGTGTTGTCCAGGTATACCATACATGTTAAATAGTTTTTGTGCCATTGCGTTTGGATCTGACGGTAGCTCTGTATATTCTTGGTTTTCAGTATCACTATCAGGATCTCCTTCATACACTACAAAACCTTCTCCGTTAGGATTTTTTCTAACATACATACCTAAAGAACCAGCTTTTGAATTAGCACCTTTCAAACCATCAAGTCCGGCAAAGTCACTTTCTTTTAGATTTTGATTTATAGATAAAGAAGCTATGTCGTTTATTGCATTACCAGTAGTTTTAAGCCCTAACTCTTTTTCACTTAGCTTGTTCAAGCTGTCATACTTATAACCGTATTCTAAGTTAAGCTCTTGAATTCTAATTCTTTCTTTTTCTTCTGCTTCTGCTATTTTGGCTTTGTCAGAAGCATCTTTTTGTGCTTTACCCTCAGCGTGGTTTTTAGCAGACATTCTTTGATAATAATCAACAACAGTTTTTTTGTGGAGGTCAGCATTATAAAGACTTATTTCTTCGCCCGAAGCAGGATCTATTTTTTTTCTGTCTTTGTTTGTTAGAGCGTCAAATATCATTTTTCTATCGTTAGCATCGATGTTATCGTACCAATTACCCTTATCACCAGGCCCAGGCTCTAATCCAAAATTATTACTTGGGTCGTTTGCAGCTGCCATTATAGCCTCGTCTATTGGACCTCCTTCAGTCATTATATCGTTTTTCATAGAACCAAAGCCCATATCATCATGAGTAAAAGAGTGTATATTCTCATTGGTTATCATGTCGTTATATTTCTGTGTAGTCTTATTAGCATTATACTCTTTTCCGCTTAACCCGTCTTCCATCATTGTAACTCCATAGGCACTGCTAGCCTCCTTACCTTTAACATCAATTTGCTTGTCAAACATTTTAGTAATTTCTCCTTCTGTGTATTCTTTTGTTTTTTTGTTAGTATCACTTTCAGGTAGGTTTTCGTCATAATTTGGATTTGCTATTTCATATATAGCTTGACCTCCTTCCATAGGATCTCCATCGTATTTTAACGTATACTCACTAGCGTTTGGATTCATGTATATAGCCATGATGTTTTTTTCTTCATCGTTCAACGATCCGCTAAGCAAGCCGTTGTTGTAAGCTTCTTTGTTTCCTTCTCTTAATTCTTTTTGCGAGTTCATACGTTGGGTTTGAGCATTCATCTTAGCCATAACCTCTCTTTTACAACCTTCATCAGCAAAACCACAAGCATCATAATCCATTTTCAAACCTTCAACAGCGTTTTTAACCTCGTTGTAATGCTGCTCACTTAAGCTTTGACTAGAAGAGTTTACTAGCTCCATAGTATCATACAGCTTACCGTCCATATCAAGATTACGTTGTTTTTGAGCCGCAGTCTCAGCTTTTGTTTCAGCTAGTTGATCTTGCTGCATTTTTGTTGCAGCGTTAAATAACATGTCAGCGCCAGCGCCTCCAGCCTTTATACTTGCAGCAGCTCCGTAAGCTACTTGACCTGCTCCTTTTATTAAATTTTGATCACTTGCCATATATTATGATTTTTCGTTTCCTAAAAATGTTTTACCCGCCTCCATGTTTGCAGCTCCTTGAGATGCTGCTCCCATTGCTGCAGTACCTATTTGACCAACACCTTCCATAGCTTGTTGCTTAGCAGCTGCTCTAGCTGCATCAGCACCAGCTTTTCTTTGTTGCGACATGCCTAGCAGCGTACCTGTTTTATCCATTGTCATTTGCTGAGATGCTTGTTCACCTGCAGCTGTTAACTGTTGGTTCTTACTTGCTTCACCAGCTATTAGTTTTTGATTTTGTGCTTCTTGCATACCTATACTAGCCGAAGCTTTTTGAGATGCCATTTGACCTTGATTAGCCATAGCTTGTGCTAAACTAGCAATACCAGATCCACCAGCAGCACCTTGCATGCTTTGCATTATGTTAGCTTGATTTTGTTGGTTTTGTTGTGCTTCAAACTGTGCTTGTTGCTGATTAACAGTTATGTCTTCAAATTTATTTTCAAGGTTTGCATAAGCATTGCTAGTATCTAAGTTTTCATATGCAGCTTTGTTTTTCTCCATTTCTTGTTTAGCTTCGGCTTGTTCTTTTATTCTAGCTTTTCTACCTTGGTTAGCCATTATAATTTTAGATGCACCAGCTGCTACTCCTACAGCGGCTACTATTAAAAACGACATATGTTATTTTTTTTGATTAGTATATTCTTCATATTCTTTGTAATTTTTTGAAACTATTATAGCTTCTAATTCATCTATATCTTTTATGTTATCAGGATTTTTATGTATATTAACAAATATACTATCCTCATGAGCGTATATAACTCTTTTAGCACCAGGTTTAGATATTACATAACAAGGAGCTATAAAATCCTCGCTAGATGTTTCTGTAACTATGGTTAAAGAACCGGTTAAAAGAAACCATACATGTAAATGATTATGTATTGCGCCTACTACTAACGTATCTTTTTTCATGTTCATTTGTCTTACGTATATTTGATCTGCAAATGAATGTTTTAATGGAAACTCTTCACAACGTACAACGTTACCTTTGTCGCTAATTATGTTCTCATCATCTGTATTTTCTATTAGTAGTTTTTCAAACTCTAATATCTTGCTTCTTTCTATTAAGCTGTTAGACATATAATATAATTTAAGTATATATTATAGTTACACTTTTTATGGTTTATTTACTACTTTCATGTATGTCAGCACTAACAGCAAACAGCTCTGAAGGTACTGTAGCGTTGTTTCTAAAAGTTGTTTTGGCAAAATAACCTTTTAAACTAGATACATTTGCAGCCGCGTCTTTACTAAACAATATAAAATCACTAGTACCTGGGTTTGCAACTGTAGCAGCTATGTCAATGCTAACAAGATATGTAGATCTGTTTATAGCTATTATAGGTCCCATCTCAACTATACTAGCCTGTGTACATTCGTTAGCTGTTACAGGACAGTAATAAGCAGTGTCACCTATTTGAACTGACGTGTTAATTGGAACTGTGAATGTTAATACTAATGTTGGCATATTTTATTTGTTTAATTTTGTCCTACAACTAATGTTACTTCTGCTGTGTTGCTTTCTGTAAAACCAGTCTTTGTTAATTTATATGTAAACTCAACGTTTTGACTTTGAACATCACCAATTGTTAAAGCTACTGTTTGCCCGGTAACAGCTAAAGTACCTACACTAGGTTGTTGTACTATTACAACGGTACATCCACCACCATGTGTTATATCGTTTGCTGTTATGTCTATGCCCGTTGTTCTTCCTGCAGACACAGATATTACATCGTTATTTGCTTCAAGTGCTTGAGCGGTTGCTACAACATTTATTGTACCATTAACACCACTACCATCCGCAGCTGTACACGTAACTGTTCTTGTACCAGTAGTTGAAGCACTGTTTACCACAGCTGATTTAGTATCTGAAGAAGGTGTTATAGTAAAACCACTTCCACTAACAGCCCATGTTAAAGCAGGGTTTGTTGGATTTGCAGGTGTTACCACAGCGTTGACAGTTATACCGTCAGTAAGATTAAATGATGAAGAGGCTATAGGGTTTGTATTTAAAGTTATACTAGCAACAGGCGTGTTACCACCACTAACATCTATAAAATTGTTTAATGCTAAAGCCATGTTAACGTTAGAAGAACCCATTAATGACCTACTAGCTGTGCCAGCAAGAGTAAGAGTTGATGTACCACTACCAGTAACAGCTAATGCACTTAAACCTAGTTGTGTCCCTCCATTTGTTGCTGGGTCTGAATTACTCCAATCACCAGGCCATTGTGGTTGTCTAGTTATAGACAAATTACCTCCACCAACTTTAGTTATTGTCATTGACACTGGAAAAGTGTTGTTTGTAGGTCCAAATCTAAAGTTAGGTGCAAAACCTGTAAATGAAGAAGTTGTTGATGTAGCAAAAGAACTAGAAGAACTACCACTTAAAGTTATGCTTGGTGTTCCAGATATTTGATTATAAACAAAAGTTGCTGAAGGAGATCTTGAAGTAAACAACGATGATAGCGTTGTATTTGCACCAGCCGCAACAACTAAAGTATATGTTGTTGTTGTTCCGCTAGCAGGAAAAACTTGTGTCCAGTCGTACCTACCATTACTAGGCATAACAACATTAGTAATAGGACTTGCTAGTATAGTGGCATTTGAAGCGTTAACAAAAGTTACTGTAAACGTAGCACCTGCATCACCAACAAGAGATAAAGTTCTAGTCTCGCCAAGCGGATTTACATTGACGTCCCAACCAGAAGATGTTAA
>Ga0315322_10004396_pt1 | contig 10867 bp, 10 predicted proteins | sample M110021515metaG_FD_203461 | JGI IMG/M metagenome (GOLD analysis project Ga0315322, IMG submission 203461) | Ammonia-oxidizing marine archaeal communities from Monterey Bay, California, United States - M1 100m 21515 | ecosystem: Environmental > Aquatic > Marine > Intertidal zone | place: USA... | reverse complement strand
GGCTGCTTCATAACCATCTAAAACCCGATGCACTGCACCGTCTCCGATTGCGTGAACCGAAATCTGTAGTCCTAGCCGGTCAGCTTCGATCGCGGCAGAGCAGAACCGTTCGGCTGAATGCAGAGGGTTCCCTCTCCAACCCGGTCTGCTGGCATAATCTTCGATTAAAACAGCGGTAGAGCTGTCTATAACGCCATCCATGAACATTTTGATCCGGCCAGCACTTAGCCAGTCGCTGTTGAATTCCTTTGCCAGATCCGATGCCATGACAAGAGTTTCAATGGGCTTTGACGGGGTTAAATGGAAAGGAATTTCAGTGCGGCAGCGTAGTTCGCCTTCAGCTTGGATATCGTTCAATAGATCTAGCTGGTAACGATTTCCGTCCATGTTATGTAACGACGTAAAGCCGAAAGAGGCACAGTATTTCAACCCCTCCTTTAAAACATCAATATCTTCACGACGCTGCTCTTCGGTAGGAGGTACCACCGGTTCAATGCCCGACAATCCAAGATTTTCACGGCCGCCCGATGACCGCAACATCATGACCGGATCGAACGCCGCATGTTCGCGCAATTCTCCAGTGGCTAATCCGTCATCTCCCATTACCACCTCATTGCCGGGCGGGACATCTAGCCCATTGAGCAAACCGGATCTTTCTAGGGCGATGGTGTTGGCCCAAGCCGTATGGTGATCGGTGGCAATCAAGATGAGAGGGCGATCATCCAGAGCTTTATCCAGCATCTGCCGGGTTGTACTGATGCCATCACCAAAAAGGTTATAGTCAGCTGCTTTACAGATCAAAAGCGCTTCCTCGGGGTTAGCAAGGGCATAGGTTTGCACTTTGTCCCGAAGAGCAGGTAACCCCTTAACATTATCAAGCTGCAATAGGCGCATCCCAAATGCACCAGCAAACAAATGAAGGTGCGCTTCGACCATGCCCGGCATAACCGTCGCCTCTTGAGCGTCGATTATCTTTGCACCCGCTGCAGCCAACCCTAGAATATCTGCGTTCGAACCCACTGCCAGTATGTGCTCCCTGGACACTGCAATGGCTTCGGCAGTTGGCCTGTCAGGGTCCATGGTTAGTACGCTACCATTTAAAATGATGAGGCTGGCTTGAACCATTAAAAGGTTTCCGGGTTTTTGAGGGGCGAATGCGCCGCAAATTCATCATCAAATAGTAAGGATACAAGTGTGTTGGCAGTTTGTCTTAGCTCTGCCTCATGTGCGTCGTCGGTCATGAAATCATTCTTGATGAAAGCCATATAATGGGAATTCCACAAGTCAAAAAAGAGCCGCGAAAGAAACTCGAGGTCAGAATCCTGACCATTTCGTAGTTTGATATCGTAGTTGTCTAGAAAGAGTGAAATTAGTTTTCTTAGCTCATTATCGGTATAATTAAACTGCTTGCCAAACTCAGAACTTGGACGGCGGATAAAAGTTGCTTCTGCATAGCGCCATACCCGCTTACTAGCGATCTGAAGCGTATTTCTGGATAGGCTGGTGAAAAAATCGCCCAGAACTTTATTAAACTGGCAATTGGTTTTTCTTTCGTGTTGCGAGAGCTGATCACGTTCGCGTGCGGAACCTTCAAAAATCAATGCATACAGAATATTTTCTTTTGATTTAAAATAGTTAAAAACAGTCGGAGGTGACACGTCCGCCTCCACTGCAATCGCCGTCATCGTGGTTGCGTCAACGCCATCGCGAGCAAAAAGCTGCGCTGCACATTGGAGGATTTCCAGACGTCGTCGGGCCTTTTTGCGGTCACGCAGGCCAGTGACCTGAGGTTCTGCATTGGTTGTATTGTCAGCAATGAAGGGCAAAGTGTCAATCCGATTAAAATTTCTTTAGCGTACTATAAAATTTTTATTGACTTAAGTAATTTTGTCAATTGAAATGTAGTCATTAAGGTTCCAAAAAGTATGTTGGGTGCTCTAAAGCATGATTGAAATTGAAAAGGCCACCAAGGTTTTTGGTACTGGCGATACCGCTTTCATGGCATTAAGCAATGTGGATGTAACTATTGCTGCGAACGAATTCTTCACACTACTTGGGCCTTCGGGTTGTGGAAAAACCACCCTTCTGCGATTGATCGCAGGTTTTGAACCACCAACAATGGGGTCTATTAGTTTGGCTGGCAAGGACATTTCGCGCCTCCCTCCTAGCCAGCGTCCAGTGAATACGGTTTTTCAGAATTACGCCCTTTTTCCGCATATGAGCGTGGCCCAGAACATCGCTTTTGGCCTTGAGATGCTTAAGAAACCCAAGGCTGAAATACGAAGTACAGTCGACGAAATGCTTCGTCTTGTTCAGATGGAAGAGCTGAAAAACCGGCGCACTAGTGAAATCTCAGGTGGTCAGCAACAGAGAGTGGCTCTTGCAAGGGCATTGGCACCGCATCCCGAGGTATTATTACTGGATGAGCCACTTAGCGCACTTGATTTCAAGTTGCGCAAGGAAATGCAAATCGAGTTGAAGAGACTGCAAAATGAAACCGGTATCACCTTTGTTTTTGTTACTCATGATCAAGAAGAAGCGCTGACAATGTCAGACCGAATCGCTGTGATGAATGCGGGTAAAATACTTCAGGTAGGCTCTCCGCGCGACATCTATGAAAGACCTTCAGAACGGTTTGTAGCGAATTTCGTTGGAGAGTCGAACTTTCTAAATGCCGAACTCTCCGGGAGTGAGGTAACCTTGGCAGTTGGTGGACGGTTCGCTGTCAGCGCGCCTAATGGCGTGGAGGATGGTAAAGTGAGCGTGCTCGTTCGGCCGGAACATATAAGTGTCCGCGCGGGCGGCTCTGGCGAAAACGAACTGACTGCAACCATCGAGACCATCGTCTATTCCGGCGAAAGCACTTCAATCCATTTGCGACTAGCCAACGGTGAGGCGATCCGTGCCCGCATGGCTAACGAACCGCAGGGCGCAGGTGGTCTTCCTGCTGAGGGCGGACAGGTAGCGGTCATTATCGCACCTTGTGCAATTACAGTGCTTCGGGATTGAACCATGGTAGAATACCAAACATACGCACCCGGAGAGCTTGAGGCGGAGGCCCGCGCCAGCGATTATAAAAGTCGTTGGCTTTTGTCGCTGCCAGCTATTTTAATTATTATCTTTGCCGCTGCTGGGCCACTTATGGTTATGGTGGTCTATTCCTTCCTCGCCCCTGGGGATTATGGCAATGTCAAATGGGAATTTTCGCTCGAAGGTTGGATGAACACGGTTATCCAACGCGATATTTTCGACGATACACTGGTGTGGGCGGACGCACATTTATCAATCTTTTGGCGTTCGCTTTCCCTGTCATTGTTGACCACGGTAGCAACGCTTGTTTTTGGTCTTCCAACAGCTTGGTATATTGCCACTCAGCCTTCGGGCAAGCGCGAACTACTGCTCTACCTTGTGACGGTTCCGTTTTGGGCCAACCTGTTAGTTCGCACCATTGCGATACAAGAACTTATTCGAACAGAAGGGGTGATTAATCTGGTGCTTTTGAAAGTTGGTTTTATCAATGAGCCAATCCAGATGATGTTCACTAATTTTGCCATTGGCTTTGGTATGACCTATGTCTACCTGCCGTTAATGGTCCTGCCAATCTATGCTGCGGTTGACAAACTTGATTTTCGCCTTGTTGAAGCTGCGCATGATCTTTATGCGAGCCGCTGGACTGCGTTCCGGCGGGTTATCCTACCGCTGATTAAGCCTGGCATTATCGCAGGTTCGATCCTTGTTTTCATCCCGTCGCTAGGTGCTTATGTGACGCCGAGGGTATTGGGAGGCGGAAAGAACCTGATGTTCGGCAATCTGATCGAGTTACAATTCGGGCAGGGCCGAAATTGGCCATTGGGAGCGGCTTTGTCGCTGATGCTGATGGCGGCAGTGATGGTGGCGCTGATTTGGTATGTCCGTGTCACTTCAAGGGAGCAGGCTGATGGCTGATTTCCTAAAGCCCTCAAATGGCTACTCAGTTCGAACCTTGCCAGGTTTTGCTGTACTGGCAGTTTTCACCATTTTTGTGCTCTACGCACCGATCATGATCCTTGTGGCTTATTCTTTTAACTATGGCACTTCGCTGGCTATTTGGGAGGGATTTAGCCTACGCTGGTACAAGCAGGCAGCCGGCAACCAAGCAGTGCAAGATGCTGCTATACGCTCGCTTTTTCTGGCGGTCACAGCCGCCACCGTAGCGACCATAGCCGCCACTATGGCGGCTATTGCCACCACTCGGACAAGGCGATTTCCCGGTCGCACCATGATTTATGCTTTGATCAATCAGCCCCTAATGGTTCCGGAGATCGTCACCGCTGTGGCTCTTCTGATAGTATTTGCAGCCATCAAAGTCTGGACTGGCCATACATCAATGATCTACCTGATTGTCGCACATACGGCATTTTGCATACCTTTTGCTTATTTGCCAATCCGCGCTCGGCTAGAAACAATGGATATGTCTCTTGAAACTGCGGCACGGGATCTTTACGCCTCGCGCTGGCTAGTTTTCCGCCGGGTGACACTGCCTTTAATGTGGCCTGGTATTGTTGCGGGACTGATGTTGGCCTTTGTTATTTCACTCGATGACGTTGTGATCACCGAGTTCGTTAAATCTGCTGGCCAGGAAACATTGCCTACCTTCATGTTGGGGCAGTTGCGCCGTGTCGTAACGCCCGAGGTTAACGCAATTTCAAGTGTCATTCTATTCGCTGGGGCCATTCTTGTGGCTCTGTTTTTTCGCCTGACTAATCGGCGCGGATAACCGGAACAACTGGGCCAAAAGAGCTTGGGGTACATAATTAACTTTTAACAAGGAGAAAAGATGATGAAACAAATTATAGCAACGGCTTCTACTCTTGCTCTGATGGCATTTGGTGCAAATGCGAATGAGCTAAATATCTATAACTGGGGGAATTACACCAATCCCAAGCTGATCGAAAATTTTGAAGCTGAGACTGGCATCAAGGTTACGATCACTGATTATGACAGCAACGACACAGCGCTTGCTAAGGTCAAGGCTGGGGGACACGGATTTGATATAGTTGTGCCTTCAAATGGATATATTCCGATCTGGGTTAGCGAAGGCCTTCTTCTGGAAAGTCGCCCCGATAAGATGTCAAATTTCAAGAATGTCGACCCCGTCTGGGTCAATGTCGACTGGGATCCAGGCCGTCATTATACCGTGCCTTGGCAGTGGGGCTCCGTTGGAGTGGTGGTCAATACCAAGTATTATGATGGTGATATCGATACCTCGTCGATCTTCCTTGATCCACCAGAAGAATTACGCGGAAAAATCAACGTTGTTCCGGAAATGGGTGACGTCATGTCACTAGCTATAATGTATCACGGTGGTGACGTTTGCACTGGTGACAAAGAGATTCTAAAGAAAGTGCGCGACACGCTGGTTGAGGCCAAGCAGCATTGGCTGGGCATGGATTACGGAAATCTTGAGAAGTTCGCCAAGGAAGATCTCTGGGCTGGCGTGAACTGGAATGGCTCAACATTTCGTATGCGTTTGCAAAACGAAAACATTCGCTATGGCTATCCTAAAGAGGGCTTCACATTATGGATGGACTCTGTGGCCGTTCTGGCTGACGCTAAGAATGTTGATGAAGCCAAGGCTTTCCAGAATTTCGTCATGGACCCACAAAATGCAGCGTTGATTTCTGAGTTTGCACGGTATGCCAACGGAATTATGGGATCTGATGCATATATGCCAGAAGATATGAAAACGGCGAGAGAAATTATAATTCCCGAAGAGCTGAAGGACAAGGGTGTGTTCACTACCGCCTGCCCCCCCGATGTCCAGAAAATATATACTCGTATTTGGACTGATCTTCAGAAATGAGCATGTCGTGAAAAAGATCTAGGGCGGCCTCGAAAGGAGCCGCTCTTTATTTACCTAATATGTTAGGCTTTTCCTAATGAATAGTGAGAAAACCAGGTATTCAGAAGAATCTGCTCTTCACTTATACTAGGTTGTGATTTCTTAAAAATTGGTGACAGTATGTCTCGCAGTTACAAAAACTCAGAACCTTTACTTCCGATCATGCAAGGGTCACCACCGCCCACAAAATGGCAGTTACCTCTACGTGATTGGGACAGGGCGCCATGGAACAGGTGGACTTTCCAAAACATCCGTACGTGTGTGCCAACAGAAGAAATCGCATGTGGTGAAACAGCACTTCAATGGGAAATTGCCCTTCAAGATTTGACAAAAGTAGATTTTACAAGCTTCGGTGGAACTTTGATGAATGTAGCTGATTTCCTAGACGGCTACATCGATGGCTTTTTAGTCGCTCATCGAGGACATATCATTCACGAAAGCTATCACAATGGCATGACGCGTCAAACACTGCATCTGGCTATGTCGGTATCGAAATCGATCACTTCTACAATCGCTGGCATTCTAATTGAACAGGAAAAAATTGACCCGGCTGAACTCGTCACAACTTATGTACCTGAACTGTCAACCACTGGCTGGGAGGGAGCTACACTGCAGCAGGTTCTCGATATGACTACTGGGGTGTCGTTTGAAGAAGACTACGATGATCCTGATTGTGACATTGCTCGATTGGAGGTTGCTGCAGCTTGGAAACCTAGACCTGAGGGGATCGACACTTTAGATTGGCCTGATACGACATGGGATTTAATTATGGCTCTGAAAGAATGCGATGCCGTTCACGGAGAGCGATTTCATTACCGTTCCATTGAAACTGATCTTCTGGGGATTTTGATCTCACGTGTTGCTGGTCAAACACTGGCACAGGCGATCTCTGAAAATTTATGGCGACCCATGGGGGCAGAAACTACTGCTAATATTACTGTGGACTGGCAGGGTACGGCGCTTGCGGACGGTGGTATAAGCGCCACGCTACGGGATTTTGCCCGGTTCGGGCAAACTCTTTTGGATGATGGTCGGGCTGGCAACCGCCAAGTCATACCAAAGGCATGGATTGACGATATCCGCAGCGGTGATCATGGTCGGTTCGACAATAAGAGCCGTGAATTCATGCCCAATGGCCTTTACCGAAACATGTTCTGGATCCGAGACGAGACACAGCCAACACACATGTCATTGGGTATTTATGGACAATTCATCTATGTCGCACCTGAGCAGGATCTTGTTGTCGTTTGCCTGTCGACCTGGCCAGATGCTCTTAGTGAGGAAGGCCATTCCAATACCATCCGCGCAATCGATGCAATTGCTTTGGAAATCTGCTGAAAGGAACTTTCTGATGTCTGAACTCCTTTACTTGACCGCAAGCGAAGCGCTAACCGGGTTTGCTGACAAATCTTTGTCCCCAGTCGAGTTTCTGGATGCCCAGATTTCGCGCGCCGAAGAAACTAAAAAAACTATCAACGCCTTTACTTATACTCATTTTGAGGAAGCTCGCGAAGCAGCGCAAGCCTCGGAGGCGCGCTGGGCTCGGGGTGTACCGGTCGGTTGTCTTGATGGCCTGCCTGTGGCGATTAAAGATGAAAGCCACATTGCCGGCAAGCCAACCTCCAATGGATCCCTGATCATGAAGGATTTTGTAGCCGAGCACACCTCACCGATGAACCAGCCTATCTTGGCCGAAGGAGCGATTGTCCACGCTCGAACTGCCACGCCAGAATTTTCATGCGCCGGATTTACCTGGTCCCGCCTTTGGGGAATTACAAGTAATCCTTGGAACCCTGAATTCACTCCAGGTGGATCTTCGGGTGGATCAGCCGCTGCCCTTGCGTTAGGCACAGCCTCTTTAGCGACGGGATCTGATATTGGCGGTTCAATACGTATTCCGGCTTCCTGCTGTGGCTTGGTTGGATACAAACCACCATATGGTCGCAATCCGGACGATATCCCGTTCAATCTTGATTTCTATTGTCACACTGGCCCGCTGGCTCGCTCGGTAGATGATGCCATACTCCTTCAGAATGTGATGTCAGGCCAACATCCCTGGGATATCTCGACACTTCCCAAAATAGTTCTTCCAACCGAATACCCGGATATCAGAGGTTGGAAGATCGCGCTCTCGATGGATTTAGGTAGTTTCACGATTTCAGACGAAGTCCGCAAAAATACTCTGGCTGCAGCTGACACTTTCCGCGCATTGGGGGCATCGGTGGAGGAGGTCGAGATAGGCTGGGGGCCTGAAGTACCTGAAGCTTGCCTGAAATACCTCACCCATCTGTTCGGAGGAGCGCTCTCGCAAGAGCTTGCGGACCATGCAGAGGACATGACCAGTTACTGTAGAACCTTTGCTGAAAATTCACTTTCATCTACGGCACAGGAGTTTGTCGCATCTCTACAGGTGGCTGGCGAAGCCTATTTGAAGCTCGGCCCTTTGCTCCAGGACTATGACTGCATGATCTGCCCAACCAATGCCATACCAGCGGTTCGTGCAGATTTTGATCAGTCCAAGGAAACCTTAAGGATCAAGGGGGTTGAAGTAAGTCCAGAGCTAGGATGGGTGTTGACAACGCCGTTTAATATGATGAGCCGCTGCCCTGTGCTTTCAGTGCCTTCTGGCTTTAGTGAAAGTGGAGTACCTACAGGCTTACAAATCGTTGCCCCGACCTATCGGGATGAGGTGGCATTCCAAGTAGCCAAAGCATTTGAAACCGCAACTGGCGGTTGGTTTCGCACTGATGAGACCCGTCCGAAACTGGGGGTGTAATCCAATTCCAATTCGGTTGTGTAATCTGCGGCAGGCGAAATCCATGTCAAGGCTTTATAGATGTTTGGTTGAGTGCGCCATTAGAGCGATGAAAAAACAAATATAAGACAAGCTGGGAAGGCCTCGAAAAATGAAAGTAATCTATACGGAAGCGCATAGGAAAAGAGCTTCCAAGACCGAGCTCTACGGCGGTGAATTGGTCCGCCCTTTTGAATGTCCTGAAAGAATGGATTATATCCTTGGCCGCTTCAGGGAAACGGAATTTGGTAAGATCATAGCACCCCATGAGGTTCAATCAGACGCGTTGGCAAAAATCCATGATAAAGGCTATTTGTCATTTTTGAAATCTGCTTGGAATGACTGGAAATCGGAGGGTTTCAAAGGTGAGGCAATTGTTACTGTGTGGCCGTCACGCTCGATGCCTTCAACTCACATCCCAGATTTCATTGAGGGTAAGATTGGATATTACTGCCTGGCTGCTGAAACCTCCATCAGCAATGGAACCGCAGAAGCTGCCTGGGCATCCCTCGATGTTGCATTGAGCGGTGCAGAGCATGTTTTGGCAGGTGATGGTGCAGCCTTTTCACTTTGTCGCCCACCAGGGCACCATGCTTCACGTGATCAATATGGTGGTTATTGCTTTATCAATAATGCAGCAGTGGCAGCGCAGCATATGCGCGACAGCGGACTGGATAAGGTTGCCGTGCTTGATATAGATTTCCATCACGGTAACGGAACGCAGGCTATCTTTTATAGTCGCTCCGATGTTCTATTTCTATCGCTGCATGGTGATCCGATGGCTGCATTTCCTCATTTTCTTGGGCATTCAGACGAGATAGGTGACGGGGAAGGCGAGGGTTTCAATTTCAATTACCCAATGCCAGTAGGGACGTCTTTTTCCAAATGGAGTACGGCGCTGGATTCCGCACTTCAACACATATCAAACTTTGGTGCTGATGCAGTTGTTGTTTCGCTTGGTGTCGACACATTTGAAAAGGATCCAATCAGCTTCTTCAAACTGGCCAGCAATGATTTCATCACTATGGGCGAACGTATTTCTATGTTGGACATGCCAACATTATTTGTAATGGAGGGAGGCTACGCTGTCGAGGAAATCGGAATTAATACTGTCAATGTGTTGATGGGATTTGATGGAACAAAGGCATGAGACCACTCGTCCCTGAAACCTTATTAGAGAAACCAAAAATTAGGGTCCTCTCAGACTAATCAGCCCAAACATCCAGCCATCTTTGCTCTTTCCACTGGACTTCTCTTGCTCCGCAAGCCTGTGTGTAGCTGTGCCCGAATACCGTCGGGCTCTGCTCGGTACGAGCGATTGGTACGGAGTAGAGTATGAGACTTGATCTGGATGGTTTGGCGGCTGTGTCCTTCCCCCCTAAATTAGTGCCACGAATTTGTTAAAACTCTCTTAAGGAGGAATTGGAATGGCACGAAAGAGGTACAATGAAGAAGACATTCTGAGATTACTGCGTGAGATTGAAGTTCATCTTCATGGAGGTATAGATGTTGTGAGTGCTTGCCGCACCCCGATTGGGGGAGTAGATTTCATAACTTAGCGAAAAAAGCGTCACTCACCCGTTTTCTACGGAAAACATATAAAAGTTTATATAATTCAATATCTTATGTTTTTTGCTATGCTGCAGTTAAATGCTCCCCCATCTCCCCCATCTCCCCCATTTTTGCAGTGCAAGGGGGGGCAAAGCGGCTACTACCCCATTTTACGAACGTACCGCGCCTGGTCGCGCCGCGCTTTGTCTTTGTACACGCCATCTTTCTGAAACCCTATTTTCTTCAATACAAGACGCATTCGGCGTTGATCACTTTGGGTCATTCGATCGGCTGTGATAAATAACGCTCCATTTAGCGCATCTCTTACAGTTGTATCTTCGATACTATTGCTATCTGCCCACTGTTTGACGTCTTGCTCCCAAGCATCGTTTTCAAATCGCAGTTGGTTTTGTTTCTCTGCAAAACCCTGCATTTTCGGATCGAGCCACCATTGCATACCCTGTTTGGGCTCTGTCAGAATAAACCACCTTGCCCGACAGCATCGTGGAAATTAACTTCTGTGACATGCCCAATCCTGTATCCTTTCGCTACTTCAAAACCAGTCCAGAGATCATCCAACTTGCGGTGATGCTGTATGTGAGATTTCCACTCTCACTGAGAAATGTAGAAGATCTTCTGCA
>Ga0315322_10004395_pt1 | contig 10868 bp, 9 predicted proteins | sample M110021515metaG_FD_203461 | JGI IMG/M metagenome (GOLD analysis project Ga0315322, IMG submission 203461) | Ammonia-oxidizing marine archaeal communities from Monterey Bay, California, United States - M1 100m 21515 | ecosystem: Environmental > Aquatic > Marine > Intertidal zone | place: USA... | reverse complement strand
GTCTCAAAATATTAATAATACTATAGATATGTTTAAAAATCAAACATATGAGAATTTTGATCTTTTAATTATTAATGATGGAAGTAATACATTTCATACCAAACAATTAAGAAAATTAAAAGAAAGATATAAAAATAGTAAAAATATTATTTTCCATGAAAATGAAAAAAATTTAAAAATTGCTAAAACATTAAATAAAGGTATTAAATTTTTTTTAAAAAATAAGTATAAATATTTAACTTGGGTATCAGATGATAATTTATATTACAATAATTATCTAGAAGAACTTATAAAACCTAAAGAAGATTTTACATATAGTAATTTTTTATTTGATGATAAAATTCTGGGTTTTAAAAATATTAATAATAATAAATATAACAGCATTGATGATTTTATAAAAAGTTATAGGGGATGTGCTAGTTTTATGTGGTCTAAGAATGCCATACTTAAGATAGGGTATTACAGTGAGGATTTAGAAGGAGGGGAAGATTATGAATATTTATTAAGGACATTTCATAATATTGGTAATATTCAACATGTAGATAAATGTTTAATGACATATATTAGAGATGGAGATTGTGGGTATGTTAAAAAAAAACAAAAGTTATTAGATATTAAAGAAATAATTAATAGTAATTATTTATCTAATTTAATATAATATTGTTAGAGTTTTAGTTTAGAGTTTCAATTAATTTTAAATCTAAAATATCTTTTTCTCTGTTATGTTTCTTTTTTTTATCGATTAACATTTGTTTTTTACATATTTTAAAACCATTAGGTAAAGTATAGTTATAAGTTGAATTTTTAATAAAATCATCATCTTTTATTTCTGGATGCCAATTGCAACTTACAATCTCAATGTATTTACCACAACTTTTATTAATTTTTGGTAATTTTAATCTATTGCGTTCATTAGTAGTTATGATAAAGTCTATATCATTTGATTTTCTTAAATTTAATTTTGAAAGTAAGTGACTTCCAACTATACAAATATTATTTTTACTAATATTATTTGCAATACAAAATAAATTTAATTCCCATTCTTTGTAAGAATAACATTTATAATTATTTAATAACCACTCATAATGCGATTTAAAGAGTGCACACAATTTTTCTGACTTAATTAATGAAATATCTTCATAATGATTTTTAAATGCTATATCATAAAGGTTTTGTGAACCTGTTAATGTAATATTATTATCAATTAAAATAACCTTATAATGAAACAATTTTGTATCAATTATTTTAACATCAATATTATTTAAATATAGATATTCAACAGCATTTAAATTATTAAACGCTTTTTTATCTCTTTCAAAACTTCTTTTATCTAACAGTATTTTAATATTTATAATTTTAGATTTTTCAATTAATTTATCTATAATAATTTTACTTGTAAGCCAAAAATGCATAATTATAATAGATTTCTTTGCTGATTCTATGTAAAACAAAAATTTTTCCATCAAATTGGTATACTTTGAATACCAAACTCTTTGCACTATATTGTTCTCTTCATAAAATTCTTTGTTAGTTATTTTTATATTTTCAATATATGATTTAAAAATATTTTTATGATAGTCTATTAAATTTTTTTGATTTTCAAACTTTAAAATATATTCTGTATCGTAACCATTTACTGAATTAACATGTAAGTTTGATGACCCATATATTATAATATTATTATCAATTAACATATGTTTATGGTGAAATAAATTATCTTTTATAAATGTTATATTACATTTTTTGTTTAATAATTTTTTAAGATTTTTATTCATTAGAAAATCAACAATAATATTAATATTTATATTTTTAGTTGCTAAATTGTTTATTTCATTTATTATATCACTATCATCTATTCTATACATCATTATATATATTTCTTTTTCAACATTTCTAAATATATTAATTAGTTTTGATTTAAAATCTTTATCAGAAAAAAATATTTTCATATATATATATATATATATTTATGAAAATTTTTGTTGATATTGATGATACGATATGTTATTATGAAAAATTTAACAATACAGATAAAAAAGATTATTCAAATGCAAAACCATACAAGGATAGAATTAATAAAATAAATAAACTATATAATAAAGGAAATGAAATAATTTACTGGACGGCTAGAGGATCAGTAACACAAAAAATATGGTTTAATATAACATATCAACAATTAAAGGATTGGGGATGTCTCTTTCATGAATTACGAATGGGTAAACCTGCATATGATTTATTTATAGATGATAAAAATATAAATTCAGATACTTACTTTAATGATTTGTAAAATAATTATAACTAAATTTAAAATAAGTTAATTATAATTATTACATTAAATTTTATTTTTTATTAAATTTTCTTTGTAATATGATTCTGATAATTTAAATTCCCATTCATAATCAATGTCAAAACATTCAAATTCTTCCATTTCAAAAAGAACCGGATCATTTTTTTTTTGAAATGTTCCCATAAATATATTATTTTTAATTGAATCTATTTTACTTGCGTATAATGAGTGTGCTGCTTCATATGTAACTTCAACTGCTTTAGTATTTAAAATAGTTTGATCTTTTGGCCAAGGTGTTACCATAATACCTTCTTTGTTCCAGAAATAATTTTTTTTCTTAATAACTCCAAATAGTCCATCATCCTCTATATTTATAAATTTATTAACAAAATTATCAATAGTTTCAGTAGTTAAAAACGGTTGACACGAGTTGATAAGTATTACATATTTATAATTTAATTTATCATGCCATTCATAAATACTTTGCAAAGAGTTATCATTATTAGCCGAATTATATGATCTATTAAAAATATTTATATCATATTTTTTTGCAATTTCTTTTAGTTCTTCTTCATATAAAGATGCATAAATGTTTTTTTTAGGAATAATAGTTGATTTAAGTAATTTTTTAAAACATATGTCTAAAAGGGTTGTATCTCCAAAATTTCTTACCATTTTTTTTGGAACTCTTTGTGAATTTAACCTTGCACTTACAATAAATAAAATATCATCTAATTGTTTGGATTTTTTAACTGTATTAATCATTATAAAAAATAATATTATTTTATTTTTTTAAAATAATTTTATTTTAAATAATCTTCTAATATTTTAATTTCATTTTCTAATATTTTAATTTCATTTAAATTAAATCGTTCTTTAAACCAGTTAATATCATAGTTACAATATGTTTTTTCTGGATTAATTATTAAATCGAATGGAATAAATATTTTTTTTTTTAAATAACAATATGACAATCTATGAGAACCATCTGACAATATAAAATTATTTACACATTTAATTTTTGATAAATTATCATATTTTATTGATAATGATTTGATTAGTTCTTTAAATATTTCACAATTTTGTTTATTTTCACAATTTAAGTATATTGCTCTTAATTCTTGCATTTTTTTATAAAGAGAAAAATCATATTTATTATCATCTAAATATTTTTTTATTGAATATGCACGAACTAACATATCAATTCTTGTAAATTTTCCATTAGGAAATACATCATTATATTGAAATTTTAATAAAGTCTTTAAATTAATAAACTGATTTATTTTATATTGGTTATATGATTTCATAATTTTTGCTATATCTTTTGCTTGTTGAGGATTATCACTAGTATGAATAATTATATCATGTATATAATTTTTTACATATTTTTTGTAATTATTTCTTACATTTTTTTTTGTATTTTCTACATCAATACAAATTTTTGTACAATATTTTTTTTTGGTACGATATGTTGGATTATTAACATCAAATAAAAAATAAATAAATTTATTATTATAGGGTTCCATATATTTTAGTTTTACATTTTTTACTTTATCAGGATCAATATCATCAGTAGTATAAATTTTTAATATCGCCTTTTCATAAATATCAGGATTGTTATTAAAATCGTAAATGTAAAACTGTTTAACATTATAATCACGGTTTATTTCTTCTAATATATTATAATAGTGATCAAAAATAGGGCTCCATATAAATCCACAAAACATTTTTATTATAAATAAATATTTAATATAATAAAAATTTAATTATTCTAAACACCTCTTAATGATTTTCTTTTGCTTAATTCACCTTCAAATAAAATTCTTTCTCCAGAAGGATGTTGTATTGAACCCTCAATTGCTTTAATACTAGACATCATATGAAATAATCCTGCTGGTTCAATAGATGACTTTTGATCACTACCCCACATTTTTCGGCTTAAAGTAATATGTCTTTCAACCCAAGTTGCACCTAATACAACGGCAGCATATGTTGTAGGTAAAGAATATTCGTGACCACTATATCCTATTTCTTTATCTGGATATTTCTTCCCTAAATGTTCAATATATCTTAAATTTAATTCATTGGTTGGACAAGGATATGTTGAATTACTGTGCATAATTACATCTGGATTGCAACATTTAACACAATCTATTATCTCTTGTTCAGTACTCATACCAGTAGAAATAATTAGAGTTTTGAAATTATCTCTAGCATATTTACACAATTCTAAATCTGTAATTAAAGCAGAAGGTATCTTTCCAATATCAGTAATATCTTTCATTACATCTACACTATCTGTATCCCAAACAGATGCAAAAAAATTTGTTCCTAAACTTTCTGCGTAGTTATATAATTCTATCATTTGTTCCTTGCTAAATTCTATTTTATGTTTATACTCCAAATAAGTCATATCTCCCCATGGTGTTGATTTTGGTTTAGATTTTTGATGTTCTGGTACACATACATCTGGGTTTCTTTTTTGTACCTTTACATATTGACATCCTGCTATAGATGCCAATGATATCAATTGTTTTGCAATATTAATATCTCCATTATGATTAATTCCTATTTCAGCAATTACCTTCGTTTCCATTTATATATTATTATAATATATTTTTTTTTAAATGAAGGACTAAATTATTATATATTTTTACACTCGATCCTTTCACCTACATAAATATTTTGATTTAATTCTTCTATGTTAAATAATTTAAATATTTTTTTAAAATGAATTTCTAAATGAATAGTATTGTCTTTTACATACTTAAGAAATTCTTCATTTTTTTTATCTATTTGTTTCTCTAATAATTTTAAGTAACTTTTTTTGTTAAAAAAATCCGGTAATAATTTGTTTGAAATATTAATGTAATCTAATCTATAATCACAGTATAAATAATTTGTTGTTACTTTATGTTTTAAGATATTTGTTAGTAGATTTATACGACTTATTTTAAAATCAGGTCTAATATTTATAAATTTAAAATAGTTATTTGTGTTGATTTCATTTGACAACCTTGTAAATCTTTTATAATAATTTGAATGAAAAAAATCTGGCAGAAAATGTACACTGTGTCCCTGCACTTCCGTTCCGTCATTGTATTTTTTCGATCCGTTTTCTTTTATTTTAAAATCAATATGTTTAATATTTGATTTTCCGACTATTTTTTCAAATAAATTTTTAATATAATTTGTATCAAGAAATACACTAAACCAAAACAATTTTTTATTAAATAAATGATTATGTATACTTTCTTTATTAAATTTTAAATTATGTATATTATTTAATTTGTCAATACCATTTTCAACCTCCTCTTTATCATAACTTTTTAAAACAATTTCATTCGCTACGCTTATAAAAACATCATATTTTATATTATTTTTATTTAAATAATCATATAATAATTTATGAGAATAAACTGATAAATCTGATAAGTTCCACCCTCCAGTGTATGTAATGCATACTTTTTTATTTATATTCATATTTATATTTATTTTATAATAAAATTATTAGAAAAATTATAAATAATAATTATTTATCTAATTTAAATTAATTTTAATTCTCTTAAATATTGTTTAAGTTGATCTTTATTTAATGGATTGATAGTGCTATTGTAATCTTTAACATCATTATTTACCATTAAATTTTTGTAAGGTGGTTTGATATACATATAACCATCCGGTCCAAATTCTAATCTCATAGATTGAGTTTCATTTATTAAACTTTCTAAAAGTTTTTCACCTGGTCTTAATTTACCATCTATAATTGGTTTATTGTATATTTCTGAAAATATTTCTAACATATCGATAATTTTACAAGATATTAATTTTGGGATAACTATATCCCCATTTCCTGCAAATAATATTGCATGTTCTACTAGTTTTACACTTTGTTCTAAAGTCATTACAAATCGAGTCATTCTTCTATCTGTTATTTTATAATTTTTAAATTCAGAATTTTTACCTATTTTATGAAGTAAAGGTATAATACTTCCTCTAGAGTTTAAAACATTTCCATATCTAACACAAACAAATTTTATATTTTTAATATATTTTGATTTTTCAATCATTAAACATTCTGATAATGATTTTGTCATTCCATATAAGTTAACTGGACTACATGCTTTATCAGTACTTACAAAACAAACTTCTTTAAGATTATGTAATCGATCTTGGTGTGTTTCTATACAATTTAATACAGTTTGTGTTCCTAATAGATTTGTATTTAAACATTCATTACTTTCATATTCTGCTTTATCAATATGTTTCATTGCTGCAGCCATAATAATTATATCAAAATTATAACGTAGTAATGTTTGTTTAATTTTTTCAGGATCATTAATATTCCCTATAATAAAATTTAAGTTTTTATGATGGTTAAAATCTATAGACATTGACCAGTGTTTGCATTCATCGCGTGAATAAAGATACAACTCATTGTTATTTAAATATGTTTTAGTTAATTTATTTCCTAAAGATCCTGTTCCTCCTATAATAAGAATTTTTTTATTTGCTATCATATAATATAAATTTTATTATTTTTTTTTTACAAAAAAAATAAATGTAAATTTGAAATCATATATTAATAAAAATATATTTACTTAATTTAATGTTACCTGTTGAAATAATTATAAAAATATTTAGTTATAATGAAAAAATTAAGTGTTACAGGTGTAATAGACGTATTTTTACATTACATAAAAGGTTATATTTTAATAATAAATTTTTTTGCTCGGCTGAATGCATTGAATATAAACATTATTAATTAAAATATTTAATGAAATTCACCAAAATCGCTATTTGATAATGTTATAGTTGATTTGTTGAATGTTATATCTTTTTCTTTATGATAAGGATGCCAATTACATTTATGAAAAAATTCCTGCCAGTAATTGTATGTCTCATAATCATTTGGAGTTCCCCAACAAATGTAATTTTCTACCTGAAATACTTTCACATTTAATCCAGATTTAATATTTTGATTTAATACGTCATCTACGTAAAATTCATTGTTTGTTCTAATATTTTCGTCATAATTTTTTTTTAAACCATCTATAAAATATTTTGCTTTTCTAAAAAACATAGTTCCAATTATAACATGACTTTGTTTAATATCATGTATACCTTCTATAAATTTTTTACATGATACGTGTTTTACAAAATTATTATCGTCAGTTGACATCCAAGCATACATATTTGGATTATTTTTGCTTGTAGGTTCATTTCTAAAACTCCAAACAATGATATCATTTTTATTATCATTAACCAATGATTGATATTTTTTTATATCAAAATATACACCATTATCACAAGCAGTTATTAATATAGGTTTCTCTAGATCTATATTAGTTTCTTGCACACCTATTTCTGTTGTACAAGCTTGTCCTTCAGTGACTTTATTTATTTTTACTATTTTAGATTTAGGATATATAAATTTTAAATTTTTTTCTAATGGATAATTTTTTAAATGTTCTTCTAAACAAATAAATACATTATTTGTAGATTGTGGTAAACATTTAATTGCTTGTATTACCATAGGATATCCACTTACATTTATTAATGGTTTAGGATTATTGTATCCTTTTTTTCTAAAACGACTTCCGTGTCCTGCCAAAGGTAACACAGTTGTTATTCCCAATGTATCTTTAAATTTAGGTTGTTTTTTAATAATATTTTTAAAATATTTTGACCAATTGTTGTATATTTCTAAATCATTAGGTGTCCCCCACTGGAGCATATGTTCTATCTCAAATATGTTGACATTTAAACTGTCATTAACTAATAAATTATAGACCATACTTACATAGTATTCATTTTTAACAGTCATTTTTAGATCCATTAATTTTTGAAAATATTTTTTCATAATTGCTCCTGATTTAAAATAGTATGTACCATTTGATGCATATTCATTCATTCTATTATCAGTAAAAGGTTTTTTTTCTTGTATTGCTTCCATCCATCTTGTTCCTTCTTTTTTTTCCTTTAAAAATGCATAATTATCAGTACCTAGCATATGTGGATGAAACCCTTTATAACAAGCAATAGAACCATCAGCATTTCTTTTACGATTATCTTTTAAAAAATTTTCGTATGACCACCAAGTCCCATAATCACAATAACTTACAATAACCTCTTCGTCATCGTTTATTTTATCAAAAATAAGAGAAACTGCGTGGACAGGACCTTTTCGTCCTTTAACAGGAACTTCATAAATTTTACCATATGGGCAAAATGAATTAATAATTTCTTTCATATTTGTTTCTTTAAGATGTTTATTATTGCAAATAAATGTAATATTTTTTTCTCCTGGAAATAAATTTGTAACATGTTCAATGATTGGTTTATCATCTATTACTATTAATGGTTTAGGAGTATTATATCCTGCGTTTATAAACCGTTGGCCTAAACCAGACATAGGAATAATAATTTGCACCATTTATAATTTATGTGTAGAATATATTTTTATTTAAAATATTTGTAAAATAAATATTGAAGTGATATTTTACTAACAGATGAAAGTCGCATGTTTAATATCAGGGTTTTTAAGAACATTTCAATATAATGTAGATAAAGTTATAAAAGCATTTGAAAAATATGATATAGATTATTATTTACATATATCAAATGAAGAACAATTAGATGAATATAACAATAATAATATTGATAAGAATTTAGTTATAGAAAAACTAAAACCTGTTCATGTTATTTATGAAAATGAAATCAAATTAGATGATAAAACTTTAACTAAAAAATTTAAAAATATTAGACGAATGTGGTATAAGTTTACACTTCTAAATTTATTAAAAGAAACTTACTCAAACGCCAATAATATTAATTATGACATTGTTATTAGGTTAAGGCCTGATCTATGTATATTAGATGAAGAAATTACTTTAAAAACCGATATTCCTAATAATGTTATTTATGGCAATAATGATGAAATTTTTTACGGAAATTCTTACACAATGAATATAATATCGGAAATATCGGATAATTTTAATGATTTACTAAAAGATTCCAGTATAAAAAATAACGGAGATTTATACAATAAATTTTTATCACAAAAACGGATTGTAAATAAAGATTTAGATATTAATTATAAATTAGTATTAACTCTTTGTAATATTATAGCGATTGCTGGAGATAGTGGAAGTGGTAAAACAACATTAATGAAATATTTAGAAAAAATATTTCATGATTATACTTTAAAACTTGAAGGTGATAGATATCATAAATGGGAAAGAGGTGATAAAAATTGGAATAAATTTACGCATTTAAATCCTAAAGCAAATTATATTTGCAAATTTAAAGAAGATGTATTTAATTTAAAAATTGGTGAAAATATTTATGGAGTTGATTATGATCATTCAACTGGGAAATTTACTGAATTACAAGAAGTAAAAAGTTCAAATAATGTTATATTATGTGGATTGCATACATTAATAGATAATAAAACAAATAATTTATTTAATTTAAGAATTTTTTTAGATCCTGACAAAAAATTAAAATATTATTGGAAAATTAAAAGAGATATAAGTAAAAGAGGATATAGCAAAGAAAAAGTTATTGAAAATATTAAAAAAAGGATAAAAGATAATGAACTTTTTATTAAACCACAACAAAAAGAATCTGATATAGTTATTAAATTTTTTACTGACGATGATTTTGTTTATGATAATATAGATAGTCATCCAAATATTTACTTAAATATTGAGGCAAAAATAACTAATATATTAGATTTTATAGAAGTTTTAAATGATAATAATATTAAGTTTACTTTTAAAAAACATAACGATTTAAGTGCTAGTTTAATTTTTTATAGTATTCAAAAAGATTTTTTAAAAGTTTTTTACAAATACACTGGTGAGCGAGAAATTAATAATTTAGGTAATATAAATTATTATACAATAATATTAGCCTTTATTTTGTTTTATAACTTAAATTAAAATAATACATAAATTTATATTATTTTAATAAAATATATGGAAAAAGTGTTATTTATTAATCATAGAATAAATACATCAGAAGAATTAGAAAATGTTAAATTTAATTATGGAGTTGAATTAGATTTGAGAGATAAAGGCAATAAAATTATATTAGTACATGATCCTTTTAAAGACGGGGAAAATTTTGAAGATTATTTAAAAATATATGACCAGCGAAATTTAAATAAAAATTTAATAATACTTAATATAAAATCTGAAAGAATTGAATATAAAGTATTAGAATTATTAAAAAAATATAATATAGAAAATTACTTTTTTTTAGATTCAAGTTTCCCAATGATATATCAATTAAATAAAATTGGAGAGAAAAATATTGCGATAAGATTTTCTGAATTTGAATCTATTGAATCCGTTGAACTAGTTAAAGATATGGTTAAATGGGTTTGGGTTGATTGTTTTACAAAGTTTCCTTTGGATGCAAAAACATATAATAAAATAAAGAATTTTGGATTAAAAATTTGTTTAGTAAGTCCTGAATTGCAAGGATATAATATAGAAAGAATTCAAGAGTTTAAAGAAATAATAAAAAAAAATTCCTTTAAAATAGACGCAATATGCACTAAATATTATAACAT
>Ga0315322_10004384_pt1 | contig 10877 bp, 11 predicted proteins | sample M110021515metaG_FD_203461 | JGI IMG/M metagenome (GOLD analysis project Ga0315322, IMG submission 203461) | Ammonia-oxidizing marine archaeal communities from Monterey Bay, California, United States - M1 100m 21515 | ecosystem: Environmental > Aquatic > Marine > Intertidal zone | place: USA... | reverse complement strand
AATTTGAAAAATCGCAAGAATCATTTAAAAATTTACAACAAGCATTTAAACATTTGCAAGAAGCAGTTAAACAAATTGATGATATAATGAATGGCAATTACGATGAAAAATTGAAAAAACACGATAAAGAATTAAGAGAACAATTACCAAAACTATTAGCTGAATTGGCTCATATTATTAAATATGATGATTATGCATATGAAAAAGAAATAAGATTAGTTCAATTTGCATTTGAAGATGACATTGACAGTAATACAGGGGCTAAATCTACATATTGTGAAGATAATCACGGGATTTATTCAAATGCTCCTGATTTTATTAAATTTGAATCAATAACTACGGCTCCTAAGGTCGGGGAAAAAGACTATCTTTATGCAAAATATCTCGGCGATTCAAATATTATCGAGGTTAAAAAATCAGAAATAAAATTCCAATAAAAAATAAATACCCCTCAGGAATTATCTTTGATTTTATTATTATTTGTTGTTATAAATTAGTCTATGAATAAAAACATTCTTTTAACAGGTGGAGCGGGTTATATTGGTTCGCATATGGCAGTTGAGTTATTAAACAATAATTACAATGTGATTATTGTTGATAATCTTATTAATTCTGATAAATCTGTATTAAAAAACATCAGTAGAATTACAAATAAATCAGCAAAATTTTATAAAATAGATATTTGCGATGATGAGTTAGAGACGGTTTTTAAAGAAAATAAAATTGACGCAGTTATTCATTTCTCGGCTTTAAAAGCGGTGGGTGAAAGCATTGAAAAACCAGAACTGTATTATAAAAATAATATTGGCGGGTTGGAAAATGTTTTGGAAATGATGGAAAAGTACGATTGTAATGATATTGTATTTTCATCATCGGCAACGGTTTATGGCAAACCTGAATATTTACCAATTGATGAGCAACATTCTTTATCTGCTATAAATCCATATGGTGAAACTAAAATTGCTTGCGAGGAAATTCTAGGGGCATTATATCAAGAAAACAATTCGTATAATATTGCTATACTAAGGTATTTTAATCCAATCGGCGCACATTCTAGTGGATTAATCGGTGAAAATCCGCAAGGGTTACCTAATAACCTAGCCCCGTTTGTTGGCAAGGTTGCAATTGGTGAGGTTGAAAAGGTTTCAGTATTTGGTGATAATTATGATACCCCTGATGGTACAGGAATAAGAGATTATATTCATATTATGGATTTAATTTCTGGACATATGCAGGCATTAAAAAATATAAATAATTTACAATGTGATAGTATTAATCTAGGCACGGGCAAGGGCTATAGTGTGTTAGAGGTTATAAAGGCTTTTGAAACTGCTAGTGGTAAAAAAATACCTTATGAAATTTGCCCGCCTCGTGATGGTGATGTTGCACAGTGTTATGCAAATTGTGATTTTGCAAAACAAAAATTAAATTGGCAAGCAAAGTATGGTTTAGATGATATGGTTTCATCGCATTTGAATTGGATTAAAAAATAAATGACTAATTATGCTATTATATTATCTGGTGGTTCTGGTGTTCGTTTCGGTGCTGATATGCCGAAACAATTTGTTAGAATTGATGATAAAGCTATATTGTGGCATACCCTAAGGGCTTTTAATGAATCCAAGTTGATTGATAAAATAATTGTCGTTGCAAATCATAATTTCTTGAATGATACAAAAAACATAGCGGATGAATTTTCAAAAGTTGAAAGTGTAGTTGCAGGTGGCAAAAAAACTCGTTCACAATCTGCATATAATGGAGTTATGGCGGTTGCTCAAGATGCAAAAAATGTGTTAATTCACGATGGCGTTCGCCCATTTGTATCAGATAAAATTATTAAAGATTGTATAAATGCATTGGAAAATTATGATTGTGTGGCGAGTGTTTTAGCCACTACTGACACATTATATGAAATTGAAAATGGTAAGGTTAAAAACATACCTGATAGAGATAATTTTGTAATGGCACAAACCCCACAAGGATTTAAATATAAAATAATAAAACAGGCTTATGAAATGTACGAGGAAAAATTAACTTTTTCTGATGATATAAGTATTGTAAAACATTACCTACCTAATAAGGAAATATTTTTAGTTAAAGGCGATGCTAAAAATATTAAAATTACTACTGAAAATGATTTGAAATAATTAAAATATTTAATATATAAAAAATACATATAATCATCGGAGTAAAAATAGGTAAAATAAATAGTATTTCCTTAGAGCATATAACATTTTTTTGCCTAAAAACTCGCTTTGTAATAAAGCGTATAGTGTATGATGGATAGATAAAGAATGCACTAATGCATATATAAAAAATACAACGAAATATAAAAATTATTAGCCATATAAAGTACATAAAGCCGTTTTGATATTCAGGAAATTTTTCTATATAAGCTAAATATTCTTTTTCAAATCCTTCTATAGTCTTACCTTGTGGAGGGCGTCCAGTATCAAGTAAATAATCGTGATTTACCGCCATTGTAAGATGGTATGATAAAATATACTCTATTGCTAAAATACAAAAAAATATACAAAATAATATTAACATTCTTTTTAGATGAATTCGTATAAGCACATCGCTTTTATATTGATTGTATATAGAAAATAAAGTTAAATATATTATAAATAACATATATATTTCAATATTTTTATTGGATATAAAATATAATAAAAAAGCACCTAATAACATTATATTTAATATGCTTAAAGTTATAATATTATTTATTTTATTGGTTAGTTTTATAATATACATTTATTTTTATTCCAATAACTACCCTATTCTTGTTTGCCGTATGAACCTAATTCTAATATGTTATTCATTTGACTTGTAATATCACACTAATATATATATATTGTAAAGTTATTTTAAAGATAAAAAAATCAAGAAATCAGATAAATGAAAATATTTGTAATTAGCTTAAAAGATTCAAAAGATAGAAGAAAAGAAATGGAATCTCAAATGAAAAGTCTCGGCCTTGCATTTGAATTTTTCGATGCTATTGATGGACGACAAGGCTTGCCAAATAAATATGAATCTATGGTGGATAGAAAATTGGCTAAAAAACGCATTGGTGCGGACATATCAGACAGTGAAATTGCCTGTGCATTATCACATGCATTGGTTTACAAAAAAATTATTGATGAAAATATTGATAATGCCATTATATTGGAAGATGATTGTATACTTGGTGATGATTTTGCCGAGATGGTAAAAAATAAATTGTGTGAAAATTCAGGTAAAGATTTTATTTATTTGTACCACTTACATGCTCGTGCAATATATGGAAGTAAAGGTATTTTTTATAAAGAATATAACTCTGTTAAATTAGCAAAAGTTGCAAAATCAACAGTTGCATATTATTTAACTTTAAAAATTGCACAAGAGTTATATAAAGATTCTGTGCCAATATCATACTTTGCTGACTGGTCGCTTGATCTAGTTGGGTTGTTTAACGTGGTTGCGATTATGCCAAGGATAATACAACACCCAAAACTTGAAAATTCAGTACTTGAAAAAGATAGAGTATTTTCAAAAAACAAATTTGGACAATTTGGATTTTGGAATTGGTTGCTCTATCAAATAAAAAAACAATTTTCTTATAAAATATCTAGTAGGGTTGAGGGCAAATAAATAATACTAAAAATAATAAATTAGATAAAAAAATGAAAAAACAATTAAAAATAACATTTGTTGATATTGTTGATAAGATTGATTTAAAAACTTATCTTATAACTCGTGCTTTATTAGAAAAATATGATTTAAAAATTGATAACAATAATCCAGATCTTGCCATATGTGATATGTGGGGTTTGAGGCATATTGATGTTGAAGTTCCAAAAATTTATTTTTCATTAGAAACATATATTTTTGCAAATGATTTTTATGATATCTACATAGGTGGTTGTGATTTAGGTGCGGGTAAGATTCAATGGAATTCTATTGTGGAAGAAATGTATTTCCCGCAAATACAAAACAATAAATATATAGGTAATGTAAAAAAATATCGTAATATTAAAAAAACGAAATTCTGTGCATTTCTTTATAAAAATTATCACGCTCGTGAAAGAATATGGTTTTGTAAAAAGTTAATGAAATATAAGTTTGTTGATTGTTTGGGGCGTGTATTAAATAATACAAAACTTGATGATACAAAAATTAGGTATGTATCAGATTGGCGAGAACAACAAATTAATATTTATTCCGACTATAAATTTGTAATTGCTTTTGAAAATAAATCATTGAATGGATATGTAAGTGAAAAAATTTCTGCACCATTATATGCGGGGGCAATTCCAATTTATTGGGGAGCACCCGATGTTAAGGATTATATAAATCCAGAATGTTTTATTAATGTTAATGATTTTGATAGTTTTGAGGATTGTATTGAACATGTGAAAAAAGTTGATAATGATGATGAATTATATCAAAAATATATAAATGCAAAGCCAATTTTAGCATCATCGAAATTACACAATATGACATATGATAAATTAAAAAAATTTTTGTTGCCGAATGTGGAAAAAATACTTTCCCCAAATTACAAACCAATTGGTAAATTGTCAGGATATAAAAGATTAAAAGCAATTTGGTTAAAAAGATATTGGAAGTATAAGCAAGGTGTGTTATACAGGCTTAATATTTTATTAGAAAAAATAGGTATTAAATAGTGATCAAAATATTCGTAATAAATTTGAAAAAATCAACGGACAGACGCGCTAATGTAACCAGCCAAATGAAAAAATTAGGTGTTGATTTTGAATTTATTGATGGGGTTGATGGGCGTGAGCTTTCACAAAGTTATGTGGATTCTGTTTTTGATAAGGAAACAGCTCAAAAGATATGGAAACCAATGACCCGTGGTGAAATTGGTTGTTCGTTATCACACATATCAATTTATAAAAAAATGATTGCAGAAAACATTAAATTTTCCATTATACTTGAAGATGATTTAAAATTAAGTGATGACTTTGTAAAAGTTGTTAATGAATTAATTAATAAAGTGCCAAGCCATATTGATATTGTCAAGATGTATCATAACCGTGCTAAATTTTATTGGTGGCAAAAGTCTTATAACATAATTGATGAATATCGAATTGAAAAAATGCATACAATTGTTGCAGGTACAGTTGGATATTATATTACATTATCTGGAGCTAAAAAAATCTTGGCAAAAAATGAACCAAAAATTATTCGCCCGATTGATGATATTACGGGTGATATATTGTTCGGGAAACATAATTTATATTGTCTTACACCAAAAATAATTAGTCTTACCGAAGTTGAAAGTACAATTAGATACAAAGGACAAGAAGACACTAATCATAATACAATATATTTAAACATATTTGCACGCCTAATGGTTGTATATTTAAAAATACCAGCTGAATGGTTTAGAAAATGGAAAAGATTTAAAAATTGGCTTGCAAAAAATGTATTCTGATTTTCTAACTAAAAAGGATTAATTGAAAATGACAAAATTAAGAATTAAATACATCGACAACTTTATCTATCAAGATATTCCGCTATATGATATTTTAAGAAAAATATACGATATAGAAATAGTTGAAGAAAATCCAGATGTGGTTGTTTCTGGTGATTATCTTCGTTCACACCTTAAATATGATTGCTTTAAAATATTTTTTGGCACTGAAAATATGTCTTCAAATTATAAATATGCTGACATTTCACTTGGCTCAAATCAAATTCACGGATATCCAAATACAAAACATTGTAGTTGTATTTTTCATGATCCTTGTTTTGATTCAATGATTAATAAAAAATCATATGATGAATTTAAAGAATTAAAAAATTCGCTAAAAACTAAATTTTGTGCTTTTATGTATTCTAATCAACGAGCAAAAGCCCGTAAAGTTTTTTGTATTAAACTAATGGATTATAAAAAAGTTGATTGTTTAGGTAAAATCATGCGAAACACAGAAATTATTAAAGTCCGAAAAGACGATGAGTTTTTTACAAGTAATTGGCGGGGTCAGGCTATGAATATATACAAAGATTATAAATTTGTAATTGCTTTTGAAAATTCATCGTCATTGGGATATTTAACGGAAAAAATATTATTACCATTATCGGTTGGTTCAATTCCAATTTATTGGGGAGCACCCGATGTTAAGGATTATATAAATCCAGAATGTTTTATTAATGTTAATGATTTTGATAGTTTTGAGGATTGTATTGAATATGTTAAAAAGGTTGATAATGATGATGAATTATACCAAAAATATATAAATGCAAAGCCAATTTTACCAAATTCAAAATTATATCAAATGTCAAATGATGAAATAGGTAAATTTTTAAAATCTCGTTTAGATATATTATTAGAAAATCCAAATATAAGAGTTGGTAAAATAGGTATACTTGGAAGAATAAGGTATAGATTATGGTTTAATTGGAGTATGGCACTTCGTCGTGAAAGACAACTCTTGCTATATAATGTAAAAATGCCAATATGGGAAAAAATAAAATGGGTAATAAAAAAAGCTTAATAAAATTACATTTCACTAATAATGAAAGTTCAACCCCTGATGTATCTGATTCCTTTATTTATAAATCGTTTTGTATGTTGTATGACAAGGTTGTGCTGGATGATAAAAATCCGGATTTTGTAATACTTGATCCTTTTAGTAATGAATGGTTAAAATATGATTGCACTCGTATTTTTATTGCTACAGAACACTGGTTCCCGAGCACTTTTTTTTCAGATATTATGATTACCAATCGCAAGTCAAAGAAAAATGATTTGTATTATCATTCAACATTTTTTTCACAAGAACTTCTTGGGTTTAAAAATAGTAAATACAAAATTCCAAAAGATAATTTTAAAAAACAATTTTGTTGTTTTATATATAGTAATAAGTATTGCAAAACTCGCAATGATTTTTTTGATAAAATGTATAAACGATTTGGCAATAAATTTCATTCTTGGGGCAAGTATAAACGCAATATTGAAAAGTTAAAAATGCCTTATGGTACTATAAATAGTAATATGTCTCCCATATCAATAATGCGCGGATATAAATTTTCTATTTGTTTTGAAAATTCTTCAAGGTATGAATCTTTTTCAGAAAAAGTACCTAATGCTCTTTTAGCTCATTCTTTGCCAATTTATTGGGGAGGTGACTCAATATATAAATATGTTAAAAAAGGGGCATTTATAAATGCAAAAGACTTTAAAAATTTTGATGAATTAATTGATTATATTGAAAAAGTTGATAATGATGATGAATTATATAATTCATATATGTTAGATGATCCATTTGTTGATTCAGAATTTATACAGAATCAATTAGATTTAAAAAAGTTTTCGAAACTCTTAGAAAATAAAATACAAAATACTAATTCAAAAAAACCTTTCTGGCAAACTGGAAGAGTTGCAAAAATATTATTTAAGTTTTTATATTTTATGTATCGAATATATTGGATTTTTAAATCTCTAAAGCGTAGATTTATAGGCGGCACTTAATTTTTAATTTTAAAAAACAATTTTGTTGTTTCGCTAATAAAAAATCTTGCCTAAATTATGATAAAGTTTTATATTATTTTTTATGGCAAAAGTTATTCCTATAATATTATCCGGTGGGGTTGGTTCAAGATTGTGGCCGTTATCGCGCACGAAAAGACCAAAACCTTTTATGTGGGTACAAGGCGAAGGAAATTTGCTTAACCGTACTTTAAACCGCCTGCAAGGTCTTGATGTATCGGATATTATATCAGTATCAAATTTGGATTACCGATTTTTTGTGGAACGCACCGTCAATGATTTTAAATTTAACAACCACTTTATACTTGAACCATTTGGTAAAAACACTGCGGGGGCAATTGGTGTATCGGCAAAATATGCTAACGAACATTTTAGTGATGATTCAATATTAGTGGTGTTGCCATCTGATCATGTAATAAAAGATATTCAATCTTTTGAAAATGTAATCAATCAAGCCGTTAAAATTGCAAATAATGGTAAATTAGTAACATTGGGAATTACCCCAACGAAACCTCATACAGGCTATGGCTATATAAAAACAGGTGAAAATAATTTAGTTGAATCTTTTGTGGAAAAACCTGATGAAAAAACAGCAGAAAAATATATTTCTGATGGTGGTTATTATTGGAATTCAGGTATGTTTGTATTCAGCGCTAAAACATATCTTGATGAATTACAAAAAAATGCTCCTGATGTGTTTGATGTGGTTAATAAAATTGATACAAGTACAAAAGATTTCACAATTGATGAAAAAATATTTAGCGATATGCCTGATATATCAATTGATTATGCGGTAATGGAAAAATCAAAAAATGTTGCGGTTGTGCCCGCAACATTTGATTGGAATGACTTAGGGGCTTGGGATTCAATTTCCGAAATATTGCCAACTGATAAAAATGGTAACAGTATAAAAGGCGATGTACAATTAATTGATACAAAAAATACTACAATATTTTCCACCTCTGACGATAAACTGGTTGCAACAATTGGTCTTGATAATTTGACAATTGTGGAAACTCGTGATGCGGTTTTAATTGCTGATAATAATAAATTACAAAATGTGAAAGATATAGTTAAGGAACTTAAATTAAAAAAACACCAAGTTGCTGATATTCACCGTACAGAACATCGCCCTTGGGGAACATTTACGGTTTTGGATGAAGGCGAAAAATACAAAGTAAAACAAATAATTGTTTTACCTCAGCAAAAATTATCACTACAATCACATAAATATCGTTCGGAACACTGGGTGGTGGTTTCAGGTGTGGCTACTGTTGAAAATAACGGTGAAAAATTAAATCTTAATCCAAATGAATCAACATATATATCTGCTACTAATAAACACAGGCTTTCTAATGATACTGATAAACCTGTTGTTATTATTGAAGTCCAAACAGGCGACTATTTGGGTGAAGATGATATTGAACGATTTGAAGATGAGTATAATAGGAAATAAATTATGAAAATACACTTAGGTTACTGGCACCGATATATTCCAGATTGGGTTCATGTTGATTTATGCGATATGGAACATATTGATTATAAAACAGATATTAGTGATTTATCTTGCTTTGATGACAATGTTGCCGATATTATATATTCTTCACATTCATTGGAATATTTCGACAGATTAGAAGTTGTTGATTTACTATCAGAATGGCGAAGGGTACTTAAAACAGGCGCCACTTTACGATTGTCTGTGCCTGATTTTAAAAAATTAATTCAAGTTTATGAACAAACAGATGACCTAGAAAAAGTTGTTGGGCCATTGTATGGACGAATGGAAATCGATACCGAAAATGGTAAAAAGTTGTTATATCATAAGACTGTTTGGGATGAAAAAAAACTGACAGAATTATTGGAAAATAATGGCTTTAAAAATGTACGATTGTGGGATTGGCGAAATACCGAACATGCTGATGTGGACGACCACTCACAGGCATATTTTCCCTATATGGATAAAGAAAATGGTTTAATGATTTCTGTTAATATAGAAGCAGATAAATCTTAATACAAAACTTGGTAATACAAAAACCAGATGCGTATCAGATTGGCGATCAAAACAATTATTTTTTATAGGGTACAAAAACACCGTTACGGGAAAAAAATATTTTGGGTGTTTCGCTAATAAAAAATCTTGTAAGAAATTTTATTAAATGTTACATTTTTGATTAAATTTTGTAAAGGGAGTAATTAATGAAAAACATAGCTTTTATTACCGGTGTGTCAGGGCAAGATGGTTCGTATTTAGCTGAGTTTTTACTTGATAAAGGTTATGAAGTTCACGCTATAGTACGCAGGTCATCTGAATCAACCGGCACACGAATGACTGGATTTTGGACTCATAAAAATTTTTATTGGTATTATGGGGATTTAACTGATACTTCGAACTTGTATTCATTATTAATGAAAATTCAACCTAGTGAAGTCTATAACCTTGGTGCTCAATCTCATGTAGGTATCTCATTTGATGTTCCTGAATACACAGCACAAGTCGATGCGGTGGGTGCAACAAGATTGTTAAATGCAATTAAGGATATGCCAAATCCACCGAAATATTATCAAGCATCAACATCTGAATTATTCGGCGGTATACCAGGAACAGAACCGCAATCTGAAACAACTCCGTTTTATCCAAAATCACCCTATGGTGTAGCTAAACTTTATTCGTATTGGTTAACGGTGAATTACCGTGAATCCTATAATTTATTTGCGGTAAATGGAATATTATTTAATCACGAAAGCCCAAGACGAGGCGAAGAGTTCGTTACTAAAAAAATAACTAAGGCAGTAGCAAATATTGTTAAAGGTAAACAAGATTGTCTTTATTTAGGAAATCTTGATGCTAAACGCGATTGGGGTTATGCAAAAGAATATGTAGAAATGATGTGGTTAATGTTACAACACGAAAAACCAGAAGATTTTGTTGTTGCAACTGGTGCTACATATACAGTCCGAAATTTTTGTGAGTTTGCTTTTAATTATGCAGGTATTGAAATTGAATGGTCTGGTTTTGGTGTAGATGAAATTGGCAAAGATAAAGCAACGGGCAAGATAGTTATTGCTGTTGATGATAAATTTTTCCGACCTGCAGAAGTTGAATTGTTATTAGGTGATAACACGAAAGCAGAAAAATTATTGGGTTGGAAACCAAAAGTCCTTGCTCCTGAACTTGCTAAGATAATGGTTGATTATGATATGAAATATGATAATTACGGTTGTGAAGAATAATTAATAAAAATAAGTTGGATAAATAATGGCAATCGAATTTGATATCAAAAAATCTGATAAAATTGATGGGGTTTATATTATTAACCCGTCTGTGGGCAAGGATTTAAGAGGTAATATCTGGACCTCATTTCTTGCACAAGATATT
>Ga0315322_10004383_pt1 | contig 10880 bp, 17 predicted proteins | sample M110021515metaG_FD_203461 | JGI IMG/M metagenome (GOLD analysis project Ga0315322, IMG submission 203461) | Ammonia-oxidizing marine archaeal communities from Monterey Bay, California, United States - M1 100m 21515 | ecosystem: Environmental > Aquatic > Marine > Intertidal zone | place: USA... | reverse complement strand
TAATGAACTTATAAATATAAAATATAGAGATGGTAGAAAAAACTTTAAACTTGTTAAAGGTGCAGAAAAAGTATTCTATAATATTGATAGCACTATTGGCCATGAATATGTGGTTATTGTGGAAGGTGAAATGGATGCTTTATCTTTTGTGGAATCTAAAGTGGACAGTGTGGTCAGCGTACCAAACGGAGCTACTCTTAATCGTCTTAATCTTGATTACCTTGACGGTTGCATTGAATATTTCGATGACAAATCCAAGATTATCATCGCAGTTGACCAAGATGAGGCAGGACAAAACTTACAGCAGGAGCTCATCAGACGCTTCGGGGCAGAAACATGTTATACTATTGACTTTAACGATTGTAAAGATGCTAATGAATATATGTTACGCTACGGCGGGTCTATGCTCAAGCGTCTTGTTGACAAAGCTAATCCTGTTCCTCTTGAAAACGTAGTAACTTTAAAAGACGTAAACAATGAATTACAAGAATTTATTCATGAAGGTTTTAAACCTGGGTATCAAGTCGGCCTTGATAACTTTGATAGCATATTCTCTACTTACACGGGGCAATTCATCACCGTTACAGGCGTTCCTAGCAGTGGGAAGTCTGATTTTGTTGATCGAATGGTGGTGGGATACCAAATGAAATACGGCTGGAAAACAGCATTTGCCTCACCAGAGAATAAACCAACATTTCTACACACTCATAAACTAATACGTAAGATAGGGGAGTGGATGCCGAGAAAAGAAGACATAGGCACAGAGAAATGGAACCAAGTTACAGAGCTTGTAGATGATAACTTTTATTTTATTGAAAACGAAAGGTATGATCTTGATTCTGTTTTAGCCAAAGGCGCTGAGCTTGTAAAGCGCAAAGGTATTAAGTGTTTGGTTATAGATCCATATAATAAAGTAAAAATGAATGGAGCTAGTGCAATGAGTATACCGGATGCAACAATGGAATACTTAACACGTATAGAAGCTTTTGCAAAAAAGCATGATGTACTTGTTATTGTTGTAGCTCACCCAACTAAAATGTATAAAAAAGATGATGGAACAATGGATGAACCGACAATGTACTCTATTAAGGGTGGGGGTGAATGGTATGACGCTAGTTATCATGGGCTCCTGGTACATAGGAATTACACTAATAAAACGGTTAAAGTCAAAGTTCTTAAAGTTAAATTTCAAAACTTGGGTGAAAACCAAGCTGAAGCGCATTTTAAATGGGACCACATTAGTGGTGATTATATACCTTTTGATGACTTAAAAAATGAAGGGTTGCCATGGGAATAGCTGCTGTAAAAAAGAAAAAGAATTATAAAGGTTTAGGAACTTCCTTTATAGCTTCCCCAGAACAATTAAAATGGGATAAGTATTGTATTGAAAATGATATAAGAATTGCACCTGTTCCTACATCTCAAGGTCTTTATCCTGAAGAGTGGAGAGTAGGCGTATCCCTAGGGAGTGATTATAAAACTGTATATAAAACACCTAATGCTTATCTTGCTGATGAAATTTGGCAAGAAGTATATAAAGCTAAAAAATATTATTATGATAAACGGTGAGGAAGAATATTTAGGATTATTAGCAGGGGTATTACTTGGTGGAGCTAATAAGCCTGACAGAACAGGTACAGGCACGAAATCTGTATTTGGAAGAATGATAAGACACGATATGCGTCTTGGATTTCCATTATTAACAACTAAAAAAATATATTGGAAAAATGCTTTGGCGGAGATATTATGGATTATCAACGGTAGGACCGATATTGCTTATTTGCATGATCACGGCGTTAGGTATTGGGACCCCGATTACAAAAGATCTGGAAGAAAAGATGGAACACTTGGACCTGTATATGGGGCTCAGTGGCGTAATTTTAATGGTTTTGACCAGTTTAGAACCCTTATTCGTGAACTCAAACAAAATCCATCCTCTCGTAGACTTATGTTATCGGCGTGGAATCCTGCTGATCTCGCTGATATGGTACTTCCTCCTTGCCACCACGGTTTTCAGTTATATAGTGATGGTACACATTTAGATCTTTTGTTATCACAAAGGTCAGCAGATTTGTTTTTAGGGTTACCGTACGATATAGCTATGTATGGCTTTTTAATTGAGATGATAGCTAAGGGAGCTTTATTAAAACCAAGATATTTAACATTAAGTTTAGGTGATTGTCACATATATAATAATCACATTGAACAAGTAAAAACTCAATTGTCTCGTGAAACTAAACCGTTACCTAAAATAAAATTAGGCATGGGAGTGTTTTTTGGTACAAGAGAATTGCCAGATCCAAGCAGTGACGCATTGGTACTACCAGAGTTTGATGATTTTTATTTATTAAATTATCAATCACACAAACCAATAAAAGCAGAATTATCAGTAGGAACTTAAAATTAAAATTATGAAAAAATTAATATTATTATTACTATTTGTCACGACAAGCTTAAACGCACAAAGTTGGACATTAGAAAAAAGAAAAGAAGCTAAACAAATAAGTACCGCTTTAAGTTTAACAAATTCTATTAGATTAAACTCTTCATTAGAACCTTTATATTTAAGTTACGAGTTAAATGGTTTAGCATTAAGCAGACTAGACTCTATAGAACAAAAAGGTTTTTATCAGCCAAGTTTAGATAATACTGGAGAATTATACTACAATACATCTAAAGAATTTGATAATTACTTTTATAATGCAATTATAGGATTAGTGATACCGGGAAAGAAGGATTTTACATACAAGCAAATAACATGTGAACTATGCAAAGAAGTAGGTTTTGCATCTAGGGATATAGATGGCATAAATTGGACAATGTTAGTTTTTGATACCCTCTACTAATGAGCATTGCTATAAAAACAGGTAAGTACAAAGTGTATCACATTCCTGGTAAAAAAATAGGCTGTACCAAAAACATAAAAAAACGTGTTGAAGAAGAACAAGGGTATAAACCTGGTGAATATGAAATATTGTTTGAAACAGACAACATAAAGGAAGCTGCTAAGGCTGAAAGGACTTTACAACAGGATTTAGGTTATAAAGTGGACATAAAACCTTATGATAAATTATTTAATAAAAAAATGAAAAAAGTAAACGTAACAGAGCAAACTACTACCTTTGCTATATCTAAAGAAGATATTGATGGTAAATTTTTAGGTGATTTAAAATGGGAAACTCCATACGGGAAGGTTCATATAAATGCTACAGATAAAATAGAATGGATTTTAGATAATGTAAAAATGTCTATGTTTAACAACAGCCGCTGCTATGTTTACAATAAAGCTATGTATGAAGCTGGCCCGTTCCAAACTTTAAGCAAAAGTACTCCTCCTGACTTTGCTATAAGCATCATGGAATTTGATCTAATAAGAGAATGGGCCCAAAACAGAGGCTTATATGATAAAGGTAATGCTAATACACAATACATTAAACTTCAGGAAGAAGCAGGTGAGTTGGCTAAAGCTTTATTAAAGAATGACCAACCTGAGGTGATAGATGCTATAGGTGATATGGTTGTAGTATTAACAAATTTAGCTCATATGAGAGGTGTGTCAATAGAAAGCTGTATAAGCTCAGCTTATAATGTTATATCTAAACGTACGGGTAAAATGATTAATGGAACATTTGTAAAAGATGCGTGATAAAATAATTCAAAAAGTAGTTGAAAAGTTCAAGGAACGAAGCGACGTAGGATATAAAAAATACGGTGTTACTTTGCATGATGATGAACCTAGCTTGCATAAGTGGTTAAACCATTTACAAGAAGAGCTTATGGATGCGGTAAATTATATCCAAAAACTCAAGATGGAAACAAGTGATGCACTTGAAGAAAAAATACTAAAGGATTATGAAGAGGAAGATAGCTTTAGTAAACATTCTGATCCAGGTTATCAGTGGACATCAACTAGAACATAATGAGAAAAAAGTCAAGAAAAAAAGGACCAGTACAGTCTAAGAAAATAACTTATGACGGTATTAATTTTGCATCAGGTTTAGAGAGATATACTTATATGGCTCTTAAAAAGAACAAATTATTTGAAGGATATGAAAATGAAGTTTTCCAGCTTGTCGAAGGATTTAATTTTAACAATGAATCTTTTGAAAAGCAAGCAAATGGAAAGGGTGAATATACTAACCGAGGGCAAAAGAAAGTGTTGGGAATTAAGTATACACCTGACTTTGTTGGAAAAGACTACGTAATAGAATGTAAGGGAAGGGCTAATGAGTCTTTCCCTATAAGATGGAAATTATTTAAACTATGGCTCACGAAAAACAAAATTGGAAAGACGCTTTACAAGCCGCAAAACCAGAAGGAAGTAGACCAAACGATGACCTTGATCAAAGAAAGAAGAAGGAGGCGCGCTTGATGTATACTAGACGAATATTGCACAAGGAAATTAATACTTATATAAAAAACATAAATGGACCAATTAGATACGCTGAAATTAACAGAATCGGAAGAAAGCATGGATTTCTCACTACATGATCACTATAAAGAACGGATTGGGTATCATATGAAAATGCTAAATTATTACTTAAAAGAAGAAAAAAAATGACAGGATGGGAAATTAGCTTTGGGTTTTATCCCGGGTTTCTTATAGGAGTAAGAAGTTATCCCGAGAAAGATTTTGTGGAGCATGTTCTTTATGTGCCCTTTGCCGAACTATGTTTAACAATTTATTATAAATAAAATGAATCCAAAGGAAAAAATTAAAGAATATGTTTTAAAGAATTATAAAAAAACATTTATTAAAAAAATTATTACTAGAGATGGCAAGGGACAAAAAGTGAAAACCAGCTATATAGATTTAAAACCCTTGATTACTATAAAAGAAAACCATATAGAGGTGCAAAATCATAAAGATGCAAGTCCTTTAATATTAAGTAAAAATATAATCAAATGAAAGAAAACAAACTAATAGAAATGTCTAACAAAATAGACGCAATGGGGAATGCTTTGAATAGGATTATTCAAGAGTTAAATACACTAAAGGATATATCAGTTGGTACAACTGAATTGGTTAAACTTCTACCCGGCTATAAAAAAGCTTTAAAAGAATTAACTAAAATATTTGAGGAAAGAAAAAAAGAACAAGAAGATAAAAAATTAGAGGTATAAATGGGATTATTTGATGAAAGAATTGCATACAAACCGTTCGAATATCCCGAGTACTATACTGAGGGGTGGCTTAAACAAGCTCAAGCATTCTGGCTTCATACCGAGATACCGATGTCAGGTGATGTCAAGGATTGGAACGAAAAGCTTACCAAAGCCGAGAAGAACCTGGTTGGAAATATACTTTTGGGATTTGCGCAAACTGAGTGTGCGGTATCTGATTATTGGACCCAAAAAGTTGTATCGTGGTTTCCTAAGCATGAAATAAAACAAATGGCTATGATGTTTGGTAGCCAAGAAACAATTCACGCTGTTGCATACAGTTACTTAAACGAAACATTAGGACTTGAAGACTTTGAAGCATTTTTACAAGATAAAGCAACTATGGAGCGGTTTGAAAATCTCGTCGCTTATGAGGGAACTAAACTGGTTGGTATCGCAAAATCCTTGGCTATTTTTTCTGCTTTTGCTGAAGGAGTTAGCTTATATTCTGCTTTTGCTGTATTATATTCTTTTCAACTAAGAAACCTCTTAAAAGGTATTGGCCAACAAATGAAATGGTCCGTAAGAGATGAGTCATTACATAGCAAAATGGGCTGTCAATTGTTTCGACATATGTGTCAAGAAGACAATAATTTATTAGAAGACTGTAAAAAAGATGTTATAAATGCAGCAGAAGCAATGCTTAAAGCAGAGGAGCGATACATTGATAAAATGTTCGAACAAGGAGATATCGAAAATCTTAAAGCCTACGATCTCAAACAATTTATTAGAAAAAGACTTAATGAAAAGCTCGTTGAATTGGGCTACAAACACCTCGGGCAATACTTTAAATATGACGAAAATGCAGCAAGCAAACTCGACTGGTTTTACCATCTTACCGGTGGCCATACTCATACTGACTTTTTTGCTGTACGCCCGACGGACTACTCTAAAGCAAATGAAGGCGAAGATTTTGAAGATATATGGTAAAAAACATAATAAAATGTAGCCAATGTGAAGAGGAATTCTCAGGAGGATTTGAATATAGAGAGCATTGGGAAAAGAAGCATTTTTATCCTTATCTAACCTCTAATAGTTTTGATTTTGAAAGAGCTAAATTAGACAAAAAAAGAAGAGATGAAAAAAACATGGAGAATATGGGCTAAAGCTTTAGGTGAAAAAGCTCAAGATCATGCCGACTCTGTTGCACTTGTGCGGACACTTCTTATAATGCAAGCTATTATAACTAATATACTAATATCAATTAATATAATATTAAATTGGATATGAGACAATGCAATATATGTAAGCAAAAAAAAGGCAACTCTAAATTTAAACATTCAGGTAAAAAAACTTGTATAAGATGTGAATTTAGATGGAAGAGAAGTTTTATAAGACTATTAGTACAAGATCGAAGATTGAGTGCTAAAGAAAGACTAGCTAATAGGTTAGGTTATATGGGGACGGCTTTCATAATGATGTCCCCTTATCTTTTAAATCATGGTAGTATAGGTGCCATAACATATGTTATTGGAGGAATTATTTGTATTCCTCAAGTATGGGTAGCTAAACAATGGAATTTAGTGGCTGTTAATATTAACGTAATAATAGGCTACGCTATATATTTATACAATTAAAAAATATAATAAAAAATAATGTGGAATAATGAGTGGAAAAAAGGTATAGACTATCCTCATTGGGGGGATACTGACGTTTATAGAAAGACTATTATTGGTGGTTATCTGCTAGCAGGGGAATCGCCTAAAGATGCTTACTGGAGAGTCTCAAATGCTGTAGCTAGGCGGTTGTATAAGCCAGAGCTAGCGGAACAATTTTTTGAATATATATGGAAGGGGTGGCTTTGTCTAGCATCTCCTGTGCTATCTAACACAGGTACAGATAGAGGCTTACCAATTTCATGCTTTGGTATTGACGTTGCTGATAGCATAAATGATATAGGTCAAAAAAATTTAGAAATGATGTTACTTGCTAAACACGGCGGCGGAGTAGGTATAGGCATTAATATGATTCGCCCTGCCGGAGCTAAAATTACAGGAAATGGAACATCAGATGGAATTGTGCCTTTTTGCAAAATCTATGACTCAACTATACTCGCGACCAATCAAGGATCAGTACGAAGAGGAGCTGCATCCGTTAATCTCAATATCGAACACTCTGATTTTGATGAATGGTTGGAAATTAGAGAACCTAAAGGTGACGTCAACAGGCAATCTCTTAACTTACATCAGTGTGCTGTCGTTGGCGATAAGTTTATGCGAAAGCTCGAGAGTGGAGATCAAGAAGCACGACAAAAATGGTCCAAGCTACTCCAAAAACGTAAAGCTACTGGGGAGCCGTATATCCTCTTTAAAGGAAATACAAACAAGGCTAATCCGCCAGCTTACAAGTCGAATAGCTTAAAAGTACACATGACTAATATATGCAGCGAGATCACATTGCATACAGATGAAAGCCACAGTTTTGTGTGCTGCTTATCATCTGTAAATCTTGCTAAATATGATGAGTGGAAAAATACTAATCTTATTTATGATGCTACTTGGTTTTTAGATGGTGTAATGGAAGAGTTTATACAGAAAGCTAAAAATATGAAAGGGTTTGAAAACGCCATTAGATCAGCCGAAAAAGGCAGAGCTATAGGTTTAGGTGTCTTAGGGTGGCATACGCTGTTACAGAAGAAAGGAATAGCTTTTGAAGGGCTTTTAGCTCAGTTTAAAACTAGAGAAATATTCAGTAAGATTAAAATTGAAACAGAAAGAGCATCTCGCAAGCTTGCTGAAATATACGGTGAGCCTTTGTGGTGTGTAGGTACTGGTTTTAGAAATACACATTTAAGATCTGTAGCGCCTACAGTTTCTAACAGTAAATTAAGTGGTAACATATCGCCAGGCATAGAGCCTTGGGCAGCTAATGTTTTTACAGAACAATCAGCTAAAGGAACATTTATAAGAAAAAATAATGAACTTAGGAAAGTACTTAAGAAAGTTGGTATTGATACCAAAGAAACTTGGGATAAAATTCTGGAAGATGGTGGATCCATTCAAGGAATTAAAGAACTCAATGGATGGTTTTACGACCACCTCGGAAGACTAACTCAAGAAGAAGGTGAGTCTGTCAAGAATGTTTATAAAACATTTAAGGAGATAAACCAACTGGAATTAGTTGGGCAGGCGGGTATACGCCAAGATTATATTGATCAATCAGTGTCATTAAATCTAGCGTTCCCTGCAGAGGCTGAGCCAAGATGGGTTAATAAAGTCCATTTTGAAGCGTGGAAAAGAGGTATAAAAACTCTTTATTATATGAGAACAGAATCGGTTCTTAGAGGAGATATAGCTGCAAGAGCTATGGATCCAAACTGTATATCCTGTGATGGATAAATTAATATTTAAAACTAAAAATAATGGCTAGTAAATTTACTTTTGCAGATGCAAAAAAACAAATCAAACAATTAGAACAAGAACTACAACAAAAAACAGATGAGCTTAAGCAAAAAGCTGGAAATGTTATTCTGGATACATCAGATAATGTTTTTACAAGTGAAGAGTTAAAAAAGATTAGAATATTAGAACTATGGGCGGTATTAGGGCCGATAGCTGGTATTATAATTGGACTAATAGTAGGTTAACATCTAAATAATTAAAAGGGAGCTTGCCGTGATGGTTTGCTCCCTTTTTTTTATCCAGGTTGATGTTGCCCTGTTTTTACTTCTGTAGCACTATCTGTTTTTATAGCTTTACCTCCGCTTGCACCTGTGGTAGGATCCTGTTGTGCAATTAAGTTTTCAGCATAGCTTTTTTTGTTTTCATTGTCATTTAAAGTTTTAGCATCTGTGGTATTATTGCTATTAACATTATAAGCACTAAGCGTTTCGCGGCGTGCGTCATATGCTTTAGCGGCATCTTCAGGGGTCATACTATTTCTATTAGCCAACCTCTCAATACCTCTATTTCTTCTATCCTCTCTTCGAGCCCCTCTTTCTTTATCTTGGATATCCTGCATCCTTCGCCTTTTTTCCGCCCTAATTCTTTTCTTTGAACTACCTGCGTCAAGACCAAGAGCAGCATCATTAGCATCTGCGTTTGTTAAAGCTTTCTTTTTTTGTTTTTTAACCAAATCTTTAGCTTTATTAACTTCTTGCTTTCTTTCAAGCTTTCCTTCTCTAACAGACTTAACCTTTTTTGCGTCTTCACCTGCGCTGCTAATAATATTTGTGGCCAGGTTAGTATCCGGGTCGTCCCCATTTTCATCAATTCCATTTTCCCCATCTCCTCCTAAGCGGAAAGCAAAAGGGAAGGGTGATTTTTTACTTTGTTTATTATTTTCTAAACCGTATTTATAAATTGGCCCCATATTATGATAATTTTTGTTTACTTAATTGATTAGCTTCTTTTTCCCACGGAAGCTGTTTAGCTCCTTCTATGTATAATTTACCATTATAAAGTATTTTTGAATCAGCCGTTCGTGGAATTGTTTGGCCTTTCCATGTTATATCAGAATCTGTATAATCTAATTTTCCTGATTTAAATTGATTAAGATGCACATTCTCATGAGCAATAACTTCTCTTTTTTTACTAGGACTTAACCCAGGTTTTATATCTATAGTTCCATCTTTATTAGCTCTACCTAATACCCCTTCGGGTAACCTGTCTGGTATTGGGGATTTTTTTATAGACCCTTTTTTAATTGATCTTTTTTTTATAGACCCTTTTTTTATAGAGCCTTTGTTATTATAAACTTTTGAATTTTTATATTCAATATCTACCCCAACGTTATAGGGTGACCATCCTAGTGATAAAAATACCGACTGCCAAGCTTCAGTACTATCTTGTGCTGCAGCTTTTAAGTTTTCTATTTTCTTAAAAACACGATCAGTAGGTGCGTTAGTTAAACCTGAAAAATAATTAGCATAAGCAAAGCCTTGGTAAAATGGATCGTTTTTATATTGCTTCCATGTTTCAAACTTTTGTGCTTCAACTATATCACTTATTTTTTTACTAATAGGGGGAGATATAGAAAATCCTTTTTGTACAAGCTTTAAAGTCCCGTCATATACTCTTTCTCCTTTTTTTCTTTTTTGTCTTTGGTCATAATACTCCATACCAAGATTTTTAAGAGCAGCAACAACAGCCCCAGCATATCCCATTCCGCGGAGTATACCATCGGCAACACCGTTAACAGCATACATTACTTTTTTATTTCTTTTTGCTATTTCTTTTTCGTCTTCATCATCATCATTGCCTAATAATAGAGAGAACAAACCTTGCTGTAATGCTGTAAATATTACATTTTGTGCAAACCCATAGTAAAGTATTTTAGATGCATTGGTTTTCCAATCACCTCTACCGTTTATTAAATCAGACGTTGCTTTTCTAGTTTCACGAGCATACTGTAGTGGTGTGTTAGCAAAAGCTAATATAAGTCTACCTATGTCTGATGCTTGTTGCCTAGACACTTTATCTGGCCTTGTAGACTGCTGAACTGGTTCAGAAACCTCTTGAAACTCAAACATAGCTTGGGTATCCGCTTCTGATTCAGATAGACCTTCTTTTATTAATTGATTATACCTATTACGATACCAAGTAGCTCCACCAAAAGCAATAGCATTGCTATCACCCCATTGCGTAGGTTTAAAGCCTTGTTCAAGAATCTTTTTATTTATTCTTAAGAATAAATTTCCTGGATTAGAATCAGCAATATCAGCTAAATTAACTTCCATAGCCATACCCCCTCTTCTTTCTTTTAAAAAATCAGAATTA
>Ga0315322_10004376_pt1 | contig 10886 bp, 10 predicted proteins | sample M110021515metaG_FD_203461 | JGI IMG/M metagenome (GOLD analysis project Ga0315322, IMG submission 203461) | Ammonia-oxidizing marine archaeal communities from Monterey Bay, California, United States - M1 100m 21515 | ecosystem: Environmental > Aquatic > Marine > Intertidal zone | place: USA... | reverse complement strand
AAAATTTCACGAATAGACCTCTTGTTGAGTAAATCATAAATCTTCATGAATTCAGCATGGCTATCAGAAACATGCTCCGAAGGAGCTATCTCAGTCATTATTTTGGGTCCACTCGAGAAATCCGTCATTTCCTCCGAATCCAAAGCATTCCCAAAAGGAGTACTCTGGATCGCACCACCATCAGAAAACTGCGCATTTCCCTACCCTGCCAACGTCCGTTGCATAGACAGAAGTTCCAAGTCAAAGAAGCTTTCGGATACCATCGAGAGATTCCTTCGCCTCGACTACGATAAGCCACCCACGGTCAAGGTCAGTTCACTTATCGCTGAGGATGATGAAAATGCATATACGCCAATCCTAAATCTAGTCATCTCAAGTATCGACTCTACTCAAAGGGCTCGCCGAACTAGATCAGACACGGGTGTTCTAAGACAAGAACAGGTATTTCGGAATCTCGCAGGATACCTCTGCTCGCGCATCCCAGAGAAATGGAGAGATTCGGCGGAAGGAAATCTCGCCGTAGTAGTTGGAGCCGGTCCCTCGCTGGACATCAGCTTGTCGCTAATCAAGGAAGGATTTCCTAAACCTCTGGTGGTCGCCTCCGACAGTGCCCTGAGTGCTTTGAAGGACATGGGAATCGATCCCGACTTCGTAGTTAGCATCGATCCCGAAAAAAGCCATGACTCCTGCACAGCCATAGATCATTGTCCGGGGATCGCCATTCTTTCCACACAATCCCACTCTAGTTGGTCCCAACGCTGGGGAGAAAGCATATGCTATCTATCGGGGAGAGTGATGACTGAAGATTGGCTCGCCGCTAAAGGTATACCCAAAACGAGCCTTCTCGCAGTGAACAACGCAGGATTAGCAGCCATGCTCTTCGCAGAATTCCTAGGACCGGCGGCAATCATGCTTCTGGGCATGGACCTAGCTGGTGGTCATGATGGTTCTCGTTATGCGGAAAATACTGGACGCTCGCATGTAAAAATCAATGCAAATCTCTGCCACGAAATACCGGGCAACCATACCGAAACCGTTTCAACTCCTTTCCTGTCCGACTGGAGTGAAACATCCGAATCCTGCGCCCGCATCGCTCGAGGAAGAAACGTGATCAACCTGAATGACCGAGGAGCCTTGCTGGAAGGGTCCATCGTAATACATCCAGATCAAGTCAACGAGTTACGCAAAACTCTTCACGAAAGTCTTGCGCCCTACAAGCCCGACTCCAGCGTTTTTTCAGAACGTCGAGGCATTTCGGGGCAAGGGCTTGAACAATTACTCACGAAACTGGCTACTCGCTGCGACGAAGCATGGAAAGGCCTCCGCCCGATCCTCGCCAAGCAAAACACCACGAAGCATGAAAAGCTAAGGTATCTTCAAGAGCTTCTCGGAAATCAAGACATCGCCACCTTGATCGGCGATTACTCCTTTGCCGTCATGCCGGAAATAAGTCAGGGCAAACAACCTACCTCAGAAGAACTGGATTTGAGAATCAAGGAAATTCGACGCATACTTTGGTTGTTGGAAGACGCCATAGTCGCTGCCGAACCATCGGAAGAATTCCTAACCCGACTCTTTACGGAAAACTTCGCCTAGCCTTTTTCCACAGTCAACCTGGAGAACGCAACCGAAGCGACCTCGACTGCTTGATCAATCGTCGCATCGTCATGGGCTCCGCAAAGAAACCAGTTATGATGGGGGTGAAAGAAAACGCCCTCCAAGGCGCAAAGTTCGCAGAATTGTTGCAACAGGTAGAGATTGTCATCCCCATCGAACCAAGGAAAGGGCATCGCGGGCGGACCCGTAAGGCGAAACGAAAAGCCATGCCTAGCTCCGGCCTCGGAAAGCCCAGTAGATAGTCGAGAGCCTAACTGCTCCAACCGCCCCACGACATTTCGCTCCCGAGCAACCTCGAGACACTTCATGGCAACCGTCATGGCCACTGCATCGCTCCAGCAACTGCCCGTCAGAAATACGTCTCGCGCACCCCGACGAAGGGCTTCTCGCCCCACGCAGGCGGAAATGGCATAACCATTCCCCAGTGCCTTGGAATAGCAGGCGATATCGGGAGTGAAACCAAACAGACGATGCGACCCCCCCTCATGCAGGCGAGATCCGGCGCGCACGTCGTCGAGTACCAGTATGATTCCTTTCTCCCGGCACAACTCCTCCACCCCGGACCAGAAGCCCTCCGCCGGCATTTCAGAAGGCCCGAACGCGGCATGATGATAGGGCGTCAACACAATCGCAGCTACGTCGTCCTTATGCTCCTTGGCGAGATCACGCAATCCATCGAGATCGTTCCATTGAAATTCCCCCACGAAGGCCCGATCCTCCGGAATTCGTCCGCCGAAACCGGGATCGCACCAAGCGTCCACCCCGTGGTAGGCGCCCTTCGCCTTCAACACGAAGCGACGCCCGGTATGCTCGCGAGCCACACGGGCAGCCCAAGTAGTGACGTCGGAACCATTTTTGGCGAAAACGGCCCATTCCGCAAAGTCGATACGGGACACCATAGCCTCGGCCAGTTCAACCATTCGGGCGGTCGGTTGATTTAGGACTGAACCGTCCCGGCGTTGACGATCAGCCGCTTCCTCGATCTCGGGATCCACATGCCCTAAGAGAATGGCGCCGTAGCCGCACATAAAGTCCAACCAATCATTCCCGTCCACGTCTCGAAAACGACAACCCTCGGCACTCTCGGAATAGTGCGGAAAAACCTTCGGCAAACCACCTGCGGGAGCAAGATGCCCGTAAATCCCGCCAGGCACCACCTTCGTGGCTCGCAGAAAAAGTTCATCGGAACGCGTACGAGAAAAAGTCATCGAGCAAAAACCAAGTTTCGAGCGGCTATATCGGCCACGTATCCGACCGACTCGGCAAGAGGAATCCGGCCCGTAACCTCCACCTCGCCAAGAGCCGGAGCCGCCAAGGAGTCCAACTTCCCATCGACCGCTCTCGAAGCCGTCTCCAAGTCGCGAAAGCTGACCCGTGCTGCGGGAACCTCCGGAGGTTCTCCGCTTCCGGAACTATATCGGGCCTTGGGCTCAATCCGAAACCACATACTTAAATCCTCTCCTTCCACCGTAAACGTCACCGTACCTGGGCTCTCCCTGCCAATGGCGTCAATGCACTTCGAATCGAGACCGGCATAAGCTTCCGCCGCCCCCAAGCCTCCGCGAAGTCCTAGCGCCACCTTGGTCTTTGCATTCTCGGAATCGGCAAACGCGGCGGCCAACGCCTTCAAGGTACGAATAACTCGAAAAGTGTCCAGGGGACGGGCAAGCATGGGAGCAATCCGAGGCATGGCAAAACCGTAAGTAAGAGCTCTCAAAAACACCCAATAATCGGCAAAGGTCAAGCCACCCGGCGAAAACCTCACCTCGCCTCCATCCGAAAACTCCAGCTTGAGAGAAGTTCCCTTACCGCCCCGCTTCACCCATTCCTCCGAACAAGCCTCCAAGGCTCGAAAGGTGGCGGACGCAACGGTGGGATCCTTAAAATCGTTCATCGGGAAGCCACGATTTCACGTAGCTTCTCCAGAAAGCGCAAGGGCGTTTCTCCACGGGCATAAGGAAAAATCACTGGCAGAGAAGAGGAATGAAGTCGGCGCGGAACCTCGTTGGCCTTCTTGGTCGAGGCAAGTCCGCCAGTTCGCTTTTGCCAAAAGCTAAGGTTGTTTTGCTCTTGAGGCATTACCCCGCGGGAAACATCGAATAGCACGGGCGTACCGCAGGCAATGGCCTCGGCCGTAGTGCCGGCTCCGGGACGAGCGAAGAGCATAGTGGCCGAACGCAGGAGAGGCGCTACTTCATCGGCCGGAATCGTGGCGAGGGGTCGCAGAGGTACCTTGGGGTGCTCCCCCATGGTCTCCAGCCAACGCATGGTCTTCCCGTTTTCCCCACAAAGGGCCACGACCTGGGCCACTTCCCCGAGGGCACGAGTGGCTATGGCCACGGGCAAGTGCCTGTTCACTCCATTGGCTCCCGTTCCAAGAACGAGCAAAGGCAATTTCGGGTCCAAGTCCCACTTCTTGCGCAAAAGGTCGGCGTCGGCCTTGGCTTTAGGCTTTTCGAAAAAGGCCGGGCGCAACAGCAAACCCGCCTCGTACACCTTTTCCCCAGGCATGTCTCTCGAAATCGCCGCCTCGCAGGTTTCGGCGAAAGGCCCCGCGAAAAGATCGGCCTCGGGGTTTACCCAATGACGGCTGAACCCTGGGCCATCGCCAAGCTCTCCGCAGTAAATGGCGAACACCGGAGGTTTCTCGGCCATCGCCTCCATCACGAGATCGCGGTAACCATGGTTCAAATGGGCATGCATACTCACCACCACGTCGGGGGCGCAATCGCGAACCACTGCCTTGAATCGCCTAGCTCCCAAAATCAAACCTGCCTTCCTGTGCAGGCACGCAGCCTCCAGAAAAGGGAAATAAGCCCGATGCAAAAGCGGAAAAGTCTTCTGGATCCAGTTGTACAACCGGGTTCCGAAAAGGTACAGGCGGCTATCGTACTCCAGCGGTTTGTAGATGCGAGTCGAGAGGTTTTCCATACGGGCCCATTCGCCAAGCGCCCTGGCCCGCATATCATGACCACCACCGGTGGACGAAGTGAGAATTAGAATTTTCAAAGTATCAGTTTCGGGACAACCCGATGGCCTCGTCCATGACTTCGGGAAGACGTGAACGGAAATCGCTCCAGACCTCGGCCAACGAAGGTTCCTTAACCTCCAACAGTTCCCGAGCTTCCGCTCCCTCGACGCTTAAGAAGGTGTAGTACTTCGTCCACACCGTTGGATTCGGATCATCCATCGCAGGCAGGTTGTCCAAGAGGAACCTCACGGCCTGCAACCTGGCCAGATCTAGTACGGGGCGTTCATTCTCATCGAAATCCGGCATATCCTCATATTCGAGAAGCTCTCGAAAGCCCAGCAAGGTACGGCCCAGTCGACGATCAGTAGCAGTTTCTTCGCGTGCCCCGAGCAAGGTCGTCAAGACCTTACCCAATGCGGGCGTAAAGTCGTGCGATCCGGAACTCATCCCAACTCATGTACCACCAAACCACTGCGCAACTTCGGTTCGAACCATGTGGTCTTTGGTGGCATTATTTGATCGGCGTCTGCAATGGTGAGGAGTTGTTCCATGGAAACCGGATGCAGGGCGAAGGCAACAGCCATTTCACCGGAATCCACTCTGCGTTCAAGCTCGCTCAGTCCGCGGATGCCGCCCACGAAGTCTATTCGTTTGTCTCGCCGTAAGTCGGTTATTCCAAGAATCGGCTCCAATACGTGGTCTGAAAGCACAGTCACGTCGAGAGCGCCGATGGGGTCGGCGTCATCCCATGAGCCCTCCTTCGCACGGAGACGAAACCAACTGCCCTTAAGGTACAGGCCGAACTCGCGCATAGCCGAAGGCCGACAAGCTCCCTCCGCCGAAGGGGTAACGTCGAAGGAAGTTTCCAACTTTGCCAGAAACTCCTCCTCCGAGAGATCGTTCAGGTCGGTCACCACCCGGTTGTAGTCGAAGATCTTCAGCTGGTCGTCGGGGAAAAGCACGGCAAGGAAAAAGTTGTACTCCTCCGTCCCGTCGTGGTTCGGATTCGCCTCGCGTCGCTCCTTGCCCACTCGGGCAGCAGCCGCCGTGCGGTGATGCCCATCGGCGACGTAGAGAGCGGGCACTTCGGCGAACAAAGACTCCAACCGGGACACCTCGGCAGAATCCGAAACCGCCCAGAACTCGTGCCTGATCCCGTCCTCGGAAGTGAAATCGCACACGGGAGCCTCCGAAAGTCGCTCCGAGACAAACCCGTCTATGGAATCATTTCCTCGGTAGGAAAAGAAAACGGGCTCGGCGTTTGCATTTAAGGTTTCCACATGCCGCACCCGGTCGTCTTCCTTCACGGGGCGGGTCAGCTCGTGCTTCTTTATCCTCCCGTCGAAATACTCGTCCACCGAGCAGCAGCCCACGACCCCCGTCTGGGAACGACCGTCCATGGTCAGCCGATAGAGGTAATAGGAAGGCTCGGGATCCCGCTTCACTTGACCTTCCTCCAACAACCGCACGAAGTTCTCACTGCCCTTCGCGTATACCTCGTCCCCGTACGGATCGACGGCGGTCGGCAAGTCGATCTCGGGTTTCACCACGTGAAGAAAGGAAAGCGGGTTACCTTCGGCCTCCGCTCGGGCCTCGTCCGAGTTAAGAACATCGTACGGACGCGACGCAACCGCCGCAACGTTTCCGGGAAGAGGACGAACACCTCGAAAAGGTCGAAAAGTAGCCATGAATTATGTAGTAGAGTTTAAAAGGAATTTTGAATGGTTCCTCGTAAAAGGGTTCACAGCCAACCATTAGACGCAAAAAGGTCAACGGGGAAGAGAAACAAATGTGGGAAAAATACAAATATTGATTTTTACAAATGAAAGGTCCTGCTCAACGCCAAATGCGGGACAAAATCATAGAATCCAAGCAAAAACATCACTTAAAGAACCATAAGACATAAATCACAAACTTAGAAAAAAGTTCTAGTTCGACCTAATAAATAATTGAATTAAGAATCATATATCCCTTATTAGCACGGAGAGAAAATCGAATAGGGTTAAAGGCACTACCGAGGAACTATTGTTAGTGTTCAAGAGCTGGTGCTCTCGGAGAAAAAGAGAATCAAACTAGGCTATTTTTTGCTGAGACGATTGATGCTAATTGTCCATAGAGCAACGACCGCAGTTGCTGGGCATGCCGGAACAGGGTGGCATTTCTGCTGGACCGGAAGATTCGTCGGAGCCGGTTGCGGCGAAAACGGAGAGCTTCTTCTCCAGTTTGGAAGAACCACAGTGCGAGCAATGGGCCTCGCCTTCCCAGTTGGAAGAGCGAACGAGAACTTCAGAGTCCTTGTCGCAGTCCGTGCAAGTAAACTCGTAGATAGGCATGACTGAATCGGCGTTTGCCGATCGTGGAGAGGTTCAGTAGTTGGCGAGCAAGTAAAAAAACCAGGCGATCATATAATAGCAGGAAATGAGGATACCGGCGCCAAATAGACCGAAGAAAGCGAAGTTAAGAACCTTTTGCGTGCCTGCCGAGCGGAGAAATTCAGGTTCCTTTTCCATGGAACCGACCATGAGGATAAAATACACCACGAGGGCGAAAATCGGCATTGTAATCATGAACCAATCAAATTCCGTACTCATTATCTAATAAATTCCAAGTTTAAGTTGATACTCCTAAAAGATAAATCAATATGTCGGGAGGTGCTGGGAAGTCAAGGACGGGTGACTTTTCTAATTGAAGAATCCTCACCGTGAATGCAGGGTCGATTCAGGTTTCCAATATTAATCATCGCACTTATCCATCCATGAAAAGCCTTCTGACAATTGCCTGTGCAGCATTCATTGCCTTGGCAGTTATCGAACCCTTGTCCGCCAAATCGAAGGAAAAACCTTCGGGGAAGGCGAAAACAGAAAACAAATCCAAAGTAAAAGTGAAAAAAATTCGACACATAGTGTGCTTCAAGTTCAAGGAACACGCCACCAAGGAACAGATCGCGAAGGTGGAGAAGGCCTTCGAGGACTTGAAGAAGAAAAAAAAGATCGCAGAGATCGAAAGCTTGGAATGGGGAACGAACAACAGTCCGGAAGGCCTGAACAAGGGGTTTACCCATTGCTTCATCTTGACCTTCGCCGACGAGAAGGCCAGAGACGCCTACCTCCCCCACCCCGACCACAAGGCGTTCGGGAAAGTGCTGAAGCCGATTTTGGACGATGTCTTCGTAATCGATTTCGCTAAGTGACGTGAGAACGACCGCAATAATTTGCGGGTTTGTCCTTGCGGTCTCTTTCTTGACTGCAAAGGAACGGAAGAGGAGTTTTCGCATCGCGGGCTATCTGCCTGAGTATCGCGTAGGTGGGATCACTCCCGAGTGCGTCAAGGGATTGACCGATTTGATCGTGTTCTCGGTTTCGCCAGAGGCGGACGGGGCCCTCGATACGAGCGTTTGGTCAAAGCGTAAGCTGGAAAAGGCCAAAAAGCTAGCGGGCTCCGCTAAAGCGCGCCTACTGGTTGCCGTTGGCGGTTGGGGAAGATCGGGAGGTTTCCCTGCTATGACGGAAAACTCGAAGGCACGGGAACGGTTTGTGCGTGAACTTGATGCATTCTGCCAAGCCAATGGCTTCAGTGGAGTGGTCTATGACTGGGAGTTTCCTCGCACTGACAAGGAGGAAGCGTCCTTCGGACATCTGCTTCGCGAGACGAGACGTTTGTTCGTCCCGAAGCGTCGAACCGTGGAAATCGCGGTGAATTCGGAGAAGCCATTTCCGAGAGATTGGACGGTGAAGGTCGATGCCGTGCACATCATGTCCTACGACAACGGACCGCGTCACGCCACTTATGAGCAAGCCGTTGCGGATCTAAACAACATGGCCCGGTTGGGGGTTCCGGCGGAAATGCAGTTGCTGGGGTTACCGTTCTACGGTCGGCAAATCACGAACCGGGAGAAAGCGATCACATATGCGGAAATAAAGGAGCGTTTTCAGCCTAAGCACGAACAAGACGAGGCGGGCGGGTATTATTTCAATGGTCCGGACACGCTTACAAAAAAAGTGAAGTTGGCCAAGGCACGAGGCTTGGCGGGGGTGATGATCTGGGAGATCGGGCAGGACGCCAAGGGGAAGGATTCGTTGCTCAAGCAGGTGGCCGTGGCCACGAAAGAATGATGTGGCTTGCACCTATATATTTGGCGATCACGAAAAAATTCCATGACGCATAAGAATTAAGACTCTAGCAACAGGATGTTAGGAGGTTAATATGAAGATTATTCTATATTTGGTGCTTTGGCTTTTGATTTTGTTCTCGGGCCTCAGCCGTTGACTTAGAGAAGGATGTGAAACTCGTGGAGGTAGGAACCACCAAGGACGGCAAAGGAAAACCGGTTTTAGACCTTTTCGCCCGAGGGAAAACTTCCTTTCCGGTAGTTACTTTGATTCTTGACCGCCGAGGCGTTGTGGTTTCGCTAAGCGGGATGCTATCCTTTCCATATATCCACACACCCTTCACTGTAAATGCCGGCTTTTTCTTTTTTGCCATTTTCGCTCCCATCTTTGTCGCGGTCGGCGACGTCAAGACGCCGGCCATTTTCGGGAACAACATGGTTTTGCAGCGCGATCATGCCAATCCTGTATGGGGTTGGGGAGACCGGGGAGAGCAGGTTACCGTTACGATTGCGGATCAATCGCACAGAACACAGGCAGACAAAGATGGCAATTGGCGGGTAATCCTCAAGCCCATGAAGGCAACGGCCAAGCCACTCACCTTGTCCATCAAGGGAAAGAATAAACTCAAATACGAAAATATTTTGATCGGAGAAATTTGGGTCTGCTCCGGACAGTCCAACATGGGTTGGTCCGTCAACAGTTCGGATGATTCCGACTTGGAGCTCTTGACCGCTGATTTCCCCAACCTAAGACTGATCAGTGTTCCACAAGTCGGAACTCAGGAACTCCAAAACGATTTCAAAGGACAGTGGGAAGCCTCCACGCCCGATAGCGCTAAGAACTTCTCCGCAGTCGGCTACCTCTTTGGTCGCCGGCTTCACCAAGCGCTCAAGGTTCCCGTAGGTCTGATCGACAATGCATGGGGCGGATCCGCTTGCGAGGCATGGATTCCAAGAGACCGTTTGAATGCAACCCCCGTCGCCAAGCCCTACATGGAACTGTGGAAAGAGACCGAGGCAAACTATGACGCCACGGCGGCTCAGGAAAAATATGAAGCGCAAAAAGCCAAGTGGACCGAACAGGTCAAGAAAGCCAAGGCGGCCGGCAAGCCCAGACCTCGAGTTCCCAGAGCGCCCCGCAACCCCTTGACCGGCCAACACCGCCCAGCCAATCTTTACAACGGCGTGCTCAACCCGATCATCGGGTGCGGAATAAAGGGTGCAATCTGGTATCAGGGAGAGAGCAACTCGGGCCGTGGTCATGCCTATCGTGAAGTCTTTCCGCTCATGATCGAGACATGGAGAAGGGATTGGAAACAGGGAGATTTCTCTTTTTACTGGGTACAGTTGGCCGATTTCATGGGAGAAGACGAGGAACCGGTGGACAACAATTGGCCTGAACTTCGGGAGGCTCAGACCCTAACACTCGACAAGCTCGAAAACGTGGGCGAAGCGGTCATCATCGACGTAGGAGAAGGTAGGGACATTCATCCCCGCAACAAACAGATCGTGGCCAACCGACTGGCCCGGAACGCACTGGCCAAGGATTACGGGATCAAAATTCCTCACCAAAGCCCCCGTTACAAGTCAATGGAAACCAAAGTGGGCAAGGCTATCCTCACCTTCGATCACGTCGGAACCGGCCTCTACACCTTCGATGTGCGCGAACCGGTCGGATTCGCAATCTGTGGGAAAGACAAGAAATTCGTCTGGGCCAAGGCAAAGCTAGCGGGCAAGGACAAAGTCGAAGTCTGGGCGGAAGGAATCGATCAACCGGTAGCCGTCCGCTATGCTTGGTCAAACAACCCCGTTTGCAACCTTTACAGCAAGACCGGATCCGTTACCTTACCCGCAACCCCCTTTCGCACCGATGACTTCCCCTTGGTGACAGAGGGTAAATAACGCTAACCGACCTCAATCTCATGAAAACTTCACTCACAATCGCCATCTTGGCCTGCCTCCCTGCCCTGCTCCAAGCAAAACCCACTTTGGAGGTCGTACTGGATTCCTCTCAGGTGAAAAACCCCTTTGGTGTCGCCTTCGATGAAGATGGCAACGCCTATGTCGCCGAGTTCATGGGAGGGCGTGTTCACAAACTAACGGCGAAAGGAAAGCTCACTACGATTTCCGGCAATGGAGAGAAGGGGTTCGCCGGAGATGGCGCAGATGCCAAGAAAGCGGTTTACCATG
>Ga0315322_10004375_pt1 | contig 10888 bp, 6 predicted proteins | sample M110021515metaG_FD_203461 | JGI IMG/M metagenome (GOLD analysis project Ga0315322, IMG submission 203461) | Ammonia-oxidizing marine archaeal communities from Monterey Bay, California, United States - M1 100m 21515 | ecosystem: Environmental > Aquatic > Marine > Intertidal zone | place: USA... | reverse complement strand
GGCTTGAAGCTTTCGAGCAGGGAATGGCACCGGACGTCTTTCTAGCCAGCACCCATAAGAGAGCATTGGACATTATTGATCTCAGCAAACTCAAGCAACACGCTTTAGACATAAACTAATGCCCGAGAGTATTTCCTATTTTCTGACAGATAAAATTATTTGTTTAAAGAGCCTAGGGCTGAACTCTGAGTCACCCATAGCGCAAGTGTTTTAATCTGATTGAGATCTCTATTGGGCAATATAAGCGCTGGAAACAAATATAGGCTTACCATAAACTTTGCCAGTAGCTAAAACAAAAAAGGAACGATTCTGCATGTCTAGTGATAAACCCAAATATACCCTGAAGTATCAGAGCGCTTTGTTTGACAGTAATCGCTGGGATAATTTTCAGGCGAGAAACGATGATATTGTTATCACGACATCCTATAAAGCGGGCACAACCTGGATGCAAGGCATCTGCGCTGCGCTTGTGTTTCAAAAATCTAAACCGCCTATTCCACAAGACGAGTTATCGCCCTGGCTAGATGCAAATTTCGGCCCGATTGAGGAAGTCCTGGCTCAATTGGAAGGTTTAACAAACAGAAGATACATAAAGACGCATCTCCCTTTAGATGGAATACGCTTTTTAGATGAAATCAAATATATCTTTGTAGGTCGTGATGGCAGAGATGTTTTTATGTCTATGTGGAACCACTGGCACAATATGAAACCAGAAGTGATTCATGAAATGAATAATGCACCAGGAAGGCAGGGGCCACCAATTTCGCTTCCACTGGGAGGAGTTGAAGATATTGCCGCAGGATTTGATGATTGGTTGAGTAGATCGTCTTTTGATTGGGAGACTAATGGTTTCCCCTTTTTTTCTCATTTACATCACGCGGCAACCTGGTGGGAGTATCGACATTTGCCAAACATTCTAATGGTTCATTTTGATGATTTACTAAAAGATACTGATGGCGAAATGCGGCGGATCTCGGAGTATCTCGGTATTTCTGTGAATGAAGATATTTGGCAGGACCTGGTAGACGGTGTCTCCTTTAATTCGATGAAGTCAAATGCAAACAATATGGCTCCAGGGGGCTCTCAGGGTATATGGAAAGACACCAGTAATTTCTTCCACAAGGGTACCAATAAACGTTGGCAAGGCGTAATTAGCGAAGAACAGAGCTCTGCCTATGCTGGATTAGCGCTCAAAGAATGTGGTCCGGAATTGGCTCAATGGTTAGAATTTGGCGGCCGCATGGATTAGACTCGGGAATTGAAATTACAGTTATGCACGTATTTCTTAGAATTTAACTTCACAAAGAAGGTATGGGGATGAAAAAGCTCACAGGTCAAATAATTCAAAAAAGCTTCATCGCAGTGCTTTTTGTTTTTTTAGCGCTACCAGCTACAGCGCAACGCGGGACTGATCCCAGCGTCTGGAATGAGGCCATGGAAAGCTTCGCACGACAAGACAGCATGAACTCTCCGCCGATAGGGGGCATCGTGCTTACCGGCAGCTCGAGTATTGCTAGATGGAATGAGCAGGCTGAAAAAGCCTTGGCGCCATTGACTGTCATTCCTCGTGGGTTTGGTGGTAGTGTAATGAACGATGTGTTGCATCATCTTGATGTCGTTGCCCTGAAATATAAGCCAAGAGCAATTCTTATCTACGAGGGAGACAATGATACCGCTTACGGCATTCCGGAACATGAAATCGTCGCAACGTTTGAACAGATTGTCGCAAAGGTACATGAAGCTTTGCCGGATACGCGTATTTATGTAATGGCTGTGAAACCATCAACTCTTCGTGTTGATGTCTGGAAAAATGCTCAGCAGGTAAATATGGGTTATAAGGGAATCGCCAAACAGGACCCCTTGGTTTATTACATAGACTCCGCGAATCCGTTTCTAAAAGCAGATGGAACAGTTATGACTGATATCTTCGTTGAAGATGGACTGCATTTAAATCCTATGGGTAATCTAATCTGGGGCTCCCTTATTAGAGCTGCATTGATGCCGCAGGAAGCACGTTTCGAATAACTCGATGTTACTGATTTAGACGGATACTCTATATCCTCTTGAAGTTGCGTGCTTCGATTGGCGTATTAGAGCTAATTATCAAGTGTATCCTTTATCAGTTTGTAAATTCGACGATACTCATCAAGCCAACTGCTCGGTTCGCGAAAGCCGTGGGCTTCAATTGGGTACACGGCTAACTCCCAATTTTCTTTCTCTAGTTCGATCAGTCGTTGTGCTAATCTTACTGAATCCTGGAAGAAAACATTATCGTCCTGCATGCCGTGTGCTATGAGTAATGGTTTAGTCAAACCTTCGGCAAATTGAATTGGTGAGCTGCGCTCGTAGGCGGCTGGATCCAATTCAGGGATATTAAGAATATTTGAAGTATATCCGTGATTGTAAGCGGCCCAATCTGTCACAGGTCGCAGTGCGGCGCCGCAAGCGAATAAGTCTGGTTCATTGAATAGCGCCATTAAGGTGAGAAAACCACCGTAGGAACCACCATAGGTGCAGACTTTGCTTCGATCAACATTCTTGTTTTCTACTAGCCAGTTGATGCCGTCGGCAAGATCTTGAACTTCAGGAGTCCCCATTTGCTGATAGATGGCTGTGCGCCAATCTCGGCCATAGCCTGAAGAAGCTCGATAATCCATGTCTAGAACCACATAGCCCTGCTGGACTAGAAAGCTATGAAACATGAACTCGCGAAAGTAACCTGACCATCCTTGATGAGAATTTTGCAAGTAACCCGCTCCATGAATGAAAATCACTGCAGGTCTACCATTGGCATCCTTTGTTGGTGTATAAGCGCGTGAATGAATCGGATCTTCTGAGAATGAAGATTCAATTTCTACAAATTCCGGCTCCACCCAAGCTATGTTATTGAATTCATCGCTAATGGTGTGAGTAATTTGAGATGACTCTGCGTTAGGGCGTGCTCGACTTACATACAGTTCGTCCGGGCGTGTGGACTTGCTGTGTACGATAAGTAATTTTGATTCGTCCGGTGATAATTGATACCGGCTCATACCTCCTAATGAGGTGATCTGTTCTATCTCTCCATTATTTATATTTAGGCGATAGATGTTATAGATAGTTGGGTGGGTAATGTTGCTGCGGAAATAGATTTGCTTTCCATCACGAGTGGAAGTAGGTTCGCGGATCTCGAATTTTCCCTGTGTGATTTGTTTAGAGCTTTCATTTACGTTTGTATTCTCATCATCGAATAGATAGAGATGACCATAACCGTCTTGCTCACTAAGAAAGAAAATAGATTGGTTGTCTGGCAACCAGTTTGCACTAATGAACTGGCGATTAATCCAAGCTGGGTCATGATTGTGGTGAACTAGTCTTAAATGATCGGAGTCCAGATAGATCGGAGCCATTAGGTCCGATATTATTGCCTCGCTGTCAGTGGATTCTTCTTTATTTTCTTGATTTGAATCTGTCGTTAACTCAGTAAATTGAAGGTTTTCAGTATCCAAGCTAAGTAGCCAACGATCTTTGTTGTCTCTACTAATTGCCTGGAACAAAACTTTTTTACCGTCCTGTGTCCATTGTATATTGACAAATTGTAGTTCACGATTTTTTTGTTCTTCATCGGTGTCGGGAAATGCATCTTCTGATTGATCTGACAGAGGATTGGCTTGTATTGACGGAAGCTGATTTAGATTTAAATTCGCCACTTGATGATTTTGTAGATCGAGCAAATAAAGCTGTTGATCTGAAAAATCCGTTGTCCCTACGCGAGCCCGAACTTCTCGGGTTTCTGTATACCCAGAAGAAGTAACATAGTTTGGCATTATTCCCGCTCGTCCGAGATTGCGTTCTGTATTATCTCGCAGAGAAACTAGTAACCATTTTTCATTGGGTGATAACACTGACAGCAAGGGCTCACTATTTTTGCCCATGTAAAAAGGGAGCGCGATCCGTGATGCATCCAATCGTTGATTTTCTTCGATAAAATTTTCTTCGCGTTCCTCTCTTGCTTGGTCGAGTTGAATAATATCAAACAGTCTTACTTGTTGTTCTTCTAGATAGTTTCTGTTGTCTTCAGAGGGAATGTTTTCAAGTTTGATATCAGCTGCCTGAGCTTCTAGGCCGGAATTAAGATCGCGAACAAACGTTTGTCCGTCACGATTAAAAATTATCTTGTCGTTGTTGGTTGTAAACCTCGGATTTGATTCAGTTGCAGAGGTTCTTGTGAGTTGGGAGACGTCGTTAGAACGGAGATCCTTTACATAAATATCACCCTCTCGCTCATAGACTTTCAAGCGTGAATTGCTTGAAAGAATGTTACCTTCAATATCAATGTTGTTTAATTCTTCCGGGAGAATCTGATTTTCTGTATTCGAATTAAGAGCAACACGAAATATATCCGTTTGCTCTGCACCTTGCCTCTTACGGCTATAGTAGATTGACTCGCTGTCATCAGACCAATATGGCTGGAGTGGCTGTCTGCCTAGCCAATCCGGGTCTGCCATAGCTTGTTCCAAGCTTATTAGCTGGCTGGGGGATTGAGCCGTTGTTTGGTTTGTCAGGCTAAATGCTAAAAAATAAACCAGCAATCCACTCATTGAGATTTTGTAAATATTTTTCATCTTGTATGCTAGCCACTGATTACGGCTTTTGAAAGCGTCTCTAAATGATTTTAAAAATTTTAGGGGCCCTGGCATAAAATATAGAAAGCCAGGTATCACATATAATTCAGTGATGGTTTTAAGTTCTCCAAATTTTCGTTATTTACCGCCAGTAAATAAATCTTTAATTCTGACTACGGATACAAATTCTCCGAAGTTATTCAAAGAGATTTCAAACTTCATTTCAATTTAATATTCGTCGTAACCTTCGGTTAGTTCCACATAGACTCCAGAAGGATCAGTAAAATAGGCAATATTGAGTCCTATTGCAGGAATTTCTCGATAGGGAACATCAAATACAATACCTTTAGCTTCTAGTTGCCTGCAAAACTCTTCAAGGTTATCGATTTCGAAGCCTATATGATCAATAGCTGAGCCTTGTGTGTTTTGTCTGCCACTATTATTGGCGCCAAAGCTCAAATTCATTCCGGGCACATTGGTTGTTGTAGTAATGCGTCCCCTGGGTCGAATTTCTAAATCAAACATTTCTACATACCATTGCAGAATTTCTTCAGGGTTATCTAAAAACCAATGTACATGATACCCCGTAATTTCTTCATGGAGTCCCTGGTCTTCTTGCATTTCGACTGCAATATTATCTGGTGTAATTACATAAGCATTTAGTTGACCTTCAGAGCCAAAGAAAATGCTGCCAACTTCCAAGCCATCTGCACGCCATTTATCTAGAAACTTATCCATTGAGCGCACTTTAAAACCAAAATGATGCATGGTGGTTTCTCGAGACCCCATGCTTGGTTCACTTTCTGTAAGTGCTACCATCATATTGGGCAACTTTGCGACAGTAAGCGGACCTCGTTCTACAATCGTGCCATTAAAATGCTCCACCCATATTCGTTTGTGTTCCTCGATATCAGAAACATTTAAGTGGACATGGCCAAAGGTGATGCCTTGTGCATTGGGGGTGGCGAGTTGGGCGTGAGCCGCTGAGGTGGCTAGACAAAGTATGAAGAGAGAAGAGAGTAGTTTCACTTTATGCTCCTTTATCAGATGGCAATGTAGATTAACATAAAGGCTTTACCGGTTTGCGTCTACTCATTGCCAGGCAGAACTCAGTAACTCATAGGAGCGTCGACGCGCGCCCTCGTCATGAGTTATTGTAAGTATCATTAATTCGTCCAAGTCGAATTGTTTGACGTAAGATTCAAGCTTCTCGCAAACCTGTTCCGGGGTCCCGACGGCGCGTCGGTCTCGGTTATCTTCAATTGCACGAATCTCTCCGGCACTGTAATCATAATCCATCGCTTCTTCTACGCTGGGGAATGGCCCAGGATTTCCGTTAAGCAACCTTATGAACCAAAGGTCTCTACTTTTGGAAAGTTCCAGTGCTTCTTTTTCAGTCTCCGCGCACACGGTGAAAAGAGTTAAGGCAGAGTGGGGCACGTCCCAGTTAGGTCCGGGTTTGAAATGACTTCTGTAGTAATCAAATATGTCAGGTCTAATTTGTGGATTAATAAAATAGGCAAAGTTGTAGGGAAGTCCGGTAAGTGCGGCGAGGCTGGCACTGTCCTCGCTGGAGCCGAGCATCCACAACCCTGGTGGTGTGTTTACGCGTGGAAAAGCCCGTGCATTTTCCATGCCCGGAGTGTGTGGATCGCTATCATTGAGAAGGGCCTGTAGGTCTAGAACCATGTTAGGAAAATGTTCAGGGCCGACTCTGGAGCCATAACGAATTGCCGCCGCCGTAAAAGGGTCTGTGCCCGGTGCACGACCGATTCCGAGGTCAATTCGACCAGGATAAAGCGTTTCCAGTATTTTAAAATTTTCTGCGACTTTATAAGGACTATAGTGAGGCAACATGATGCCGCCAGAACCTATCCGTATTTTTTGGGTTTCCGCGCCTAGACGGCCCAAAAGTACTTCCGGTGAGCATCCGGCCAAAGCATCGGATGCATGATGCTCTGCAAGCCAATAGCGGGAATACCCTATCTCGTCGCAAAGCCTCGCCAGCTCTAGGGTTTCCTGCAATGCTGCAAATGCATCGCCGCCTGCTTTAATTGGTGATTGGTCTAGGACTGAGAGTCTGATATTGTTACACCTACCTAACTGCATTGAGCTGAAAATTTGACGATTATTGGGTCGATTTGAAACGAACTTGGCTTTGAGACCGATGGTAACATGGAAGCTAGATCATCGATAAACTCTGCATTTGAGCCGTTTTTCATCAATTTTATCGTCCTAGGTCAGATTTTGAGTAAGTGATCGGAATGGATGCCACAGTTTGAGTGATATTTTTACAAAAAAAGACGACAAGACTGAAAAAGTCGTCATTACGGGGTTATTTACCCGTGGAACACCAATACCCAAATAGTTAAGTAGATAATTTAGTAGAAATAGGGAGAGAAAAAATGCGCAAAAAGTTTCCTTGCCGACGCAAGGCCATTGCGGCAGGCGTGATCCTAGCAGGATTATCGATACAAGCTGCAGCACAGGACGATGACGAGATTGAAGAAGTCGTTGTCACGGGTTCGTTTATCCGTGGTACGCCTCTTGATGCTCCCTCACCGGTTCAGGTTGTGGATCGTGAAAGTATTGAAGCCCAGGGTGCAGCGATCATCTGGGACGTGATAAAGAATCTTGAAGTGAATTCGGGATCATTTACCAACTCCGGTTCTGGAGAACGTTCACAGGTAGAAGGTACAGCGCAGGTTAACTTGCGTAACCTTGGCGAAAACTCGACATTGACCTTAATCAACGGCAGGCGAGTTTCGCCTTATGCGGCGATTACCCAAGGCGGTGGCGAATTCGTAGACATCAATGCAATCCCGGTTGTGATGACCGATCGCATCGAAGTTCTCACGGATGGCGGCTCTGCTCTCTACGGTGCTGATGCGGTGGCTGGTGTGGTCAACGTGATCATGCGTACCGATTTTGAAGGTTTCGAACTCTATGGTGATATTCAGAATATCGAAGCTGCTGGAGATTCTTTCGATGAAACCATTAGTGGTATTTGGGGTTGGGCCAGCAGTGATAACGACACCCATTTTGTGATCTCGGCTGAGCGTTTTGAGCGAGATGCGGTTAATGTGCTCGATGGCAATCATATCGATGAAAACTCGCAGTTCCTCGGAGCGGTATCTTCAGTTAGCTCGGGAATAGCCAGTGCTGCGTTCGGGGCCTATAGAAATCCGGCCTATCTGGCGCAGGACATTGTGGACTTTAACGTGTCCCAGGGTGGCCTTGACGAGGCTGTTTACAGTGACCCTCTTTGTGGGTCGTTAAATAGCGCTGAGGGCGTCCCGTTTTTTACCGGGAGCCTGAGGGAAACGCGCGGTGAGCGTGGTGGTACCTGTCTAGAGGACGTTTCCCGATTTAATTTTCTCGCCAGGGATACGGAACGTACCAGTATTGCGCTAGCCTTTGATCATACCTTCAATGAATCGGCGGAATTTTATTCTTTCGCTAACTACATGGAGAATGAAATCTTTCTCGAAGGTGGTGGCCTTAACAATACCGGTGGTTCTAGCCGGACTCGCGGGCCCACAGTAATGTTGGCAACACCCGGTTCTTATATTGGTAATCCAGCCTGGGGCGGTTATGCAATTGGAAAGCCGACGGAATTAGGCTACTACGCACCGTCAATTGGTTTGACTAGACCCACTGCTGCGGATATCACCAATGCGCCGGTTTCTATGGCAAACGGCGGGTTGAACATTACTCACTTGATTAATCCGCGTGATGGCATTCCCAGAACCGGTGACCGATCCAATTACAACACATCTGAATCCTCAATCGTGCAACTTGGTCTTCGTGGTGATTTCACTTACAACGACCGACCTTGGAACTACGATGTGGGTCTTTCATGGAGTTCATCCAGCAATGAGCAGACCTATCAGACCTTTAATCGTACGCGTACCGAAATGGCGGCGAATGGTTTAGGGGGACCAAATTGTACCCCTAATGGTGTGCCAGATTTTGACTGGCAGGGTCAGCCAGGTCCTTGGGGCGGCGCCCTACCTACTGCCTGGGATTACTACGGCGATGGTTATACTCAGACCTTCTTCCCGGGATACGTTTTGACAACCCGCGAGAGTCTGTCCTATGCACTGACCAGTAACAATCAGGGTCAAGGTGGGTGTGAGTTTTACAACCCTTACCTGACTCAGTTTACAAATCCCGATGTGGCTAACTCGCCGGAATTGATGGCTTGGTTAAATGAAACTGTGCTCAGAGCAGATAAGCGTAATGAGCTGTCTGTGGTCGATGCCGTTGTCGGTGGTGAACTATTCGATATGGCCGGCGGTCCTGCGGCAATCGCACTGGGTGGTCAGTACCGGGAGAGGAAGGCACATTCTAGAGCGCCTTCGATGAACTACCCGGGTCTTAATGCGATTCTTGGGTATGATTCAGCTGGCGTACCCAATGATTATCATTACGTGAATAACAATTTCGAGTGCTCGATGTGTATTTTTAACTTCGACCATACGAGGTCAACTCGCGCAGCATTTGTTGAGTTAGCGTTACCATTCATGGAAGGCGTTGAAACTCAGATCGCTGTTAGGTATGAGGATTATGGGGGTAATATAGGCAGCGAAGTTTCGCCTAAGTTTGCTATTAGCTGGCGGCCCACTGACGATCTCTTAGTTAGAGGTTCATTCTCTCAGTCATTCCGCGCGCCGAACATCGGCATCGTCGAGGAAGGGCTGGAAGCGAGTTCCACCGTTTTCTATGATCCTATCTCGAATCAGAGGGTAAGAGCGGGCTTGATCCCTCCGACCCCAGAAAATGGCGAAGCGGAATTCAGTTATACCGTGGGTGGCCCTGCACCGTATGTGGGTAACGAATCTGCTGACACCTACAGTGTCGGTTTCATTTGGACTCCAGGTGGGGACCTGGAAGGTCTTAGTGTACAAGCGGACGCGTGGAAATTTGATGTGCAGGATCGGGTATTACCCGAACCAGGTATTTCTGCAGTCCAGCCAGAGATCGAAAGGTTCAAGGCAGTTGTGGGAGATCCTAATAACTACATTCTTAACGATTCCATTGGATCTGATAATGACGTATTGGATATACCTTGTAATCCTAATGATCTGGCGACCCAGTATGGTGTCGATTCAGACGAGCGTTTAAATTGTGTGGTAAATCCAGCTCTTTACACGGACCTGACACAAGGGGTTGGCATTAGCCGGGCATTTAGAAGCGAAAATGCCAGTATGATCACTTTAACGCTAGCGGCTATTAATGCTGGTCAGATTGAGGCAGAAGGTGTTGACGTAAAGCTTGGTTACAGTTGGGAGACTGACTTGGGCCGATTCCGCGTCAGTTCCGATTACACCCACGTGCACAACTACGAGCTAATCGGTGTGCCAGGACTGGAGCGAGGCTTGTTGGATACCGGAGTATTCAATGCTGCCGGTACCTCCGGCAACGGCAATCACGTTCGATCCCTGCCAGACAACAAGGGTAACCTTACCTTTAGTTGGCAGCGGGATCGCCACGGTCTAACTCTTATCAACCGTCACATCGGTTCCTATAGGGATCTGACTTACGATATTGCCTATGTCAATGCTAACGATCTGGTGAGATCACTGCTCACGAAGAAGATCGATAGCTACCAAACCTGGGATGTCCAATACCGATATACCCATGACTGGGACAATGGCGCTTTAGGTAGCACTGTATTCACAGTTGGTGTTCTCGATATGTTTGATGAGGATTTACCTTATCGTGAAGTCGGTGGCCTAAACTATGATGCAACGGTGTTTGACCCACGTGGTCGACGTATTTATGCCAGAGCATTATGGCGGTTCTAATTACTGATTTAGTTCAGTAAAACGGAAAACGGCGATGGTGACATCGCCGTTTTTTTTCGATTGTTGTTTGTGAAAGTTTACTTTTTGAGTCCTAAACTTTGTCAGCGTCCCTTTCCTGGCGCTAAAGTGCGATGCTCCGTAAAAAGAAAGGCTCACATGTGCATCGCGAATTGGCTCATGGCAAAGTAGGTTTTTATGAAGTTTGTTTTTGACGCATTTCGAAGTTGAAGGACATGCTGATACGTTCTATATCATCCATATTTTGTCCCACTCCGTGTTCTAGCCATGAAGGAAACATTAAAAGTTTGCCTGATTCCGGCGCGACGGCTGCGTTGAAGGTATTTTCAGGTCGGGCACCATCGGCTGTTGGAGGCATCATCCATCGCCCTACTCGTGGGTCTTTAAATGTAATTGGCGGGCTTCCTGCTGGTGTGTCTACATAGAAAACACCACTGATGTGTGAATAGGGATGAA
>Ga0315322_10004373_pt1 | contig 10891 bp, 7 predicted proteins | sample M110021515metaG_FD_203461 | JGI IMG/M metagenome (GOLD analysis project Ga0315322, IMG submission 203461) | Ammonia-oxidizing marine archaeal communities from Monterey Bay, California, United States - M1 100m 21515 | ecosystem: Environmental > Aquatic > Marine > Intertidal zone | place: USA... | reverse complement strand
TGAGAAAAGTGGGTTCATTGAACCCGGGGAGCAGGCCCTAGCTAGCGCGCGACAAAAGCTAGACGGTTCTGCGCGAAGTCAAAGACCAGAAGAAAGGGCGAAATGAAGTCCTGGCCAATGTTGCCGGTGCTGTACTCGTCGGTAAACCCGCCGACTTTGAATTGCGAAAGGGTGACGGTTGGGCTCTCAAATCGGTGACCGGCCAGCTCGAACCATGGGATCTTGATCTCGAACGCCGCGCCTGATCCCCCCACGCCGCCCATCGACGTGCGCGTTAGTTTGCGTCCCTTCTTTAACTTCAATCGCTTCACGGCGGGAGTGTGAAACGTAACCGTCCCGTCCGCGCCCGTGTCCATCCGAAAGGGCTCCGTCAGTGGGCCATCCCCAACGTCGAATGTCGCCATCACGGACGGTGTATGACCGTCAAAAAGAAGCTCGCTCCAAGGTAGTCCACCCCCATCGAAAGTCGAGGGGTCGTAGATCGCAACGAACTCGGCGGCAGCCTCTACCTCCACAACAGCGCGGCTGAAAAACCCATAGCCGATGATGCCAGCGACCGGCACGCCAAAGTACCCCTCGAGGAACCCCAACTCGACTTCGACGTACACCTGACCCTCCCAGGTCATAGGCCCCAGAGTGAACTCGTTACCGGCGCGGAATCCAGCTCCCTCGCTTCCCCCCACGCCAGTGGCTAGCACCTCGCCAACAAGCTCCATTTCGAGCTCCTCCGCAACCCCGGGATCGATCACCATCGCGCCCGCGCCAGAGTCCAAGAGGAACCATCCGACATCCCGGCCATCGACCAGCGGGTGCACTAGAAGGTGGCCACTCGCTACGCGCTTGACCTCGACCTGATTTGGAATCGAATCATCAAAGCGAACGTCCGTCGGAAAAGCCATGTCAACGGTCAGCGCACCTGCCGCTGGAACCCGCTTCACTGTCGCGATTCGGATTCTTGTGGGCGGGCCGCCTGCGCCTGCCTCAACGACGATGGAGTGGGGCATCAAGATATCCTCGGTCAAACGCCAATCCGAGAGTGTTGTAGTGACTGTGCCCGCCATTCCGCCCGCGACATACTGAGCGGGCAAGCCTGCGTCCGCATCCAGGTCGACCCGGACATCCGTTGGCCCACTTCGCATGGACAACTGAAAAGAGCCCTCGGAGCTTGCCATCTCGAACGGACTCGAATCCGAAAGCCAACTTCCACTTAGTAGCGCCGGCAGAACAAGCGCCTGGTCGCGGTTCGAAAGGGACAGCTCACGCATGACGCCACTGTAGTTACTGCTGTACACGCCGAAACCATCGAAGATTTCCAGCTTCTTCAGAGGCCCGCCGATCTCTTCTCGATAGCGGCCATCGGGAAACAACGTCATCGAAAAAGGCGCTGTCGTTCCCAAGTAATCCGCCTCTCCGGTTAGCTCGACAGCACCTTCGACGGTCTGCCACGCGCTGCGCCCGGTCGCCTCAAAAACCTGTAATCGCAGAGCTTCGGTAAGCTCAGGAGAGTCTTGGTGCCTGGAAGAAACGCAGGAGAGGGCAGTCGCTACGGCAAAGAGAAGGAAGCTAGGGCGCTCCATGATTTTGAATGACGAAGATGAAGCCGCAGAACGGGATGATCGTGGTTTTGAGAGATTATTGGTCATGGTGTTTCCGATATCTCTGCTGTGGAAGAGGCTCGGGTTGAGCGTGTCGGAACAGGTGAGAGAACTTGGGTCAATGCGAACAGGCGCTTGGCCTCATCGATGGAACCGGTACCGCTTTTTCGAACCGCGCGAGCGCTCATGAAGTCGAGTAACTCCCCTACCTTTGCGTTTAGCTGCTGCGCCTCGTCAGGGGTTAGCCACGCCTTGGTGCGCTGGACAAAAGGGAACTCGGCCATCCCCTCGAAGTCCGTCGAAGGTGGCCAGTCGACGGTGAGAGCTGAACGCATGTCGCGCTCGGTCAAACGCAGGATCGCGCCGCCCAAGTCGGCCATCGCGGCACGCTCGTCCGACGTTGACTCGTCGTTGGATTCCGCGCCGACTTCGCGCCCGCAAAGCGCATAGACGGCACCACTGCGGCCGCCGCTCTGTTTCGTGCCCTGACGCTCGACGATACCAGCCTTTTCCAGCTGCTTGAGGTGGTGGTAAAGGGAGTCTGGAGCGCGGCCGAGCTGGGTAGAGATTTCGGCGACGGTTGCAGGGCCGCTGATCTGCATGACCTCGACCACTTCGATACGGGCTGGCGAGGCGAGCGCTTTCAGCAGAGCGATCCGCTTCTTTGGGCTGAGTAGTGGCGGCGTCATAGTCACCCCAACTTACTCTGCATTGGCTACTTATTGAAATCAAATAGGGATCCTCAACAAGCCCTCACGCGGATGCCAAGCCACCACCTACCATTGCACCCCAAAATCGAGTCAAACCCCTGCCGCCTTCCCCATTCACGAGCCACCCTTTCCACAAACATCCCCGTCATCCCTCCCAATCTTCACAAATCGCCAGAGACGGCCTAACAGAAGCCTCTCAAAGCCCTCGTCAACAGCGCTCTCACTCACGCTTTTAAGCATACGTAGGCAAGCCTTTTCCTAAACACGACTTACAACCTTCTCATAATCTCTCGATTCATTGGAACCGCTCAAATCCTCTCTTCCCACAACAGAGACCGAACTCCTCGCCCTTCCCGACGCCTCGCTTTCCCCCGCTTTTCCCCAAGTTATCCACAATGCGTCAGGGGCAACTCAAAACCTAATGCCATGGCCCACCAAGCCTGTACCAAAGGACCCGAATCACCGCTCCTCTCTGGGGCCGCTCTGCGCTAAACTCCTTCCCCATGGGTACATCTGACAACCTCCTGCTCGATGTTCGCGGCTTGGTCAAGTCCTTCAAAGGCCGCCGCGTCGTAGATGGCGTCCACTTCACCGTCCAGCCGGGCGAGGTCGTCGGCCTGCTCGGCCCAAACGGCGCCGGCAAAACCACTAGCTTCCGCATGACGGTCGGGCTAGTCCAACCCGATGCCGGCGAGGTCTGGCTGAACGGCAAGGAGTGCGGCAGCCTTCCTATGTATCAACGCGCGCGCCAGGGCATGGGGTATCTGCCCCAAGAGCCAAGTATCTTCCGCCGCATGAAGGTCCGGGACAATGTAATCGCAGTGCTAGAAGCCATGCCTATCTCGCGCCGCGACCGCGGTCCGCGCGCCGACGAGCTACTGGATTCCCTCGCCCTAAGTCACCTGGGGAGCAGCCTGGCTGAAACCCTCTCCGGAGGCGAGCGCCGCCGACTAGAGATCGCCCGTGCCCTGGCATCGGAACCTTCGATCTTAATGCTTGACGAGCCCTTCGCGGGCGTCGACCCCCTGGCTGTTGACGAGATTCAGGGCATTCTGCACGAGCTGCGCCAGGACGGTATCGGCATCCTGATCACCGATCACAGCGTGCGCGAGACGCTTGAAATCTGCGATCGCGCCTATGTCATCCACCGCGGACAGATTCTTCGCGAGGGTGAGCCCGATGCCTTGATTAACGACCCGAAGGTTCGCGAGGTCTACCTCGGCGACCGCTTCGACGAGGGCGCCCAGCTCGAACCTTCCGGTGCCACAGGCGTCACCGCCGCCGAGGAATCTGGGCTGGCGGGTGATTAGGCGCGCGGAGCGCGACGCTCCGCTGGGGTTAGGCGCGCGGAGCGCGACGCTCCGCTGGGGTTAGGCGCGCGGAGCGCGCGGGGCGTTCGGCACCTCTTCCTTCAGGGGGGTGCGGGGTTTCGGTCGGAGAGATTGCTGGGACTTTTTGGGCGATTTTGGCCGACCTAGTAACCCCGCACCCCCCTGAAGGAAGAGATGCCTTGCTTGGGTCGCAACGATTGGGGGGGAGGGGAAGACGAAGTTCCAATGCTTTAGTCGTGAAGCGCATGGGGGAACGCCCCCCAAAATCAATCACGGGGGCGTCCGTCCCAGACTTTCTTTCCCCTCCCCCACTGAGCGACTACAAGTCGCTGGGGCTCGCCCAACCGAAGTACACCCCCCGCGCGCTCTGCGCGCTAACCCCAGCGGAGCGTTGCGCTTTGCGCGTCTCCCCCTCCACTCTTTCTCGGATTTGATTAACCTGTTGGGCACTAAATCACCAGCGTGCCCCTAGCGCACCTGCTCTCTTACGCCATTTCGGGGGATCCCCCCGCACCGAACGACATGAATATCGTTGCCTGCATTAAGCGCGTCCCCGCTACGGAGACGCAGCCGAGGATTGCACCGGACGGGAAGGGTATGGACCACTCCACGACCGAGTACATGCTCTCCTTCTATGACGAGATCGCTCTCGAAGAAGCCATCCGAACTAAGGAAGCAGTTGGTGGCGAAGTCACTGCGCTTACCTTGGGCCCCGCCGAGGCCACCAAAGAGATTCGCGACTGCCTGGCGCGAGGCGCCGACAAGGGCTGCCTCTTGACGGACGCCGAGTGGTACGCACGCGACACGCGTACGACGGCCAAAGCGCTCTCTGCACAAGTCTCTGCCATTGGCGCAGACGTCGTCTTCTGCGGGCGCCAAGCCACGGATCGCGACAACGCGGCTGTCGGGCAGATGATGGCCACCTACTTGGGCTGGGCTTGCGTCACCGACGTTATCGAGTTCTCACTCGACGGCACCAAGGGCTCCGCCATGCGCGAGTCCGAGCACGGCATTGAGACGTACACGTTCGAGCTGCCCGCAGTCATCACTTGCCAGAAAGGTCTGAACGAGCCGCGATATGCCGGGCTCAAGGGAATCATGGCCGCCAAGAAGAAGCCGATCGAAGAGGTCGATCCCGAGCTTGTCGACAACATGACCGAAGTGCTCGGTGTCGAGCTTCCCCCTGCCCGCCCCGAAGGCCGCATCATCGGCGAAGGCACGGCCGCAATCCCCGCCCTGCTCGAAGCCTTGCGCACGGAAGCCAAGGTCTTCTAAACGGACAACTGAAGAGAATAAGCTATGTCTAAAATCATCGTATACGTCGAACAGCGCGACGGCACTGCTGGCCGCGCTAGCCTGGAAGCCCTTGGGGCCGCCGCATCCCTTGGCGCCGAAGTCATCGCCGTCGTATTCGGCGCGGGTTCCGCATCAATCGCACTCAGCGCCGCGCGCACCGTCGCATTAGAAGGCGAGCAGTACAGCCCTGACGCCCTGGCCGCCGACATCGCGGCAGTTGCAAACGAAGAGGCTGCAAACGCCGTCTTCTGCGCCTCGACCGGAGCCGGCCGCGACCTCGCACCGCGCGTTGCCGCACTCATGGACTGCCCGTGCTTTAGCGACTGCACCGCTGTCGCCGCCGACGGAGAATCGATCGCTTACACGCGCCCGACGCTCGCCGGCAAGCTGATCGCAAACATTAAGAGCACCGCTAACGCCGTCGCTACCTTGCGTCGCAACTGCTTCGAGGCAGCTGAGGGCGAAAGTGCTGTCGTCGCCGCGCGGCCCGCATCCACCGACTTCAAAGCGCTCCTCGTCGAGATCGCAGAGAAGACCGGCGGTAAACTGGACGTCTCCGCGGCCCCCATCATCGTGTCCGGCGGACGCGGCATGAAGGACCCCTCAAACTTCAAACTGATCGAAGACCTAGCGGCCGCATTTGGCAACGCCGCCGTCGGCGCAAGCCGCGCCGTCGTCGACGCCGGATGGCGCCCCCACAGCGAGCAGGTCGGACAGACCGGCAAGACAGTCGCCCCGCAGCTGTACTTCGCGATCGGAATCTCCGGCGCAATCCAGCACGTCGCCGGCATGAAGACCTCGAAGGTTATCGTCGCCATCAATAAGGATCCCGATGCCGCCATCTTCAAGCTGGCCGACTACGGAATCGTGGGCGACGCCATGGAGATCGTTCCGGCCCTTACCGAAGCCGTGAAGGGCGCATTGGCGGACGCCTAACTCACCAGTACGCAACGGGAGACCAAAGCGAGTAAAGAACAAGCCCCGCTGACCTTACGGTCGGCGGGGCTTGCTTGATTGGTGGGCCGCACTGGACTTGAACCAGTAACCTCCACGCTGTGAACATGGCACTCTACCAATTGAGTTAGCGGCCCAGGGGCGGAGACTTTAGGCGCTTTTGAGCGCCGGGGCAAGTCCCCTCGTGCGGATTACTCCTCTTCCTCTTCCAAGCGGCTCTTTGTGATCTCGCCCAAGCTCTTTTCTGCTCGGCGGATCATCATGCGGATGGCGTCCTCGGATCGTCCGCCCATTTTCTCGCCAGCCTCGCGTAATGTCATGCCCTGGAATACCACCAAAGTTAGGGCTCGCCGATGGTCCGGCTTGAGCTCGTCGATGGCCGCCCGCAGGATGCGATACTCTTCCGAACGTTGGACCTGCCGTGTAACCGACAGGTCTTCGGACGGAGCTAAAAAGGCGGGCTTGTCATCGTTGTCATCAGTCGAACCTTCTAGCGAGCGCTCGCGCGACATGTCGCGCTTACCGGCTGCGTAGAACTCGGCTTTGTCTCGCACCTTGTTTTGCAGGATGCGCGAGAGCCAGCGCAGGAACGATCCCTCGCCGCGATAGACGTAGCCTTTGAAGTCGCGGGCGGCCTCGCGGAAAGTGGTCTGCGCTAGATCGTCCGGGTCCTCTTTCCAGCCCAGCTTCGTTCCGATTTGACGGCGCGCATACTGGAGCATGATGTCGTGGTAGCGCTCGAACAGCTGGTTCAGGGCTTCGCCGTCGCCGTCGTGCGCGAGGTCGACAAGCCGCTTGATCTCGTCCGTCGCAAGGAACTCTTTGGGCGGAGGGCCGGATACGAGCTCGTCGTGCAAGGCCTCAGCGCCGGCGGGGACCTCTCGGAATTGCTCCATGTCCGCGTCGGTACCGGTCGAAGCTGGTTTGGGATCACTCATAATGTACAGGCTACCTAAATAGACCTCGCACAAGATACTTTTTGGCTTACGGGGCGTCGCATGGCGAAACGGTAATGGCATACGACGCGCGACAAGGTTCGCCTACGTTTGGATCCTGATTCTGATGCGGCTAGCAAATGCGGAGCCTGACAATACGGTTATAAGAAGAGCCTGTTAGACCTGAGCTACGAATGCCAAGAAGCCAGGCTCGTCCAAAATCAAAACGCCAAGCGCTTTGGCCTTTTTTAGCTTCGAGCCGGCTTTTGCGCCAGCAACAAGGAAGTCCGTGCGCGCGCTGACCGACGATGCGATGCGGCCTCCGTTGGACTCGACGATGCTCTTTGCCTCGGCGCGCTTCAGCGTTTCGAGCGTACCGGTCAGCACCACGGTCTTGCCAGCGAAGACGCCCACGCCCGAGTCGGGATCGGGAAAGCGCAGCTGGACGCCGCCATCGAAAAAGCGCGCGATCATCGCCAGATTCGACTCTGCGCTAAAGAACTCGACGATCTCACGCGCGACCTCGGGGCCGATGCCGTCGAGCTCGATCAATGTCTCCTCTGTCGTCTGCATTAACTCGTCAAAGTTGGTGAAGCGCTTGGCGAGTAGCTTCGACGTCGACGGACCAACCTCGGGAATACCCAGGCCTACCAGAAAGCGCGCGACATCCACGTGGCGCCGCTCCTCGAGCTGACGGAAGAGCTTGTCGGTGCTTTTTTCACCCCAGCGCTCTAGGTCAAGGACCGCCTCGCGATCCAAGTGAAACAGGTCCGCGGGGGTGCGCAACAAGCCCGCTTCGGCCATCTGCTCGATGAGCTTGGGTCCGATGGATTCGATCTCGAACGCCGAACGGCCCGCGAGCAACTTCACGCGACCAACCAGCTGAGGGCGGCAGCTCAGACCATTTGGGCAGTAGAAGTACTTTCCCTCGGATGTGACCTTGGTGTCGCAAGATGGGCAGACCGCGGGCATCTCAAAGTGCGAGCGGAAGCGCCACGTGACGCCGGCCTTGACCGTGCGCTGGGCGGGGGCGAAGTTGAACTCGCCCGCCTCTTTCTGCGCGGCGTCTTCAGTCTTGTCTTCGGCGAGCAGCAGCGACTCGGGTACGCCGCCGCGCCAGTCCGTCGGCTCTTCGCCCGTCGCGGTCAGCGACACGCCAGTCACCTGGGGAATCACATCACCCGCACGATGCAGGGTCACTCGATCGCCGATCGCCAGACCAAGCGCCTTGACATGGTCGGCGTTGTGCAAGGTCGTATGGCGGACCGTCACGCCGCCGACCTCGACGGCGTCCAAGTGCGCGCGCGGTGTCAAGCGACCGCCGACGCCGACCATGACTTCGATTGCGCGCAGTGTGGTGACGGCCTCGACCGGTTCGAACTTGTGCGCGTATTGCCAGCGCATCGAGCGCGATTTTTGGCCCAAGCGCGCGCGAAGTTCCAAGTCGTCCAGCTTCGCGACGACGCCGTCCATGTCGAAGGGTATATCCCAGCGGCCGGCCTCGATCTTGTCGTGGTATTCGATACATGCAGCTAGGCCCCGCACGCGCTCTCCCAAACCCGAGTCGGGCAGCCCCCATTCACGCATGGCCTGGACGATGTCGATATAGCTTTCGAAGTCCTGTTCGTCACCGGCCGCGAACTCGATGCGCGGCGCAGAGTAGATGTGAAACTCCAGCGGATAGCGCGCGACCTCGGCGGGGTCGTTGCGGCGCATGGCGCCGGCGGTCGCGTTGCGCGGGTTGGCGAGCAGCTGCTCGCCGGCTCCCTCGCGCGCCTCGTTGAACTTGTCGAAGGCCGCCCGCGCGATCAAGATCTCGCCGCGCACCTCCAAGAGCGCGGGCACCTTGCGCTTGTCTGCGCTCAGTCGCAGCGGAATGTTGCTAACGGTTCTCAAGTTCGCTGTCACGTCTTCGCCTATCGCGCCATCGCCGCGCGTCAAGCCGAGCTCGAGCAGACCGTCGCGATAGGTCACCGAAGCCGAGATGCCATCGAACTTCGGCTCGACGCTCCACTCCAGCTCGTCCCCACATTCGAGTCCCAAGAAGCGCAAGATGCGCTCCTCGAACTCCTGCACCTCCTCGTTGCCAAACAGGCTATCGATCGACAGCATCGGCACCTCGTGGGCACGCTTTACAAAGCCCTCGCCTTCAGACAGCGCCGCGCCGACCCGCTGCGTCGGGCTGTCGGAAGCCACGAGCTCTGGATTCGCCTGCTCCAACGTCTCCAGCTCGCGGAAAAGCACGTCGTAATCCGCATCGGAAATCTCGCGCTGCCCTTGGTTGTAGTACAGGCTGGACAGGCGGGTCAGTTCAACCCGCAAATGTGCGGCCCGAGCAGCGGCTTCTTTCTTAGCAGTCATTGCGCACATGTTACGCAGATGTGCGAATGGTTCTAGGTATTCGGCCCGCACATCCTAGAAATCCAACGGCACAAAAAACCACTAAGGAGCCTGGGCAAGCCCTGCACCTGTTTCGTCTTATCCCGCCTCCTCATCCATCCTGCGCCAAGTCCGTTCAAGACAGGAGTGAGTGCGCCCAGACGACCTTCGGCTAGGCGCTCCCACATCTCTATTTCCAGCCCATAAGGGCAGGTGCTCACACCGGCCGAATCGAACACATGGTGTATTGGGGCCCAGAGCCTCCCGAGGTTGCGGATCTAGGTACCGCCTTGGGCCTTACAAAAGCAAAGCCACAGTTGCGCAACCTAAAAGCACCGCCCCCTTTTTGGTATCCTTTGGGGCAACTTTCCTGGATCATGAACACTTCGGAAAGCCCCCGATACAACATGCGACTTCCTAAGATTATCCAAGGCGGCATGGGCGCCGCTGTCTCAGACTGGCGGCTCGCCAAGTCCGTTTCTAAAACCGGTCAGCTCGGCGTCGTTTCCGGCACCGCTCTCGATTGCGTCATTGCGCGCCGACTTCAGGTCGGCGACATCGGTGGCCACGTGCGCCGTGCGTTGGACGCCTTTCCGGTGAGGGAGATCGCGGACCGTATCCGCGAGCGCTACTTCATCCCTGGCGGCAAATCCGACGACCAGCCGTTCAAGGCGGTCCCGATGCTCACGCTCAAGCCGGTCATGCACCACATCGAGCTCATCGTCGCGGCGAACTTTGTCGAGGTCTTCCTCGCGAAAGAGAAGCACGACGGCATCGTTGGCATCAACTATCTGGAGAAGATCCAGCTGCCCAACTTGCCGTCAATCTTCGGCGCCATGTTGGCTGGGGCCAACTGCATCATCATGGGTGCGGGAATCCCGCGCGCCATTCCTGGCGTGATGGACCAGCTTGCCAAGGGCGAGCCCGTCGAACTTAGTATCAACCTTGCCAATGCCGACGTCGGCCAGAAGATCTTTACGACCTTCGACCCGAGCGAGATCTTTGGCGATGCGGTTCCGACGCTCAACCGACCTTTTTTCCTGGCGATCGTCTCTTCCGCGCCGCTTGCCTCGATGCTTGCGCGCAAAGCCTCGGGGCACGTTGACGGGTTCATTATTGAGAGCCCGGTTGCTGGCGGACACAACGCCCCGCCGCGTGGTGCAATGGAACTAAACGCAGAGGGCGAGCCTATCTACGGGGAGCGCGACGTGGTCGACCTGGAAGCCATGCGTAAGCTCGGCCGCCCCTTCTACCTTGCCGGTGGTGTTGCCAGTCCGAAAGGCTTGAAGGATGCGCTAGCCGAAGGCGCAGCCGGTATCCAAGTCGGAACCGTCTTCGCATTCTGTAACGAGTCCGGGCTTGGCGCAGATCACAAAGCGCGCGTCTTGGCTCGCTTCCACGACGAGAACGCCGAAGCGCCGATCGTCCGCACGGACCCCTTAGCATCGCCGACCGGCTTCCCCTTCAAGGTGCTGCCGCTCACCAAAACGATGGCTCATGCCGAATCAAGCGATGCGCGCCCGCGCCTTTGCGACTTGGGCTACTTGCGTCAGGCGTACAACCGCGGCGAGGGGAAAATCGGCTACCGCTGCCCGTCCGAGCCCGTCGATCACTTCCTCAAGAAAGGCGGCGACATAGAGGCCACCAAGGGTCGCCTTTGCGTCTGCAACGGCCTGATGGCGACCGTCAAC
>Ga0315322_10004372_pt1 | contig 10891 bp, 6 predicted proteins | sample M110021515metaG_FD_203461 | JGI IMG/M metagenome (GOLD analysis project Ga0315322, IMG submission 203461) | Ammonia-oxidizing marine archaeal communities from Monterey Bay, California, United States - M1 100m 21515 | ecosystem: Environmental > Aquatic > Marine > Intertidal zone | place: USA... | reverse complement strand
GCTTTATTTTTCGTTTTGTAGTTCACAACTTACTTTCGCTTCCTTGTGCTATGCTTGGGAGATGATAATTAATGACAGCGTCACCTAGTTCTCAGTTATGAAAAAACTCCTCATTTTGGTTCTCATTCCGGGTTCTTTGTTCGCGGGAACGATCGATTTTAATCGTGATGTGCGCCCCATCCTTTCGGACACCTGCTTCAAATGTCACGGGCCAGGTGAAACGAAAGGCGACTTGCGTCTCGATGATCGAGAGGATGCGCTGGATGCCGGAGTTCTCTCTCCAGGGGATGCTGCAAAGAGCGAGATCGTCAAGCGTCTCAAGACGGCCGATCTCGATGAGCTCATGCCTCCTCCTGAGTCCAACAAAACCCTGACTCCAAAGCAGATCCAGATTCTCGAAACCTGGATTGCAGAAGGTGCGGAATATGATGATCACTGGTCCTTAGTTTCGCCAAAGAGCGATGATGCGGTGAACTCGCTCGACCACTTTATCGATAAACGGATCGGGGCGGCTGGTCTCAGGCCACAGCCGGAAGCTGATCGCCGAACCCAAATTCGCCGCGTCACGCTTGACCTTACTGGGTTGCCTCCAACTCCGGAAGAAGTGGAGCAATTTATCTCTGATAGGTCACCGGAAGCTTACCCAAAATTGGTCGATCGTCTTCTTGCTTCGAAAGCTTACGGTGAGCGGATGGCCTTGGCTTGGATGGATGCCGCGCGCTATGGCGACTCCAGTGTGATGCATGCCGATGGGCCGCGCTTCATGTGGCCTTGGCGCGATTGGATCATCAAGGCTTACAACAGCAACATGCCTTTTGATCAATTTACGATTGAGCAAATCGCTGGCGATCTTCTTCCTGAGGCCACTGTTTCCCAGAAGGTTGCCTCGGGGTTCAATCGTAATCATGCAACGAGCGATGAGGGAGGGGCATTTGCCGAAGAGTTGCGGGTTGAGTATGTGGCAGATCGCGTTCAAACCACCGCAAATGTCTGGATGGGGCTCACTATGGAGTGTGCCCAATGCCACGACCACAAATACGACCCGATTTCTCAAAAAGAATATTACCAATTTTTCGCCTTTTTTAACAACACCACCGATCCGGGAATGCAGACCAGAAATGGAAATCAAGCGCCATTCGTAGAGGTGCCCGATGAGGAGCAAATGAAGCGTCTTGCGGAGTTGCACAAACAGGTGACTTCCTCTGATCAGAAGATGGAAGACTATCGTGCCACTGTTGCCAAGAGTCCGGAATTTCAAAAGTGGATTACTAAAAAATCAGAGGAAGCGCGCAAGAGCGGGGGCACGAAGCAACCGGAGGGATTGATTCATTGGTTTCCTGTCAATGCTTCGGCAAAAGACTTTCGCGATGAACTCACAGGCTCGGCCGCGGTTGTCGAGAAAGGAAAATTTGAAGTCTCTGATCGCGGGACGTCTAAGGCTCTCAAATTGAATGGAGGCACGCAGTTCAAATTCGATACTCCAGTCAACGTAGAATTCAATCTGCCCTTCAGTATCTCCGGTTGGATTAAGCCGAATGGGAAACCGACCGGAGCCATCCTTTCTAAGATGGATGATAAGGCGAGTTTTCGGGGGTTTGACCTCTGGATGGAAGGCGGGAAGATCGGAACGCACATCGTAAATAGTTGGCAGGAAAACGCCCTCAAGGTGGTTACGACTGCGACCCTCAAACCGAATCAATGGCAGCATGTCGTTTTGACCTACGACGGGAAACACAAGGCCTCAGGTGTAAAGATCTTCATTGATGGCAGGCTTGCGAAGAGCCATGTGCAAGCGGACACCCTCAAGGGGACGATCAAAACCAACCAGCCACTGCGTATCGGAAGTCGTTCGACCAGCTCGAACTGGAAAGGCGAGGTCGACGATCTCCGCTTGTATAGTCGAGCGTTGAGGGAAGAAGAACTGGCTGCCGCTGCGGGAGGCGATCCGATTCAAGAGATCCTTGCGGCTCCTGCCAAAGATCGGACCCCTGCCGACAATAAGACCCTTCTCGCTCGCTATTTGGGAAGTCAGGACAAGGCTTTTAAGGGCTTGGTTGCCGCGAAGGCGAAGCTTGAAAAGCAAATTGCTGATTTAAATCGGAAGCCAGTGACCTCAATGATCATGCAGGATAATCCTCCTAATAAAATGCGGATGACCTACGTGCTCGATCGCGGTGCTTATGATTCACCTAAAAAAGAAGAAGTCATCCTGCCTGCGGTCCCCAAAGCTCTGCCTCCTCTGCCGGAGGGCGCGCCTGTAAATCGGCTGGGACTGGCCCAGTGGCTGACTCAACCTTCTCACCCACTTACGGCTAGGGTCGCTGTGAATCGTTACTGGATGATGCTATTTGGCGAAGGTTTAGTCCGCTCGGTTGGTGACTTTGGCGCACAAAGCACCCCGCCAACTCACCCCGGATTACTCGATTGGCTTGCGGTGGACTTTATGGAAAGCGGATGGGACGTGAAGCGCATGCTCAAACAGCTCGTGACATCGAAAACCTACCGGAGAAGTTCGAAGATCGAGTCGATGCACCGCGAGAAAGATTCCAGAAATGAACTCCTGGCCCGTGCCCCCCGATTCCGCCTTCAGGGTGAATTCATCCGTGATCATGCTCTTGCAGTCAGTGGCTTGTTGAATCCAATGGTTGGTGGTCCCGGGGTGAAGCCTTATCAGCCAGCGAACATCTGGAATGAGGTCAGCCTTAATGGTGGACTTCGTTACAAACAGGACAAGGGCGGTAAGCTTTATCGGCGCTCGATGTATACGTATTGGAAGCGCAGTTCACCCATGCCCAATATGTTAATTTTTGATTCACCAAGTCGTGAAAAATGCGTCATCCAGCGCCAGCGAACCAACACTCCTCTGCAGGCCCTCGTGACCCTCAATGATCCGCAGTTTCTGGAAGCGGCCCGCGCGTTCGCCGAGCGCTTGCTCAAGTCTGATAAGAGCGACACGGCGGGCCGAATCGACCTCGCTTATCGTTACGCGACTGCACGGCCAGCCACTGGGAGAGAAGGCGAGATTCTCACCAAGCTTTATCAAGAAAATTTGGCACGGTTTCAATCGTCGCCAGAGACCGCCAAGGAATTTCTTACGGTGGGAGAGTCGCCCCGGGACGAATCCTTTGAGGCATCTGAACATGCCGCTTGGATGGTTATTGCCCAAACCATTATGAACCTCGACGAGTCGCTCACCCGTAACTAGTCGCTCACCCGAATTATAAACCCATGCAACCTTTCAATCCTCTTCTTGAAACCCGCCGCCAGTTTCTTCTTCGCACGGGAAATGGGATCGGCGCGGCAGCTCTGAGCACCATGTTGAACCCCTCCCTTATCGGCTCAGCGATGGGCGAAGGGATGCAGCAATACGGTGGATTGCCCAGCATTCCACATTTTCCCGGGAAGGCGAAGCGTGTCATTTACATGTTCATGGCTGGAGGGCCAAGTCATATTGACCTTTTTGATTACAAGCCCATCCAGCGGAAGCTTCACGGCACCGAGCTCCCTGATTCGGTGCGCCAAGATCAGCGTCTTACTGGGATGTCGAGCGGGCAGAAATCCTTCCCTTGTGTCGCGCCCATGTTCGAGTTCGGGCAGTATGGCGAACATCAAACTTGGGTGAACAAGGATCTTCTGCCACACACTGCGGGGGTCGTTGATAAGATCACCATCATGAAGTCGCTTCACACCGAAGCGGTGAACCATGACCCGGCCATCACCTTCATCAACACCGGAGCCCAGCAACAGGGAAAGCCTTCGATGGGTGCTTGGTTGAGTTACGGAATGGGCTCGGTAAATGAAAATATGCCCGGATATGTTGTCATGATTTCGCGGGGACGCGGCCAGCTCCAGGCACTTTACGACCGCCTTTGGGGAAGTGGGTTCCTTCCCGCCAAACACCAAGGTGTTAAGCTTCGCAGTGCGGGCGAACCGGTTTTGTACCTCAAGAATCCGAAGGGCTTCGATCGTGAGGCCCGCCGCGGCCAGCTCGATAGTCTCGAGCAACTCAATGAGTTGAATTACGATAAGTTTGCGGACCCAGAAATTCAGGCTCGAATCTCGCAATATGAACTGGCCTTTCGCATGCAGTCCGAAGTGCCCGGCCTGATGGATATTGAAGGTGAACCGGATCACGTCAAAGAGCTATATGGTCCTCAAACTGATAAGCCTGGGAGCTTTGCGCGGAATTGCCTTTTGGCTCGTCGAATGGCTGAAAAAGGCGTTCGGTATATTCAACTTTTCCACCGTGGCTGGGATCAGCATGGCGCTCTTCCATCGAAGATCCGGCAGCAATGCGAGGACATCGATCAACCGGCTTCCGCTCTGCTCAAAGACCTCGATCAGCGAGGGATGCTCGAAGATACCCTCGTCGTCTTCGGTGGTGAATTTGGCCGCACCATTTATTCGCAAGGGAAGCTTACCAAAGATAACCATGGCCGTGATCACCATGGTCGATGTTTCTCAATGTGGATGGCTGGTGCCGGAGTAAAACGCGGGTTTGAGTACGGAAAGACCGATGATCACAGCTACAATATCATCGAGAACCCGGTTCACATTCGCGACATGAACGCCACCATCCTGCACCAGTTGGGCATCGATCACAACAAGCTCACCTTTAAGTATCAAGGACTGGACCAACGCCTCACGGGCGTAGAAGAAGCGCACGTCGTGAAGGATATTCTGTCTTAAATTCGACGTTCCTCTTATCTGAGTTTAGTTCAGGTTGGAAAAGACGGGATCTTTGTCTTCCGCGAGCAGGAGGGTGCTGAGTAGTCCTCGCTACCTTGTGTCTCCAATTCGGCGTGGGAGAGCTTGAGTTTGAGGCGGATTTAATTTTTCCCGAGGGAGTTGGCCCAGTCTTTTTCGGCTGCTTTCAGCTCGTCAGCGGTGAAGCCCATGATTGCGAGGATGCCTTTAGCCATCATCATGTTGCCGGCCGAGTTCATGTGCACGCCATCAGTCGTTACGGTGTTGCCCCGATTATCTTTAGGGATGGTTTTGATGGTCTCTTGCATGGTTCCATTAAGGTCGGCCAAGAGGCATTTCTTATCCTTGCTGAGTTGTAATAGGAAGTTGTTGTAGTCCTTCAGTTTTTGATTGAGCGGGTTGGATTGATCTTCCTTGATCATCGTAGAAGTTAGAAGAATCACTTTGATGCCGGCAGCCTGTACTTGGTTGACGATGCTGGAGATATTCTTTTTATAGTCCTCAAGCTCAACTCCACGTTTTCCGTGCCAAACGTCGTTGACGCCGCAAGAAAGAGTCATCCACTGGGGTTTGTGGGAGAGAACATCCTTCTCGAGTCGAGCGAGCATTTGGTTTGACTTATGACCGCTGATTCCTGCGTATCTTGGGACCACTTTAAGATCCCTTTGATTTAGGGTATGAATGATGAGCTGGCAATAACCGCCAGGCTTTGCTCCGGCCTGGGTGATGGAGTCGCCAAGGAAGGCAATTTTGTCGCCCTTTTGAATTACGACGTCTGCTTGAGCAATCAGCCCAAGGTGAAATACGAAAAAGAAGAGGAAAGACAGAGAGTTTTTGATCATCATTACGTTCTAGATAGATTATTGTTGAAGCCAATTCAAGAGCCGAAAACTTCCAAGGAAATAGGTTATGAGCGGACTACATTCGAATGTCAGAGTCCCGATCAATGCCCCATCGGATTGGAGGACGCGCAGTTTGTTTTTGGTTGGGAAATTTCAGGAGAGGAATTGCGGGATGGTTCATTCCTGATCGACTTTTAGGGAGACATAGAAGTCGCGGTAGTGTTCGGGTGGGTTGCCATTCGCATTGAGTTTGGAGATGGCTGCGAACCTCTAAAGCAGACACCTTTTGGGGATAGTCCTTGTGTATTGACTGGGGACACGAAGATGGCGAGTCTTGCCCATGCGCATTCTACTTTCGTTGATTTTACTTTTGCCGGGTTTTGGTGCGGAGCGTTTGAACGTGATCCTATTCGTGACCGATGATCAGTCGCCGGTGGCTGGCTGTTATGGTAATTCTGTGATTAAAACACCTAACCTCGATGCTTTGGCCAAGGAGGGGACAATGTTTACGCAGGCCTTTGCGACGACTGCTTCCTGTTCGGCGTCTCGTTCGGTGATTCTTTCAGGTCTGCACAACCACTTTAATGGGCAATATGGCCACACTCATCACTTTCATAAGTTTGAGTCTTTTCCGGCAATGCGTGCCTTTGCTCTTCCTCAGCTGATGGCGCAGGCTGGTTATCGCACGGTGCAGATTGGGAAACTTCACGTGGCACCGGAATCGGTGTTTCACTTTGATCAGTATTTGAAAGGGAATTCCCGGAATGCGGTGCAAATGGCGGAGGTTTGTAAGCCAGTTTTCGAAGACGAAAGCGAGAAGCCTTTCTTTTTGTATTTCGCGACTTCTGATCCACATCGTGGTGGCGGGCGGGATCAGACTTTTCCGGGAGAGCATAAGCCGGATCGCTTTGGCAATCTTCCGAAAAAGAAGGCTTACCCGGGGGTGGAAGAGGTTTTCTATGACCCGGCAAAAGTGATCGTGCCGGGATTCCTTCCCGACACTCCGGAGTCGCGTGCCGAAATCGCTAACTATTACCAATCGTGTTCACGAATCGATCAAGGACTGGGTCGGCTGGTGGAGCTCCTCAAGAAGAACGGCAAGTGGGACAATACCGTGATCATTTACACGGCAGATCACGGGATGGCATTTCCTGGAGCAAAGACGACGGTCTATGAAGCGGGGCTGCGAGTGCCGTTTGTGGTTCGTCATCCTGGAGCAGAGAAGAAGGGAAGGACCAATGAAGCGATGTTGTCGCACACCGACCTTACTCCGACCATTCTAGATTTCGCAGGTGCTTTGAATCAGAAAAAGACGGCGCCAGCTAAGCCGCTTTCGTTTGATAAGGTTGGGGTTGGTGAAAATGCAGGTAAGCCTCCTGTTAAATATCACGGCCGTTCTTGGCTGCCGATTCTTGAGGAGACGAAGCCGGAGGGTTGGGATGAGGTTTCGGCCTCACACACTTTTCATGAAATCCAAATGTATTATCCGATGCGTGTGATTCGTGATCGCAAATACAAATTGATTTGGAATATCGCTCACCGTCAGCCTTATCCTTTTGCGTCGGACCTTTGGGTTGCCGCGACCTGGCAAGCCCAGTGGTCGAAAGGTAAGGATGCCGACTATGGTGGTCGGACGGTGGACTCCTATATTCACCGCCCTGAGTTTGAGTTTTTCGATATCATTTCCGATCCCAACGAAAGTCGTAACCTAGCAAATGATCCGGCCCATGCGGCTGTCTTGTCTCGCTATAAAGACCGTCTCAAAGCCGAGCAAAAACGGACGGGCGATCCCTGGATTATGAAGTGGGAATACGAGTAAGAGTTAGGGATGATCAGGGGCTGGCTGCGTTGAGAAGATCTGAATGAATTTGATTCATGTTTTCGATGCAGAATTTTACCTGATGAGACATCTAAATTTATTTGTGGGCTAAATCATAACTCTTTAGCCTCGCATGTGCAGAGCCTAATAACGCTGAGCAATTTGTGAGAATTTGCAAGAGTTGGCACAAAAAACGCTTACTCCGCTTACTCCCTTGCAGAGTCATACGCATCGATTGCTCAATGTCGTTAAAAGGCTTTATTAAAACAAAAAAGTGAAACTAATGAAAAAACATACTCAAGCAACTTTTGGAATCCTCGGCTTAGCACTTGTTGCTGGAGCCTCTCAAGCATCTGCCGATGTTGAGGCCCTAATTGGGAGTGAAGTTTCCGGAGAAATTTCCGCCGGCTGGGATAGTCGCTACTTCTACCGTGGCCTTTGGTTCGGTGATGAAACCACTTGGACTAACGCTTCGTTCTCCAAAGAACTGGCCTCAAATTTGACCGGTAGCGTGAACTTCTTCTACACAGACGTGGCAGATGATGCGCTCTCTTACTCTGAGGGTAATATTGGGGCAGCTCTTTCTTACGACCTGGGTTGCGGCACCTTGGACCTTGGGTTCGTTCACTTCCGCTTCTATGATGGTTTTGCAGGAACCGCCCGTGGTGGGGTTCGTGGAACTGGCATCGCTGGTAACGACGGAGCTAATGAACTTAACCTGACCTATTCGCAGGATATCCTCATGGGTTTTTCGGGGCACGTTACGATCGCCCGCGACCTCACAATCGATGGGACCTACGGTGAGCTTGGAGTGAGCAAAAGCTGGCCACTTAGCGACAACGTCGGACTCGATTTCTCCCTCACTGCTGGTTACAGCTTGGATAGCTACTACACCTTTGACGGTGATGAGTCTGATGATTGGACGCACACTCAGATCAGCTTAGCACTCCCAATGACCTTGAGTGAGACCGCAAGTTTAACTCCTTACATCTCAGCAAACATTTCCAAGGATGCTCGCGACGCCACCAACTCAGGGGCTGATCGCGGTGACACTGAGGTCTACTACGGAGCTTCTCTTGCAATTAGCTTCTAGGATTTAGGAATTTAGGATTTTAATCCTGAGCTCAATAACAATGCCGTATCCTGCCTTCGGACAGGGTGCGGTTTTTTTTACTCTGGATAGCTGGCCTCCTTGAAGCCTTGGTGGGTTCGGATGTTGCGTTTTCCGGCCTTGAGTTCTGCCTCGCGGCGTTTGAGGAACTCGCGAGAGATCATCTGGGCCTTTTGGCGATCCTTGAGGTCGTAGTCCCAAAACTCCTGAACCACTTTTTCCGCAGCCGGGTAATGTGATCCGTCATCGCCGACCCGTTTCCTGGTCTCGGCGAGCTGTCTCTTAAGATCAGTGACAAGTTCGGCGTGATTAGGATCATCGTAAAGATTGATTGTTTCGTGCGGGTCCGTGGCAAGGTTGTAGAGTTCCCAGCCGGGAGGGGTTTGGTAGCCGCCATCGTAGTTGCAGCCATAAAAGTAGATCAGCTTGTGCGTTTTGGTGCGGATCCCAACGTGCGCTGGGTTATCGTGGTGAACCATGTGCATCCAGTAGCGGTAGTAAGCGGTTTGCTTCCAACCCTTGGGTTCCTTGCCGGTTTCAAGGTGCTTTTTGAACGATTTGCCCTGCATTGACGCTGGGATTTTGAGGCCTGCCATGTCGAGCATGGTGGGTCCAAAGTCGACGTTCTCGACGCAGCTATCAATCACGGTGGCGGGTTTAATGGACTTGGGGTAGCGAATAAGGAGGGGCATTCGCTGAGATTCCTCATACATCCAGCGCTTATCCTGGAAATCGTGCTCGCCAAGCATGAATCCTTGGTCGCCGGTGTAGATGATGATGGTGTTATCCATCTGACCGGATTGTTCGAGGTGCTTGAAAAGGCGAGCAAGGTTATCATCGATGCCTCTTACGCAACGGAGAAATTTTTTGAGATAGGCGTTGTAAGCAAGGCGGGTATTTCCCTCTTTGGTGTAATTTTTCGGGTCGAAATTTTCAGGAAATTCTGCAGGGAAGCGGGGAGGTAGATCGACAAGGTAGTTGCGTCGGGGATTACGCGAACCGTTCGAAGTGCCAATGTGCGGAATGAGTTCATCGCGATGCCCTCGGGTGGCGATTGAGCCCCATTTTGGGTGGCGCTTCCAAAGGGTTTTTGGCTCGGGAACCTTAACGTTTTTCAAAAAACCTTCATAGCGTGGCGCGTTTTCAAAGTAATCGTGCGGAGCTTTGTAGTGATGCATCAGGAAGAAGGGTCTCTCTTGATCCCATCCATCTTTTAACCAGTCGAGAGTGAGATTCGTAATGACATCGGTGGAGTGTTCTCCCTCAAACTTGAGCGTGTTTTTCTTCCATGCCTTGTCTCCACGAATACGGAACTCAGGGTTGAAGTAAGATCCTTGGCCGGCCAGGACCGAATAGTAATCGAAATCGGCAGGCTCATCCTTGAGGTGCCATTTGCCGATCATGGCGGTGTGGTAACCGGCTTTGCCGAACTCGATGGCGAGGGTTTGCTTGCCTGGAGGAACGCGCCCGGCGAGGTCAAAGGCGTTGTTATTGTGATTATACTGCCCGGTAAGAACGCAGGCGCGCGAGGGAGAGCAGATCGCATTGGTGCAAAAGGCATTTTTAAAAAGTGCTCCTTCCTTGGCGAGCCGGTCGATGGTTGGGGTTGGAGCGACCTCAGCGAGGCGGCTCCCGTAAGCAGAGATCCCATGGGCGGCGTGATCGTCCGACATGATGAAGAGGATGTTGGGACGGGAGTCGTGACTGCCGTGATGATCGGCTAGGCAAAGGGCCGGCCAGAGGGTGAGGAACGCGAAAAATCTAGAGGTCATTTTTTGGTAGGTGTAAGGGAACATTCTGCTGGAGCAACGAGAAAAGCATATTGAGAAGAAGTAAGGGATTGCTATACTCGCGGGTATGAAGAGAGCGTTAATGGTTTTCGGGTTGGTTGCAGGGATGGTCTCCGGCGAGGTTAAGGTCGAGATGGCAGGCCTACAGGTGACCGCAAAAGGGTATGTGTCGGAAGGGGAAAATGAATTTCACTCATTGAGAGCTTTTAATAGGCAGCTCGGAACGAAGGTTGGACTGCTTGTGACAAGCAGTGACAAGACGATTGTAAAATTGGATGAAGAAAAATCAAAAGTGACCGTTTTTTCTGATGACCAAGAGACTGACCTTATTAAAGTTAAGGGCCGTTTCGGTAAAAAGAGTGGAACATTTGGGATGACGTCGAAGGCTAAGGATGGGAAAGCGATCATCACACATGTTGAATCTTCAGGGGTTCCAAAAAAGGGAACAAAAAACCTGACCCTGAAAGGAGATCTTGTGGTTTCGTTAGCATCGAAGTCCAAGGAGGTGAGATCTAAACTTACGGTTTTAAAAAAGGGTGAAAAATTGGTCGTGGGAGAAGATGCTTTTGAGGTCAATAGCTTGGGAAAACCCGATTGGGGAGATGACCCCATACAGGTTGAG
>Ga0315322_10004371_pt1 | contig 10892 bp, 8 predicted proteins | sample M110021515metaG_FD_203461 | JGI IMG/M metagenome (GOLD analysis project Ga0315322, IMG submission 203461) | Ammonia-oxidizing marine archaeal communities from Monterey Bay, California, United States - M1 100m 21515 | ecosystem: Environmental > Aquatic > Marine > Intertidal zone | place: USA... | reverse complement strand
CCAGGAATTTTTCCATTTACACCCTTTAGATAGTAGTTCATGCCCCAAAGAGCACCGTCATCAAGAGTTTTTCCTGCAGGTATAATTTCTTTACCTGTATTATCTGTTAAAGGACCAGAAAAGACATTTAGCTTACCACTTTTAATATCATTCACAGCCTTAGCAGCTTTTTTTGCAACATCATTTGGCATATTTTGGAACTTAGAAATAGTTAGCATATCTGCATCTAATCCACCCCATACATTTCCTGCCCAATGGTCAGGTCCGTCACCCGTGTTCCATTTCTTATTTCTTAATTGTTCAATTTTTTTTATATAATATGGTCCCCAATTATTAACTGATGCAAATAATTGAGCTTTTGGAGCAAAGGCTGACATGTCAGTTGATTGTCCAAAACCTAGGGCACCTTTTTTCTCAGCTATTTGAAGCATTGCAGGAGAGTCTGTATGTTGAGCTAAAATGTCAGCTCCTTCTGCAATGTGAACTTTAGCTGCGTCAGCCTCTTTAACTGGATCATACCAAGTATTTGCCCATATAACTGAAATACTTGCATCTTTATTTACGGATCTTAAACCCTGTGCAAACGCATTTATACCCATTATAACTTCAGCAATAGGATAAGCCCCTATATAACCAATTTTATTAGTTTTAGTCATTAAGCCAGCAACCACCCCTTGAACATATCGACCTTCATAAAATCTTATATTACCTGTGGCTACGTTTTTTGATCTTTTGTAACCTGTAATATGCTCAAATTTTATGTTTGGAAATTCTTTAGCAACTTTTAATGTCGGTTCCATGTAACCAAAAGATGTGGTAAAAATAATTTCATTACCTTGTTTTGCTAATTCTCTAATAACTCTTGTTGCGTCTGGACCTTCGGGAACGTTTTCAACAACTGATATTTTAACGTCTTTTCCAAAACGTTTTTCAACCATTTGTTTTCCTAGCTCATGGGCATAAGTCCAGCCATGATCTCCCGGTGTTGTTAAATAAACAAAACCTACTTTGGTAGTTCCACCATGTCCAGAGGCGAAAGAACCACTAATTAATAACATTAATACTGATGCGCTTATTGCAAACAGTGAAAAAATACGTGTACAAAATTTTATCATTTCAAACTCCTAGATTAATGATAAAATCTTAGTGTGAATCTAAAAAATGACAATAGAAAAAGATCAATTTATTAATTAAATAATTATAGTGTTAATATTTTAATCATTTATTGTGAATCTACGAACGGTTTACCTAATGAGGCTGTAACTATACTTTTGTTTTTTGATATTCTTCCAGAAATCATTGTTAAAGCAATAATAGTTGCTATGTAAGGCATCATTGAAAGTATCTGAGAAGGGATAGGCCATCCTCTGGCTTGTCCAACTAATTGAGCTATTGTAATGCCTCCAAATATTAATGCCCCAACTATTATTCGCCAAGGTATCCAGGAAGCAAATACGACCAATGCTAATGCTATCCATCCTCTACCAGCTGTCATGCCTTCTGACCAATGAGGAGTTAATACTAGCGGAATATAAGCTCCACCAATACCAGCACACATTCCTCCAAAAGATGTTGCAAACCACCTTATCTTTTTGACTGAATAACCAATTGAATGAGCACTGTGATGATCATCACCTACTGCTCTTAAAATCATACCAGATTTTGTATATTTAAGAAAATACGTTGCTAATACAATTATAGCTATAGAAAGATAGGCGATGAGGTCTTGTTTAAATAGGATTGGACCAATAAAAGGGATATCTGATAAAAATAAAATTTCAATTTTAGGTAATGAGGTTATAGTTTTTCCTACTAACGGTGCCCCAGCCAAGCCAGTTAATCCAGTTGCAAAGATTGTTAACCCTAGTCCTGTTGCCACTTGGTTGGTCATTAAGTTAATTGTAAAAAATGAAAAAATAGTAGCCATAAATATCCCTGAAATAGCCCCTGCTATTATACCAAAGTAAGGATTCTCTAACCACAACACAGCAGCCAATGCACCAACTGCTCCACTTAACATCATTCCTTCTACGCCAAGATTTAAAACTCCACTTTTTTCAGAAATGAGTTCTCCTGTTGCAGCTAATAACAAAGGTATTGAAGTTGCTATTATAGTTAAAATCAAGGCATCCATTCTTATTTAAACCTTTTCCACTTTATTTGATATTTTTGAAGTGTTTCTCCAGTTAACAAGAAAAATAATAATATACCTTCAAATAATCCAGTTACAACTTTTGGAATTCCCATGGTCATTTGAGCATTATCAGCACCTAGTTTAACAGTTGCTATAGTTATGCCAGCAAACAATATTCCAATTGGATTTAATCTTCCCAAAAAAGCAACTATAATTGCTGTAAAACCATATCCAAATGAGACTTCTGGCTGTAATTGACCCATATTTGCTGAAACTTCTACAACTCCAGCTATCCCAGCTAACCCACCTGATAACAATAATACTGTCATGGTAATAGAGTTTTCTTTGAAGCCTGCGAATTTAGCTGCCTTAGGGGCGGATCCTAAAACTGTTATTTTAAACCCTCCTAATGTTTTATTTATAAAAATCCATGATAAAGGGATTAATAAAACTATTAGTAAAATACCGTAATGCAGTTGTCCAAGATAACCTATTCCTGGAAAAGGTATTTTATTAATTAATGCCCCTTCCGGATAGGGTTTGGTTAGAGGAAAACCAAAACTCATCGGATCACGTAATGGACCTCTTACAATAAAATCTATAAACAACATAGCTACGTAAACAAGCATTAAGCTTACTAAAATTTCATTAACATTTAATCTTGTCTTCAAAATTGCAGGAATAAATGCCCAAATGGCACCTCCAATAAATCCTACTAAAAACATAAATAATAATAAGATCTTGGTTTCCACATCCGGAAACATTAAAGCAAATGAGCCAGCCAATAAAGCTCCCATTATAAACTGTCCTTCAGCACCAATATTCCAAATATTTGCTCTAAAGCAGAGCATCAAACCACAGCCTATAATAATTAATGGACATGCTTTTACAAAAATATCACTTATCCTATCTACCCTTGAAAAGGGGGACATAAAAACTTGGTATAATGTTTCTAAAGGATCATACCCAAGAAAAGTGAAAATCAATAAACCAAACAAAATAGTAAAAATTATTGATACTAATGGACCAAGAATTACCCAATTTTTTGAAACTTTATCTCTTGGAACAAATGTAAACATTATGAAACTTCTGATTTTGTATTGTTATTAATATTTGCTCCCATCAATAAACCAACATCACTTGCAGACATTTCATTGACTGGCAAAATATCACTTAAAACTCCGTTATTTATCACACAAACTTTGTCAGAGAGTTCAAAAATTTCTTCTAAATCTTGGCTGATTAAAATAACAGCTTTTCCTTTTTGAGATAGATTTAGGAGTTTCTGTCTTATGGATGTTGCTGCCCCTATGTCAACTCCCCATGTTGGTTGAGAGAAGATTGCTACTTTTGGATTGTTAGCCATTGATCTACCTAATATAAATTTTTGTAGATTTCCACCAGATAACTGATTAGCAAGAGGGTTTGGCTCTGGGCATCTTACATCGTTATCTTTGATTATTTTAATACTTTCTTCTGAACTATGTTGGGGACTGATAAAAAAATTAGAAAAAAAATTATTTCTATTTTTGTATTTATAATAATAAGTCAAAAATGTATTTTGGTTCAGAGCTAAGTTTGGAACAGTAGCATGAAGTGTCCTTTCTTCAGGTATTGGCTCTATTCCTAATTTTCTTCTCAAAGTAATGTTTTTTTGGCCTATTGGAACATTTTCTAATAAAATTTCGTTGTCATTATTACAAATTACTTCACCACTTAAAACCTCCATTAATTCATTTTGGCCATTTCCAGCAATCCCTGCTATTCCTAATATTTCACCATAATTAATTTTTAAATTTATGTTTTTTAGAGTTATTCCAAAGTCGTTGTCTTTAATTTTGTTCAAATTTTTAACTTCAAAGGCAACAGTTTTATTATTTTTAATATTATTTTTTTTCAATTTAGTTATTTTTTTGCCTACCATTGTTTCAGCTAATTCTTTTGTTGAAGTAGTTTTAGCATTTAGAGTAGAAACACATCTTCCAGATTTCAATATCGTAACTTGATTAGCTAACTCAATAATTTCCTCTAATTTGTGACTTATATATAAAATTGAACAACCAGACTTTGAAAGGCGTTTTAAAATTTTAAATAAGTTTTCTATTTCTTGAGGTGTAAGAACAGAGGTTGGTTCATCCATTATCAATAATTTAGGATTTTGCATCAGACAACGTATGATTTCTACTCTTTGTCGTTCTCCAACAGATAAATCGCTAATAAGTCTTAATGGATCAATAAATAAATCCCATTCCTTAGAAAGTTTACGAATATCAGAAATTAATCGTTGAAAACTAATTTTCTGATCTAAGGCTATAAGAATGTTTTCTGCAACTGTAAGAGCGGGGAATAACGAAAAATGTTGAAAAACCATTCCCACTCCGTTGGTGCGAGCAGATTTAGGAGAAGAGATACTTACTAATTGATTGTTAATTTCTATCGTGCCACTGTCAGGTTTTAAAACTCCATAAAATATTTTTACAAGTGTGGATTTACCAGCACCATTTTCTCCTAAGAGTGCATGTATTTCACCTTTTTTAATTGATATATCAATGTCTATGTTAGCTTGAAAATCACCAAATGATTTATTGATTTTTGAGGCTTTAAAAAGAATATCTAGTTCTTTTCTATTTGCCATTTAAATACCTTTTAAAAAAATTATTTCTCAAATAATAAATTCGAACATAACATTAAAATTTAACTAATCAATTTTTTTGTTTTGACGTTTTGAGAACAAATCCAACTAAAATTGCTATTGATATAAATATTATAGAGATAAAAAGATTGAAGTTACTAACATGCATTTTATTTATTCCGCAGGCAAAAATAATAGCAGAAATAATAACTATCATTAGCCAGTGGCTTGGCAGGCCTAAAAAAATTTTTCTCATGATTGAGCCTTTAAGTTAAAATTTAATTTACCTTGTACAAAGTATATTAACGCCAAAAGTATTACGCCAATGGCGTTATAGTAAAAACCTTGAATTCCATAAATTATTTGAAGAGGGGGTATTAATAAACTCACAGAGCCTAACAACGCTAATGTTCTTTTGTAAACATTTAATTTACCATTAAACCAGCCTTCAAGCCCGAGTGTCATACACCAATAAGCTAATAAAACAGATATAAGACTATAAAGACTCCAAATTCTAGGGCCTTCCATTAAAAGAGATGGATTATAAATGAATGCGAAAGGAACTATATATTTGGCAATTCCTACTTTACTTGATTCAAAAGCAGTTGCCATTGGAGGTGATTTTGCTATGGCTGCACCAGCAAAAGATGCAAGAGCTACAGGAGGTGTGATGGTAGAAACAACTCCAAAATAAAAAGCAAACATATGTGCAGCTATTGGCAAAATACCTGCTTCAATAAGTGATGGGACTATGAGTGCTGCAACTGTAATATACACTGCAGTTGTTGTCATGCCCATGCCTAAGATTATAGCGGAGACAGCCGTTAAGCATAATAAAGGAAAAAGCAAACCACCTGAGAGATCTATAACAGATTGTGTAAATTTTAGACCAAGTCCTGAAACAAAAACAGAGCCAATAATAATACCTGCGCAAGCACATGCTATTGTAACAGGCACTGTTGATTTTATACCACTTTCAAATGCACCAAGTAGATCTACAACAGACATCCGGGTATTTTTTTTATAAAAACTTAAAAGAATAACTGACACTATACTCCAAAAACCTGCTGTCATTGCAGTTTTTCCATAAATTAGTAAGCCAATTAGAACTGCTAGTGAAAGCAACATGTGCCAACCATCTTTGAGAACTTCCCATACGTTTGGTAACATAGATTTATCAATTTTTTCAATGCCATGTTTTTCTGCTTCAATGTGAACCATAAAATATATAGTCACAAAATATAAGAATGCTGGAATAATAGCTGCTAATATTACATAGGTGTAAGGTGCTTCTAGAAATTCTGCCATAATAAATGCTGCAGCACCCATAATTGGAGGAGTAATTTGTCCACCTGAAGAAGCACATGCTTCAACTGCAGCAGCAAATCTAGCTCTGTATCCATAATTTTTCATCAACGGGATTGTAAAGGATCCAGTGGTAACAACGTTAGCCACGGCTGAACCGTAGACAGTTCCTGTCATGCCTGATGCAACAACTGCAGCTTTCGCAGGCCCTCCAGTTCTATGCCCGGTCAAAGATACGGCTAAATCTACAAAAAACCTACCAACACCTGAACGAATAAGAATTCCACCAAATATTATAAACAGTACAATGTAAGTTGAAGCAACATATAAAGGTATTCCATAAATACCGTCTGAAGTCATAAATAATGTATCAATATACTTGGATAATCTTGTTGGAGGTCCATAGAAAAAACCAAAAAATTTATGCGCATAAAGTGCATGCATCATAAAGAAACCAGCAACTAATACCATAGCCCATCCAACGGCTCTCCTTGTTGCGTCTAAAACTAAAAACATCAATATAGAACCAGTGATAATATCACCAATATACTTATCACCATATCTCATAGTAAAGGCTTCAATATCCCAAATAGTCCAAAACTGAACGAATAAGATAAAACCAATCATTATAAAGTCATAACTAAACCCAAATAACCTAAAATAATCAGATGAGTTTTTATTTAAAAATATAGGTTCTTTAATATTCGTTCTAAAAGAAGGGTAAATAAAAATGGCTAATATCATCATTATAGAAAGGTGAACGGATCTAAAGGATCTCCCCTCAGGCGTACCATAAACTGCTACAAATAAATGATAAAAAGCTAGTCCAATTGACAACCACGAACAGATAACTATTAACCAATATGCAAAGGTTTTATCCTTATTCCATTCGATTAATTCGTCTAAAAAGCTTAATTCTTTGACTTCATTATAAACTAATTTTTTTTGATTTTGAGACATTTTAATTACAAGAATTTTTGGGTAGAAAAAGGCACATTGCTGTGCCTTTTTTATTAATTTACATTACACCTTGTTCTTTATAGTATTTGGCTGCACCTGGGTGAATAGGAATTGCAGCCCCATTCACAGCTTTCTTAAGAAGAACTTTTTTCCAAACTGACTTAACTTTTACGAATTCAGGGTGGTTATCCCAGAAAACTTTAGTCATTTTGTAAACAAGGTCGTCTGGCAGATCTTTATGTATAATAGCAGAAGTCACAATACCAAGAGTAGGCACGTCTTTCTCTAAAGATTTATAAGCACTAGCCGGGATGTTACCATAGATATATCCAGGATTATTTTTGATAATTCTATCAATTCTATTTTTTGGTAATCCAATAAATCTAATGCCAGGACTATTTTCTAATTCAATAAAACTTGCTTGTGGAACAGATGTAGCTGCCATAAACACATCAGCTTGACCATCTTTCATAAGAGCAACTGACTCTTTATAACTTACCATATGAACAACGCCACCATTGCTTTTTATAGTGTTAAAGTCATATCCATAGTCTTTTAAAATGGATTCGCAAAAAGCTGTCCCAGTCCATTTTGGCTTACCAGGACTAATATTAGCAGATTTCATATCTTCAAAACTTTTGATTTTAGAATCCGCTCTGACGGCAACTTGAAAAGCGGCTCCGTATAAGGTAGCAAAATATCTTACGTTTTTTTGAGCTTTTTTAAACTTTCCTTTGCCATTGTAACCGTTTGCAACTGTATGAGCGTATGTGAAACCAAATTCAGCATCACCAGCATTAATTGACATAACGTTAGAAATACCACCACCAGAAGTGTTAGAAGTAGCAACTCCTTTAATTTCACTTTGCATGACTTGCATTATTTTCGCACCAAGTGGGTACCAAGATCCACCTGATGGGCCAGAGACCATCCTTATAAATTGATCTGCATTAGCAATTGAAGCAGTTGCTAATATAGAAGAAGCAACTAAAATTGCACTTGAAATATGTTTCATTGAAACCCCCAAATTAATTAAGTTAAAAATAAGTTTTCAATATCACAACTTATTAATAGAAAGGTCAAGATAATGTTAAATTTTTTTCAAAACTTATTTTTATGAGTTTAATTAGTTAAAAAAATAATGTTAAAATATGTTATATTTTTTTATAACAACTTATGAGGTAATTTTTAGATGAATATTAAAGAGGTAAGGGTTACTGAGGTAGGCCCAAGAGACGGATTTCAATCAGAAAAGACTGTTTTGAAAACTGAAGATAAGATAGATATTATAAATAATCTTATTGAAGCAGGGTTCCCTAGAATTGAAGTTTCTTCTTTTGTATCACCAAAAGCAATTCCTCAATTAGCAGATGCAGAAACAATATTGAATAAGGTAAATAGAAACTCTAATACGACATTAGCCGCCCTAGTCCCCAATTCAAGGGGAGCATTGCGTGCAGTTGAAGCTAAACTTGATCAAATAGTTGTTTTTCTTTCTGCATCTGAAAGTCATAATAAAAAAAATGTAAATAGAAGTGTAGACGAATCCCTTCAAGGATTTAGAGAGATTGCAGATATTGCTGGTAAAAATAATATACCAATTCAAGGCGATATAGCTACAGCTTTTGGATGTCCGTTTGAGGGAAATATTTCACCAAAAACATTAGCTAATATTTCTAAAGAGTATAAAAAAATGGGTTTTAGAGGAGTTACTCTAGGTGACACAACAGGAATGGCAACCCCGGTAGTTGTTACAGATGCCATTAACGCGATCAGGGATAATGTTCCAGATTTTAATATTACTTTACATTTCCATAATACAAGAGGAGTTGGACTTGCAAATGTAATGACTGGCTTGAATGAAGGAATTACTGATTATGAAAGTTGTTTTGGTGGAATGGGGGGATGTCCTTTTGCACCTAATGCAACAGGTAATATTTGTTCTGAAGACCTTATTTATTTATTACATGAAATGGGAATAAAAACAGGAATTGATTTAGACAAAACAATTGCTATTGCTAAAAAAGTAGAAAATTTAGTAGGTCATAAACTTCCTGGCCAAGTTATGAGAGCGGGTCATAGACTATTATCCTACTCCATGGACGAAGTGCCTACAGCTGTTGGTGCATAAATGAACAAAAATAATAATAATGGGGCTCTTTCAGATATAAAAGTAATTGACCTTACAAGAGTATTATCTGGACCTTTTTGTACAATGTTACTAGCTGATATGGGTGCGGAGGTTATTAAAATTGAACCTCCAAAAGGTGATAATGTTAGAAATCAAGGTGACATGATTGATGGGTATAGTTCTTATTTTGCACAATTTAATAGAAACAAAAAATCTGTAATATTAGATCTATATAAAGAAACTGACAAAGAAATTCTTAAATCTTTATTAAGTGATGCAGATGTAGTTGTAGAAAATTTCAAAGCTGGAGTTTTTGCTAAAATGGGTTTTGATGACCAAGTTTTAAAATCTATAAATCCAAGGCTAATCAGAGCGTGTGTAAATGGTTTTGGTAGTGCAGGCGAAATGAGTGAAAGGCCAGCATTTGACTTTATTGCACAGGCTTTAAGTGGTTTTATGTCATTAAATGGAACAGAAAATAGTGGTCCAATGCGTGCTGCAATGCCTATTTCGGATTTAGTCGCTGGACTTTATTGTTCTTTTGGCATTGTGTGTGCACTTCAATCAAGGGTAAAAACTAACCAAGGCCAAAGAGTAGAATCTAGTTTAACTTCTGGATTAATTTCGATGATGGCTTATTTATCATCAGAAAGTTTTGTAAAAGGCACAGCCCCAAAAAAATCAGGTAATAATCATCCTATTTTAGCACCCTATGGCTTGTTTCAATCATCTGATGGAGAGGTGGCTGTCGCTCCTGCAAGCGATAAATTCTGTAATATTTTTTTAGAATGTGTTGAATTAACAGATTTGTTAAATCAAGAAATTTATAAAAATAACGACAATAGAATGAAAAACAGACAAAGTTTAAATGATATAATTAATAAAAAAATGAAACTAGAAACATCTGACTATTGGATTAAAAGATTAAACGACGCAGGTTGTCCTGCAGCTAAAGTGGCATCACTTCCAGAAGCCCTTGATAGTCAATTAATAAAAGATACAGAAATGGTGATAACTTCATCTGGTCCTGAAGGAAGAAGGATTAAAATGACAGGATTTCCAGTAAAATTATCTGAAACACCGGCGCAACTATATAGATCTCCTCCATTATTAGGGGAGCATACAGAAGAAGTTTTAAAAAATATCGAATAATAACACTTAAGGAATTAAATATGGAACTAGAAACTATCAATTTTAAAGTTGAGAATAATATTGCATTTATTGAACTTAATAGGCCAAAATATTATAATTCGTTAAATCAAACTATGGCAGAGGATTTATTTAAAGTTTCACTAGAATGTGACGATAATCCTAACATTAGATCTGTAGTGATGAGTGGGTCTGGTGAAGATGCTTTTTGTGCAGGTGGAGACGTGAATTCTTTTTATAAATATGGTGAGAAGACCTCTAGTCATTTAAAAGAAGTTACAACAATCCTTCATGGAGCAATATCTAGACTATCAAGAATGAATGCACCTTTAATTGTAGCTGTAAATGGAGTTGCTGCTGGTGCTGGTTTTTCTTTTGTTGGTTTTGCGGATATGGCAATAGCGTCTTCAAATGCTACATTTGTCTCAGCTTATTCAAAAATAGGATTAACTCCAGACGGATCCTCTACTTACTTTCTTCCAAGAATTATTGGAGCAAGAAGGTATACAGAACTTGTATTAACAAATAGGGTTTTAAGCGCAAATGAGGCACTTGATTGGGGCCTCATTAACAAAGTTGTT
>Ga0315322_10004370_pt1 | contig 10893 bp, 9 predicted proteins | sample M110021515metaG_FD_203461 | JGI IMG/M metagenome (GOLD analysis project Ga0315322, IMG submission 203461) | Ammonia-oxidizing marine archaeal communities from Monterey Bay, California, United States - M1 100m 21515 | ecosystem: Environmental > Aquatic > Marine > Intertidal zone | place: USA... | reverse complement strand
ACGGAAATGGAAAGCGTTCGATTGTCTCAGCCGTATTTCGAAATTCTAAAACGACGCTATTCGGTCTCGAGTCGGCGACTTTTTCGAACGATCCCGACTCAACTAACCCTAAGAATGGCATTTCGTAGGTCAGTCCCTTGTGCGTGAACTTCCAGTCGCGAAACGCCACATTCACTGGGAACATGACTAAGGCCCGACGATCCCAATACTCAGTATCCCCCTGCCAAAGGTACTCCGAGTTTGTTATTTTACTGCGAATACTTTGCAACTCCGCCCCTTGCAAAGAAATCGATACCGACAGGGAATCATTCTCTATCTGCGCATTCCCGGCTCCATCGCAAACCAGAGCGAAAATAGGTAAAACGCTCAAGATAATAGACATTAGGGGTATCGAAACCTTCCTCATGGTTAGATCATACCTGCTTAAAAACCCGCAAAGCAAGCCTTCGAAACGGCCTTTAAACTCCGATTTCAGGGAAAATCGGCAAGATTCAAGCATTTACAAACCAGGGCAATCTCCTCGAGAGTCCCAATGGCTCATCCGATACTAAATAAGTGAGCAATTCTCTAGTCTACGCCATCTTCTCCTTAAAACGCGCCAGTCTAGTAATTTACGCCGTCCTCCTAGGAACGTTAACCAACCAAGCTGCAATTTGGATTGGAATGACCGAAAAAGCGGCCTTCGCCGAATTAAGTCAGCCTCAAGCATCACTCAGAGCAGGCGAAAAAGAGATCCATCTTTACGAAGAATCTCGCCGAATCGATATCTTCGATAGCGTCATCGAAAGCCAGGGCGGATTCCCTTCCTCAATAGTCATCGAGGCCAAAATGCCTAAACCTTCCGTCCAAGCCAACGACCAGAAACAAGGGCGCACGCAATTCGTCGATTTTGCTACTGCTACAAAACCCAACGAGGAATCTTTTACACTAACGAATGCAATCGCGGACAAAGACGCAGTCACCAATTTCATAGAGAAAACCGACCCTAACATTCTCTATTTAACGGGAGGCGGCATATTGGCGTTGGCCGGACTCGTCATCTATTTCATTTACAAACTAATGACCAGAAACAGGCCGCTTTCAGCCTTCGATAAACAAAGTTTGGTCAATTCTCAGCTTCCCCCATTCCTGAACGCCTCGCCAATTAAGGAGCCTGTTCAAGCCCCTCCTCCTTCTATTGGATCTCCACTTCAAGATGTTCACTCCAAACGAACGTCACGTTCAATTCGCGAACGCAAAAGCCCACTGTCCGCTCCTTCTGACCTTCCCCGCAAAACGCCCGTCAAACGCCCCTTCAAAGAAATAATTAGACCAGAATTGGGCGCTACGGAGTCCACGTCTTCCACAAAACTAAAACTGCACCAGGACTAGATCATCGCAGTCCCCAAGAGCCTCTAGGTTCTCGCTTGCACGCTATAGCGGCGCGAACTAGATAATTCCATACTTCCCTATGAACGTTCTCATTACTCGGTTTGCCACTCTTGTCATTCTTTCGATTTCCTTCTCTGGATTCGCCCAAAAGGAACCCAAGAACATCCTCTTCATCGCCGGTCCGCCAAGCCACGGATGGAACCAACACGAATTTCCTGCAGGATGCGAATTGCTCGCCCAGTGCCTCAATCAAAGCAACCTCGGAATCGATGCGAACGTAAGCCTTGGCTGGCCCGAAGATGACCGACTCCTCGAAAACGCCCAAACCATCGTCCTCTACAGCGATGGAAATGAAGAACACGTCGCTAAGGGAAAAGCGGATGCACTCAATGATCTTTTGAGCAAAGGAGTAAATTTCGCCATCCTTCACTTCGCGATCGAAACCGGAGCCTCCGAACTCGATGCCTTTCTCTCGAGAGCGATCGGAGCCTATTTCGAATTAGACTGGTCCGTCAATCCAGTCTGGACACTCGAAGACGCTACCATTGCCCAACACTCCGTTACTCGAGGAGTCGCTTTCGAATCCATTGAAGACGAATGGTACTACCACCTACGGTTTCCAACGACAGGCGAAAACGTCACTTCCCTCCTTTCCGCTCATCCTCCTGAAAATTCGCTAGGTAAAGACGGACCCCGAAGTGGCAATCCAGACGTACGCTCCGCATTGAGAAACCGGATACCGCAAACCTTAGCCTGGATAAAATCCGAACCCAACCAGTCGCGCGGCTTTGGTTTCACTGGCGGTCACTACCATTACAACTGGAACGACGAAGCCCAACGGAAGCTCGTCCTCAACGGAATCGCATGGACCGCTGGCATCGTAATTCCTGCCAATGGAATTGAATCAAAAATAGCGCCAATCGTAAAACACCAATCGATTGAACATGCCATCGCCCTTGGCGACCTGGACGATCTTAAGCGTTATATCGCCAACGATCCGGAGATCCTCAATCGCCCTGGGCGCGGCAGCTACACCCCCTTACACCAAGCCATCCTTCGCAAAAAGAAGGCCCTCGTAACAAGCCTTCTCCAACAAGGAGCCGACCCCAACATTCCAACGAAAAGCAAACAAACCGCTCTCCACATCGCGATCAGTCGCAGCGATCTCGAATCGGCCAAAGCAGTTCTCCAAGCCGGAGCAGACCTAAGTCTCAAGGACGGCAGCGGCTGGACGCCCCTCCACCTGGCGGCCGCCAAAAACAAACTCGAACTCGCCAAATTTCTCCTCGATAGCGGTGCCGACCCGAAACTCCTCAGCGAGGCCGGAGGAACCTCTCTGCACGAAGCATCTGTGAGCGGTAGCAGCGACATAATCCAGCTTCTCCTCAATCGCGGCGTCGATCCGAAAATCGTATCCAAAACCGGAAAAACCGCTCTCGATCACGCGATCGAATTCAAGAACCAAGCAGCGATCGAATTGCTCGAAACTCAGCTCTAACGATTAGCCAATAAACTCAATTCAAGATCTTTTGCTTTACCTGCATCCCGTTAGCTCTTCAGTTAGTAATACGTGTCTATTAGAAAATCTATCCAATTCCAGGAGATCGAAAGTGCAATCGACTCCATTGCGTCTCAAATAGCCGCAGCCCATGGTTCAACGCCCAATCTAGTACTGGCCGCTATCGCCAATGGTGGAATTGTTCTCACAAAGATCCTCGGAAAAATACTCGCTGAAAAACATGGGATAAAAACCCATTCCGCGATTATCGACATTTCCTTTCATCGCGACGATATTGGCGTCAACCCAATCGCCAAAGAGGTGGAATCGACCGAGCTGATCCATGATCCTGAAGAATCCACCATTATCCTGGTAGATGACGTCATATTCACAGGTCGCAGTATTCGAGCCGCCATGGCAGAAGTTCACGCGATCGGAAGACCCCGTAAAATAGAACTCGCAGCGCTCATCGACCGCGGCAATCGACTTCTCCCCATTCAAGCCGATTACATCGGAATCGAAGAACCCACCTCGACCGAAGAAAAAGTCGTGGTTGAGCTGGATTCAGACGAACTTATCAAGTCGTGCATTGACATTCTTTCCACTTAGCGCTGATTGGCCTCTTCAGGTATGCCTTGGAACCGAAAAGACCTGATATCGATCGAAGAACTTTCCCCTGAAGAGATCCTTACGTTGTTTAAGACAGCGGAAGCCTTTAAGAAGATTCTCAATCGAAAGACTGCAAAGACCCCTGCCCTCAGAGGTAAAACCGTGGTCAATCTCTTCTTCGAGAATAGCACTCGAACACGAGTCGCCTTCGAGATGGCCGCAACCAAGCTCAGCGCCGATGTCATGTCGCTCGATATGAAAACGAGCAGCACCGCCAAAGGCGAAACCCTCCGCGATACAGTCGAAAATATCCGAGCCCTAGCCGCCGACCTCATCGTTATCCGGCACTCCGCTCCAGGATCCGCAGCCTATATCGCCAAAATTCTCGACATTCCTGTCATCAACGCAGGCGACGGCGCTCACGAGCACCCCACTCAAGCCCTGCTCGACTGCTTCACTCTTCAAGAAAAATTCGGATCGATCGAAGGACTCAAAATCGCCATTCTCGGCGACATTCTATACAGCCGAGTCGCTCGTTCCAATATTTGGGCGATGAACAAGCTCGGAGCCGAAGTCACCCTCGTAGGCCCCTCGACACTCGTCCCACGCGGATTCGAGCAACTGGGAGTCACCGTATCGCACGACTTGAAATCCGCTCTCGCCGATAAAGACGCTGTCATGTTGCTGCGGATACAACATGAACGCCAAAACGCTTCTGCATTCCCCTCGCTCAACGAATACACGCGCATGTTCGGCCTCAACAAAACCCGTCTTTCCTGGCTAAAGGAAGATGCGGTCATCATGCACCCAGGCCCCATTAATCGTGGTGTCGAAATAGACTCGGAACTCGCGGATTCCTCTCAATCGGTAATTCTCCAACAAGTCACCAACGGACTCGCCACCCGTATGGCGGCTCTCTACCTTTGCTCAGGCGGCAATGCCGATGCAGTCGCCGCATCGTAATGGAAAGCATAATACGCAACGTGTCATGAGCCAAACAACTTGGATAAAAGGGGGTCGCATCATCGACCCGAAAAACAAACGCGATGACGTTGGCGATCTATTCATTGCCGAAGGAAAAATCATCGATCGTCCAACGGATGACAATTTGACTGATGCCACAATCATCGATGCGACTGGATTGGTCGTAACACCCGGACTTATCGATCTTCACGTCCACTTTCGCGTACCAGGACAAACCCACAAAGAAACGATTTTCACAGGTACCAGCGCCGCAGCAGCAGGCGGATACACCAGCGTCGTCTGCATGCCCAACACTTCCCCTCCAGCCGATACAGCCGGAACTATACAATATATTAAAGACGCCGTTCAACGCGAAGCCGTGGTCAACGTCTTCCCCACTGGATGCATCACCGTCGGCATGGCCGGCGAACTCCTTGCTCCAACTGGCTCGCTCAGCGATGCCGGAGCGGTCGCCATTTCCGACGGAGGCAAATGCGTGCAAAACAACGGTCTCATGAGACGAGCGGTCGAGTACGCTCACATGTTCGACATACCAGTCATCGACCACTGCGAGGACTACAATCTCTCCAGTGACGGCGTGATGAATGAAGGCTTCGTCTCCACCAAGCTCGGTCTCCGCTCGAGCCCAAAGGAAGCCGAAGATGTCATCGTTTCGAGAAACGTCATCCTCTCCGCCAAAACCGGAGCCCATATCCACTTGCAGCATATTAGCTCGAAAAACGCTATAGACCTAATCCGACGAGCCAAGGCCCGAGGCGCGAACGTAACTGCCGAAGCGACTCCCCATCATATCGCGTTCTCGGATACGGAAGTCGAAAGCTTCGATCCCAATTTCAAAATGAACCCGCCGCTTCGCACCGAAACGGATAGAGTAGCCTTACTCGACGCGCTCGAAGATGGAACCATCGACTGTATTGCCACTGGACACGCCCCGCACACCGACTACGAAAAAGACGTCGAATTCGACTATGCGCCTCATGGGGTAATCGGCCTTGAAACGGCCTTAGCAGCGACTCTCGGCCAACTTTATCATTCGAAGCGCCTGTCCCTTTCCGGAACGCTCTCATTGCTCACCCACCGAGCATCCGAAGTTTTGAAACTGAACAAAGGCACGCTCAGCACCGGAGCCGACGCCGACATCGCGATAATCGACCCAGAACTCGAATGGACGCCTAACGTCGATAGCTTTCTTAGCAAATCAGCCAATTCCCCCTGGATCGGCCGAACGCTAAAAGGCAAGACCATCAAAACCCTCGTATCCGGAAATCTAGTATACGCTGACGGACAGATCGTCAAAGAGGTCGGTTAATCGATACTGAAAATTCATCTCAAAACCACGCCGACCGACCCTTCAACGAAGCTCAGGATCAACGACATCGTAGCGACCCGAGGGACTAGCGTGGATTTTACAATTGACCCTACCTTCCGCGACCGCCGCCGCTGGGACGGCCACCGCCACGGTTTGCTCCTCCGCCAAAGCCGCGACCGCCGTCAGCTCCTGCATTTTCTAACTTTTGCTTGGACTGACGTAAATCACGCTCATACTCCAATAGTTGGCTCTCTGCGAGACTTGCCAATTGAGCGTCATTGAGAACTCTCGAGGCCTCCTCAAGCAATGCAGCCTCGTAAACCGACCGCTCTTGATAATACGTATCGACCATCTCCTTCGTTAATGGTTGCCCTTTTCCTCCGCGATTATCCTTCAGATCGTAGGTATAATCGTATTCCCTATCCACCTTCGCCAAAATGTTAACCAAACCTTCGCTTTGACGTTTCGAAAGCGGCGACTCCGTGTAGCTCAAAGAGCGTTCCAAAGATTCAACGTCACCTCGATATTGCAGCGTAGAGCTATATTTCTTCAACGCTTCCGCATTGTCCTCGCCAAGCAATGCAACAACATCGCTATCCAAAAGGTCTCTCTCGCTCTTCATTTCCTCCTTGAGCGCAACCCGTTCTTCTTCCGTCGAGCCAGACGCGAGAATTTGGCCTTCCATCCGAAGCAATGTCTGTTCTGCCATCAGCGTTTTCAACACATCGATTTGATCGGCCGGAAGATTTAGACGTTTAAAAAAATCCGCGTATCCTCGATCAAGGCGTCCCATCATGCCTTCGATCATTTCCATTCGCTGCTCCGGATCGCTAAAACGCTCAAGCATGGCAGCTTTCTGCTTTTCCTGAAATTCCTTTCGGCGTTCCATAATTTGTTCGCTAGTAAGGTTTCCTCCTCCCGCAAAACGTCCGCGACGTCCCTCTTCCGCAACCGCAGGCTCGGCGACGGATGCCTCCACTATCGCTTCAGCCTCGACCGAAGCTTCAATGGCCGCCGGCTCAATGGCTCGACTGGCCAACTGACGCTTCAAGCTTTGGTTTTCCATACTCAAGTAGCCAGAGTAAGCGGCAAGCGTAACGGCAAGGATTGAAAGGATTGCAGTGGACCGACGTTTCATGATTCGAAAAGGTAATTTATATAATACGTGACGGACCTCCAGACCACATTCGTCACGCATGCTAACAAAACGCTTTCTCTCCAAAAATAGTTACAACCTCCAGACAATCCGCTTCCTCCATCCCTCCAGGATCCATTCGATAAACCCTTGCAAAATCGCAGGAGGCTTACTATTCCCGCTCTATTTCAATGAGCGAAAACGTCTCGCAACAGAACGGACCTGACCATATCGGCATCATTATGGATGGCAATGGTCGCTGGGCTCAAGCTCAGGGATTTTCACGTATTAAAGGTCATCGCCAAGGGGTGGAAACCTGTCGTCGAATCATCGACGCATGCCAAGGCCTCGACATCCACTACCTCACTCTCTACGCATTTTCGTCGGAAAACTGGAATCGCCCCGAACCTGAGGTCAATGCTCTCATGGAGCTGCTCGAACTCTTCCTCATGCAGGAAACCGACCTCCTCATAGAAAAAAAAGTAAGACTGCACGCAATCGGGCGTTTAGAAGAACTCCCCGCCAAACCACGCCGCGCCCTCAAAAAAGCAATCGAAGCGACCTCCCAATTCGACGATTGGCATCTCACTCTCGCCCTCAACTACAGCTCTCGCAACGAAGTCATTGATGCCACCAAGGCAATCGCTCGCCTAGCGGCCTCAGGAAAACTCGATCCCGAAGAATTGGACTGGGAAACCATCTCCAGGTACCTTTATACCGATGGCTTGCCCGACCCAGACCTTATCGTTCGAACGTCTGGCGAAGCACGACTCAGCAACTTTCTTCTCATGCAAAGCGCCTACGCTGAATTCTACTTCACGAGCACCTGTTGGCCTGACTTCACAAAAGCCCACCTAGAGGAAGCGATCCAATCATTCCACGATCGCGAACGCCGATTCGGAAGAACCGGCGAGCAACTCGAAGTGGAAACCAGTCTCTCACGCTAACCGCTTCCGCCCCCGCTGTGAAAAAACGCATTTTCAGCACTCTGATCCTCTGGGTCATAGTAGTCATCTGCTTCTTCTTCATCGGACCCGACGCCGCCGTCTGGCTGCTCGCAGTGCTTAGCCTAGGATCGCAATACGAATTCTACGGCCTCCTTGAAAAAATGGGCCAGCGCCCATTTAAGAAATTCGGCACAATATTGGGAACGGTCATGATTATCGTGCCCTACTACACCAATTTGTTCGCTCATAGCCACGCAGGAAACGTCCAATCCGGAATCATCGCGGTTACGATAGTAGCGTGCTGCCTCCGCATTCTCAGGGAACGGAAAAGCGACGAGCGCATCAAATCCTTGAGCTCCACGCTGCTCGGCCTGATCTACATTCCGTTCATGCTCAGTTTTCTAGTGCGCATGATCGAATTGCCAGCCGAGCCCGCCAAAGGACTTATGCTTGTGGTCTGGCTAATTGTGACCGCTAAATTCACCGACGTTGGAGCCCTCCTTTTCGGTAAAGCATTCGGTCGCCACCCGATGTCTCCAAACACGAGCCCCAACAAAACCTGGGAAGGTGCAGCTGGTGGATGCCTCCTTTCCGTCGCGCTTGGATTTGCTCTCACCTTCTTCGCTCGCGATTATTTTCCTGCATTTTTCACCCCTCTCTGGGGAACTCTACTCGCCCTCCCAATTGCAATTATCGCAATCGTATCCGATTTGGTCGAAAGTATGCTCAAGCGCATGGCTCTACAAAAAGACAGCGGTTCTTTCATCCCAGGTATTGGCGGCGCGTTCGACTTGACCGATTCGCTGGTTCTTTCCGCTCCTACCGGATACTTGCTCTTCGGACTGATCATCTAACGCATTCATGGGAAAACGATCCAAAGTCGTCTTGCTTGGAGCAACCGGGTCCATTGGTGCAAGCGCCTTGAAGGTGATTCGCCAACACTCGGATAAACTCGAACTGATCGGCATCGCCGCCAATCGAAATATCGAGCAGCTCGCGGACATTGCCCGAGAATTTTCCGTCATGGAAATCGGAATCTACGACGAGACCGCTTGGAAAGCAGCCAAGAATCGCGATCTCATGCCCGACAATGCCAATATCGTTTGCGGCGAAGAAGGTCTCTGCCAGCTCGCCTCGCTTCCTGATTGCGACACTGTTCTGGTCGCCGTCGTCGGCACACAAGGCCTCATGCCAGCTCTGGCAACTATCCAAGCTGGTCACAAGCTAGCCATCGCCAGCAAGGAAATCCTCGTCCTCGCCGGCAAATTCATCATGGAAGCCGCCCACGCTAAGCAGGTATCTATTCTCCCCGTCGACAGCGAGCACAACGCCCTTTTCCAATGCCTGGAAGGTATCGAAGCCGATCACGTCGCCAAACTAACTCTGACCGCATCTGGAGGGAGCTTCCGAGACCTGTCACTCGATCAATTCGCCAACGTGACACTCGCTCAAGCGCTGGACCATCCAAACTGGGACATGGGTCCTAAAGTAACCATCGATTCCGCGACCATGGCCAACAAAGGCCTGGAAATGATCGAAGCCAAATGGCTTTTCGGCGTTCGCCCGGAACAGATCGACGTAGTCATCCATACTCAAAGCATGGTCCACTCCATGGTCGAATGCATCGACGGATCCGTCATCGCACAGATGAGCCCGCCAGACATGACCTTCGCCATCCAGCATGTATTGCTTTACCCAGATCGAAGTCCAAGCGTCTGTCCCAGCATCGATTTCTCCCAGGCATTCAGCCTCGACTTTCGACCGCTCGAAAACGACCGCTATCCATGCCTCGGACTCGCCCGAAACGCCCTCAAAGCCTGCGGGGTTGCACCCGGCATATTCAACGCCGCCAATGAAATTGCAGTCGACGCTTTCGTCCAAAACCGCATTAAATTTGTCGATATCGCAAAAATCGTAGAGAAAACACTAGAAACCATCGATAATGTCGAACCAATCAGCATAGAAGAAGTCTTGGATTACGACACGCAAGCCCGATCGATCGCCGCCGATATTACAGCTAAATCAAACTCATAACTATGACTCTCGATAAAATCCTAGAATACTCCTGGGCAGCCCTGATGATAATCCTCTTCTTCGGAGGGTCCATCTTCATCCACGAACTCGGCCATTTTTTGGCTGCCAAATGGAGAGGATTGGTTATCGAACGCTTCTCGATCGGTTTCGGACCAAGGCTCTTCGGCTGGACACGCAACGGCATCGATTACCGAGTCTCTTTGTTGCCGCTTGGCGGATACGTCGCATTGCCTCAATTAGCCGACATGCGCGGCATCGAAGGAGAAACAAGCTTAGAAAATGCTTCGATGGAGCCGATATCCTACACATCCAAGGTCATCGTAGCCGTAGCCGGAGCTGTCTTCAACGTTCTTTTTGCCCTCGTTCTTGGCCTTATTCTTTGGAAAACAGGTGTCGAGCGAGAATACGCCACGACCATCGGAGCCATCTCCGAATCCGTCGAAATAGAAGAAGGCCATTTCGTCGACAATCCAGCTTTCAAAGCCGGATTGAAAGTTGGAGACGAAATCATCAGCATAGACGGCCAGCCAGTTGGCTCTTTTGAAGATATTTTCATTAATGTCGTTTTGGGGTCAGGAATGAGCGATGACGGTAAACGCGTTACCAAAGTCGAATACATAAGAAATAGCGAAACAAGCGTCGCAATCGTCCACCCAATATTACACCCCGAACATCAAATGAGAATGATCGGAATCCAGCCAAATATGGATACAATCATCGCAGCCGTAAGCGACTCGTTTCCCGCTAAAGAATCAGGACTGCAATTCGGAGACATAGTAAAACAGGTTAACGGAATTACAGTCTTCAGCTCGCAACACTTCACGAGCATAATCAAAGAATTAGGCAACGACGAATTGGAACTGAAAATCGCTCGTATCAATCCAAATCCAGTAGGTCCTGAATACACAGAAGAGACGATTTTAATAACTCCGGTTCTTTCAAAATTAAATACGTCCGAAGATCAATTCTACGCGATAGGAGCTAGCCTCGCCTCCAGGATCCAAAC
>Ga0315322_10004359_pt1 | contig 10908 bp, 8 predicted proteins | sample M110021515metaG_FD_203461 | JGI IMG/M metagenome (GOLD analysis project Ga0315322, IMG submission 203461) | Ammonia-oxidizing marine archaeal communities from Monterey Bay, California, United States - M1 100m 21515 | ecosystem: Environmental > Aquatic > Marine > Intertidal zone | place: USA... | reverse complement strand
GGCTAGAAAAAGACCGAGTCTTGAAATCTCGTCAGGTTCCAGACCAAGAAGTTCCTGCCCGTCAATCTTTGCGCTTCCTTCGCTAACTTCAAAGTCGGGATGTCCGGCAAGTACTTTGGATAGCGTGCTCTTGCCACTCCCGTTGGGGCCCATAATTGCATGCACTTCCCCAGCGGGGAGATCAAGGCTCAGGTTTTCCAAAATGGGTTTCCCATTGATGGAAGCGGATAGGTTTTCTATTTGAAGTGAACTCACTTTGTTAATGAATGGCTTGTGTGTAATTAGTTTTGGCGCGCTTGGTTACTGGTTCCAATGAATGAGAGATCGAATCTTTCAATTGAATAGCCTTCGGGTAAGATCGATTCCAGTGAGGAAATAGTTGCTTCATCCAAATCGAAATCGTGGATTTCCCCAGTCTTCTTGCATTTGAAATGAGCATGTGGACCCAAGTTTGGGCAAAAGAGTGAGGGCGACCGATCAAGGTTAACTTGTCTGACCAAACCGCAATCTACGAGAGTCTCCAGGCAATTGTATACGGTGGCCAAGGATATAGTGGGCAGAACCCGCCGGACTCGGAGCAAGATTTCCTCTGCGTTGGGATGGTCTTTTTTCCCTAGAATGACTTCATAAACCGCAGACCTCTGCTTGGTAGGGCGAAACCCCTTCCGTTTCAAAGCGGAATCTAAGGTTTCTTTTTGCCTGGACTTTAGGGAATATCGCACGGGGAAATCCTATAGGACGAATGAATTTCCTCAACTAAAAAATGGAATTATTCTAATTACAAAAAGAGGAGCAAGGATTCGTGTCAGAACATACCCAATCGAAATTGAGAAAGAAAAGGCTTCCTCAATAGTCCGTGAAAGTAAACAACCCCCAGAGAAAGGTGGTTTTGTTGCCACTGAAATCTCTCCTGTACCACAATTCCTCCGACCGAAGTCGAACGGTTCCCGTTTCCACGGGGGCGAAGGAGTCAGGAGAATGCGTCAGCGCGCCTGCGACGTTTATATTCTTGGAAAAATACTTTTGAGCGCCTGGAAAGATGCAGCCAGTGTTAAAAAGACAAACGCAAGCAAGGACGAATAAAACAAGTGTTCTTTTTGCAACGAGGGAATAGTCTTTCATGACAAAATTCAAATGGGTAAACATTCAGGAGTCAATTCGCAATATTTCGGATTACGATTGAAGAGTTCATAGTTGAAGCACGCCGGCAAGTCCTATAGGTTTGGAGGTTTTATTCTTATGGCAAAGGAAAGTAGCTTACTCGACGAAATCGTATCACTTGCAAAGCGAAGAGGTTTCGTCTTCCAATCCTCTGAAATCTATGGAGGGATTAACGGTTTTTTCGATTATGGTCCTCTCGGAGTGGAATTGAGAAAAAACATCAAGGACGCTTGGTGGGAGGATATGGTTCGGCGTAGAGACGATATGGTCGGGTTGGACTCTGGAATCATCATGAATCCGAAGATTTGGGAAGCTTCTGGGCATGTTGATGGGTTCACCGATCCGATGGTTGACTGCAAAGAGTCAAAGATGCGTTACCGAGCTGATCAACTTTTTGCCGCGGAGGTTAAGGTCGAGGGGGACAGTTTGGGATGGGTCTCGCTTCTTGAGTCCGAAAGAATGGACGAGGACGCCCTCGAAATGGCTGATTCCCTGAAGAGAAAGCAAGCGAAGCAAGGGGATCTCGAACCCCTCTCTTTAAAGCCATATGACGAGCTTGACCCAGATGAACAGTCCTTGGTGCCTTCGCCCGCTACGGGAAAACCGGGTTCCCTCACGCCTCCCCGTGAATTCAATATGATGTTCGAGACTCATGTCGGAGCGCTGAGGGATGCTTCCTCTGTATGCTACTTGCGTCCCGAGACGGCTCAGGGAATCTTTGCTAATTTCAAGAACGTTGTGGATACCGGGCGGGTTAAAGTTCCTTTTGGCATTGCCCAGATCGGAAAGGCTTTTCGTAACGAAATCACCCCTCGGAATTTCATCTTCCGTTCCCGTGAGTTTGAGCAGATGGAAATAGAGTACTTTATCCCACCGGGCGAAGAAGAGTGGGTTCGCTACCATCGCGAATGGATTGACACTAGAAAATCCTGGTTCGGGAGCATTGGCTTGACGGAAGAGTTTTTAGGTGAGGAAGTTCACCCGAAGGAAAAGCTCGCTCATTATGCCCGTGCGTGTACGGACATAACTTTCAAGTTTCCATTTGGAGAACATGAGCTTGAAGGAATTGCCGCCCGAGGGAACTTTGACCTTACTCAGCATCAGGAGCATTCGGGGAAAAAGCTCGAGTATTTTGATGAATCGCTCAAGAGCAGATATTTGCCTCATGTCATCGAGCCTAGCCTGGGAGTTGACCGAACTTTTTTGGCTGTATTGTGTTCTGCTTACCAAATTGACGAGGTGGAAGGAGAAAAACGGACGGTTCTGCGTTTCCATCCCAGAGTCGCTCCCGTAAAAGTGGGGGTTTTCCCTTTGGTTAAGAACAAGCCTGGATTAGTTGAGCGAGCCAAGAACCTTTACCATAGGTTGCAAAGGAAATGGAACGTTGTTTACGATCAAGGCGGGGCAATCGGAAGGCGATACCGAAGGATTGATGAAATCGGGGTGCCGTTTGGTGTAACCGTTGATTTCGATACGATCGAAGGTGACGGTTCCGTTACCCTGAGGGATCGTGACTCGACCAAGCAAGAAAGAGTGTCTGAGGATGAACTGATCTCCTTCCTGGACGAAAGAATCGATCCTTAGCTGCTGAGCTTCCAATCCTGCAAATCCATTTGCAGGGTTTTTCGCCCGTTCCAGTTGTTCCATCGTAGTCGGAAGGCCAAATCCAAATCGGTATGATTCGGTGGAACTCGATCACCCATTTTCCATGCGATTCCTGCAATTTGACTGGATCCATTGAAAACGGAAAATTGGAAGTGAGCCCCCGAACCAACCATTCTTGGAGCCTGAGCAAGTTGAACGCCTTTTAGGGCTAGAATAGGTTCTGGGTTTTCTTGTCCGAACGGGGCAAGTTGAGCGAGTTCGGCAAGAAGTTCAGGCCTTAACTCGTTTTGCTCGATGGTCGCGGCAATTTTCAAGGAAGGAGGCGGGATATTTCCCTCCGAGAGCAAGTCGATGGACTCTACGAAAGCTTTTGTGAAGGGCTCGAGGTTTTCCGTTTGCAGGGATAGTCCTACGGCAACCGGGTGCCCGCCCCAATGAGTGAGGAGCTCCTGGCATTGAGACAGGGCATCTACCAGGTTCAAGCCTTGAATGCCTCTGCCGGAACCGCGGTACGATGAGTCATCTGCCTGAGCCAAGACGATACATGGTTTTCCTAATGAATTTGCCATCTTTCCCGCAACGATTCCGACAACCCCCGGATTCCATGCTTCTCCTTTTCCGCAAACCACGACGGCAGGCTTGTCGGAGAAATGGGATTTTGCCTGGGCAAGAGCCTCTTCCGTTAATTGAGCTTCGATTTCTTTTCGCTCTTCGTTATAGGCATTCATTTTCTTTGCCAGGAGTTGACAAGTCTTCAAGTCCTGCTCAAGCATTAGAGATGAAGCGGTTTCCGGATCATCCAGCCTGCCGCATGCATTAATTCTTGGGGCAAGCTTGAAGGTTATGTCTTCACTCTCAGGGAGGATGCCCGATTGGAGCCCCGATTCTTCGAGTAACGATCTTAAGCCTGGGCTGGGATTGTGTCCCAAATGCTTTAATCCGAAGCGGGCAAGAATCCTGTTTTCCATGTTTAGAGGCACTAAGTCCGCAATCGTGCCCAGAGCGCTAAGAGCCAAGCTTTCTTTTGGGTCGACTTCAAAGGCTCGTTCGACGTTTATCTCGCGCAAGTGCTTGAGCAGACCATGAATGAGCTTGAAGGCCAATCCTGCGGTGCACAGGTTTCTCCAAGGTTCTCCTTCGTCAGGATGGAGATGTGGGTTGAGCAAGATTGCTCCTTCAGGCAAATCCCCCTTGGCCTGATGGTGATCGACGATGATCAGATCGATACCCTTTTCTCTCAACTCCTCTGCTTCCTCGCAAGAGTTGGTTCCGCAATCAAGGGCAATGACCAAGTTGATTTCTCCCAAAGACAGTCCTCGGCTAAGAACCTCGGACGTTAATCCGTATCCTTCGTCCTTTCTTTTCGGAATGACGTAATGTGGATCGTTTCCCAAACGACTGAGGTTTTGCTTTACGATTACCGTTGAGGTTATTCCGTCTACGTCGTAATCGCCGATTAAAAGGATTTGCTCTTGCTCTTCCAATGCACGCGTTATTCTCAATACGGCTTCCTTCAAGCCTTTGAGATCAAAAGGGTCACAGAGATGCGCGAGTTTTGGATCGAGAAAGAGTTTCGCTTCTTCGGGGTTTTCCATTCCCCGGTGGATTAGCAGACGCGACAAGAGGTTCGAGGCTGAAAGGGAATGACTGAAAAGATGGATCTTCTCTTCATCTGTCTGCTCTTCAACCCAGAGCATGAGGAGTTATCCAGTTGTGCGGTGAATCCAATATCTTCCGGCTAAATTTAGCTTTTGGCCTTAGGGCTCGAAGTTTGCCAGTCGTATTTGGGCAAAAATTCACCTTCTTCGACATGTTTTCTGTCGCCCTTGTGCCAAAGGAAGAAAATCGGGCTTGCGATAAAAATGGAAGAGAACGTGCCAGTTAGAATCCCGATCACGAAAACAAAAGCGAAATCATTGATTACTCCTGCTCCAAACACCCATAGGGAGACGGCTGCGAGCAATGTGGTTATACTTGTCAGGATGGAACGCGAGAGCACCCTGTTAATTGCAATCGTGATGATTTTCTTCAAGTTCGTCACCGGGTTCATTTCCAACTCTTCGCGTATCCGGTCAAACACGACGATCGTATCGTTGATTGAATACCCAACGATCATAAGGATCGAAGCGAGCATCGGAGCTGTGAACTGGCCCGAACAGATTGTTCCCTCTGATAAATTCCCGAGCAGCACGAATAGTCCCACTGTCATGAGAACGTCATGAACGGTTGCGATTACCGCCCCTACCGCATATCCCATTTCAAAACGGAACGCCACATACAGGAGAATGCCAAGAAGGGCAACGCAGACGGAGAGGATTGCGTCGGATTTGATGGTTTCGCTGACCGACCCGCTGATCTCAGTCAACCCCTCTTCAGAGAAGTCCTTAACTGCAGTGATGATGGCCCCGGTTCCTTGTGAAGAGGTGATTTCCACGGTTGGGACAGAGGTAAATCCGTCACCTGCCAAATTCAGCGGGCTTACTTCTTTATCCTCAAAAGCGATACTTTCTATGCTACCTGTATCCTCATTAACTTGAGATACGGAACCGATTGCGGGCGATCCTCCTTCTCCTGATATGGTTACCGTATCACCGAGCGAATAATCGGCTCCTCCAGAGTCAATGGCCAGTTTGTGTACCGATGAACTCGGGAACTTGGCATTCAAAAGAGCCAAAGCCTGCCTCGACTTGCCTAGTTCTGTCTGAAGAATCAAGCGGTTCGCTTCTTCCTTGCCCAGTTCCGAGCGGTAGAAATGTTGTACTTCCCCAATTTCCGAATCTTCTCCAAAGGCCTTATCCAATTCTGCGGAGTCAATGGCGTTGGGGAAGGATGCAATGAGTTCCTCTCCACCCCGGAAATCGATCCCCAGAATGGTGTCCTTGTTCTTGTAGACGGAGAAAATTCCAATGCCCACAATGATCCATGAAAGGAGAAAGGCAGCGTGTCTGAATCTTAGGAACTCAATTTCCCAAGAAGGTTTCTTCTTTTCGAGGGTGGACAGGCTGATCAGGTTTTTGAAACCAACTTGGAGGAGCATCCGAAGCAGGGTCTTGCTTACGAAAAGGGCGCAAAAGACCGACGTGACAATACCAATTGCCAGTGTAATTCCGAAGCCTTTGACCGGACCCGTTCCAAGCCAAATCAAGATGGTTGCGGTGATCAACGTCGTCAAGTTTGCATCGATAATGGTGGAGAACGCCTTTGCGTAACCACCTTCGAGTGCGTTTTCCGAACTTTTGCCCGCCCTTAGTTCTTCCCGAATCCGTTCGAAGATCAAAATATTGGCATCCACTGCCATCCCTATCGTCAAAACGATGGCGGCCATTCCGGGGAGTGTAAACGTTGCCTGAAAAATTCCAGCAAGCAAAGCTACGACCAAAAGCACGTTTGTGCCCACCGAAAAAACGGCGACAACGCCGCCTATTTTGTACCAAAGAACCATGAACGAAATGACAAGGATCGATCCAAGCATGCATGCGTGCAGGCTACTGTCCAAGGCTCCGGCGGCGAGGGTGGGGGATACTTCGTACTTTTCCCCAATGGTAAGGGAAACTTTTAAGGGGTTGTTCAAAATATCAGCGAGCATTTTTGCTTCCCGATAACTGAAGTTTCCACTGATTACGGCACTTCCTCCGTCGATTTTCTCTTTTACGGTAGGAGCGCTTTCAAGTTGTCCGTCCAATAAGATGGCGAGTCTTCCGGGGGCTCCGGTTGTTGGATCCGCCATTTGAGCAATCTTGCCAGTCAGTTCGCCAAATTCGTCTCCGCCTTCCGATGTGAAGTCCAACCCGACTTCCCATCCGCCTGCTTCGTCAGGCCTGGCAAAAGCTTTCTCTACAATTTCTCCATCTGCCGACCATAAGCGACGCACCCATATCGGGGATTCGTTTGGTTGGGCGTCGCTTCTTAGCATGGCAACGTAAGGAATGTCTTCGTCGTCCGTCTCTTGCTGGCCTTCTTGAGCGGGAGGAGGGAAGTTCGAGTTGACGTTGACGATTCGGAATTCGAGCTTGGCGGGTTTTTGCAACCCTTCGATAATCTCCGGGTTTTCCTTGGATGTCTTGTCTGGGATTTGGATCTCGATGGCGTTGTCTCCTTTTTTGCGAACCAGAGTTTCCGCAACTCCAAATGCGTTGAGACGCTCGCTCATGATCTCGACCACTTTGTCCATGGGAGATTCCCCTGACTGGCCCCCTGCGCTCTCATTCAAATCACTCACTTCCATGGTGAATGCAACCCCTCCACGAAGATCCAAGCCCCGTTTAATTGCAGCTTGAGAGTTCGTTAGCAGAGTGCGAAGAACCAAATCGTTCCTGTTATCCCTATCTTTGACATGACCAGCCCTGATTCCGGGGTTTTTCCAAAAGGGAAACAAACGGGATAAGATTGTATTGACCACTCCCTTCGGCGGTTGGAAATAAGCCGCATAGTCGAGTTGGTTTCTTTTGCCGTATTCCCGCAAAGCTCGGTAATCGATCTCTTGGCCTTCGTCCAGTTCGTCGCTTAGCTTGAGGTATACGTCTGAGAATGATTCGTGTTCAGGATACTTGGATGCGTCCGCTGTAGTGCTGGCTTGGGAATTAGCATAGTCGCCCAGTTTTTGATCCTCGAACGGTGTGATGAGCGAGAAGCTGATTACCGCGAGGAGAAGGATGAAAATGATTTTCCAGATGGAGGACTTGGTCATGACCGTACGCAGGTTTGGGAATTGGTAGGAGGAGCCTTATTCGATCTTCGAGGCAACGGCATCCTTTGCTATCTCAATCTTGACGTTTTCGGAGATGCGAAGGACGAAGCGATCATCCTTGACACCAGTCACGGTACCGAAAACTCCTCCTATTGTCTTGACCTTGGCACCTTTTTCCAACGCTTGGAGCATTTTTGCATGCTGCTTCTGCTTCTTGCGCTGAGGAGCGATCAGCAAAAACCAGAAGGCGACGAAGATCAGGATCATGGGGCCGAAGCCACCTAGTATGCCCGCACCCCCTGATTGTCCTTCTTGCGTGGCCATGGCTAGTATTTCCTGAATGAGATGTAATTCTGTAGTAGGCATAAAAGTAGAAAAAAGGAACTATCAAAACCCGAAACGGGCAATTTTGCAAGCTTGGAAGGGGCGCTTCTATTCTTGCGAGGTCTTGGGGTTTTCTTCGCGTGGAAGAACTTCCGCTTGGGCTGGCAGCTGCTTGATGTGGACATCGCGTTGCGGATAGGGGATTTTGATTCCGTTTTCCTTGAATTTGTCCCAGATTGCGAGCATGACAGCGCTCCTGACGTTACCTACCCCGTTGGACGGGTCGTCGATCCAAAACCTCAGTTCCAGATCGATCGAATTGTCTCCGAAACCGGTTACCAGGCATCGGGCTTCAGGATCCTGCAAGGCGCGTCCGACGGAAAGAGCGGCATTTAGGCAGAGGTCGATCGCTTCGTGTGGATCGCTGTCGTAGGAGATGCCCAACGGCACCCGGACGCGGACATTCCGGTCGCTGAATGACCAATTAACCACTTTGTTGGCAATGAGATCCTCGTTGGGTATGAGATGTTCCTTCCCATCTCGCGTGATGACGGACGCATAGCGTGCCCTTAACGAGTTGATCCATCCATAGGTTCCGTCGATCTCGATGACGTCTCCGGGTTTGATCGAACGATCGAGCAGCAGGATGAGCCCGCTCACCAAATTGGATACGACCTTTTGAAGCCCGAATCCGATACCCACGCCAATGGCTCCTCCAAGAATGGCGAAGGAGGAAAAATCCAAACCGATTGTGGAAAGAGCTACCACGAAGCTAAGAAAGACAAGCAAGACCCTTAGTATCTTGGCCAAGAGAACCTGAAGGGATGGAGGCAGGTTATGGAGTTTGCGAATTTTCTTCTCCCCGGTGGAACCGATGATCGAACTGATCCAAAGTAAAAAGAGAAGAATTACCAAGCCGTTAAGGATATCAAGGATTGAGATTCTTCGGTCTCCGACCCCGAAGTCCAGTTCCTTGAGAATCCGAATGGTAGATTGCAGGGGACCTGCGAGGTGCCCGAAGCTGTGCAGGACGGCCATGCCAAAGGCCACGCCGGCAAAAAGTCGTAGCCACGCCTTGCTCTTTATAAATCCTGAAACCAATCGATAAGTTGCCCAGGCAGTGGCTAAGCTTGCAATGGGATGAAACATGTTGTCCTCTGCTAATTCGAACCGATCGACGACGATCAGGCTCGAGAGAGCTCCGACAATTAGGTAGATCGGGGCGATCATCCTTTCCAAGTGCCTCAAGGCCTTGGATCTCCAATCTTCCTTATTCGATTTTTCGACCAAAGTCTTGAGAGGGATATGCGTCAACTTTGTCAGCAAGAGTACGCTCAAAACCAAGGCCAGAAAAATCCCTCCTTGCATTTGAATAGATGGATCCATCAAAAATACCCGAATTTTTTCCCAATCCAGGTTTGCTAGAAAAATTGAAGAACTCAAGAAGTCCAAAGTTGAGTGCATTGGGTTATGTGGCAACAAGGAATTTCGAAGGGTTCGAACTTCCGGCAAAGAAGGGGGAAGATGAAACCGTCAACTTCCAGCCAAAGTCAATGCAACCTGTATGCATCCGATGAGGAAACCGAGGAACGCCCCGACCCATTCGATGAAGCGAAATTCCTTTTTCATCAGAGAGCTAAGCAAGTCTTCCAATTTCTCAGTCGAAAAGGCCTCGACCTTTTCCGTTACCATCTTGCGAACGTCTAGTTCTGCCTCAAGCTTTTGAGTGAGCGAATCTGCAGATTCGAGAATGAAATTCTGCAACTCCACTTTAAAGATGCCAGTTACCTTCGCAATCATTTCGTCCGTTAAAAACATGGAGAGCATGGGGAAGCTCTTGACCAACTTTTCCCGAATCGTTTTTTCAATCTTCTCCCCGATCAGTTCCATGGTTTCGGGACTGGTTGAAAACTCCTTGATCTTGCTGGAAATCTCTTCAACGGAAAATAATTCATCAGAAACCAGATCCCCTAGTTTCATCGCAAGTTGAGCTTGGCGTTTGGGGAAAACTCCTTGTACGGAAATGCCGAGAATCGAGATGGGGAGTTTTGGGTGAAAAAGCATCTTTACCGCCAGGTAATTAGTGACCCAACCAATTAATGCCGCAATGAGAGGCAACAGGTACAGGTAGTAGTTACTTTGCGTGTCAAGGGAGGCGAAGTATACGAAAAGATGCGAGTTCGAGCAAAAATTGTGGAGCGCAGGCATGGAATCAATTTAGTAGTTGATGAGCGGGGCGGTTTACTATGTAAAAAGTCCGTGGGCAAGTTTCTTTTACCTCTATTACCGATCTTCCTCACCGGAATTTTCTGCGGTTGCACTCAAGTCGTGACCTTGCCAGTCAGGACAGTCATTGACCTTACTGAGAGGCCTATCACAATAGAAACAGGATCTACTATTGACTTGCTCGAACAATCTCGAGGAGAAAAAGAGCCCCCTCGTTCCCCCGCAGATCTTTCTCCGGAGAAACCTTAGGCATAGACACAAAAAAACCGCCGATGGCGGTTTGGTGCTGATGACAAAGCTTTTTAGATCAGAAGTCGTCGATTGTATAAAGCAAGGTGAAGTGGTTCAGTTTGCCAATATGTTTTACCGGCGTCTGCGTGATCCAAAGGATACCTGCTTGCCGAATCCACGGTTGCGTTTTTTCGAAACTTCCGCCCCGGTGGGCACCATTTCGGAAGGCGAGTCACGATAAGAGAAATCATCGACGAACTTTCTAGGCAAGGGATTGCCCAATAATTTTTCAATCGATTGAACCAAGGGCAACTCCTCGGGTTTGCAAAGGGTAAAGGCTTCCCCTTCCGTTCGCGCTCTTCCGGTCCGACCAATTCTATGGACATAGTCTTCGGAGTGTTGGGGTACGTCATAGTTGATGACGTGGGTGACGTTTGTAATGTCGAGTCCGCGAGAGGCAACGTCGGTTGCCGAAAGGATTTTCACTTTGCCATCCTTGAAGTCTTGCAGGGCGGACATTCTGTCACGTTGCTTGAGGTCGGAATGAAGAACGCGGACATCTTGTCCATGCTCAGTCAGCCACCGACTGATCTTGTCCGTGCCCCGTCTCGTCTGGAAGAAGATGATCAAATTCTCAAACTCGATATTTTTGAGCAAGGCGATAAGCAGATCGA
>Ga0315322_10004357_pt1 | contig 10909 bp, 9 predicted proteins | sample M110021515metaG_FD_203461 | JGI IMG/M metagenome (GOLD analysis project Ga0315322, IMG submission 203461) | Ammonia-oxidizing marine archaeal communities from Monterey Bay, California, United States - M1 100m 21515 | ecosystem: Environmental > Aquatic > Marine > Intertidal zone | place: USA... | reverse complement strand
GAACTCGAAAAACCACTTCCGGTTTTTGATTTATTACATAGTTCTTATCTTTTTCTGTATGGAAACAAATTCCATGTCTAAGTGGTGAAATTAAATCAAACCCAAAGTCAGACCCGTCCTGGGCCTGACCGCGCCATCTGCGCTTCGCAAGAACACGCCTCTCAACGGTTAAAGAAATTGGGTTTTTAAATACTTCAGCATTTATCGGATTAAATTCTTTAATTATTTTCACCATCAAAAAAGAAAATACCGTTGGGCTAATGGAACGACTTTTGCCGGTTCACAGTACAATTCCTCCCCATCCGCTTTGACCACATAGGTTTCCGGATCCACTTCTATCTTGGGTAGAGAATCATTTAGAATAAGATCTTTTTTTCCGATCTCTCGAGTATTACGAACAGGAACGAATTTTTTTTGCAGACCAAGATCCTTTAAAGATTCGTTTTCCATAGCTGCCTCGCTTACAAAGGTAATCGATGTCGAAGTTTTGGCTTTACCAAAAGATCCAAACTGTGGACGGTAGAGCATGGGTTGAGGTGTCGGAATGGATGCATTTGGATCGCCCATATTTGCATACGCAATCAAACCGCCCTTGAGCACCAGCTCGGGCTTTACCCCAAAAAAGGCGGGCTTGAATAAAACAAGATCTGCCAGCTTACCCACGGTGATCGATCCGATCTCATCCGACATTCCATGTACGATCGCCGGATTAATCGTATACTTTGATAAATACCGGAGTACCCTGAAGTTATCGGCTTGAGAATGAAGAGATGAATCCAGTTTACCAAATTGTCTCTTCATCTTATCTGCAGTCTGCCAAGTCCTGCACAGTACCTCCCCCACTCGACCCATCGCTTGACTATCACTTGCCATCACTGAGAAAGCTCCCCGGTCATGAAGGATATCCTCCGCGGCTATGGTCGACGGCCTGATTCTCGACTCTGCAAAGGCAACATCCTCCGGAATTTTCGAATCCAAATGGTGACAAACCATTAACATATCCAAATGTTCATCGATTGTATTGACCGTAAAAGGACGGGTCGGGTTGGTGGATGATGGTAAGACATTGGGCTCACCACAGACTTTGATAATATCTGGGGCATGCCCTCCTCCTGCACCCTCCGTATGAAAAGTGTGAATTGCCCTGCCCTTGAACGCTCCGACAGAATCTTCCACAAATCCCGCTTCGTTCAAAGTGTCCGTATGAATGGCAACCTGCACATCCATCTCGTCCGCAACTCCGAGGCATACATCAATGGTGGAGGGCGTGGTGCCCCAGTCCTCATGTAGCTTTAAACCAATCGCACCCGCCCGCACCTGCTCACGCAATGCTTCCGGATTTGAAGAATTCCCCTTACCCAAAAAACCGAGGTTCACGGGGAACTCATCAGCAGCCTGTAACATTTTGCCAATATTCCATGCACCTGGTGTACAGGTTGTGGCATTGGTACCCGTAGCCGGTCCCGTTCCTCCACCGGTCATCGTGGTCACTCCACTTGCAAGTGCTTCCTCAATTTGTTGAGGACAAATAAAGTGAATATGAGAATCATATCCACCTGCAGTTAAAATCATCCCTTCGCCTGCAATAACCTCCGTTCCTGCACCAACGACCATTTGAGGGTCGATCCCATTTTGAATGCATGGGTTTCCTCCATGCCCCACACCTGCGATTCTACCCTCTTTTATTCCCACATCTGCTTTGATCACCCCAAGCAACGGATCCAGGATGGTGGCATTAGTTATAATTAATTCTAAACATTCGGCATCTAAAGCCAAGGGGGACTGACCCATGCCGTCACGAATGACCTTCCCACCTCCAAACTTAATTTCATTACCATAGCCTCCATTTTCAGCGATCAAGTCTCTCTCTACCTCAATAAACAATTCGGTATCTCCTAATCTAACTTGATCACCCACAGTTGGGCCATACATCTCGGCGTATTGCCTACGAGTTAATTGTAAGCTCATGATTCTAAAGCTCCATTGGTTAAATTATTGAGCCCGTACACCTCACGACTGCCCGCTAAGGCTACCAGTTCAACTTCTTTGGAATCACCAGGTTCAAATCGGGCGGCCGTACCCGCCGGAACATTTAATCTAAAACCACGGGCTAGATTACGGTCAAATTCCAGTGCCCGATTCACTTCGAAAAAATGCATATGACTGCCCACCTGAATGGGACGATCACCCAGATTACTGATCTTGATCATAATGGTTTCAAGATGTTCATTGAGGAGGATAGCACCCCCATCTTTACAAGTTATAATTTCTCCGGGCTTCATCTTATCGGATGGTGAACGGTTACAAGTTTGGTTCCATCTGGAAAAGTAGCTTCCACTTGAACTTCATCAATCATCTCGGAAATTCCATCCATCACTTCTTCCTTTTTTAAAATCGTAGATCCATAACTCATCAAATCCGCTACGCTCTTACCATCTCTGGCACCCTCCATCACTTCATAGGTTATAAGAGCGACGGATTCAGGGTAGTTCAAAAGAACGCCCCTCTCTTTTCTACGGCGTGCCAGATCGGCCGCTACTACAATCATCAACTTATCTTTTTCTCTCGGTGTGAGGTGCATGTTATTTATACGCTTAAGTGTTTCTTAACCATTGATTCATCGAGTTCGGAAGTATGCCCCTGGGCGACAAAACGACCACGGTTCATCACATGAAAGGAATGTGCAAATTTCCTTACAAAATCCACATACTGCTCAACAAGTAAAATTGTCATTCCATTCTCTTCGACTAAGGAACGAATAATTTCTCCAATTTGGGTAATAACATTGGGTTGAATTCCCTCAGTGGGTTCGTCGAGCACTAATAATTTCGGCTGTGTCACCAAGGCTCGAGCAATCGCCAATTGTTGCTGTTGCCCCCCGGATAAATCTCCCCCTTTTCTTTTTCTCATTTGATTAAGGACCGGAAAAGTAGAGAAGATATTATCAGGAATCGTACGTTCGCCTGCCTTTACTGCCTCTAAGGCAACCGACAGGTTTTCCTCGACCGATAAAAGTGGAAAAATTTGCCGACCTTGGGGAACATAGCCAATTCCACCTGTAGCCCGTTCATAGGCCTCCATATGAGTAATGTCTGTTCCCTCCATCAACACCTTGCCCTCAGAAGATTTTTCCAAACCCACGACATTCCGCAAAAAGGTAGTTTTCCCTACCCCATTTCTTCCCATCACACAGGATATAGTTCCCTCTTCAACCTCAAGGTCCAAGCCTCTCAGTACCGTCACCTCACCATAAGCAAACTCCATTCCACTTACTTTAATAAAAGCACTCATCTTCCTAAATAAGCCTCCATTACTTCCTCATTCGTTTCCATTTCCTCCAAGCTCCCTTCAGCCAACACCCGGCCTTCGTTCAAGACGGTCACTTTTTGTCCAAGACGACGGACGAAATCCATGTCATGCTCAATGACTACGATAGTATGATCTTCAGCCAATTCCATTAGCAGATCCGCCGTTCGTTCGGTCTCAAGATCAGTAAGTCCAGCGGCCGGTTCATCGACGAGTAGAAGTTTCGGTTTTGATATAATCAGTGCACTGATTGCCAACCATTGCCGTTGCCCATGACTCAAAGATTTTGCCGCTATGTCACGACATTCAGAAAGATTAACTTTTTCAAGGATTTCTAGAATCTGATTTTTTTCCTGCTTAGATTCTCTCCTCAAAAGATTATCTTGCCAATATTGATTTCCTGGCAAGGCGAGAAGTAAATTTTCATAAGTACTCAAGCTGTCAAAAACCGTAGGAGTTTGGAATTTCCGCCCAATTCCCATTAGGGCGATATCGGACTCATCCATTTGTGTAATGTTTTTGCCATCGTAATAGACCTTCCCAGTTGACGGCGGGGTCTTTCCACTAACCAGATCGCAAAAAGTAGTTTTTCCGGCTCCATTCGGGCCGATAATTACCCTTAATTCACCATGCTTGATTCCGAATTGTGGAATATCGACGGCTTTAAACCCGTCGAAAGAAACCGATAAATCTTCCACAAATAAAAGAAATTTCGAGGACCAGATTTCCCTTTTAATTTTACTGGGCAAAAAATCCTGATACTTCTCCAAAGCCAAGTTTTCCTTATTGACCAGGCAATCATCAGTCCCGCTTTCAATTTCCGAAATCATACTTTTTCAATTGGGTTTGAATTTTTCCCGAATCGAGCCTTTAACCGATCAACCACATCAATCAAGCCATTAGGGAGATATAAAACCACCAAAATAAATGCGACTCCAAGAAAAATTGGCCAATAATCCGGGCTCCAGGAAAACAATCCATAATCATGCTCGGAAGTTAGGTAGTTATACAAAAGATTCACCGTTAACGCACCCAGAATGGCCCCTCGCAAAGTTCCCCGACCCCCAACCGCAACCCATACCACAACCAGTACGGATCGAACCGCTTCCATGTTAGATGGGGTAATAATTTTCATCTGAGGAATGTAAAGCATACCGGCCAACCCCGCTAGTGCGGCCGCAATACAGAAGGCAAAAATCTTGTACTGATAAGGTTTATAGCCAAAGAAATTTAAGGTCGACTCGTCGTCACGAATTGCGATCAATACTCGGCCAAGGCGGGAATTAACAATCCATTTGCACAGAAAAAAGGAGCCAAACAGGCAAGCCAAAGTGAGTAAATACAAGGAGAGTTGCACATTGGGCTCAGATAGGGAAAAACCAACCTCCGCCATTGAATAATCCAACTGATCAAGTTTTCCATCTGCATTTAGATCCTGTCCCATGTCTCCGTCATGGGAGTTAATCCATTGGTCCTTCGCATTCTCGGGATGAAAAGTGGTTAGCGATTCAGCGGGTGCGATAATATCAAACCGGGTCAGTCCATTAGTTCCGCACAACTTCACATCATTTCGACAAAAGACCAACCAACCTGCCACTGCAATCGCTTGTGATAGAATCGCAAAGTAAACCCCGCGTACCCGACTACGAAAAACAAAATACCCCAGAACAAACGAACAAATAGCGGGAATAAGAAGCCCAAGAAGAATGGTCAAGGGAAGATTCCAAAAGGGTTTCCAGAAAAACGGAACCAAGGCATCGCCTGAGGACTCTCCGACATCGTAAGGATAGACCACAAACAAACATGCCGGAAGTTTCCACCCATTCGCATCAATGATGCCCTCTGGTCCACCGTGGTGGGCCAAGTGCATACCCATTGCGTAGGCCCCAAGACAAAAGAAAGTACACTGACAAAGACTAAGAATACCAACATAGCCCCAAAGCAAATCCAGTCCCAAGGCCAGAATGGCAAAGGTCATGTAGCGGCCAATCATGTTTATTTGCCCTATGCTTAATACATCAATCGAATATAGAAATGGAAGAATGACGAAGCCAAAGATAGCTAGTAAAACGAGAGATCGTTTAGATTCAACCAGTTGTTGTGCTACTGGTTTCATTTCTTATCAGCAAGGCGACCCTTGGGTGCAAATAGACCCGAGGGTCGAAATTGAATGAAAGCGACAATAAAGATGAGTAGGAGCACTTTTCCCCAGACCGGTCCAACCACAAAATCCCCAAATTCCATTGGCTCGATTGCCTTTGTAAGAACGCCAATACCCAAGCCCGAAAACAGAACACCGGCCAATTCTCCGACCCCTCCGGTCACTACGACCAAAAAGGAATCCACAATAAAATTAGTTTGCCCCATATCAGGAGTCACTCCACCGATGATGGTCCATCCATAACCTGCGACTCCCGCAATTCCAGAGCCCAAAGCAAATGTGAACCGATCAACATTTCGGGTTCGCACACCGAGGCTTCTCGCCATATCTCGGTTTTGCATGGTTGCCCGAATCAACATTCCCTGTCGAGTACGGCGCAGAATAAAATAAACAAAACTTACTGCCGCTACGCACAAACCAATCAGATAAAGTCGGGCATAAGGTAATACAATATCTTGGGCAATCTCATAGCCCCCACGAGCCCAGGTTGGTGAATTAACCCCAATATTATCCCCGTACCGAAGACGAATTAACTGAATAAGGAGGAGTCCGACACCCCATGTGGCAAGAAGTGATTCAAGGGGACGATTGTAGAGATGCCGCACGACCAACCCCTCCATAACTAATCCGACCAAGGCGGAAACTAAAAAGGCCATTGGTAATGCGACAAAATAATAAGAATCAAAAGGAGTATCAGTTGTGTGCCCAAAATACATCTGAACTTCATAAGTAACATAAGCCCCAATCATCATTAACTCACCATGAGCCATGTTTATAACTCCCATTAGACCAAAAGTAATTGCAAGACCAAGAGCAATGAGAATAAGAACGCTTCCATATGAAACTCCTCGAAATAAATTCCCCGCAAATTCAACAGAATCTTTATGGCTTTCTAAATCTTGAGATACCTTTGCAATCTGTCGATCAAGCTTTCTTTTAATTCCTGCGGTGATCTCCCCATTTGCAAGCGATTTATTCAGTTCATTTTGAAAACCCTTAATTCTGGCGTTTGCCCGTAAGCTGTTTAACTCACTCAATTCCTTTAAGGCATTGATGCGATCGGTAAAAGAATTTTCACCTTCCAATTTTCCTGAAAAACGAATTAAGCAAATACTTTCCTTGGACAGCCACCTAATTTTTTCATCAACAGAAGGATCATCAATAATTTCCTTAAGAAAAGGAATCCCTTCAGGTAGAAAAGGGGGATCACCACATTTCTTGACTCCAGAACTACGTACTTCTTGATCTTTTGAAAATAACCTAAGTAAAAATTTGGACGAATTCACAAGTGTTCTTATTTTTCGACCCGGGCTAATATCCTCCAAATCTAAAAGATCAGGTTTTGCCTGTTTTCCATCCACTAAAAAAGGCTCTCCACTTATGGGCTCAAACAAGGGAGCAAATTCATTAAAATCATCGTCCATGACAGTTTCCTCATTCACTACAATTCTGACTTTGCCTGATTCGTCCGGCCAATTATAGACGCTACCCTGGCGATATAATTCAAAAAACCTTTCTAACTGAGGATCTCCGGATTTAGCCAAGGAGGTAATTACATTTGCTCTTACTTCGTCATCGTCAACCGCAAGCGATTTCAACAAGCTTAGCAGTTCACTCTCATTGATCTTTTGTTCACTGGCTTGCCCAAATAAATTACCCAAGGAAGCAAAGATGAGGAAAACGAATGGAATAACTGAATGAAATTGATTCAAAATAATATTTAAAAACAAAAGAAAGCGGGCTCGGATCTCTGACCGAGCCCGCCAAAAGTTTAGTTTACAAAAGACAAATTTTAGAGAGATCCATCGCCATTTGGACCACCGGTAGGTTTAGGATGATTTCCATCAGGCCACAGATAAGAACTGTAAGAATCAGGGGAAACTAGACCATCACTTGAATAAACGATCTTAAACATTCCGTTTTTAAGGATTTCTCCCACATAGACAGGTTTAAGTGTATGCTGGTTCGTTGGGTGCATTGACTTTTTACCGCCAGGTGCATCAAACTCTAAACCGTAAACTGCTTTCCTTACTTTATCGACATCAAAGGATCCACATTTCTCAACGGCTTTCTTCCAAACATAAACCCCAAAATACGCGGCCTCGATGGGATCGCAGGTAACTCGTTTAGCCCCACCGGGCAAGCCAGCTTTAACGCAGTACTTCTTGAAGCTTTTAACGAATGCAGCGTTTTCCGGACTTTTTACACTTTGGAAATAATTCCAAGATGCTAAGTGACCAACCAGTGGAGGAACATCCATCGCTCGCAATTCATCCTCAGAGACTGAGAATGCCATGATAGGACAATCATCCGAAGTTAAACCTTGGTTGGAAAATTCTTTGTAAAACGGAACATTACTATCTCCATTTATCGTAGAAAGAATGCAAGCATCACCGGTTGCTGCAAATTCCTTAACTTTGGCAACAATGGTTTGGTAGTCTTGATGATGAAAAGGGGTATATTCCTCCATTACATTCTCATCAGGTACACCTTGAGCCTTCAAATATGCTTTTAAGACTTTATTGGCGGTTCTGGGGAAGACATAATCAGTACCCAAAAGGTAAAATTTCTTACACCCCATTTCCTTGGCCATGTATTCTGCTGCTGGCACTAACTGTTGGTTGGGAGATGCTGCTGTGTAAAAAACATTCAAAGACTGCTCTTCACCCTCATATTGAACAGGGTAAAAAAGAAGAGCATTATTTTCTTCGAAAACCGGAAGGCATGATTTCCTACTGACCGAAGTCCAGCAGCCAAATGTGACCGCCACTTTATCTTCGGTAATCAACTGTTTTGCTTTCTCCGCGAACAGAGGCCAATCCGAAGCAGGGTCGACGACAACCGACTCGACCTGCTCGCCCAATACACCACCAGACTCATTTATTTCTTCGACCGCCATTACGACTACATCTCGAAGCGAAGTCTCGGATATCGCCATCGTTCCGCTTAAAGAGTGTAAGATTCCAATTTTAACGGCATGCACACTTGAGGATGCAAAAGCCGAATATAATAATCCAGTTAATAGTAGCTTTAATTTTTTTATTTTCATTTATTTGTTTTTAATTTTAACATTAATACACCCGATAAAGATATTATTGGTGCATATTTTAGATATCCATTTTCCGTGCCAAATATTTTAAAAATCAAAAAAAGATTATTTTTTTATATATATTAAAAAAATTCATTTTATATAAACATTTAATTCATTAGTGCTGTCACGGGTGGATGACCAACGCCATCCACCCGCAAACAAATGTAACAGACTAAAAAGTTAGAATGTGTAAATTAACTCAAGACCAAGGAAATCATCTTGACCTTCGATGTCAGAATATTCAGCCAAAAATGCCAAATCATCAGTGATCATGTAAGTTGGAGAAACAGTTAGTTTATTTGTATCTGCAACAGTAGCACCTTTAGATTCAACATTTGAGTAACGTAATGTTAAAGAAAGCGGATCAGTTATTGAGTAATTACCCATGATTAACCATCCATCCTCATCATCAGCCGCAGAACCACCGTTATTGGAATGCGTTGCTAATTCCCCACCCAAGAGGAGTTTACCTAATTGATAACTTGCCCATAATGTTTGCTTAGACTCGCTGGATCCACCGTAATCAGCAAAAATATATTTTGCTGTGAGATTCTCAACTCCAGTGAATGCCAATGCATATTCAAAAGAAGACTTCTCAGCCAAATCCGCCCAAACACCAATAGAGAACATGTCTGTTGAGTAGTCTACAGAAACTCCGTCAGCATAACCGTCGTATAGTGGTCCATAGCTAGATTGATCATAAGCAGTGGAAATTTGGTACATGTTAGGTGCATCATAAGCTTCAAATCCTAGATAAGAAAGCATCTTACCTGCACTAAAACTAAGATTATCACTTACCGTATATGTAATGACTGCTTCCTCAATAGAAGTGCCATCAGTATCGATTCCATTGACTTGGCCTGTGCCGTTTTTATACACATCGATATCCAAAGAGAAAGCAACTGGTCCAGAAGACCAATCCAAATCAACTTCGACTTCGGAAGACATAAAAGCACCATTACCTGCACCATCTGAACTTGTGTGATCAAGGACAGCAAAACCAGAGAGTTCAACACCACTACCCGTGGGACCAATCTCTATCGCATTCAAATTAAAAACCGCAAGAAAACTTGCGAGACATGTTAGTTTATTTTTCATATTATTGTTAGTTTTAGTTTAGTTCAAGGCCCATAATAGGCATAATTAAAATTATGCTAAATATTATTAAAATCAATTTATATTTATATATATTAATTGAAACTTTTTTAACATAAATATTAAAATTCCTCATCATATATTTATTTAATAATTTTAATGAAAATAATTCATAATAAAGCTTTTTCTTGCATTTAGCTCTTCATTTGAACTATGTTTCTTCATTAAAAATTATCTGTGAAAATATTTTTTAAATTCGGCCTTCCATGGGTTTGCTCTTTGGTATTCGTGTTTTATTTGGGATTAGAATTAGGTGATAACAAAAAACAGGATAGACCTCTTACCAATACTACAAACATTCGTTCAAACGAACCCCATGCTACCTTTCCCCCCGAACAGGAAGATTCAATATCTCAACAGAAAATTCCTCAAAATCCACCCTCAAATCAACCTAAATCAGCAGAATATAATTTGAACGAACCTGCACTCCCCCCAAACTTAAAAAGAATAATGGAGGGAGGAGATATGATTGAACGAATGGGTGCATACTTGGATGCTGTCCGGGCAATGGATAAGGGAAATGTCCTTGATGTAATAAGTGCCTTTGAAGCGTTACCTAAAGGGTATGGGCGTCATCTGGAAATGAAACTTTTAATGAGGGGTTGGGCTGCAATCGACCCCGAAGCGGCATTAGCCTATGCGGATCAGTCACTAGATCCTAAAAGCGAAAGAAGATTTGGTATTTCCGAAGTCCTTGCTGGTTGGGCAAACCAGGATCCCGAAGGAGCCATTCAGTGGGCCCAAGCAAACAACTCAAGCGACAAACCTGAAGACAATCCCCTGCTTTTGGGTGTGATCAAAGGTTTAGCTGAAAAAAACTTAGATGCAGCGAATAAAGTATTAAGAGATTTACCCAAAGGTAGTGCCCGTTGGCAGGCTTCCACTTTCCTCGCCCAAAAATACTCGGAAATGGGCTTAGCAAAAGCTATCGAGTGGGCGAATCAATTCCCTAAGGAAGATGAAAGAATGAGGGAAACTATTCTCGGACAAATGGGAGCAAGATTAGCACGACAAGACATCGCTGGTACGGCTCAGTGGGTGGAGTCGATGAAGGGGGACAAGGCATCGCTAAGGGTAATGGACAACCTTCTTAATCAATGGGTATCCAAAGATGCAAATAGTGCGGCAAAATGGCTCAATGAATTACCCGATGAAGACAAAAGGTCTTACGGGATGAAACAATTGACATCGCGATG
>Ga0315322_10004352_pt1 | contig 10911 bp, 5 predicted proteins | sample M110021515metaG_FD_203461 | JGI IMG/M metagenome (GOLD analysis project Ga0315322, IMG submission 203461) | Ammonia-oxidizing marine archaeal communities from Monterey Bay, California, United States - M1 100m 21515 | ecosystem: Environmental > Aquatic > Marine > Intertidal zone | place: USA... | reverse complement strand
CACGCTGAGCTTCGATCCAGCCGCGCTTAATGGGCTGAATGCGATGAACTCGAGGAGCGGTGCAACAGGGTCGGCCACCACGGACGAGCAGGGCACCTTCCGCATCTCAGGATTAGGGAAGGGACCATTCATGGTCGAAGCCGAAGCGCAGGGCGACGATTGGATGTATGCAAGTCTCGCTGGAGTCCAACCAGGCACAGCGGATTTGAAGTTAGAGATGCAGAAGCTACTCCCCATGCGGGGTGTGGTCACCAACACCGCGGGCGAACCCGTCACCGAGTATCTGTTGACCTTGCGAGCGGCTAGCTTGGGCGGGCTGATGACTGGCCAAGTCCACGAGGAGAATATTAAAGACGAAGAGGGCCGCTTCGAACTAAACGGTATCAAGAGCGGCAGTTGGAGCATGTACGTTCGCTCGGAGGGTTATGGCGCCGCCGGCCCTATTGATGCGGATCGCCCTGGTGCTGGCGACGAGGAGTTCGCGATCGAGATCTCGAAAGGCGCCACGGTTCTAGGCAAAGTCATTTCCCCAAGGGGCAACCCCATTCCTGGCGCGATCGTCACTTGGCAGCAAGGCTCGCGCGACGCAATTCTAAACATGATTGGAGCGGGTCCAACGGTCACGGCAACTTCTGATGAAGAGGGAATCTTCAAGCTGGTCGAACTGCCAGCGGGCGACTTGGCATTGGGCACGACTGCCGCAGATTGGGCCAAAGCAGAGCCGGTCCAGGTGAGCCTTTATCCGGACCAAGTCCTGGAAGACGTCGTCATCACCATGCGCCTTGGCGGTACGATTCAAGGCCGATTCTTGTCCAAGGACGGCGAGCCTGCCGTAGGTGCCTTGATACAGATTCAACGCACCGGTGGAAGCGACCAAAACATCACTGCTGCCGACGCAAACGGGGAGTTCAAAGTCGAACACCTCGAGCCGGGAAAATGGCAAGTCATCGCTATCGAGGGGGCGCTCGAAGGTGAACAGGCAGAAGTGCTCGCAGGTCTCAAAATGGCCATGGTTGACGTTGTAGACGGCGAGGTTACGAATGTGATTCTTGGCGCAGCTCCGAAAGACCCCGTCCACATTACCGGACAGGTCAATCCCGGTGAAGAAGTCGCTGGCGGTCTCGCTATCTTCATTCCCGAAGGCGAGGGCATGCTCGGCGCCATGAAGATGGGTGTCATCGATGGCACCGGAAAGTTCGAGATGGACCTCGACAAATCCGGCACGTATGTCGTGACAATCCAAACAACTCCCGCGGGTGGAGTTGGGCAGGATAACGTCGAGTATATTAAAACTATTCCCAGTGGCGATTCCCACCACGTCGAGCTCGACCTCCCCACAGGTGGCATTACCGGCCGCGTGACCAACAAGTCGGGCAAAGCGCTGAGTGGCGTTCGCGTTTCGCTGTACACAGATGGCGGGGCCACCACCGGAACCATGAGCGGGGGCAAGTACACCGAGTCGACCACCGATAAGAATGGCGAGTACCGGCTGCCGCACTTGCAAGCGGGCACCTACACGGTAGGTGCAGGAGGAAGACCGCTGACATCTGCGTTCGACGAGCAGAGTGATTTCGGTCGCGTAGTTCGAAATCACGTCGGGGTCGGCGAAGGAGCGCTGACTGCGCGTATCGATTTTGAGCTAGAGGGTGCAGGCTCGATCACAGGTCGCATTCTCGATGCTGGTGGAAGTCCCGTCGCTGGTGCATCCCTTTTCGTAAGGGATAAGGATGGCGAGTTGCTCGAGCGCATTTCGTTGCAAACGAGCACGGCGAGTGGGGAGTTCACCTATGGCGGGATCGCGCCCGGTAGCTATACCGTGAGTGCTCGCGGCGAATTGCAGTCGACACTCACGGGGGCAGCCGTCGAAGTCCGTTCGTCGGAAGACTCCGAAGTCGAGCTGCACCTAGAGCCCGCCACAATCCTGCGAGTCACCTGCGTGGACGCCGATGGCTCCCCTGTCATCGCAAACCTACAGGTCTTAGATTCGAGCGGGCGCGACTACGCTGGACAATTTGGCATGAATGATCTGACCAAGATGTTGAGCGAGGATTTCTCCACAACAACACGCGACGTCGGTCCGCTTCCGCCGGGCAAGTACAAAGTGATCGCGGTAATGGGCGAACTCTCGGTGACAAAGCCCGTTTCATTGAAGGGCCAGGCAGTGCGGAAGCTGAAGGTCCGCGTGAAATAAGGGCCGCTTGCGGCGGCGTCCTATTCCTCAGGCGCGGCTTCCAGGCGCAACTGCGCGAGGGTCTCTTCCATGTCGTCGGGCAAGGGCGCTTCGAACTGAACGCGCTCGCCTGTGATGGGGTGATTGAACTCGAGCTTGTGCGCGTGCAGCAGGTGGCGCGCCACCTTGAACTTTCCACCGGCCAGGCGCAGCACGCGCTTCCCTCGGTAGAGCCTGTCCCCGACCACCGGGTGGCCCAGGTATTCAAAGTGAACTCGGATCTGGTGCGTGCGCCCAGTTCTCGGCTCGCACTCGACATAGGAGGCGCGGCCAAGACGCTCGATCGTCCGGTAAAACGTCGATGCTTCGCGGCCGCCCTCTTGCACGGGCACTACCGAGATGCGCTCAGATTGACGACCGCGACCCAAGGGTTGGTCCATCCAATCCGAATCAAAGCGCGGCTCGCCGTAGACAATCGCACAGTAGACTTTTTGCACTTCGCGATCTGCGAACTGGCGCTTCAACTCGGCACCAGCCTCTTCGGTGCGCGCGATGACCAGCACGCCGCTCGTCTCCGAATCCAAGCGATGTACGATGCCGGGGCGATCCTCGCCTTGAGGCGAAGGCAGTCCGGGGTATTTTTCGGCCAAGCGCTCGGAGAGTGTGCCGCCGCGGACTGTGTCCGAGGGGTGCACGATCATGCCCGGCGGCTTGTAGACGATCAGGAAGCTCTCCTCTTCGTGCAACACCCGGTAGTCGATTCCATCTTCACAGCCGGGGCGAGTGCGGTCCCTTGAGATCATCTCGATCACAATCTTGGTGCCGCCCTCGACCTTATAAGAAGGGCGATCGACAACAATGCCGTTGATTTGGACATGGCCGTCCAGAATCAACTCCTTGTAGCGTTCGCGGGGGAGATCCCCAAGACTGCGGGTGATCTCCCGGTCCAATCGGCTGCCCGCATGGCTGTGTTCCACGTGAAAAACGCGCCTTTGGGCGTCTCGACCTGACTGTTCGTGTTGCATAGAGGGCGTAAGTCTACTGCTCTTATAGCCTTGCGCGGTGCAAAGAGCCCACAGTTTTAGGGTTGCTAGTCCCGCGTCCACGGGTAGGGATGGCTGTGCAAGTCGCTCGCCCCACCGCTAAATCAGCGGATGGCATGCCCGGCTCCAATATAAATAGGGGCAGTTGCAACGATTTGACACCTTGCGAGTCTCTGTGGGCTCGCTAATATCATTCGCTCTAAATATTGCCCAACTCCGATCGGCAGCGCCTCGGCTCTGCCTGCGCGCCTTCTGCGCGTGCACGTCGGAGAGCCAAAGATCTCGGTCGTGCCGTCTTGCCTATGTACAAGTCCCCCGCCACCCGAGCCCCTAAAACCTCCAGGAGGTTCTTTGTGACTGTATCAGCTCTTCTTTTTATCACTGCCCTGTTCGCGACTGCTGAGCCCCAAGATCTCGCCCCTCCGGGCATGGTCTTAATCGCTGGCGGGCGCTACGAAATTGGCGCAGACGCCAAGTACATCAAAGGGTTGATAGAAGAGACTCAACTGCGGGCTCTGGCCTCGGAGTGTCCTGAAGAGTCGATGAATCTCGAAGACTTCTACATCATGCCGACGGAGGTCACGAATGAGCAGTTCGCAAAATTCATCGCGGCAACGGGCACCGAACCACCCGAGCTTTGGGGCGAGGAGTTGATTGGCGCAGCGGGTCTCGCCTACGCCACCGAAACTGGTAAGGCAAAGAAGGACGCGCGCGATGCGGGCCTCCCCATCCCCCAGTTTGAAAAGTTCAACAGCAAGAAGTGGTGGAAGGACAACTGGAGTGATGCCGAGTGGGGCATCCCGGAAGGACTTGAGACCCACCCGGTTGTCTACATCTCCTACGAGCGCGCCGACGCCTATGCACGTTGGGCTGGCCTGCGCTTGATCTCAGAGGCCGAATTCCAGGTTGCCGCCCGCGGCGACTCGGGCTGGCGCTTCCCGTGGGGAGACGAGTTCAAATCTGGCTTCGCCAACACGATCGAGGCCAAGGTCGGCAAGACAGCTCCCGGCGGTACCTATGAGAAGGGCGCTGCATGGCACGACGCCAAGGGAGAGTTCCTTGAGAAAGACAAAGATAAAGGTGAGAAGGGGAGCGTTCCCGTCTTTGACTTAGTCGGCAGCGTTTGGGAGTGGACCCGCACACCGTTTTCTGCCTTCGCAAAGTTCAAGCCGCTCGATGTCAAGATGGACTCGGGCAAAGAGAAGCTCAGCCCCGAGTGGGACGCGAGCAAACGAATCGCCTGCGGCGGCAGCTACCAAATGCCGTCACTTGCGGCACGCGTTACGGTCCGCCGCGGAACGGATCGCTCGCAATCGACCCAAGGCCTTGGCATGCGCTGCTCAGCTAGCGTCGTTCCCGGCCTGGACGTCGGGCAGAACATTCTCCGCCAGGACCTGCCGACTTCACGTCGCCCTGTGGACACTCACTACGTCGCCAAGTTCATCACCGCGATCGACAAGTGGTCGTACGAGGCCGGAACATCTAAGGCGCCTGGCTACCAAGTCATCTCCGACTACAACTGCATCGCGTTCATTCCCGTCGAGCAGTCTGGTGTCTCCAGCCTCTTATTGATGAAGGAGCGCAGTATGGACTCCCCGATCGAGGTCGGCGCATTCTCCACCACGATCCCCATCCTCGACCCGGCTCTTGGGCCTGGCACCTACACCCTTTCCTGGCGCGCCGGCGGCGAAGAGAGAATGGCTAAGGTGGAAGGTGAGGAAGACGAAGAGGCCGTTGATGATGTTGCTGTTGCTGAGGAGCCCGTAGAATCTCAATTCCCGTTCGACGTCCTGAAAGACACCATGATTTTCCGCGACACGGACGGCGAGATCGTCGGGCACGTAGACTGCGGCATGCCCGAGGACAAGAAGATGATCGCCGGTCGCGTCGCCATGTCGACCGTGTCCGCCGAAGACGCTGAAAAGTTTGGCAAGAAGGCGGGCGAGAGCTTGGTCTTCAACGTTTTCATCCCAAAGAAAGCTAGTAAAGGCTTCCTGTTCCAAATCCCGGTTTTGGTCGCGCCCGGAGCAGTGGGCAGCGACTGGCGAAAGTAGTAGCCAACCGAGGATCCTGATCCGTCAAGTACCCAAACTGGTCTCGGCCTAAGCGGAGAGTCCCGCGAGGTTGCGCTCAAGAAGTTCAACCTCGCGCTCAAGTTCGACAACGCGCGCGCGCTCAGCCTCTACGATCTCGGGGTCGGCGCGCTCGACGAATTTGGCATTGCCAAGCTTGCGCTCGGTGCCCTCGACCAAATTTTTAGTTTTGCCCAGTCGTTGCTCCAGAGCATCGCGCAACTTCCCCATGTCGACGTCGTCGCCCAGAGGCACGAAGACCTCTAGGCCACCCGCTACACCGACTGCCGAGGCTGGAGGGCGCTCGGCACTCTCTTCGATCGCTAGGGTCGCCAAGAAGCCGATGCCGCAAGCGGCGTCCTTCAGCTCGTTGAGCACCGCGCGATCCTCGGCCTTCGGAGCGATCACAATCGCGTCCAAACGCTTCTTCTCCCCCACCATCGTGACAGAGCGGATGTTGCGCACGGCGCGCACAAGCTCTTGCAAAAGGTCCATCCTAGACTCGGCATCCGCATCCCCGGCGATCCCCTCGCCCATCGGCCACGCCGTAGTCATCAGCTGTCGCTCGGGCTTAGCCCCCAGCGCATCGTGCAGCACTTGCCACAGGGTCTCTGTTTGGAACGGCATAAACGGGTGCAGCATCTTCAAGAGATCGCCAAGCACGCGCGTCAGCGTTCCGCGCACGACCTCGCCGTCCTTTGCGTCGCCACCCTCGGCAGTGAAGCGCGACTTGGCTAGCTCCAGGTACCAATCGCAGAAGTCGTTCCAGCAGAAGCGGTACAGCTTCGTGACCGCGTCGTTGAAGTTGTGATCGTTCAAGTCGCTGGTGACCTCTTCGCGCACGGCAGCCAGGCGCGACAGAATCCAGCGATCCTCGAATGTAGCCGCTTCGCTCGAGGTTCCCGCGCCGCGCTCGCCGGCCAAGTTGGCGCAGACAAATCGCGAGGCGTTCCAAAGCTTGTTGGTGAAGCGTCGCCCGTCGTCGAAGCGGTTCTCGGACAGCTTTACGTCCTGTCCCTCGCGGGTCAGACTAATCAGGCAGAAGCGGACCGCGTCGGCGCCGTACTTCGCGATCATCTCCAGAGGGTCGATGCCGTTGCCAGCGCTCTTTGACATGCGCTTTCCTTTGCCGTCGAGCACGGTCGCGTGGATAAAACAGGTGCCAAAAGGGGTGCGCTGATCCTCGGGAAGCTCTTCGAGCAACGCGTGCCCAGCCATCACCATACGCGCCACCCATAGGTAGATAATGTCGCGCGCGGTCGCTAGGAATTGCGTCGGGTAGAAGCGAGCGAGATCCTCCGTTTGGTTCGGCCAGCCGAGCGTCGCAAACGGCCACAGCCACGACGACGCCCACGTGTCGAGCACGTCGGGATCCTGGCTAACGATCGGTTTACCGGTCGTCGGGTGCAGCGAACCGATCTCGAGATCCTCCACGGATGCGCACGGCGCACCGTCCTCGTCGTACCAAACCGGGATCCGGTGTCCCCACCACAACTGACGGCTAATGCACCAATCCTGCACGTTATTGAGCCAATCGAGATACACCTTCGTCCAGCGCTCGGGGCGGAACTTCAAGCTGCCGCGATCGATCGACGCGATCGCCGGCTTGGCCATGTCCTCCATCTTCACAAACCACTGCTCGCTCACCAGAGGCTCAATGACCGTTTTGGAGCGGTCCGAAATCGGCTGGCTGTGCGAGATGTCCTCGACGCGATCGAGCTGCCCCATCTCTTCGAGTTGGGCGACGATCTCCTTGCGTGTAAGCTCGCGGCTCTTGCCCTCGAAAGGACCCGCGTTCTCGTTCATCGTGCCGCCCTTATCGAGCAATAGGATGATTGGGAGGTTGTGACGCGCCCCGCGCTCGTAGTCGGCCAAGTCGTGACCCGGTGTCACTTTTACGCATCCGGTGCCAAGCTCAGAATCGACCGAATCGTCGGCGATAATCGCAACCCTTCGGTTCACGAACGGCACGATCACGTCCTTGCCGACGAGGTGCTTGAAGCGCTCGTCTTCTGGGTGCACAGCAACTGCCGTGTCGCCAAGTAGTGTCTCGGGCCGCGTCGTTGCAACTGTGATGAACTCGTCCGAATCGGCAAGTTCGTAGCGGATATACCACATCTTGCCCTTGCGCGGTTCCATCTCGACCTCGTCGTCCGACACGGCCGTCTTGAGCGCACAGTCCCAGTTCACGATTCGCGCGCCCTTGTACACAAGCTCCTTGTTCCACAGACGCACGAACGCCGTGCGCACGGCAAGCACCATGCCCGGATCCAAAGTGAACGCGGTGCGCGACCAATCAGCAGAGCAGCCGAGTGCCTTGAACTGGTTCAAGATCGTCGCGCCGTTCTCTTCCTTCCACTTCCAGATTTCGGCCAGGAACGCCTCGCGGCCCATGTCCTCGCGCGTCTTCCCAGTCTCCTTGAAGATCTTCTTCTCGACGACCGCCTGGGTCGCGATACCCGCGTGGTCCGTGCCCGGAATCCACAGCGTGTCGTAGCCGCTCATGCGCTTGAAACGCACAGCGATGTCCTGGATCGTGCCGTCGAGCGCGTGCCCCATGTGCAGGACGCCCGTGACGTTCGGCGGTGGTATCGCCACGGTGAACGTCTCGCGCTTCTCCTCGCCTTCGACGACGGGGGGCGGCGCAAAATCGCCGCTGGCCTCCCACTCGGAATAGATGTCGTTCTCGTAGAGAGAGGGGTCGTAACGGCTCGGCAGTTCTTTGGGCAGTTCCATAGTCCGGCTATGTCACAAGCCGGGCCGGAAGCGGTCAAGTCCCCGGGCGTACTCTCTTGATAAAGAGGTGCGACTCGAGGCGTTATCGACCCGAAAGTGGCGCGAGGGGTGCAACTTCTATCTCCAGTCCGTTCTCCGCGAACAGCGAGCGCGCTACCGACGTATCCAGACTTGCGTCGTGTGCGCGCTTGCCCGCGACCCCCGCATCCGCCTGAGTTCCCAAGCGGATAGCTGCACAAGCGGCCTTTTCTGTGAGACCACTTCGAATGAGTAACCGCAGCCCAAGCTCTGCACGCGTCAAGCGCTCTTCGCCCGCGATGTTCAGAATGCCGTTCTGCGCTGGCAGCTGCTTCGACGGTCCGGGATGACAACCCGCAAGCCGAACCAGCGCACGCGCGGCGTCGGCCGCGTCGATTGCGGTGCGCCACTCGTCCGTGAACAACAAGGGATTGTCGCCAGCATTCACGCACGCTAGCAACCCGTCTTGCGCACCGAGCTCGCGACCAAAGGAGTCGCCGAACAAAAGCGGAAGTCTCACAACCAACGCCTCAGGATTCGCGGCCAGGACCAGCTGCTCGCCCTTCGCCTTGGACTCGCCATAGGTCCCGATTGGACTGGGCGGCTCGCTATCGAGATAGCGCGTACCGCTGCGTGCAGCACTTGCGCCAAAGACGAGATCGGTGGAGGCATAAACAAACCGGACGCCTGCCAAAGCGCAAGCAACGGCGAGCTCGGCCGGCCACTCGGCGTTCAAGCGAAAGGCGCGCGCGGGATCCCTATTCGCCTCGCTTATCGACGAAACTGCCGCAAGGAAAAGGACGGCCCGCGAGCCCGCAACCAACGCGACGCCAGCACCTCGCTGCAGCCCATCGACAGCCTCGAACGACGCTCCAAAATCCAATGAGCCCGTTGGTTCTGAGCGCCCAACGGCAGTGCAGCACTCACCCTCGAGAGTTCGCAAAACGTGTGGTCCTAGAAAACCAGTCGCACCGAAAACGAGAACTCGCGAGGCGTTCATGGGCTACAGGTGCTCGCCGTAGGCTGCAACACACACTGCCCACCACGCGCAGGCTAGATGCAGGGGGTGAACGGGGATCTTCATCGCCGTACTGTAGCAAGCCGACTTTCTAGATTCCCGCTCCCTTCTTGGGATGGATTCGGCCACCCGCAAGCTATCCTCACGCCTCATGTCCACTCCCTTCCAACACGCACTCCTGATCGCTAACCCGATTGCCGGCGCCGGCCGCGGTGAGAAAGAAGGCATGGGCTTGCGGGATGCCTTGGAACAAGCTGGCCTTAGCGTCGAGCTCAAGCTCACCAGCGGTGCGGGCGATGCGTGCCGCTTTGCGGCGGAGCGCGTGGGCGATGTCGACCTAATCGTGGCCGTTGGTGGCGACGGAACTCTCCGCGAAATCCTTAATGGACTGCACGAAGGCGTCGACGAGGCCAGGGACACACCGGCCGTCGCCACGATGCCGATGGGAACGGCAAACGTGCTCGCGCTCGACTTCAAGCTACCGAGACTGATCCCTGGGATCGTCGAGATGATTCGCGGCGGCGCCACTCGCATGATCGATCTAGCGCGGATTGAAAAAGATGGCGAAACCCAGAGCACATCGTTCCTTGCGATTGGTGCGGGTCTTGATGCCGACATCGTGCACAGACTCGGTGCCGCGCGAACTGGCCCGATCAGCAAGCTGTCCTACATACCGCATGTCACGCGCGCGCTTGTGAAGTTTAAGCCGCCAGCCCTTACAATCACCGTCGACGGCAAAACACTGGACGGCACATTCGGACAGATCTTGATCGCGAACATCATCAACTACGGCGGCATTCTCAAGCTAGATCCCAAAACCGAGTCTGACGACGGGCTTTGGGAGCTGTACCTGTGGCGCAAAGGAAATCGCCGCGAATTGACGCGCTCGGCGATTCGCGGCGCCGTGGCACACTTGCCGGGTGGCCCATGCAGTAGAATCCGCGCCAAGAAAGTCCACATCTCGAGTGCGGTCCCCGTTCCATATCATGTGGACGGCGACCCCGGTGGTTTCACCCCTTTCGAGTTTGAAGTGACCGGCCGCCGCCAAGCAATCCTTGTCCCTAGGTCGGAATAGAGCCCCCGCCAATAGCCATGACTGCAACCACATCGAGTGACCGCCCCGAACGCCAGCTACCCCCGCGGCAGGCCCACATCGCCGGAAAATCCGTCGGCTCGAACGAGGGCCTGTTCGCCTTCGCTGGCCCGTGCGTCCTCGAGACCAAAGAAGCCGCACTAGCCACTGCCCGTCGCATCGCCGAAATCGGCGAGAAGCACGACGTGCGCATGATCTTCAAGGCCAGCTTTGACAAGGCGAACCGCACTAGCGCAGGCGCCTTTCGTGGGCCCGGTCAATCCGAAGGCCTAGCGATTCTGGCAGCCATTCGCGAAGAGACCGGACTCCCCGTCGTCACCGACGTCCACCTTCCCGAGCAGTGCGAAGAGGTCGGCAAAGTTGTCGACGTCATTCAGATTCCAGCGTTCCTCTGCCGCCAGACAGACCTCCTGATCGCCGCCGCTGAAACAGGTCGCGCGATCAGTATCAAGAAAGGCCAGTTCTTAGCGCCTTGGGACATGGAGCACCCCGTCTCGAAAGTGCGCGCAGCCGGCAACCCCGACGTCATGGTCTGCGAGCGCGGCGCGAGCTTCGGCTACGGACGACTGGTCGTCGACATGAGTGGCTTCGAGGACATGGCGTCCTTCGGCGCGCCTGTAATCTTCGACGCTACGCACTCTGTGCAGCGCCCTGGCGAGGGCGGCAAGACTGGCGGCGATCGCTGCCTCGCGCCGTCACTGGCGCGCGCAGCCGTCGCCACAGGTCGCGTGGACGGACTGTTCTTCGAAGTGCACCCCGAA
>Ga0315322_10004351_pt1 | contig 10912 bp, 12 predicted proteins | sample M110021515metaG_FD_203461 | JGI IMG/M metagenome (GOLD analysis project Ga0315322, IMG submission 203461) | Ammonia-oxidizing marine archaeal communities from Monterey Bay, California, United States - M1 100m 21515 | ecosystem: Environmental > Aquatic > Marine > Intertidal zone | place: USA... | reverse complement strand
ACCGGCCACCGTCCGGCTCAACCTGACGCATGGCCAAGCCACTGATATTGATTCTTTGCACCGGAAACAGTTGCCGCAGTCATCTGGCCGAAGGCATCCTGCGGGCCGCGGTGGTGGGGGCGGCCGACGTGGCAAGTGCCGGATCCGATCCCGCCGGTTATGTGCATCCCATGGCGGTTGAGGTGATGAAAGAAATCGAGATCGATGTCAGCGCACACACCTCCAAGCATTTGGATGAATTTTTACAACGGAAAGTTCACACCGTCATCACCGTGTGCGGTAATGCGGATCAGGCGTGCCCCATTTTCCCCAGCCAAGCAGAGAAATATCACTGGCCCTTTGATGATCCTGCCAAGGCGATGGGCAGTGAAGAGGAAATTCGCGCTGTGTTCCGCCGTGTGCGAGATGAAATTCGCGCTAAATTCGAGGCGTATGCCGCGGAGATTCGTAGCTAATTTTGAGTTCCCCGAGCCGCCTGCTTGGCCGTGATGAAGTCACTGTGGTCGAGGTGGAGCAGCTCGTGAACGCGGCGAATCAGGTGTTCCTCATACTTGTCCACGTTACCATCGGCATAGGCTACGCGCCACATGGCGGTGAGGATACGGCATTTTTGCTCGTGATCCAGCCGTTGGTTCAACAGGTGCGTGTAGGGAAACATATCAGAAGCCCCGGCGCTTTCCTTGCGGGCGCGCTCCAGTAGGTCGGTGACCGTTCGATGCGTCAGGCCAAACTCGGCCTCTAGCGCCCTGAGTATCGCTTGGGTTTCATCTGGTTCATCCACGTAATCCGCCTCGGCCACCTCCAGCATTAAGGCGGCGCAAGCCATGTGAATTTGCTCCGGCGATTCGGCCGCCTGATCAGAAGCCTTCGGTGCCGATTCTTTGCCCAGCCATTTATCGAATAGACCCATGGAAGAAGCTTAGCGCGAACCGGCGCTGCGGGCAACCGTCACATGCTCGACGCTTAAGCCCGAAACAGGTAACCTCCCGCCATGAGTGATCCATTAAACGTGATGGCCGTAATCGGCAGCTTGCATCAATCCTCTGTGACCAAAGTGGCCGTCCTCCATGTGGCCGAGGGGCTGCGCAAGCAGGGGGCGGTGGTGGATGTTCTGGACCTCTCGACAGAATCCCTACCGTTGGTAAATACGGACACCACGTTTACGGCCGATTATTATGGCCCGCTCAAGGAACGGGTGAAAGCGGCTGATGTGTTTGTGCTGGGAACACCCGATTATCATGGCAGCGTGAGCGGGGCGCTCAAGAATTTTACCGATCATTTCTGGAAGGAATTCACCGGTAAACTCTTTGCCCCCATCGTGGCCAGCCACGAAAAAGGCCTCACGGCCCATGACCAACTCCGCACCATTGCCCGCCAATGCTACGCTTGGAGCCTGCCCTACGCGGTAAGTTTCGAGGAGAAAAAGGATGTGATCGAGGGCGAAATCACCAGCGATGCCTTCCGGGAGAGGTTGGAGATGGTCGTGCATGATCTTGCCATCTACGGCACTCTTCTTGCTCGCGCCCGCCAAGCTGGTTTGGCCGGAAGTGAACCGACTTTTATGGCACAATTGAGGAAATAGCGGGAAAAGATTAATATTTTAGGTTAAGATTCTGGTTGGTCGTACGAATAACAGGTGTGTGAGTAGTCGTGCGAAGACTCTGGATTTAATTCATAAGAAAATAGATTCAGTTGTGTTTTTCCTTTGTAAATGTAATCTTTAGGAACTGCGATATTTGGGCTGATGAAATTGATGCAAAACCAGTTGCGCAAAATTATCCAAAAAACTTGGGTGGGAATTTTACTGGTTTCCCCCATGTTTTTGGCAGCCCAGACATCGATTACCATTACTCCCGCCAACCGAAATTTCGATTTTCCCCTAGATGTTGCCAAAGGTTGGCCATCGCAGGTGACCAACACTTTTCAAGTAGCGATTCAGGCGTTAACGGACGTGAATTTGCAACTCAGCGGTACAAGTGGCATTCCAAGCTCGGCATTTCGGCTGACGGATGGTTCCGGGAATGTGGTCAACTACGGAGCTGGTGTTAAGGCGGGGAATTATACACTAACGATTGTGGTAAATGACCCTGGAATTTTGCCAAATAACCCTGATGGCAGCGCTCCTCAGCCGGCTACTTGGGGCGGGACGTTAACAGTTACCTCTGGAGGCCGTCGTCCCCAATCCGACTCGGCAAGCATGGCTGGGATAATTGGACGAGACTTGGGCCCGAACGCGCCCACCACTCCTCCGACAACGCCCCCGACTCCTCCGACAACGCCCCCGACTCCTCCGACAACGCCCCCGACTCCGCCGACAGGAGGCGGCCCAACTCAGCCGCCCATCAATGTTATACCGACGCCGTGGTCAGGCGGCACAGTGCGGTTATCTGCTACGGACAATCACCGTATGTTGATGGACGGGAAACCATTGGGTTTAGCGAGGCGCACGCGCGGCCCTCAAATTGAAAAGGTGATATACGATTTGAACGGTGCAGTGAATGCCCGTTTGATGTTGCGTAAGAACCGTCAATTGACTTTGTCCTTTACTCCCATCGTCTCCAAACTGAATGGCCGTGGCACAAAGCTGACTTCGCACCAAGCAGATCGCACGCCCGGTACCGTGATTGTGGGCCTAACACGGCCTACCAAGTCTCAATATCGTGCTTACCAAAGTGGGTTTGTGCAGCGCGCGGCCCACTCTTTCGTCAGCGGACGTGTTCAGCGTTAGCCAAGTTGGCCTAGCAGTTGCGCTGTTTTCTTAATGAACCGAATATGTGCGTATTATGCGCATGAGATGGGTTTAGGCGATTGGGGTAGGATTGCTGACTACATTGGTCGGATGGGCGCAACCCACTCTGGCTCCCTCTGCACTAGCTGGCCGTCATGGATTGCTTATCTCAAAGGGGCTTTGAAAAGACCACCGGCAGTGGTTTATCTCGAGCAACGGCCGGAATTCAGTCGGGGCCGAGCTCCGCTGAGGGGGCTGGACTTTCGTCATAATAACGACGTTAAGACCATGGCCAGTACGCGGTAGGTGTGTTTGATTTTACTGGAGGGCAAGCCGCTGCCGTTTGCCTCGGTGAGGCCGCGAATGGATTCGTCCAAATTGCGCCCGTCCCCAAACACGGTTGTGCCACCCCTGCGGCTGAACCCAGTATTTATTCCAAGAGGTTCCACTTTACCAGGGCCGGGCGGGCGTGACGTTAAGTCTAGTTGTTCTGCTGGGGCCGGAACGGGTAGGCCCAATTGGCGAAGGCCATGGGGTGGCGGGTTTGGATCCACACTTTGCCTTGGCCATGGAAGCGGCAAACCAATCCTTCTCCGGAAAGAAACAGGCTCTTTAGGCCTCCGACAGATTCCACGTTGTATTCCAGGCCGCTGGTGAAAGCCACGACGTGGCTGGTGTCGACCACGTAGTTGCCATCCACGGGCACTTCGATCATGGCGCCGTAGGTGTTGAACCATAGGTCGCCCTGGCCGGTGCAGCGTAATAGGAACAGGCCTTCTCCGGAAAAGAAGCCTTTGAAACCCTGCCATTTGGAGTCCACATCTACGTTCATGCTGGAGGCCACGTAGGCGGAGCTTTGGAGAAAGATTTCGCTGCTGCCGTCCATGAACACGTGGTCCATGTCACCGGGGCTACCGGGGGCAATGCCGATTTCGGCCGGGCCGGCTTGGGCGGTGAATTCGTTGATGAAGATATTTTCCCCGCCTAGGAAGCGGCTGAGGCCGCCTTTCATTTTGGTTTTCATCACCATGTTGGTGGACATGGTAGCCATGGCGGAGGCTTCCACTTTGAGGGTTTGGCTGGCGGGCACCTGCACGGTTAGGAAGCTGAAGTCCGGTTTGCATTCGATTCGGAATTCATGTTCGTGTTGGCCAGTGGGTACGTAGGTATCCGCATCAATGGGCGCGGCTGCCGGAGTGGATTGGGCTTGAGTCACGCCGGGGATCTGGCTCAGCGGCACCCATTCGGCGGCGCCTTCGTAATTGGCGAGATCGGTCAGCTTGGCCCGCCCGGCCTGCAGCATTTGCTGCAATTGTTCGACCGTATAGGGGCCGTAGTTTTGTCCGTCGCGGTTGATGGTAATTTGCATGGGATGTCTCCGGGCTTTAACGGGGTTTCAGGCTGGGACCGAGGGCGGTGCCGAAGCTGCCGGCGTTGTGGCTCTGACACCATACGGTGCCTTGGCCACGGAATTTGCAGACAAGACCTTCGCCTCCGAGGAAGGAGGAGATCCAGCTCTTACCGACCTTGGATACTTCGTAGGTCAGCGATTCTTCAAAGGCCACGATGTGGCCGGTATCGACGATGTAATCGCCGTTAACCTGGATGGGGTAGACAGCACCGAACGAGTTCAGGATCACCGGGCCGCTTCCGGAGAGGTGGATGAGAAACATGCTCTCCCCGGAGAAGAGGGCTTTGCCGAAGCCTTGCCATTGGATGTCCATATTCACCGTGGGTGCCGAGGCTACATAGGAGCCGCCCTGCACCATCAGGCCGGGGCCGTTGAGGTTGTACTCCATCATGTCCCCGGAAAGTGCCGTGCCGAAGAACACCTCGCCAGGGGCTCCAGCCGGGGTGAAGTGGTTGATGAAAAAAGATTCGCCGGTCACCATCCGCTTGAGGGCACCGAGAACGGAGCCTTCGCCTTTTTTATGGGTGGTGGTCTCCACCTGCATGTGCCCACTCATGGCGATCATGGCGCCGCCTTCGGCGGTGATGGATTCGCCGGCCTGCAGGCTGACCTTGGCGGCGGAGTTGCCGGGGCGATGGGTAATATCGATTTGCATGGCTACCAGAGTCGAGGATTAATCCAGTCCGCTAAGCCGCTGAGGCTGCGGGTTTGTACGATGATTTTCCCTTTGCCTTCTAGTCGGGTGACGAAGCCTTCCCCCCCGAACAGACTACTGAATAGGCCGCCGGCGAGCTGGATATTGAGTTTCATTTGAGGCTCGTAGGCGACCAGGTGGGAGGTGTCCACGATGTATTCACCGTTCACCTCTTTCTCCAGGAGCCCTCCATAGGCGCCGTACCACACGGTGCCAGTGCCACTGACACTGAGCTTGAAGAGGCCTTCGCGTGCGAACCATGATTTGAATCCGGCCCACTTGACTCCGAGAGTGACGCCGGGGGTGCTGGCGATGTAAGCGCCGGGTTGCAGGCAGTATTCCTGACCGTTTAGCTGCACAGCACGGGTGTTGCCGGGGGTGCCTTGCACGAGAGTCACGCGTCGGGCAGCATTGGTATTGTTGGTGAAATGGTTCACGAACAGCGATTCGCCGCCTAGAAAGGCCTTGGCCAGGCCATTGAAGAAGCCGCCGTTGAGTTTGGCGTCCATGTCCAGGTCCGCGGCCATGCTGCTCATGGCATCGGCCTCGGCGATGATGGTTTCCCCGGGATCGAGGTCCACGTTGATGTAGGCGAAGGCGGAGCCGCCCTCAATGGTGGTTTGCATGGTTACTGGTTCAGATGGTCACGGAGTTTTTCCTGAAAGGCTTCAAAATCCAAGTCTAATTTCCGGTACCGGTCGGTGCCGGCTTTGTTTTCGATCAGGGCGTTCAGGTTGGCGATTCTTTCCTTGGTAGCAGGGTGAGTGGAAAGCATGCTCAGAGCACCATCCATATCCGGAGCCCCCGCTTCGTCGTGCTCTTTTTGAATTGTCTCGAAAAAAGCGACCATGCCGCGTGGGTCAATGTTGGCCTCCATCAAATATTGAAAACCCATTGCATCGGCCTCTCGTTCATGATCGCGCGAGAATTTCATTTGCATGAGATACGGCGCGTTATTCACTAAAATGGCGGCGATACCACTTACGTCACCTAATACAGCGCTGATTATCCCGTATAGTCCCACCATCTCTACGAGGTTACGCATTGAATGTTGCAATTCGACATGAGCCATCTCATGAGCCATTACGCCAAGAACTTCCTCTGCGCTTTCGGCTTTCAGGATTAGGCCGGTGTGAATGGCCATTTTTCCACCGGGTAGGGCGAAAGCGTTCAGTGTCGGATCTTCCAAGATATGAAATTCGAAGGTGTATCGTTCACTCTCAACGGCCTCGAGAAGTGGATCAGATAGTTTCTTGAAATCCTCTAGGATAGCTTCTTCGGTAACCAATTTATTGGCTGGGGCATGAGAAGAGAAGGCGGCATCGCCAATCTTCTGCTCCATTTCCACAGGTATCTTTCCAGCCACGGCCGCGGCCATTGGATCCTTGGCCCACCAGAGACCGAGCACAATCGCCACTACGATGCCGAGGAAGGTGAACGCCGAGGCGCGGCTCATCCATTTAGTGCGACTCACGGAACTGCGGGCCGCCGCGGTGCGTGCGTCTTTGGTAAACACCGGATGCTCCATCAGCGCGTGGTCCGTGGTGAAAAAGGTCCAGTCCGGGTGCTCCGAATGTTTCAGGAACAGCATACGGTTGGCGGCTCCGCCCAGTTCCATTTGCAATCCGCTCACTGGCATTTCCACCGTGCCGGCCTCGGAGACAAATTTCACGCTGACCGGGCTCACCTCCAGCGTACCCGCTGACCGACCTTCCGGCAGGGATTCATGAAATGCGCCGCCTTCGAACTGCCATTGACCCTTGCCCATGCGTGGATGAAAGCGCACGAACGATGGGGCGAAAAGAAAAAACCCGCCGTTCCCTCAGGAAGGCGGGCTTGAAATTAGCGGACTCTAGGCCTCGCGGGCCGGCAGTTGTTTCTCCACGGCGAGTTTCTTGAGTCGGGCAAAAGCCGGTAACCCGCCCTTGGTGGGCAGGTGCAATTCGCCCTGAATCAATGGCCGGGCATAGGTTTCAAACTTCTCATTCGGCAACCAGCCGTCTTCGGCGATCCAATCGCGCGGGATGAAATGTTCCACGTTGGCGATGTCATCTAACGGCTGCAGGCCGGTCGTCCAGCGGTAGGGTTCATCGCTTTCTCGGACGAGCTTCACCATGTAGCCACTCTGGCCCTGCACGGCGGCTTGCACGGCGGCCGTGCCACAGGCAAAGGCCTCGTCTACGTCCGTTTGGCTGGCGTAATGCGCCGCGGCGCGCTGGGCGTACCCAAGCTTTACCGTGCGGGTTTTGAGGTTCAGTGCCGGCTCCACAATTTCGGCCAACCGATCGGCGGCTCCGGCTAATACGGGATGGCCAAAGGCATCGAGCCTGGATTTGTCTGCGCCGATTTCGTTGCCCTCAGCGTCCTTCAAGCCTTCGCCAACCACCACGACGCAGCAGCCGGAGGTATCCACAACTTCCTTCACGCGGGCGAGAAACTTGGCTTCGTCAAAGGCGATCTCCGGTAGCAGAATAATGTGCGGCGGATCGTTGGGCTGTTCCTTGGCCAGCACCGTGCCGGCGGCAATCCAGCCGGCCGCGCGGCCCATCACCTCGATGATGCAACAGGATCCGTCGTCGGTGGCCATGCTGCTGACGTCCGCGCCCACTTCCATCACGGTAGTGGCGTTGTACTTGATCACGCTGCCGTAGCCCGGGGTATGGTCGGTGTGCGGGAGATCGTTGTCGATCGTTTTGGGGACGCCGATGGCGCGGATGTCGTACCCGCGCTTGGCTGCTTCCTGGTGCACCTTGTTGGTGGTGTCCTGACTATCGTTACCGCCGGCATAGAAAAAGTAGCGGATGTTGTGCGCCTCGATCACCTCAAACAGGCGGTTCATATCCTTCTCTGCCTGCTCGGGGTCTTTCTTGAAATTGATCTTATAACGGCAGGTGCCCAGCGCGGCGGCCGGTGTATGTTTAAGGGCCTGCACGGATTTGTTGCTCTCCTCGTTGATGTCGATGAGGTTCTCATTGAGAATGCCGTAGACGCCATTGAGGCCTCCATAGATCTCTTCTATGCATTCATGTCGCCCGGCTTCGTTAATAACGCCGGCGACACTGGCGTTAATGACCGCGGTGGGGCCGCCGCTTTGGGCGACCAATAAATTACCTACAAGGGGTTCTGCCATTTTGTGTGTTTCTTTGGTTGAAAGGGCGGGCAACCTGCCAAACCCAACGCGGCCTGTCAAAAGGGAAATAGGATTGCTCCGCCACCGGTTCATTGATAGATTCCTGCCCCTTTTCCAATCCATGGGCCAAAATTTATATCATAAGGTTTTCGATCGGCACTGTGTGGGGCAGTTGCCTTCGGGGCAATATCAGCTGTTCATCGGGCTGCATCTCATCCATGAGGTCACCTCGCCGCAGGCGTTTGCGATGATCCGCGAGCAGGGGCTTTCGGTGCCCTTTCCCGAGCGCACATTTGCCACAGTCGATCACATTATCCCCACTACCGGCTCCGGTCGGCAGCGGCCGTTGCAGGATCCATTGGCTGAAGAGATGCTCCAGCATATCGAGCAAAATACCGCCGATTACTGTATCAACTTTTTTTCACCGGAAAAAGGCGAGCAAGGCGTCGTGCACGTCGTTGGTCCCGAACGCGGACTTACACAGCCCGGCATGACCATTGCCTGCGGCGATTCGCACACCTCCACGCACGGGGCGTTTGGCACGCTGGCCTTCGGCATCGGCACGAGTCAAGTTGCAGACGCGCTCGCCACACAAACGCTCGCGATGGCTAAGCTCAAGGTTCGCCGCATCAATTTCTCCGGCAGCCTTAAGCCCGGCGTGTACGCTAAGGACGTGGCGCTCGCGTACATTCATCACCTTGGCGTGAATGGCGGCGTGGGCTACGCCTACGAATTCGGCGGTGATATCATTGACAACATGAACATGGAAGAGCGCATGACGGTGTGCAACATGTCCATTGAGGGCGGCGCGCGTTGCGGTTATGTGAACCCCGACCAAACCACGTTCGATTATCTCAAGGACCGCGACTACTGCCCCGAAGGCGAGGCATGGGAACGCGCCGTGGCCGACTGGCAATCCCTTGCCAGCGATGCCGATGCCGAGTACGACGATGTCATTGAGATCAAAGGCGAAGACATCGAGCCTTTCGTGACGTGGGGAATTACACCTGCCCAATCCGTTGGCGTGTCGCAAGATCTGCCGCAGGTGGATTCCTTCGCCGACTCCGATCAACTCGTCGTGCGCGAGGCCTATGAATACATGAGCTTCGAGGAGGGCCAACCGATCATCGGAACGCCGGTCAACGTGGTCTTCATTGGCTCCTGCACGAATGGTCGTTTATCCGATCTGCGCGAGGCGGCAAAATTTGTGAAAGGCAAACAAGTCGCCGCCGGAGTGCGCGCTCTCGCCGTGCCCGGTTCGCAGGAAGTGGATCGATTGGCTAAAAACGAAGGCCTTGATAAGCTGTTTAATGATGCGGGTTTCCAGTGGCGCGAAGCCGGCTGCAGCATGTGTCTGGCGATGAATCCGGATCAGCTTTCCGGGAACGAAATCAGCGCCAGCACTTCGAACCGCAATTTCAAGGGCCGCCAAGGCTCCCCAACTGGTCGGACGCTTTTGATGAGTCCGGCCATGGCCGCTGTCGCTGCGGTGGAAGGCAAAGTCACCGACGTGCGAGAACATCTGGAGAATTAACATGGCAGGCGAAATTATCAGTCACGTTACCGGCCCCGGCATCCCGCTGCGCGGCAACGACATTGACACCGACCGCATCATCCCCGCGCGGTTTCTCAAGTGCGTCACCTTCGACGGCATTGGCGAGCACGCCTTTGCTGACGACATCAAAGGCCTCGCCGCCAAGGATGAAACCCATCCCTTCGCCGACGCCCGATTCGTCAACGGCGCCATCCTTGTCGCCAACAAGAATTTTGGCTGCGGCTCCAGTCGCGAACACGCCCCACAATCTCTTAAACGCTGGGGCATCCGCGCCATCATCGCCGAGAGCTACAGCGAAATCTTTCACGGCAACTGCGTCTCCCTCGCGGTACCTTGCTTCACTGCTGACCATGCCACCTGCGCCAAGCTGCAGGACGCTATCGAGGCCGATCCCGTCGCTGAATTATCCATTGACGTTGCTGCCGCCACCATCACCGCCGGCGGCGAAACCATTTCATTGGAAATCCAATCTGGTGCCCAAGGTCAATACCTTGACGGCTCCTGGGACGCCCGCGCCGGTCTCCTCGAAAATCTCGAAGCCGTCAAAACCGTCACCGAAAAACTCCCGTACGTTTCCAATTACGCGTAATGCGCATTTATCACAATCCTCGGTGTTCCAAAAGCCGGGAGGCAAGGCAAGTCTGCGAGGATGCCGGAGTGGAACTGGAGATTGTGGAATACCTAAAGACTCCACCGGATGAGGTGGAGCTAAAGGAGTTGCTGGGCAAACTGGGGTTGAAAGCTCATGAGGCCATTCGTTCCAAGGAAGAGGTTTATTCCCAACTCGGACTCTCTCCGGATTCCAAGGAAGAGGAACTGCTCGCGGCCATCATAAAATATCCAATTCTGCTGGAGCGCCCAATTGTGGTTAAAGGTAATCAGGCAGTGATTGGTAGGCCCCCTGAGAATGTGAAAGAACTGTTCTAGGAAAGAGGTAAACCTCTTTGCTGTCCAAAGGGAAACTTGCTCCAATCTCCCGGAGTGTCCACACTATCCACATCCATGAGACACTTGTTGTTTTGCTTCCTATTGTTGCTTTCGGTAGACCCTGTTTTTTCGAAGGATAAGCCTAACATACTTTGGTTGATAACCGACAACTGCAATCTGGATTTCGGTTGTTTCGGGCGTCAGGGGGTACATACGCCTAATTTGGATAAACTGGCGACGCAAGGGGTGCGATACACACGGGTATTTGCGACAGCACCGGTTTGTGCCCCCAGCCGTTCGGCTTTCATGACCGGTATGTATCAGACCTCGGTCAACCTGCATCACTTTCCTGATCACCGGGATGATGGCTTTAGACTCCCTGAAGGTGTGCGGCCATTGACCCACCGGTTGAAGGATGCGGGTTATCTTACCGGCTCCATCAAAAAAATGGGCGATCAAGTCGTGGG